>Ga0207789_1000251_pt1 | contig 27771 bp, 29 predicted proteins | sample HigsolmetaGSP12D_FD_184840 | JGI IMG/M metagenome (GOLD analysis project Ga0207789, IMG submission 184840) | High solid enriched microbial communities from the Joint BioEnergy Institute, USA - SP1-2-D (SPAdes) | ecosystem: Engineered > Bioreactor > SSF (Solid state fermentation) > Aerobic >...
TACTTTTGTCGATACGCTTCTACGTACGGATTTCGCCGTACGCAGGCATCCAAGCTACGCGGGGGCTTGGCCCCTCCCGCGACCGGACTTACACCGGCTAGAAGATACGTGCTTTGCTGGGCACGCCGCACCGTAAAACGCCGGGGACGGGTCAGCTCCGGATGATAATGCGCCCCGGCATAAAAACCGGCATTCGCCGTAATGGTCGGATTCGGTTTTTGCCACGAACCGACTTTTTGGCGTCCTTTGAGCCCCCGGATCCTTGTCGGCATGGCCGCTTCCAGCACCTCCAGTGGGATAACCCCGTCCGCATCCGCCAGCGAAACCAGATGCAAAATGTGCGCCGGATCCGCCGGCACCGGCCCGTGATTCGGATGCAGCCCCGCCGAACGGCTGTGCGCGGTAATCGTAAAGGAAGGATCGTCCCATCCCGCCCTGCGGTTCGTCTGATCATAGCGGCTCTCTTTCCGCACATTGGGAAAGAGATGACCGGCATGGTTAGGCGGCATCCCCGGATGGGCGAGATCGACATCCTTCGACATATGCGCGGTTACCGTTTTGCACGGCTTCTCCCAGTCCTGCACCTTGCAGTCGAACATCGCCACGCCTTTCCCGGCATTGCGAAGCCGGTTTTCCATCGATACCGGACGGGGATTGGACAGCGTATGATTCATCAGCGCCGTTTCGTCCTCCGCCGGATCCGGCAAGTCGCCGATAGCATCGCGAAGCACCGGACGCGAAGGATCGGGCGGAGGCCATTCAAAAGCGGCCTCCAGATCCGACCGGAACCCGACGATAAACACCCGCTCCCGCGTCTGCGCCACGCCGTAATCCCACGCGTTGAGCAGTTTCCATTCCAGCCTGTAGCCCGCCGCCGAAAATAGGTCGCGTATGGCGTCAAAATGAATGCGTTGCTTTTTGCTGAGCAGCCCTTTCACGTTTTCCATCAGAAAAAATGCGGGCTGCGCTTCCTTGAGTAGCCGGGCGTATTCATACGGCAACAGGTTGCGGGCATCGTCCGGATCGTGGTTTCCGGCAAGCGAAAACCCCTGGCAGGGAGGTCCGCCGATCATACCCAGCACCGTCTCGCTTCCCGCCAGCTCGCGGAGCTTGTCTCCTGTCAAACGAGCGACGTCTTCCTTGATGGCCAGCGCCTGCGGATGGTTGCGCTCAAACGTAATAAGCGCGGAAGCATCCACATCGACGCCGACCCGGATATCGAACCCCGCTTGCGCAAAGCCGCAAGATAACCCACCCGCGCCGCAAAACAAATCGATGCACGGTCCCCAAAGCTGCATTCCAGTCACCTCCCGAGTGCGCAATTGGGCGCAAAAAAACGGCTGCGCCGCGAACGGGACAGCCGTTATCCGAACTTGTAGGTTTCAATACTCCCGGGGCAGCAGCGCCGTGGCCACCCAGCGGTCGCCGTAATCGTCAAAAATGATCCACACTTTCTCCGGCAAGGTTACAGGCAAAGTACCGAGCGCTTTCCCGTCTCCATCGCCAATGGATACCGAACTTCCTTTGGGCTCAAAGGTAAGAAAGGTAGAGGCCCCTCGAAGTTCCTCCGCCTTCCGGAACAAGCTCTCGATTGCCTGCTGCGAAAGGCCAAGCCCTTGCACACCGCGCGTCATCACTTTTTGAATCGATTTTCCCATCGTTCGTTCCTCCTTCGTTTTTGGACACAAAAAAACGACCTCGCCAGAGATCGCAACTCCGTGCTTTAAATTTGAAATCAACTGCAAAACCCGTAGGAATCCGTCTTCTCGAATCTCCGCCAAAAGTCCGCGGCCTGCGTTTCGTTTCCCAGTTCAACGGACAGCAGTCCTCTTTCGCGCGCGGCGTCCAGTTCGCGATAGACGATTGTTCCTCCGCTTTTGGCCACATCCCGCGCATAATGATCCAAATCGCCGTTATGTTCGCATTCGCGGAACCGCAAATGCACGATCATCCCGTCTCACCTCCCATTCTCGCGATCAAACCAAAACGGTTCAGGATCGAACGACTGCCCGTTTTGCGACAGGCCGAAATGAAGATGCGGTCCCGTCGATTTCCCCGTGCTTCCCACCCAGCCGATCACCTCGCCGCGCAGCACCTGCTGACTGCGGCGGACGCCGATGACCGACAAATGGGCGTATAAGCTTTGAACGCCTCCGTCATGCTGCAAACGGACGAGATTACCGTACCCGGAGTTGCTCTTGACCACCTGAATGACAATCCCGTTTTGGGTCGCAACGACCGGCGTGCCGCGCGGCGCGGGGATGTCGATCCCGTCATGAAACGCGCCGGGTTCGCCCGACACCGGGTCGGTCCGTATGCCGTACGGACTGGAAATAGCTTTATAGCCAATGACCGGCCACAGCCAGTTTCGCGGCATGACCAGCATGGCGGCGTACTCCGCTTCCTTTGCCCGAACGAGCGCCGCATCGTTGGGGTTTAAAAACCACGCTTCCAGCGCCGCATCCGGATCAAGGGTGGACAACCGCAAATAGTCGGCGAGCGAAAAGATCGCGTCAAACGGATTGTCCGGATCGATCTTGCCGTCACCGTCGCCGTCCGTCTTGTACGCTTCCCACAAGAGCCGGGGAAAGCCCAAAACGCCGGTCGTATCGATTCGTTTCGCTTGTTCGGCTCCGAAATCGGTCGTGATCTTGTGAATCGCCGCCAGGCGCGCCCAGGAAGCCTGTTCGTTTTCGGCCCGGAGATATATCGGCAGCAGCGGAGCGGGAATATCGAAGGTCTGATTTTCCGGCACCGGAATCCCTTCCATGGAAGAAGAATCCGACGAACTGACCAGCACGCCGAGCAGCGCAAAAACGAGCAGCATCGCTAAAAGCGCGATCGCAATGCCGGCAGCCCCCAGGCTTCCGACTACCCACCAAAACACCTTTTTCTTGACCAGGCCGCTAACGTCCATGAGGATCCCTTGCCTGCGGCGAGTCCTTTTCCCGCGCCTCTTTCAGCGCGGCCTCCGCTTTGGTCAAAAGCGGCCGGCACGATTCGTCGCCGTTTTGTATTCGCCGCCTCAAGTCGGACACGAGCGCTTCCCAATCCTTTACAACATCCATCGTCATTCCCTCACCGGCAGGCTTGCCGCCCGATTATGCCTTCTCGTATTTGTCTTCCATGACCGAATCCTCCAGCACATAGCTGTTAAAAACGATTTCCAGCGCCTTCTTTCTCGAATGGGATTTCGAAACGAGATCGTCGACCGCAAACCGGAGGAACGCATCGCGTCGAACAAGACGTTCCATCTTGTTCGGATCAAATGAAATCGAACGCATGTCTCTGCCCTCCTACCTTGCCGAATGATTTGCCGTTTCCGGCATGACGTCTGCCGGCACGTAAACGCCTGTCGGTTTCCATTCCCGGCAACCCGCTTCCCTCACCCATACATGCCGCGACGCGGATACGAGAAACTCGACGTCCTTGAACCGGTTCCTTCCCCGGAAAAACAACCCGCGCTCCCGAATCTCCGCAAAGATGACGGTCTGCGCCAGAAATTCATTTTGCAGCCATTCCGCGATCCGAACCATGTCCTCTCCTCCCGTTTTTTACTTCAACTTGGAAATGATCTTCTTCGCGGCGTCCTTCGCTTTCTTCGATCGCTCCTTCGCGTTGTGCCACGACTGCTTCGCTTCGCCCACGTGATACACAACCTCTTTTTTGGATGTTTCGTACATCTCGTGCGGCGACGGAGCTTGAAAGATGCCGAGCAACTGCTTCAAAATCTTTTTGCGGAACAAAAACGCGCAGAAGAACAGCAGCGCCACAAAAATTTGCTGCAGCATCAGGATGCCGGAGCCGCGCGCCACGATGTCGGCGACGAGCAGCGTAAAGCCCAGGTAAAAGCCGTAAATGACCTTCGTGCCGAGCACGCCGATCAGCCAGCCGACCCAGCGGCGCACAAATACGAAACCTCGCTCCGGAAACAAGCCGAGCAGCAGTACGAACGGCGCGAGGATAATGATCGCCAGCGCCATCTCCTGCGCCAGAATCAAAATAAGCGATATCGTCCCGACGTAGAGCAACAGCGTCAACGTGGCGATCAGCGACAGCAGCGCCACCAGACAGCGGATGCCCGCCGAACCGCCGGCGAACAAGTACGGGACGTCCGCATGATCGCCGTGGCCGATTTTCGCATCGCCCAGCACCTTGCGCAAAATATCCCGCTGCGTCATGCCGGGCGCATACTGCCGCATCCAGTGCGACCACGCATCCCCGGCCTGAACGCCGATGGTTACCTCCTCGTCCTCCGCCCGGTCCAGAATCGCTTCGACTTCCTCCGCCGTCATGCGCACCGCGCCTGCGTCCTGACGGTTGAACTGGCCGATCAGCCACGGCCGGTCGACAAACAGCTTCCACAGCCGGTTGGACGTCGCCATAAGCTGCTGATCCGCCGCATTCGCCAGTCCCTCCCCCCATTGTTCGCCCGTCACGCGCTGGTACGGCGCGGCCAGGGAACCCATCGTTATTTGCGTCAGCTTGTCCATCGCCTGCGACACCGCGCGGATGCTCTGCCCCGAATGCGCGAAAAACCAATAGCTGCCGACGAGCACGACAATCGAGCCGATCACGCCGGACATCAGCCGCGTCGTCTGGTTGTTCCAGTACCCGACCTTGACCATCCATGCGGCGAGCAGCACCAGCGCCCACGGCAAAAACTTGGTGAAGATGCTCGTTCGCAGCCCGTCCATAATGGGGAGAATGAGCGACAGTTGTTCGTTGACCAGATCGGTGTGAAAGCCGAGCTGCATCAGAAAAATGCAAAGGCGGGTGATGAAGGCGCTGAGCATAAACACGACGTTGGCGACCCAGTTCAGAATGATCGGAAACGGGTTGTTCAGCTTCGGCTTCCATCCGGACCACTCCACAAGGTCGTAGCCCAAATCCCAGGTGTAGTGATCCGTCGGATACTGGCGGTAATCGAGCGTCCGGTCGCCGGGCTCGATGCCCATCTCGCTTTCGCCCGGCAGCAGCTGGTCGAGCATATCTTTGGGCGCTTCCGCAAAAACGGCATCCGGATTTGCCAAAGCCATGAAGCATGCGATAAACACCATCAGCAAAAGCCCGCAGCGGCATCGTCGTCTCAAATCGTTTCCCTCCTTTCCGCCGTCATGCGATCCGGCGTCGTATTGAACACGGAGAGCAGATCGTCCGGCGTCGGCTCGATATGCACCCGCCCGATCCGGCCGGTAATGTCTTTCATGTAGCAGTCCCCCGCTTTCAGCTCACGGAACGCCTGGATCATGTCCTCATCGTCGGGATCGAGTCCGAGCAGCGTCAGGTTGTCCGCAATCGCCCGAGGGTCTTCCGTCCGGAAACAAAAAATGGAGCCGAGATTGTTTCTCGTCTCCTCGTCAGCCACATCCCCCGGATTTTGGGTCGCCAGCAGCGGGACGACCTGAAAGGAACGGCCCATCCGGATAATCTCATCAATGAGCAGCGCGCCCTCGGGAAAAGCTTTCAGCATCCAGCTTTCATCGATGCCGAACATTTTGAGCTGATCGTGCGGGCTGTAAAACATGTACTCCCGTCCGAGCGCGGCGACCAGATACATGATGCCGAGACCGAACCGCTCGTTCGGCGTCAGCGCCGTATGCAGCCGTTCGCTTCGCTTCTTCGGCAGCGGCAACCCCGCCAGCGTAATGACGATAAACCGCGCGCCGCTCAAGTTCGCGTTTTCTTCCCCGTCTCGGGCGAAAATAAACTTTCCGAACGGGCTGCGCGAGTACGACTGCAGCCGGTTCATGCAGCGGCGGGCTTCCACCCGGATCGCTTCCACCGGCGAATCCGCCGAAACCCGCTCCAGCTCCTGCATAAAGGTGTACAGATCGCGCTGTTTCTGCTCGAACGTCCGCTCGACGGCTTCCATGATCGCGTCAGCCCGCTCGTCATTGCGGGTCCCCTCCAGCAGCAAGCTGAGGAAATCCAGCACAATGCCGTGCGCTCGGTCCTCGCTTTCGGACATCCGGAACGGATTGAACTTCGTCGCCGAATCCGCCGAAAAGTTCAGACGCACCATGTTTTGACGAATGTCCGGGATGAGCGCAAAGCAGCTGTCCTCATCCTTGGGATCGATCGAGAACACGATGCCGCCCTGGTTGTAGCCATGATAGAACAGCGTCTTCTTCAGCACCGACTTCCCCGAACCGAGCGTACCGACGATGACGATCGCCCCGGAACGGTTCAGTTCCTTGGACATCGGCCGCTTCAAATCGAGCAGAACCGGAATGCGGTGCAGCGTCCGGCCAATGTAATCCCCGTCCGGATCGCCAATCTCTCTTGAACCGTGCAGCATCCCCGCGGCCAGAAACTTCGGATCCATCGGGATCCGGTTTTGCTTGTCCATCAGAGAGCCAGGTAAAAAGAGCCGGAACGCCAGCGCCTGATCCGCCGGGGATCGAACAACGCGGATTTGCTTAGTGGCATACAATTGCAGGAGTTGCGCCGCGCGTTCCTCCAACTCCTTGCGGGAAGAGGCGGAGACATTGAGCCACGTCGACGCCCACACGAGCGGCATCCCTTTTTGCAGCTTGTTCTCCAGCACCCGTCCGCGCTTGCCGGCCCATTCCAGCGTGATCGGCGTTTCCTCGGACGCCTCCTTGTATTCTCGGCGCTGGTCTTTTAATACCTTACGGCTCTTCTGCAACCCGCCCGCCGCTTCATGCGGGGTCTGCACCTGAAAGTGAATGCTGACCTCGGCGGGAAATGGCAGGTCTTCGAGTGCATACAACCACTCGTCCCCAATGGTTGAAATCTCCTCCGGCACATCGACGACCGAGAAAAACGCCTGAAAGCTTTTCCGGCTGTCCTCCTCCGAATCGTCATGGTGAACGATCCACGTCTTCATCTTTTCTTCGCCGACAAGATCTGCGGCAAGCAGCACCGGCAGCGACTTTTTCGGGCGCAGCAGCACCTTCTCGCCTTTCACCCGCACCTCGTGCATCGTCTCCGGCGTCAGCGTCAGCTCCGGCTCCATGGCCAATCCACGGAAGAAGCCGCGCCTGATCAGCCACTCGATTTCCTGCGGCCCGCACCGCTCGCCGCCCAAGTGATGGTGTACCTGATTGAACTGCAAGCTTTCGGCGGACTTCGCGATATTAAGGCGCTCGATCTCCAGTTCCCCGCGCTGGCGGTACCAGAACTGTTCCTGGATGTTGCGGCCGAGCGCGCCGGCCCATTCGCGCAGCGTTTCGCCCGTCTTGCGCAAACCCGACAAATCCACTTCCGGAAACTGCTTGTGCACGGCGGACAGCTGCAAAATCAAATAAAGCGATCGCTGCCACGGCCGCCGCTCGGCAAACCGATTCATGACCGCTTTCACATACCGCTCGTATTCCGCGCCCTGCCCCATTCGCCGCCGTTGCCACACGCCGGCGTTCATCATCCGGGTGACGGACAACAATTGGCCGCTGCCGTGGTAGCTGTGCAAAAACTGCTGCATCTGGCTCACGGCGCCGCGCTTTTTCTCCGGCGATTGGTACGCATACGGCTTCAGCGGTATGCGGTACACCGCCCACGGTTTCAGCAGCGTGTCGAACAGGAGGTTTTGTTCCCAATACAAAACCGGAAACTTCAATCGTCTCACCCCCTTCAAAAACCGCCTATCAATAAATGCCGGTCCGTTTTCGAACCTTCCATATCTCCACATGTTGATTTCTGTTCTCTCTTTCAACTTGCACCGGAGCGGATGTCATCCAAGACATCGATCGCCGCGATTTTCCTTCCAACACTGCCGGCGGAGCGACCCCTCGTTTGGATGGCCGGATCAGCGGCTTGACGTGAAGTTTTCCGCTTCGCCCGCGCCAGCGGATGCGCACGTTTGCGGGAAGGCAAAGCGTCTGCAATCCCTCCACCGTCCCGTGCAGCAACCCTATGTTTCCGCTCCATATCTCGCCGCCTTTTGGCAACGGGATTCGTTCATACGGCCGGCACCGGCCGATAAACCGGATCCTGTGTTTCCCTCCGGGTTGGCGGATCGCCTGCCAGCGGACAAACCATTTCGGCCGCACCAAGAAATGCAGGATGTCCCGAACATAGCGCGGCACCGTTTTCCCCGCCGGATCCAGTTTGACCGTGTAGTATGCGGCGGCGATCGGCCCGACAACCATCGTGATCGTGCGATCGACGGGAAGCAGCCATGAGAACACCGGAAACACGTAGCAAAAGATAAAAAACACGCCGATATACACAAACCAGAGCACGACGCCGTCCTGCCGGATCGGCATCCACAATCGAATGTCGCCGATATGGTAAATGAGCGGGCGAACCCGATACAACGCGCGATACGATTCCGTTTTATCCTCATCCATCCGGCTTCACCCTCCGGTTGTGTCCGTCAGCCCGTCCACGGAAATGCCGAGCGTCTTCAGCACATAAAGCGCCAGGTACTTGGCAATGCCGGGAGCAAAAACGAAAATGCCCAGAATGACCGACAGCATAATATGCGACCAGAGCCGGTTCGTTTCGCCGTTGGCATACATTTTCACGCCCCGGAAAATCGCAATCGTGAGAAAAATGGCTTGCAGCAGCCGTTTGATGACGAGCAGCCCGGTATTGACGAAATCCCCTTCCACATTTCCCACCCCCTCAATGAACTGGATAAGCCATTTACTCTACGCTCCCTACAAAAAACTTGCGGTTCTCCTCCGTCACCGCCAGCTTCCACACCTGCGTCACATGAAAACCCGTTGCAGCATCCTGCGCAGAAAACGTAACCGTGACCTTGTAGGGTCCGGTTCCGGCAGCCTCCAGCCGCTCCAGCGCGATAAAGCGTATCCGGCCTTCGAGCGGCTTCAGATTCGCGCCGGTCGTGACGTAGTTGAACAGGCTGTCCGCGTCCTTGCCTTCGCACACCGCTTTCAGAAAGCTTTCGATCGCCGGACGCATTCGCTGCTTTACGTCCGCTGGTGCCGCCGGCTCTCCGCTTCCCGTATCCGGAACGGCGGGCGGCTCCTGCGGCGGGCGGATGATCGGAGGCGCAGCCACTGCAGCGCCCTTGCCCGTCTGCGCCCATACGGGCACATCAACTTCCCACACGACTCGTTCGGGATTCGCCGCGATAACCCGGACGCGAACCGCGTAGCGCGATCCCCCGCTGGAGGTTAGGGACACGAACTCCGCCGTGATCACTTCCTGCCGTTTCGTTTTATGTTCCGCCTGAAGAGCCGCAACGCGTGCGAGAGCATCCGGATTAACATACGGCTTGAGCCGCTGCAAGCGCGCCTCCGGCAGCTCCTCTCCATCCCATCGCATCCATTCACGGGTAAAGCTCAGCGCCGTATGGATCGCCATCTGCTGCTCCATTGTCCGCTTGAGGATGACCGGCGTCGGGTCGGCTTCCGTTCGCAAGAGTGTGGAAACCGCGCCCAGACAGGAAACGATCAGCATCGCCCATAGCAGCAGCTTGGGAAACCAGCGCATATCCATGTTGTCTCACCTCCCCAGCATCGGGGACGGCTCCCGCGCTTGTTTGCCGAGAAGCGGGAGGTCCGAGTCAGAGGGCAGGGGTAAAAGCGGCATGTCTTTCAGCCTGATGCGCTTCCCTTCCGGTCCCCACCAGAGCCCTTCATCCACACCTCGACGGTTCCATTCGCTTTCGCTGATCGCCCAGACATTCGGCAGCGGGCGGCCCAGAAGCGGCCCCTCGCCAAGCGAAGCCCATAGCCGCAGCAGCCGTTTCGGTCGCGACTCGATTTTGGTTACGAACAATACATGCACGGCGGTTACCGCGCGCCATGCGGCAGACAACACCCGACCATACAGCCACAGCTTGTCCTGCAATTTCCACTGGTTCTCGCTTCCGGTGTCGTACTCCACATGAAGCACGAGCCGCCCGCGTCCCGGCAATACGTAAGTGCAAAGGCCGTCCGGACGGAGAAGCATCGTTTTTTTGCCCGATTCCTTGAAATTCGCATACTGCTCGGCTGCTTCCCTTGTGGATTGCCATTCCGTCAATCCTTCGCCTTCATGCGCAAGGCTGTGCCGAATTAGCGATACGAAAAAAGCGTTTGTGCCGTATACATGCTCAAGCTGCACCGGATGTTTCTCCCACGCCTTCATGCGAAAGCCGTCCTCTTCGCCTGCCAGCATCGCTGCCGCTTTTGCCCCTTCAGCCGTCAGCCCGTACCCCACATGGTTATGACGAAGGAAAGGAAGGGGGATGCTGCGCACCAGCCCTTGTCTGCTCAACTGGCTGGCCATGGCGTACAAGGTGGGCAAGCGGTAATTCATTACCGTTGCCAATTGGCATGCCGTCATCGGTCCGTACCGGTAAATGGTTGCCAGCATTTCTTTTTTTGCTGCCTCGTACATGGGTTTGGTTTCCTCCCTTCATGCGTGATTGGCCGCTACCCGCGCATATGTGAGTAAGTCCGGATCGGCTAATGGGGCGCAATCTGCGTCAGGTTGCGGGTTGTGCCGCTTTCTCAGACCGGGACGGTTATCTGAGTCTTCATCTCAGACTTTGTCTCAGTCTTTGTCTCAGTCTTTATGTGGCTCCAACCCGCTAATCCGAAACCTCGCGCCGCCATCCATGCAAAGGCGACCCGGGTCCTTCCCCGACCGTCATCTCCTTTTCGACGGACGCCGCCGATCGACCGTCATGGGCGTCGGACCAGGCCCACGCCTCCTTGATCCAGGATTCATGCCGGATCGGGACGACATCGTTTTTGACCGTGAACAGCTCAAGGCGTCCTTCGCGGCCTTTCGTGCGCACGATGGCGTGCAGCTCGGCCAGGTTCATCAAATCGGTGTTCGTGACTTGCGGCTTGAGCCAGCGCGACAGCTTGTCCGCGTCCGGCCCGCCGAGCTGCAGCAGCATGAGCGTGCCTACGTTGCCGAGAATCGCCTCCAGAATGCGATCAGACAATTGCGACAAATACTGCGTGGCCAGAAACAGCGACAAGCCGAACTTGCGATCCTCGGCCAGTATTTTCGTCAAAATGTCCGTCGCGAACAGGTGCATTTCATCGGCAAAAAAGAAGTGCGCCCTCGATTGGTGCTGCGGCCGCTTGCGGCAGGTGAAGTGGTAGTCGATGAAAAAAAGGCTGGCCAAAATTTTCAGCAAATCCGGCACGCAGCCGGATCCGTCGATCAGCACGATATGGCCGTCATCCATCGCTTGCCGCGTATTGACGCTGCTGTGAAGCTGGCCGAGCATCCGCCGCGATGTCGGGTACGTCGTCAGTGCGCCGAGTTTGTTCAGGATCGGGCCGAGATGCTCGCCCACGTTTTTGATTTGCGCAAACTCGTCCGTCCAAAAGTGACGCAAATGCACATCCAGATCCGGCAGTATTTTTTTGCGGTACGTCTCGTTAAAGAAAATGTCGACAATGCCGAGCACCGTTTGCGGCGGCACGGATAACAAACTGAGCACGGCGTTGCGGAGATAATGCTCCGCCCGCGGCCGGGAGCCGGGAAAAAGCTGCTGCAATGTCGTGACAAATTCCCCCGTCAGGCTTTCCCGCATATCCGCATGAGCGGCTTGAAACAAGTTGAAGCCGCGCGGCCGGTCGGTAGACCCAAGCGGAATGATGTGCAGCTTCGGGTACAAGCTTTTCGGAATATAGCTCAGCAGCGTTTCGATCGCCCCGCCGTGCGGATCGAGAAACGTAAATCCCGGCGCTCGGTCCGGCGAACGCTCCAAGTCTTCCACCATATTCGTCATGATGGAGAGCAGCGTCGACGTTTTCCCCGATCCGGTCGTACCGGCGAGAAAAGCGTGCTTGAGCATCTGGTTCACAGGCATGCGAATCTCTTGTTCCGCGCCCGGCACGTTGCTTTTCCCGATAAACAGCCCGTGGTTTAAGCCTGCCGGCGCAGGTACGATTTTGGCGTGCATCTTCTCCATATGCGCGGCGGCAGGATCGCCAAAGGCGGGAATGCGCAGCCAGCAGCCGAGCTCCTCCGAAGTAAACAGCAGCTTCTTCGACGGCACGCCAGGCGCAAGCGCCGCTTTATTGCCCCGAACGGGACGCAGCACAATGCCGTTGCCGCTTCTCATCGACTGCAGCATGTCGTTCATCGTGTGCAGCCTCGCTTTGGCCGCATGCGATCGGATGAGCACGCGAAATCCCGTCCACAGCCCGATTTCGTCCTCGTCCTGCTTGCTCTGAAGCGAACGCATGACGTTCTGCTGATGGGCGGTCAGTTCCCGCGGCCCTCGTTTCTGCTTCTGGTTCGTGTTCATTTCCCGCCAGATCGCCTTCAGCGACACCGGCTCGTTCGCCGGGGAGCACAGCCACGCTTCCGCTTTGCGGACACGGCGTTGCAGGAGACGCTTGCCCGCCGGCGCAAACGCCAGCTCCAGCCACACTTCCTCACCCGCCTTGAGTTCTCCCGCTCCCATCGCCGCGATCATCTCGTTTACCGGGTCTTTGCCCGCCGGATGAATGGCAGCGACCGACAGCGCGCCCTTGTACGCCGGACGTCCTTCGGCAACGATCACGTTTTTGCCCGAACCAGCGTCAAACACAGGCGCTTCCACCGGGAGCAAATAGATCCCGGACACCTGCGTATGAAAGCCCGTGCGAAACCCCATCCAGCGAATGTCGGGGACTGAGAAGTAGATTCGTACGCGTCCAGCAGGTCCTGCACACTGGATCAGGTAACGAAAATAGATCTGTCCGTACCAAAGACGCTTGAATCGGGGATGGCCGAGCTGGCTAATATGCCTGGCAAAACGCGAAGCTTTGGCAAAGTCCATCGGCGTGGTGTCGAGGGAGGGCATCACTTCGAACCATAGCGTTTGCTTGTGCTTGCCTTGACCCGGCTCACACCAGCGCGGAAACAAAAAAGAGAGCATCGCTGCCCCCTCCCTCCGTACACGTATTCGAATTTCTTTCCGCTTATCAAAAGCGTTCGATCAGCTCCTTTCCTTAAAACAAAAAAGGAACAACGACCGTTTCCGGTTTGTCCCTTTTCTTCCGATGATAGCATCATACCAAAAAAATCCTAAATTGTGGTGCCGCTGCAATGCCTTTGTTTTGCCAATGTGATGCCTATTTATTTTCAATCAGCTTTTGTTTCACTCCTCTTTTGCTGAAAATATAGTGCCGCTAGTGTTAAGAGAACATACTGAGAGGTAAAAATCTTTATCACTGAGCGACCGCCTAAGCGGCCGCTTTCACTATTGTCTCCCTTTAGCTCAGCTTTTGCTACCGTCTTTGACTTGCAACAATCGTAAACTATTGAGTGTAACAATTAAGGTCGCCCCCATGTCGGCGAAAATCGCCATCCACAGCGTAAGCCAGCCGGGAATGATCAATAGCAGCGCCAAGACTTTAATTCCAAGCGAGAAAGTAATGTTTTGTTTGATGATCGAAAGTGTTTTTCTACTTAGGCTCATGGTGTACGGGAGCTTACTTAAGTCATCGCCCATTAAGGCAATATCTGCTGTTTCAAGGGCTGTATCCGTACCGGCTCCTCCCATCGCAATACCGACAGTGGAAGCAGCAAGGGCAGGAGCATCGTTTACCCCATCGCCAACCATGGCGACATTGCCATACTGAGTGCGAAGCGTTTTAATATACTCTAATTTATCCTGCGGCAACAGTTCCGCTTTGACTTCTGCAATGCCTAATCGCTTGCCGATCGCATCAGCGGTTGCTTTGTTATCGCCGGTGAGCATGATGGTTTTCTTGATGCCAAGATCATGCAACTTTTGAATGACATTTTTGCTGGAATCACGTACTTCATCAGCGACCGCGATAAGTGCCAAGATTTTTTCTTCCGTCCCCAGCAACATGACCGTTTTCCCTTGATTTTGCAGCTCATCGATTTTTTTTAAAGCTTCTTTATCAATTGATGAGTGCAGCTCAGTGAAAAGTTTTGGGCTGCCCATGTAATAAAGCTGTCCGTCAACCTTCCCTTTCACCCCCTTACCGGTGAGAGAGCTGAATTCTTCCGCATCGGCTTTAAAATCAACTTGTACCTCTTCTGCTTTTCTTAAAATCGCAGAAGCGATTGGATGCTGCGAGCCTTTTTCAAGAATGGCTGCAATTTTTAATATTTCATTATTGTTCTCAAAATTATTCTCACCAAACGTGATAAAATCAGTTACTTGCGGAACGCCTTTTGTCAACGTTCCTGTTTTATCAAAAGCTACCGCCGAGATCCGCCCCGCTTCCTCCAGGTGAATGCCGCCTTTAATGAGCACGCCGCGTTTCGCCGCGTTGCCAATCGCCGTTACGATCGATACCGGAGTGGAGATCACAAGTGCACAAGGACAGCCTACAACTAGAAGCGCTAAGCCTCTATAAATCCACTCCCCCCAGCTGCCGCCAACTATTAGTGGCGGAATGACAGCAATAAGCACGGCCGCAATCATAATCGCCGGCGTGTAATATTTCGCGAACCGGTCAACGAACGCTTGCGATGGAGCCCGCTCGGCTTGCGCTTCTTCCACCAGGTGAATGATTTTCGAAATCGTCGTATCTTCTACCGTTTTGGTTACTTTTACTTCCAGCAGCCCTTCTTCATTAAGTGTACCTGCAAAGACTTCATCACCGACGGTTTTTGCGACAGGAATCGATTCGCCGGTAATGGCCGCTTGATTGACGGTAGACGCTCCTTTGATTACGACCCCATCCATCGCAAGTTTTTGACCGGGCTTTACGATCATAATGTCTCCGACCCGGATATCATCGACGTTTACCGTGAGCTCGGTGCTGCCGCGGCGAATCAACGCTTCTTTTGGTGCAATGTCCATCAGCAAGCGAATCGATTGACGAGCTTTTTCCATTGAATACCGCTCTAATACTTCGCTTATCGCAAACAAAATAACAACCGTTGCCCCTTCGCCCCATTCGCCAATGGCTGCAGCCCCTAAAATAGCTACGGTCATTAACGTGTTCATATCAAACTGAATGCGGAAAAGGTTCTGAATGCCTTTTATAAATAATTCATAACCACCGATAAGAATGGATGCACCATACGTTAGAGAAGAAAGCCGACTTCCTTCCCCGTACTGTTCTCCAAAAAAGTAACCGGCGATCAGAAGCAAAGCAGAAAAAAGTACATTCCAGTTTTCTTTCCAAAATGGCTCTTTCTTTTCCATGGCACGCTCTTTTTCAGGCGTCACTTTCAGGTTTTCAAATGCTCCTGCCTTTTCTAATTCCTCTACCGTCGTGTTACCAAAAACGGTTATTTTGGATGCTCCGAAATTTACCTGTGCATCCTGAACGCCAGGGAGATTTTTCACGTTCTTTTCAAAGATAGCTGCACAATTAGTACAGGTAAAACCTTGAACCCGATACACATTTTTATTTTCTGTACGGTTTTGCGTATTATTTTCCAACGGTCATCATCTCCTTACGATGCGTAGAAGCGAGATTGATGAGCTGACGCACATGTTCATCTTCCAAGGAATAAAACGCCAGCTTTCCTTCTTTGCGGTATTTTACAAGGCCCAGTTTTTTTAACGTTCGCAGATGATGCGAAGCAGTTGCAAGCGAGGAACCAATGATATTTGCCACATCACAGACACAGAGTTCATCTTCTTGGCACAGAGCAAATGCCACTTTCATTCTCGTTTCATCGGCGAGCACTTTAAACATACTTGCCATACCTGAAATGTCTTGCTTACTTAACGAGTTTTGTACCCGCTGCACTTTTACTTCGTCAAAACAGTATAGTTCACATGTATCTTTTTCGGTCATTAAAGCACCCCCATCAATCAAACACTCATTTGATTGTAGTATTATCATACTCCCGATTTTCTAATCAGTCAAATGATTATTTGAATGTTTTAATTAGAAAACAAAAACAGCATGCGAATAAGTTGACACCAATTCATACGCTGTTATCCCCACTTCACTTTAGTGAAACTTATTGAAGATTACTTCCCAATCGTTCAACAAAAAAGGGCCACTTGGCCCGGACTCAGTCTTTATTTTTCTGTATTAAGCTTTTTCCGCTAACAACTAATCCGCTGCTGATTCAACCTCCATTCCCTCAAACCACCAGTGAGCATCTTCGCGGCCCAACGCATCGTATATTTTATCCAGCACCTCAATTCTTCTGCGATAAAACGTCCGGGGCGACCAGTTCAGTTCCGCCATGATCGAAGGGTTCAACACTTCCTCAAAATATTTTAGCCTGACGAACTCCTTTTCCTCGGCACGCAGCCTGGAGCAGGCAATATCGATGAGCTTCACCCGCAGCTCCAATCGCGGAAGCTCCTTTTCCCTGATCTGAAATCGTCGAATGATCTCATTCGGTATGCTTTCATTGGGCTGTCCTTTTCCGTAAATCGGTACAAGGTCCAATCGCTGCGCCAGTCCTGGAATATGCTCAAGCTGAGCCTTCAGCGTTTCAATTCGGGTTTTCCAGGACGGATATTTCGTCAACCATCTTTCCACTTTTCCATATGGCGTCCGCTTTTTCTTAATATCATCCTTTTTCCCGCTTTGATGATCCTTCACCAGTCATCCATCCTTTATCTTCATTTCTGACAACAGGCTCACCGGTGAGTGCCTTTGCAATATCATTGTACTTCCAGTGCCATGGGGGGATAAGTTGGAACTTATCATAGAACTTTTTTCATCTAAGGTTCTATTTCATATAGAACTTTTTTGAATCCAACAAAAAAAGACCCAACTCTCCTTGGAAGGAAAGTCGAGCCGTTTCCTCTTGATCACTCATTGATTAATCAATCATACCAAGACGCTTGGCTTTTCGGGCAGCTTCACGGCTGGAGCGGGTTCCCAGCTTCTTCAGAATACGATTCACATGCTTTTTTATGGTGCTTTCAGTTGCATGCAGTTTGCTTTGAATATTTGATTGCTTGTACCCTTTATGAATGAACCTTAATATTTCCTGCTCGGCTGAGGTTAACTGCTTACTACGTTGCTCTCTTTTCATCCGCCGAAATTCCTTCACCAGCACACCAGCCGAATCCGGATGAATGTAATTCAAATTATTGTAGGCAGCGCGAATAGCGCAGGGAATATCTTCGAAGTGGGCCTTCGTTACATAATTGACTGCCCCTGCCGCATACGTATCCATAATTGCCTCTTCCTCGTCGATGCCGGTCAGCATAATGATCTTGGTTTGCTTTATTTCCAAAATATCCATGGCCGCTTCAAGTCCGTCATACCCATTATCGGATAAAATAAGGTCCATGAGCACAACATGCGCGTCACTAAGCCTGGCGAGATGAACCGCATCCTCCCTGTTCGCCGCCGAACCGACGACGACAAGATCATGCTCGCGGCTCAGGAAACTTGTGAGTTGGTCACGCCAGACGGCATCATCCTCAACCAACATAACCTTGATTTGATCCAATGTCCCTCACCTCGGTTAACGGAAGCGAATGGGATCGAATCCTTTTGTGTGGAATTTGAATTACGACCGACGTCCCGACATTCAATTCGCTTTGAATATCGATCGATCCGTCATGCTGCTGAATAACATTGTAGCAGTACGTCAATCCGAGACCGAAGTTTTGCTTGCGATGTTTGGTCGAATAAAATGGATCGAACAAATAGGTAAGCTCGTCTTGTGATATTCCCTTTCCGTTATCCTTAAAGACGATCGTAAGATGCTTCCGCGTTTCGCATACCGAAATGAACAACATTCCTCCCGGCTCCATCGCTTCGGCCGCGTTGACGATGATATTGTGGAACGTTTCCTGAAGATGAACCGGATCGCAGAGTAGATAAATCGCCTTATTATCAACATCCGTATGAACCTGAACGCTCCGCTTTTCCAAGAACACTTTCGTCATCGAAAGCGCGCGGCTTAGGATGTCCGTTACCTCATGAATCCCCTCTTTCAGCATGATATCTTGCGTCCGGTTTTGAATGCGCGTCACCATATCCAGCATATGCTTGGTCGAATCAAGCACAACGGCTGCATCGCTCGCAATTTTCTCCTGATGAGACGAAGCTGCCAGATTTCGAATCTGATCGGCGACAATCCGGATTTTTCCGACCTCATTTTTAATCGTGTGGTTCAATATGCTTGTCCCGTACGAGATGGCGCGCATCGTACCGTCCAACCGGTCCTTTTCGAACTTTATCCGGACGCCGAGTACGCCATATTTGATGCCGAGGAGCAAAAATGTTACCAGCAGAATCGTAATCACAAACGGCATAAACCGCCATACTTCCTGAACATCGAAAAACGCCTTTAATGTATAGTTCGCCACGATTTGAAACAGGATCGGGGGAAATGCAACAATATTGGAAAATAAACGGCTTCTTTTCCGTTTCGGATTCTTCTCTTTCATAAAACTGTATGTTAACAGGATAAGACCAACGATCAGATAAGGTACGCACCAAAAAAACAGCGCTTGAAAGTTATGCTGGATCGGGGGAGTGAACGACGTGAGGAAAAGCATCCCGATGATCGGGATGGGAAGCACCCCTGCGAGGATCATTTTCTTTTTACGGCGGAATAACCCGGAGTAGCTGACGGCGAACATCAAAAAACAATAAGGAAGTCCATTATGATTCATAAACGAGCCGAACATGTGCATCTTTAATAAGAATGCTTCAAGGGAAGGCGTAGAGATTTGATACTGCTCCAGATAGGGCAAGATCGTTTCGGTTACCGCGCGCGACAATCCCCCGCCACCGCCTGTAAATGCGGTAAATGCCGCCCAGCGTGTCGGTTCATTTTTGGGATTGATAATCAGCAAAATGGCTGCAATCGTCCACAATGCAATGAGTACAAAGACCATTCGGTCCAACTCCTTTAATCGTTTTGACTACCGATTAAAGAGGAGCGCCGTCGTGGACAGAGGCTTCAATTATGCTCGAATCAAGACAGCCTCCCTCTGTATCGACTTCATCCATTTCTTTTTCTTGTTTGCCACGATGATCGGGTAATGGACATGCTCCAGCATCGGCAGATCGTACTTGGAATCTCCAATCGCCATCGTCATTGCAGGATTCAAGCGTTGGATGTAATTGCGCTTAAATCCTTTCAGCTGAGAAAAGTCGATTCGAATCCTCGAATCCTGTTTAACGACGGGCAAACATACATAGGGAACCTGAAAATACGCTCCGTAATGCTTTACGATCAAATCGAAATTGGTTGACAACAACGTGACCTGAACTCCTTTTTCCTTCAAATAAAAGATGAGATCGTGCACAGGAACGATGAATTGCTTCCTGAGCTTTTCTTTAAAATACTTTTCAGCGTAATTCTCCAACTGTTCATAGGCGTACTTCCCGAACTTTCTTTGCACGAATACGAGATTAAACCAATCTCTCGACAAACGATCCACGGCAAAATAGAATGGAGCCGCAGCCACGCAGTAAACCAGAAACAGCCACCACAGCAGCCGGCTCTTCAGACGTTCTCTCTTGATGAATAAGTAGAACTGGGCGATGTTGCTTTTGGTAATCGTATTGTCGACATCAATGACCGCATGATTCACCCCATTGGCCAATATTCCGTCAAACTGCGAAAAATCTCTAATGTGCTTCATTACATCTCCCTCTGATAGGTTCAAATTCCTAAGACCTGGATCTCATGAGTCTGTCATAAGATATCCCGAAGTCAATCACTTCCTTTCGTCATTTTTTCAGGAAAACAAAAAAAGATACTACCCCGAACACACGTAGTATCTTCTGGATGACTTAGGGTAACCCGGCTATCATTGCATAGTTTTATGCAGAAGACCCGTGGCTTTGCGTCCCTGTCTTTCGAACAGGTTTGCCTTTATCCAAATCATACTTATTACCTATTATTATATTACCAGATTGTCAGAACAGGCAAGAATCAAAATGGGAAATTTTTGAATTTGTCGAAAACCAATCAAAATTAGGAACCAGAGTCCTCCCCAAACAATTTCTTCAATGCTTCTTTTTGCACCGGCTGAAGATTGATGACAGGTCGAATACTCTTTGCTTTTGACTCGGCTTCTTCAATAGAGTCACATACCCCCAAAGCAAGCAACGTTCCAACAGCCACTGTCCCCGTTCTGCCTTTTCCACCGCCACAGTGGAAAGCTACTTTTTTCCCTTGTTTATATACATTTACGACTTGATCGATTGCCTGTTTGAACAACACCTCTTGGGTTTGAGGCTCATTATCGCCTAATGGAATTTGGATCCACTCCGCATTTGCAGATGGGTATGCACATTCTTTCGCTTCTCCGCGCAAGTCGACGATGACATCGACATTTTCCTGCTTTACCATGGCTTCCACATCTGCAGCTCCACCAAAAAATATTTTGTTTTCATGTAAAGACTGGTAGTTTTTTTCTAGTGTCATGAACGATTTCATCCTTAGGCTAGCATTTATTTTTCTGAAAAGAACCAAACTCAATAAATGTTGGTTCAGTTGGTGGAGCGCAGCAAAGGGATAAATCACGCGGCTCACCAGCAGATTCGAATTCCGAGTCCGATTTCGTGTAAAAAATCTCCCAGGCGTTCCCGTCCGGATCATACACCCATACTTTATCCTGTACCGCGTAGCAGCACGTAGTGTTCATTTCGTCGATAAGCAACAAACCGGACTGCCGCAGCCGTTCCCCCATCGCCAGCACTTCTTCGGTATTGTTGACTTGAAAGCCGAGGTGATTCAGCACGCCCTTTTTCTCGAAAGGACGGACATTTAAAGAGAAATGAAGGGCCGGATTGTCCAGCTCAAATTTCGCATAATTGTCTTTAACTTTCGTCGGTTCCGCTCCAAAAAAGCTGCGGTAAAAAGCCAATGATTTCTGTAAATCGGTACAATTAACAGCAACATGCATTCGTTTAATTATTTTGGTTCCCTCCGCATGTTTTAAGACGATAGACTCCAATCATGCACCCTGCTGCCTTCAAGAAACTTCTCGCAATCCAGCGCCGCCATGCAACCCGATCCCGCCGCGGTGATCGCTTGCCTATACTTATGATCTTGAACATCTCCGCAAGCAAATACGCCTTCTACATTCGTTTCCGTTGTGCCAGGCTTCACCATGATGTAACCAAGATCATCCGTTTGAATTTGACCGTTTAAAAATCCGGTATTCGGCGTGTGCCCAATAGCGACAAAGATGCCGTCGGTCGTAATGATTTCCTCCGCCCCGGTTTCCGCGTTTACTACCTTCAAACCAATGACGCCTTTTTCATTAGACAATACTTCAACGGGTGATTTGTTAAGCGCCCAGTCAATTTTATTGTTCGCGCGGGCGCGATCCTGCATAATTTTTGAAGCCCGCAGCTCGTTCCGGCGGTGCACGACTGTTACTTTGGAAGCAAACTTCGTCAAGAAATTCGCTTCTTCCATCGCCGAGTCACCGCCGCCTACAACAACAATGTTTTTGCCTCGGAAAAAGAATCCATCACAAGTCGCACAGGTGCTTACACCGCGGCCGATATTTTCTTTTTCGCCTGGAATGCCTAGCAGTTTTGCAGATGCGCCCGTAGAGATAATAAGCGATTCGGACTGCACCTCGCCCAGACCATCCACCGTCAGCACAAAGGGACGCTTCGACAATTCGACCTTGTTCACCCAGCCCCGTTCGAATTGTGCGCCAAAGCGTTCCGCTTGTTTGCGCATATTGTCCATAAGCTCGGGCCCCATAATGCCATCAGGAAATCCCGGAAAATTTTCTACTTCCGTCGTTAATGTCAACTGACCGCCCGGTTCTGGACCTTCAATGACAAGCGGGTTTAAGTTGGCACGGGCTAAATAAATGGCTGCCGTTAAACCTGCCGGACCCGTTCCGATAATGACCGATTTATACATGCTCCACTCCCCTTAGCTTATTTACCTTCGGCTGCAAACTGCTTGATTCTTTCTTCGATCTGATCCCGCACACGCTGAAACACTTTCCATTTTTCTTCTTCTGTGCCTGTGGCCTTGGCCGGATCATCGAATCCCCAATGAAACCTGGTAACGTGCGGCGGTGTGATCGGGCATTTATCGTTGGCGTCGCCGCAAAGCGTAATGACGTAATCCGCTTTGTTCAAAATCTCCGGATCGATCACATCCGACGTTTGTTTGGAGATGTCAACCCCTTTTTCCGCCATTGCTTTGACGGCGTTGGGATTCAAACCATGCGCTTCAATGCCCGCGCTGTACACGTCGTACTTGTCACCGAGATATTTTTTTCCGAATCCTTCTGCCATCTGGCTGCGGCAAGAATTACCGGTACATAAAAAGTAAACGATTTTTTTAGCCATGACATGAGCACTCCCTTGGTTTGATATTGAACTTCCGTTTATCTTTACCATTTCCTCGACTTCCCGGAATAACTCCGGTAGAGAGAAAGGTTTTCTAAGAAACTGAATGTTCTCGATGCACGAGCAATCGTCTTCCTTTATGCTGGTTGTGACAAATAAAATCGGAGTGAGAATTCCCTTTTGCCTGATCGTTTGACATAAGCCAAGACCGTTTTCTCCCCATAACTGGACACTGATAATCAGCAAATCGTATTCAACGTCATGGACGTGCTTCAGAAACAGTTGGCCGTTTTCAAAGCAATCGATCCTGTACCCACGATGTTCCAGATTGTAACGGAGCAAGATCGCATGTGACAGCTCATCTTCAATAAGAGCAATGCGTTGGGGTGCCATAAAAACTCACCCGGCTCTCCGTCAGGATATGGTTTTAGGTTGGAAATACTTCCGTTGAAACCACAAGGCGACGTTGACCAAGGTAATCATGACCGGCACTTCCACCAAAGGACCGATGACGGCTGCGAAAGCTGCACCCGAATGAATACCGAAAACCCCTACTGCAACGGCAATGGCCAGTTCGAAGTTATTGCTGGCAGCCGTGAAGGCGAGAGTCGACGTAACCGGATAATTCGCTCCCGATTTTTTTCCCATATAGAAAGAAATCAAGAACATCACCACAAAGTAAATCAACAGCGGGATCGCGATCCGGACCACATCGAGCGGCAATTGAACGATAGTGTCGCCTTTTAACGAGAACATGACGATAATGGTAAATAATAAGGCAATCAATGTAATGGGACTGATTTTCGGAATAAAGACTTTTTCATACCAGGAACGTCCCTTTGCTTTCACGAATGTGAAACGGGTGATCATGCCCGCAAGGAACGGAATGCCTAAATATATAAACACGCTTTTTGCCACTTCGGACATCGTAATATCGACAACCATACCTTGTAAGCCAAACCATCCCGGCAAGATCGTCACAAAAATATAAGTGTAAACGGAGTAAAACAGCACTTGGAAAATCGAGTTGAAAGCGACCAGCCCCGCGGCGTATTCAGTATCTCCTTTACACAAATCGTTCCAAACAATGACCATTGCAATACAACGGGCCAACCCGATCATAATCAGCCCGACCATGTATTCGGGATATCCCTGTAAAAAGACAATCGCAAGGACGAACATTAAAATCGGACCGATGACCCAGTTTTGCACGAGGGAAAGCCCTAAAATTTTTCCGTTCCGGAAGACGCGCCCCAACTCTTCGTAACGAACCTTTGCCAGAGGAGGATACATCATCAGAATCAAACCGATCGCAATAGGAATGGACGTCGTTCCTGCTTGAAATTGATCAAGGAACGAAACGAAATTCGGAAACAGAGAGCCTGTTCCAATTCCGATAGCCATAGCAACAAAAATCCATAAAGTCAAATAACGATCCAGGAAAGATAATCGTTTCCCAGACTTTTCACTCATTTCTTTACCCCCCTCTTGTTTACTCACATGTGACTAATAGCCCCTGCTTTTCCAATTCCTCTAATTGCTCGGATAAATCGGGCAAATGGCTTAAAGCAAAACCGGTTTCTTCCAACTTCTTCTCATTCAACGAATAAAACACCCATTGGCCTTTACGCGTCTCGCGGACCAGTTCGGCCGTTTTAAGACGACTCAAATGCTTAGAAATGGCCGGTTGGGAAATATTAAAAATGGGGACCAGTTCACAGACGCAACAATCGCGCGTACGCAACAAAGAAATGATTTTCAACCGTGTCGGATCAGCAAGAGCTTTCAGCGTATCGGCCAATTTCTCGAATGCCATGATCGATTGTTCACCTCACAATGTAATAATAATATAACCATATTGTTATTTATATATGTGAAAAAGTCAATGCCTCCACCGAAAAAAATATTCGGCGGGATCAGATGGTTTAGAATGATTGAACAAAATGAAGCCGGCACGTTACTGCCGGCTCCTACATACTTTATGCTTTTACCCCTTTAATGATTGCGGATGCGATGTAGTCTTCAATACTGGCTCCGGGCAGCCAATCTTTAATAAATGCTCTCGACTCGTCCTTCGGTTCAATCGTGACCTGGGTAAAACCGCTTTGTTCCAGGATCATCTTCAACTCATCAATAGGTGAGGCTCCCGAAATGCAACCTGAGTACAATGCATCCAGGTCATTTTTGATTTCAGTCGGCAGCTCTGCCGTCAACACAACATCGGATATGGCGAGCCGTCCCCCTGATTTCAGCACACGAAATACTTCCCTAAACACCTGCGGCTTATCCGGTGACAAATTGATTACACAATTTGAAATAATAACATCAACTGACTGATCGGCTACCGGCAAGTGTTCGATTTCCCCTAACCGAAACTCTGTATTGGAAAAACCGCCCTTTGACGCATTTGCACGGGCTTTGCTGATCATTTCCGGAGTCATATCCACGCCAATGACCCGGCCTGTTTCTCCAACCTGACGGGAAGCCAAGAAACAGTCGAAACCGCCGCCGCTTCCCAAGTCCAATACGACTTCACCAGGCTTTAACTCCGCGATAGCCTGCGGATTTCCGCAGCCAAGGCCGAGATTCGAACCCTCGGGAACGGCGGACAACTCTTCCGTTGAGTACCCCAATTTGGATGAAATCTCGGTTGGTGAGTCACAACATGCAGAAGACGTCGAACAGCAAGTCCCCGAATTCGATTCCTGCAGAGCAATTTGCTTATAGCGGCTTCGGACATTTTGTCGGATTTGGTCTTTTGCGAGATCGCTCATCGTTAATACCTCCAGGTTTATTATTAAAATTCGTTGCGTATAGGAAGACGACGCGTTGTGCAAAAAGACGCAAAACATGCTCATTTCATTTACAGGAATTGCATGTGCAGGCCGGATTTTTTTCTCTGAAGTCCAGAATATTCCCGTAACGATCTAACTCTAGGTGACAACAAGCAGAAATGATCTCTTTTAATTTTTGTCTCCCCCGTTGAACCCTTGATTTGGCACCTGAAAATGAAATGCCCAATTTCTCGCTCAGGTCCTTTTGCGAAAGACCTTCAAGCTCGGTTAATTCGATGGCCTCTCGGTATTTTTCTGGCAATTGACTAATCATCGGCCGCAAACAATTGGCAAGTTCCTTGTTTAAATTCATATTGTCCGGCTCATTTGATTCAGGTAGTTCTTCAGGCAGTTCTACGATCTGTTTATCTTTACGATAATAATCAATAATGGAATGTCTGGTGATTTGATAAATCCACGGTCGAAGTTTTTGTTCGTCTCGAAGACTATCCATCTTGGTGTAAATTTTCAGAAAAACATCCTGCAATATATCTTCGACCTCATGCGCCCGATGGGTTCGGCGGAATATAAATGTTTTGAGCGGCTCGCGAAATGTACTCCATAAAGCCTCGATTTCCATACAACGCAACCTCCAATTGTGTGTTTCTTCCTAAGTACAAGGACGTGGCCATTCAAAAAAGGACGCAAAGACATCGTTTATCTCAAATGACGGATCAATTTTCGCACCACAAATTTTGCGTCAGGACCGACTCCCCTTAAGGTTGCGGAAGCAATCGACCGTTGACCTTCGAGACCTACGTAATAAAGTCCGGGAACTGTCGTACTTATCCCTGCCGACTGTAAAGGCCTCCCTTCAGAGTCCAGTGCACCAATATTTCTTAAGAAGGCAAGATTAGGACGGTATCCAGTAGCAAAAATGACGGTGTCTACCTGCTCTTTTGTCCCATCCGGCCAAATCACGCCATCCGTATAAAAAGAAGTGAACATTTGCTTTTGATCCGGCTTGCCTGCCGCTAGACGCTCTTTGTATTGACCTAAATCAATGACCGAACTCGAACTTGGCGCATTTCTGCCAAATCGCCAGAATGGAAACGTGTCTAAACCAATCACTCTAATCCAAAAATGCAAATCTTGACCCCATACCCTTTGTCTCTTTAACTGAACGGGCCGCAGTACCGCTAAAGACGTCTTACTCACCTCAGCCAATTCGATGGCAATTTGAACGGCAGAATTTCCACGCCCGACAACCACCACCCTTTGATTCCTAAACCGTTCCGGATTGCGGTATTCGGAGGAATGAAGGATATTGCCCTGAAACTCCTCTTGTCCCTTTATCGCGGGCGTAAATGGATGATGAAAGGACCCCGTAGCGTTAATGACTGTTCTGCTTTGATACTTTTCTCCGGAAATTGTTCGAATCATGAATGCTTCGCCGGTTTTCTCAACAGACTCTACACGCTGATTTGTAATGACCGGCAATCTAAATTGTTTGACGTACTCCTGCAAATAAAGAATGACTTCATCTCTCAGCGGATAACGATCGCCATCCCCTGGGATCTTCATGCCAGGCAACGATGAAAACCGCGCTGGAGAAAACAATTTAAGACTGTCATAATATTTGGGCCATGATCCGAGGGCTTGCTCGTTCGCTTCCAAAATTAAAAACCGCAGCCCTTTCTTTTGTAAGTGATACCCTGAGGCAAGACCAGCCTGACCTCCCCCGATGACGATTGTATCCCATACATCCTCCATACCAATTCCTCCTTGACTTTACTTGCAAATTGCAAGTATAAGATATTTTATTTGCAAACTGCAAATATATTACAAAACAACAGGGTAATGATTCTCCCGTTGTTAACTGCAACAAACACCTGTTTTCTCCATACTCGCATTCAGTAACTTTAAGGAACGAATGACAGTTTCTTTCTCAAACTCATTCATATGGGAAAAAATTTGAGTCAAGTAATCTTGAACCTGCTGCTCAATCGCTGCCGCAACAAATTTACCTTCTGTGGTCAGTTCCAATATATATACCCTTCGATCTTGATCGGAAGGCGATTTCTTCACGAGCTTTTTCCGAATCAACGATTGAACTTGTCGGCTGAATGTTGTAATGTCCATTCCTAAAGTTTCCGCAATTTGTTGCATAGACGGATGATGTTGTCGATCAATCTCATAAAGAATGTGGCTCTGAATTAAGGAGACGTCCACTCCGCCAACCGAGCAACAATTTTTGTTCAAAAAACCAAAACGTCGAGTAATCAATTGGAGTACATGACGTACATCTTCCATCGCATTCACCTCCATATTATCGTTATACAATTTTTATTTGCATTTTGCAACTATATTTTTTATATAAGTTAACACTAGTTGCAAGTATCAAGTTTCGGCAACAGCTGGGACGATCACGCATCAAACCCACACGACTTTGCCTACCTTGTTTTGGGGAGCTCTTTCTGGTAGCGCACGACAAGCGCGACGTTTCTGTACCTTGCGAGGAAACTCGAATTGACTTACCCGACCGCGTGGCTGTTGCTTGCACCGGCCCCCCGAAGAATAAAGCTATTATGACAAAGGGAGCTCTGTGTGAGAGTTAATCCGCCCCAAATAATTGATCAGAACACAACGCGGACAAGGCATCTAGAAACCCTTATATTTGACTATTGCATTGATTAGTTTCCGTCGGTGTCCGACCCTCCAGCACGGACTGCCGTAAACTTAAGCTTCCTCGCCGTTAGCAATGCATTTACCTGTCAATACTGGAAATTAGAAACCAGTAAACGAGAGGTGTTTTCATATGTTTCCAGGCGCATTCGAAGACGGACAAATTGAGGAATTGCTTCACATTC
>Ga0207789_1000254_pt1 | contig 27534 bp, 21 predicted proteins | sample HigsolmetaGSP12D_FD_184840 | JGI IMG/M metagenome (GOLD analysis project Ga0207789, IMG submission 184840) | High solid enriched microbial communities from the Joint BioEnergy Institute, USA - SP1-2-D (SPAdes) | ecosystem: Engineered > Bioreactor > SSF (Solid state fermentation) > Aerobic >...
CAACCAATTCGTTTGATTATTTAAAAATGAGACGAGTGGTTCAATTTCTCTTGGTGAACCGGTAAAACCGTGAATACATAACATTCCATTCATGGCACACCACCCTTTAAGGAAAACTCCTCCCAGTCAAATATGATTTTTTCAAGCGGGGTGTAAAAGATGACGGGAGGTTAATTTTTAATTTTCCCTAAAGTGCGGGTTTCATACATTTTTCAAGGGGCGACCTTCATAAACATATAACTGCTGTTTAAAAGTAAACACCTTAACTGAATTACAGTATAGATGAGCCGTGATCATTTTTTACCAAACCCAGGAAACTTTGATTATCTGTTATTTAAAGTCAGGATAACTTGTTAGGTGATCCGGGGAATTTTTTAGGTAACCCAAAGGAAATGTTGTACGCGTTATAACTTAATTCCTTCGACAATCTCTTCCAGCATCATGCCTCTTGAAGCTTTGACCAAAACGATTGTTTGATTGTCTAACTTCGTTTTCAAATGTTCAATTAAGGCTGTTTTATCGGTGAAGGAAAAACACCTGTCTGTGCCAAATCTTTCCTTTGCACCCATTGCAATATGTTTTCCTAATTCCCCATACGTGTAAACGTAATTGATCTTTTCCGGGCTAATATGGCGACCCACCTCTTTATGGTATTCTTGTTCTTGCACCCCCAGTTCTAACATATCACCAAGAACGACGATTTTTTTATCAACCCCCGGAAGATCGGCTACTAAGTCAATTACTGCTTTCATCGATGTCGGACTGGCGTTATAAGCATCATTTAATATTTGGCAACCATTTATGCCAAGTACCATCTCTAATCTCATATGAGTGAGCTTAATTTTTGAAAAAGCTTCATTAATGGAGGAAAATGATACTCCCCATTCCCGTGCTACAATCATTGCTGCCAAGGAATTTAAAACATTATACTCCCCTAAGATTGGAAGGTTAAAAATCATATCAGATTGATTAATGGCAAAGACAGAGCCGGACGCATTCATTTCAATTTTAGTCGGATAGTAGTCATTTTTAGTTGTTTTGCCAAATGTTCGGATTTTCCACGGTTTATCCATATGCATGAGTTGAGAAGCAAGGAGCGGTTCATCGCCCGGATAGACGAATAAACCACCAGATGCTAGGCCGTTTACAATTTCTAATTTTGCTTTTGCAATTCCTTCTCGTGAGCCCAGGTCTTGCAAGTGAGCATCCCCGATATTTGTAATGATGGCTGCATCCGGTTTTGCCATTTTTGTCAAAAAGTCAATTTCTCCAAAATTACTCATCCCCATCTCTAAAACGGCAACTTCTGTATCTTTGTCTAATCCAAGGATAGTTAGAGGAAGACCAATATGATTATTAAAGTTTCCGGACGTCTTTTGAACTTTATATTTTACCGATAATAATTCCGCAAGAATATCCTTCGTTGTCGTTTTTCCATTACTCCCGGTTACCGCGACAACTTTTAAAGATAATTCATCCCGGTATCCTCTTGCAAGTTGTTGAAAAGCTACTAGCGTGTCGTCAACGATGAGAATGGGGAGATTTGTCGGAGGATTAGGCACGTCTTTCTGCCATAAAGATGCACCCGCGCCTTGTTTTATTGCTTGTTCAACAAATTCATGTCCATCATGTTTTTCCCCTTTTAGTGGAATAAACAGATTTCCTTGTTGGATTGTTTTTGAGTTGATTGAAACACCTTGGACTGTTTGATTTAGAAAAGGAGAAATATCATTGTGGACATGAATCATGTTTGCTAACTCTTGGACTGTTTTTTGAATCATCCTAGCACCTCCAATGGTGAATTTCGTTTAAGATTGATTTTGGGATTGTTCTGCTTGTTTCAACGAATGTTTGGCAGAAAGAAAGAGCACATCTTTAGAACCTTTTGCTCCGATTTCCTGTAGCTACTGAAAAAATACATTCTAAACGCCTGACTTAGATCTATTTTCGTGGTTTATTCTACTATAAGTGAACTTATTCAAATTATTTTTTCAGCGGTCTACGATTTCCTGTTCGTCTTGTAAAAAAATTGTAATTAAATTTTAATCTTGTTTTAGGGACTGAACCCCGGTAAGGCATCCCTCGAAATGGGTACACATTTGGTCAAATTACTAAAAGACTTTATTCCAAGGAAGACTATGCGCCTTGAAATAAAGTCAGAACTTACTTAGTCTAATGTGTACCGGATCTTCTGTTTCTCTTCATAACGTTCGAAACCAAGTTCAATGAGTCGGTCAATTAATTCTGGATAGTCTAATCCTGAATGCTTCCAAAGTAACGGAAACATACTGACAGGGGTGAATCCCGGCATCGTGTTAATTTCATTAATCAAAACCTTACCTTCTTTTGTGACAAAAAAGTCGGCACGGACAAGGCCTGAACAATCTAATACTTTAAAAGCTTTTATGGCCATTTCCTTTATTGTTTCATAGATTTCCTCGGATACATCTGCCGGGATAATCAAAGCCGTATCACCATCTTCATATTTTGCTTGATAATCATAAAATTCCGTTTTTGGAACAATTTCACCAGCCACAGAGCAAATCGGTTGATCATTTCCTAATACACCAATTTCAATTTCACGGGCTTCCACACCTTGCTCAATGATAATTTTCCGATCGAATTGGAAGGCATCCTGGAAAGCCTTCACTAATTCTTCCCGGTTATTACACTTACTGATTCCGACACTTGATCCTAAATTGGCCGGTTTAACAAAACAAGGATAGTCAAGAGCTTTCTCAACTTTTTCATATGAAGTAGCGGCATTACTTTCCCATTCGTGACGAAGAACGGAAACATAGTTGACTTGATTCAATCCGGCATCACGAAACAAGTTTTTCATAATGACTTTATCCATTCCGGCTGCTGAAGCCAAAACACCATTACCAACATAAGGAAGATTTAAAACTTCTAACAAGCCCTGAACGGTTCCGTCCTCTCCGTTAGGTCCGTGTAATAGTGGAAAAATAATTCCCGGTTCATCCATTTTTTTCATCGAGTCTCCTGTAAAAAGGGCTGGACTGGTAGTTGTCGATTTTTGTATATCCAATCTTAATTCGCCAATTTGTTTGACTGGATTTTCTAAAGCTTCACGTTTCACCCATTGGCCCGCCTCTGTTATATAAATCGGGGTAACCTCATACTTTTCAAAATCCAATGCTTGAGTAACAGCAAAAGCCGTCCGTATGGATACTTGGTGCTCGGCTGATTTACCGCCATACAATAAGAAAATTTTTCTTTTCATGAATAAGCCTCCAAATCAAGTAATCACAACATGTAACTAATTTCCCATATATTTTACCACTAATAACCGAACAATAAATGTTAAGTACTTATTTTTTAAACTTCATTTTCCATTTTTATTTAGGCTTACTTGCCACTCCTTTTGTTTCCGGTCAAATACAATACTTCCATGGGGCGCATCATCGGTTGATACCGTTAGATATATTTCCATCATTTCATCCATATCATAATAATCACCGACTACCCAAAATGGGATTTCAATTTGACCATGTTCTTGATGAAAATGTTGAAATGAAAAAACAAGACCTTCCGTCAATACAGAATTCAATTGGTGTAATACATTTCGTTCGATCGGTGGATATACCTTTTTTTTGCGAAAACCAATGATTGACTTGTCATTTTTCGCTTCACTTAATCTAATGGCCAGAATCCCGCCGAGACAATCATAAAAGTCGGTCCAATAGCGATAATATGTTTTATTTAACCAGCCATCATCCTCAGTCAAATAGGCAAATCGATTATTCAATTTTTGAAAAAAAGGGAGTGATAGGTGTTTTTTCATATGACCTAAATACAGTAATTCTGCCAATTCTTCCCCTTCAATTGTATCTAGGCTAAATACATCATCAAAATCTATCCAACAAAATTCGCCATATTTATGAATTCCTTTTCGGATCAGTTGTTCCACTTGATCCTTTAATATATAATCCAATTGGGTACCTAAGTGGAATTCCGTTTCATCATATTTGTGTTTTAACAACAATAAATTTGCCAATGGTTTTTTCAATGATTGAACAAATCCAGGAAAGGTAATCCCGTTTGATATGACATAATGATCTCGTGTATTTACTAAGATATAAATTAAATCTTTGAAATCATCATTTCTGGCCACCTTGTTCATCTCCCTAAAAGTCGGTCATTATTTAAAATGGATATTCCACTATTATATAATGAATAATATTAATTATGTTTTCAAATTTATTACGAATATATATACTAATTGGTTTCAATTTTATGTTTTCCACATAAATAAGTTTCATATATAAATTTTATCATATTTTTCCTATTTTCCTTTTTCTCCCTGTAAAAAATTTTTGCATATACTAATAAGGTGTTTTTGACTATTTCACATATCTTGTTTTGTTTTCATATATATGTGAAAATAATTTAGAAAATATATTGAAAAAGTGAATGCTCATGATTCCGCCTTACCGTTGGCTAAAATAAAGGAGGCGACCTTTTATGAACCAAATAATGACAAATGAGCAATTATTAGTAACGGTTGTAAAATTATTGCGAGAAAATAAACGGAATGAACTCATACTCATTATTGAGGAATTGCAACCTTATGATATTGCAAATATATATAAAGAGTTACCACATAAATTGAAAACTCGGTTTTTGTTCCACTTGGACAACCATCTTTTGGCAGACGTAATCCAAGAAGTGGAAGACTCCGATTTACAATTGGAAATTCTTAATAAACTAACCATCGATAAAAAGGGCGAGGTTTTAAACTTAATGGATAATGATGACCTTGCCTCTTTGCTCCATAACTTACCAGTTGAGAAAAGTGAATCGCTCCTAGCAGAAATGAAACTTGAAGAGTCTGCTATTGTTCAAAACATTATGAAATACCCGGAAGAAACAGCCGGCCGTCTTATGACGAACCGATTTGTTTGGATTCGAAATAATTTTACAGTCAGGGAAGCTGTTGGTAAATTAAAAAACTTTGCCGAATATGCCGAAACCATTAACTACTTATACGTGATCGATGAAAACCGGAAACTGGTCGGAGTAGTATCATACCGTGACCTCCTACTTGCCGATTCAAATAATAAAATTGAAAATATTATGTTTGAACGGGTTATTTCCGTATCTGACTATACCGATCAAGAAGAGGCCGCACGAATTTTGGAAAGATATGACTTTCTCGCTCTTCCCGTTGTTAACGAAAACAATGTACTTCTCGGGATCATCACATTTGATGATATGTTAGACGTCATTATTCGTGAAGCAAATGAAGATATTGAAAAATTATCCGCTTCAGGGAAAGCCATCGATTTCGATACAAAAGCAACCGTCGCTGCCTGGAGAAGATTGCCTTGGCTTGTATTGTTACTTATTATCGGATTATTTTCCGGGAGTATCATCAGTTATTTTCAAGAAACATTGGATCTAGTTGTTGCATTAGCATTCTTTATGCCGATGATTTCTGGGATGACCGGGAATACCGGGACACAGTCTTTGGCCGTTGTTGTTCGTGGTTTAGCTGGACAAGATTTAGATAAAAAGGCGATTTTTCAGCTAATTATACGGGAATTTACCGTCGGCTTCATTATTGGAGTCATTTGTGGGATTCTTATTTCTTTTATTGCTTATTTTTGGCAAGGAAACATTTATATTGGACTTGTCGTCGGTCTCTCCCTATTTTTAACCTTGATTATTGGTACATTAGCCGGAACAGTCATTCCCCTTATTCTCTATCGACTGAAAATTGACCCGGCTATTGCTTCTGGCCCACTTATTACAACCTTAAATGATATTTTTTCACTGACAACGTATTTTTCAATTGCTACTATTTTTTTAGACAAATTATTATGAAGATGTGTTTTAGAAGATAAAGAAGTTTAAGAATATATCCCAGCTCCCACCTATCTTCCTGTTGATTCGGAGTTTGAGGTGGGAGTCAAATGCCGAATAAGTATGTAAACACTTATCAAAAAATTACAAATTAATAAATAAAAATTTACAACAATAATTGACTCCTTAAATATATATATCTATAATAGATATAATAAAGAAAATTTTCCTCTTTTTTACTGTTTATAAGTTTCAAACATGATTTCAGCGTATAAAAGACATTTTTCTGTTAGGAGAATAGAAAATTTAGCTACCATTAGATACTTATTTCCTTATAAAAGTCTAAATAGCTCCATTAACAAAAACCACAATGTATTGTAAACTATTAATTAAAGGAGGAATGGACCTTCGTAAAGAATGATGAATGACCTTAAACTGCCCGTCTAATAAAAATTGTAAAAACCTCAGGCGTAAGAACCTGATGTGCGTAAAGTGTAGTTAACCGAAATAATATAATAAGCATTTTTCGGCTAGAAATGTAATTTTCAAGGTATCTCATATGCACTTTGCGTTAGGAAAAATTATGAAATCTTTTAGGAGGTGAACTCCCTACCCTGTTTCAAGGGGAGGGGATTTTGTTGGACGACATAGTTGGTCTGATTTATATCGCCGTACTAATTGCGTTAACGGCATTTTTCGTAGTTTCTGAGTTTGCCATTGTTAAGGTGCGAACATCGAAAATTGAAGAACATATCGAAAAAGGAAGAAAAAGTGCAATTGCCGCAAAAAAAATCATTACCAACCTGGATGAATATTTATCTGCCTGTCAACTTGGGATTACTGTTACCGCACTTGGAATCGGTTGGTTAGGAGAATCTACGTTCGAGTCGATTTTAACCAAACTTTTTTCTAATTTTCATATTCCTGAGTCGATTTCCCATTTGTTGACAATCACCATCGCATTTTTAATTATGACGTTTTTACATGTTGTTGTTGGTGAGTTAGCACCAAAAACGTTTGCTATTCAAAAAGCTGAAGAAATCACACTATTGGTTTCCAGACCACTGATGTTATTTTATAAAATTATGTACCCGCTCATCTGGATATTGAATAGTTCCGCACGTTTAATTACGAAAGCTTTCGGTTTAAAACCTATGGCGGAAAATGGTAGTGCTCATACTGAAGAAGAACTTCGAATCATCTTAAGTGAAAGCTATAGAAACGGAGAAATAAACCTGTCAGAATACAAGTATGTAAATAAAATATTTGAATTTGATAATCGGATTGCAAAAGAAATCATGGTTCCGCGAACAGAAATTGTAAGTATTGACATCAATGATTCCTTTGAGTCTCTTTTAGACCTTGCTCGTGTAGAAAAATTCACCCGTTATCCGGTTAGTGATGGGGATAAAGATCATATTGTAGGATTTATCAATATGAAAGAACTGTTAACCACTTATATTTCCGGCAAAGATCTTTCAAAGTATAGTGTCAGATCCTTAATTCGGCCGATCATCAGGGTGATTGATACAATCCCTATTCATAAACTACTTGTCAAAATGCAAAATGAACAAATTCATATGGCTATTCTTTTTGATGAATATGGTGGAACAAGCGGTCTTGTCACGGTGGAAGATATTGTGGAAGAGATTGTCGGTGAAATTCGGGATGAGTTCGATTTGGATGAAATCCCATTAATTCGACAATTATCTGAAAACCACTATATTTTTGATGGTAAAGTATTAGTTAGTGAAATAAATGCATTATTATCACTTGACATTAATGATGAAGATGTTGATACTATTGGCGGATGGTTTTTAACGGAAAATTTTGAGGCAAAACAAGGTGACATGCTCAACTTTAAAGATTACCAATTTAAAGTAATTGAGATAGAAGATCACCATATTAAATATATTGAAGCGAGAAAAGTTGCCACAGAGAGTAAAAACGAAAACTTAGTTCATCCGGCGAACATGACCACTGTAAATACAGAAGTGGTTTAATCATGTCCATATGAAAGGACAACTTTTATCAAAACCGTATACATGAATTGTACGTGTAAAGCGAAAAAATTTTAATCGTAACTTTATGAGTGAGCAGGGGAGGAAAGCTATGCGTGATTTTGTATTTTCGGTACAGCTAGCATTCTTCCGGTTCCTCTCCCATATTTTTATGACATGGAACTGCAGCTATTAGGGTAGTTCCTTTTTCTTTGTGGATTTTTAGTTCCATTGAACGCCTGATTGATTCAGGAGGGTTTGGGAAAACAATATTTCATTAGTTCATTAAGATAAAGTTTGAAGAAAACAAACGAAATGGACATATCCCCCCAAAAATTAAAAATCTGCCAAATTTTTGTTTTTGCTACTTTCACTAAATCGATTATAATATGGTTATGTAAAAAAATATACAAACAGATGATAAGATTAAACACCCAAATTGGATAGACGGAAAGTCCCACAAGATTTGCATAAACTGGTTTTTACAACAATAAGCCAAAACGTTTCACCATAAGATTTCGAAAACGGGCTTTTTGGGTATTAGTCGTGATATAATATTTTTTATGCGATTTTTTTAAATTGAAAAGGTGAATATAATGGAAAATAAAAAAAAAGTTCCAGATCGTTTTGATTGGACTTTAGCTTTTATATTATTTCTATTTTGTATTATTAGTTTAATATCTATATACAGTGCGCAGACATCAGGGCAGTATGAAACAAACTTTGTCCTTGATCAACTAAAATGGTACATCGTTGGGGCTGTCATTATTGGCTGCGCTTTGTTCCTTGATCCGGATCAATACAAAAAATTATCATGGATCTTTTATGGTTTTGGGATATTTTTGCTTTTTGTATTAAACATTGCGCCACATTGTGACACTTGTATCGCTCCTGAACGTAATGGTGCTCATAGCTGGTTTGTTCTTCCATTCGGGAGTATTCAGCCGTCCGAATTTATGAAAGTATTTTTAATCATGGCAATTAGTCGGCTTATATCCGATCATCATCAAAAATATCCGGTAAAAACATTACAATCAGATTTTTGGTTGTTAGTTAAAATTGGTCTCACTGCTCTCCTTCCATTGGCGTTAATTATGAAACAGCCGGACTTAGGAACTGCATTAGTTGTTATGGCCATTACTGCCGGAATGATTTTAGTATCCGGAATTTCGTGGAAAATTATTTTGCCCACTTTCTCTTTTGTTGCTCTTATTGGGGTAATTATTATTGGTATAATGTTATATTTTCCTGATTTTCTAAAAGAACATATTGACCCTTATCAGTATGGAAGGATATATGCCTGGTTAGACCCATATAGTTATGCATCCGGTGAAGGTTTACACTTAATCAGTTCCCTACAAGCAATTGGGTCAGGTGAGATCTTCGGGAAAGGCTTTATGGGAAAAGAAGTGTATGTCATGGAGCGCCATACTGACTTTATATTTAGTTTAATTGCTGAGGAATATGGCTTTATCGGTGCCAGTGTCGTCATCAGTCTATTTTTCTTCCTTATTTATCATTTAATAAAAATTTCTTTGGAAACGAACTCTCAATTTAATTCTTATGTTTGTGCAGGGATCATCAGTATGACTGCATTCCATGTATTTCAAAATATCGGAATGACGATCCAAGTATTGCCGATTACCGGAATCCCGCTTCCATTCCTAAGTTACGGGGGAAGTTCATTGATGGGCAATATGCTTGCCATGGGATTAGTTTTCAGTATCCAGTTTTACCATAAAAATTATATGTTTGAAACAGACACAGATGAATAAACAGGGGGCCTTTACTCGCGTTAAGATAGGATAAAAAAATATAAGTAACTCCGGACGACAAAGACTTTAGGTCCGGAGTTTTTTTACTGCCCATTTATTTTTGAATTATTTACATATTAGCTTTTTCCACTTCTTTCTCCCCTACTTCTGTTCCTTTTTTCAAGACAAATTGATAAACAACCATGGCAATAAAAGCGGCTAAGCCAATCAAATCAGAATAACCTTCAGGATAAATCAATAACAATCCAATAACAACCGAAGCAATTCTTTCAATCCAGTTTAGTTTTTTATACCAATAGCCAATTAATCCGGCACCGATACCAACCATCCCAGTGATGGCAGTAAAAATAATCCATAGTACACCTAAGAAGGTCGTATTAATCATTAATAACTCAGGTTCCAATACAAACATATACGGTATGATAAAGGCGGCTACGGCAAGCTTGGAAGCATTAATTCCCGTTCGGATTGGCTCCCCGCCTGATATTCCTGTTGCCGCAAAAGCAGCCAAAGCAACAGGTGGTGTAATATCGGCAACAATACCAAAATAAAAAACAAACATATGGGCTGCCAAGACCGGCACAGCCACTTCCAATTGATTATTCAACGCTAAAATGGCCGGTAAAGCAATTGTTGACGTAATAATATAATTCGCTGTTGTCGGTGATCCCATACCGATAATGATGGATGTGATCATCGTAAAGAATAAAGTCAATAACAATAAAGCATTTGGATTACTTGTAATTGTCTGGGCAAGTCCGACAATTTCATTTCCAAGTTTCAAACCGAGCCCGGTTTTTGTGACAACCCCGACAATAATCCCAGCACAGGCGGTTGCAGCTGCGACCCCAAGTGCAGAACGAGCCCCTTCAATGAGAGCTACAAAGAATTTCGATAATGTAATCCGCGTATCTTTCCTAAACAAGCTGACAATAATCGTAAACAAAATACCTAATAGAGCTGCTCGGGAAATACTCATACCGATGTCCATGAAAATGATAATGGCAAGTATTGGCGTTAACAGATATATTTTCTTAAATACTTCTTTTTTCGCTGGAATTTGTTCTTTTGGCAAACCGCGTAATCCTTGTTTTTTTGCTTCAAAATGAACCATAATCCATATTCCTGTAAAATATAAGATAGCTGGAATAACGGCTGCTTTAACAATCTCAATATATGGTACACCGGCAAATTCAACCATTAAAAAGGCTGCCGCGCCCATAACCGGCGGCATAATTTGACCACCTGTTGATGCTGCAGCTTCTACCGCACCGGCAAAATTCCGATGGTAGCCTAATCGTTTCATTAAAGGGATAGTATAGGAACCCGATTGCACAACATTGGCAACAGAACTGCCTGAAATCGTCCCTTCCAATGCACTTGTAAAAACCGCCACTTTTGCGGGACCACCAATACGTCTTCCTGCAATTGAAATGGCCAAGTCATTGAAATAGTTTCCTACTCCTGTCTGTCCTAGGAAAGCTCCGAACAAGATAAATAGGAAAATGAAAGTCGATGATACTTGAAGTGGTGTACCAAGGATTCCCTCTGTTGTAAAAAACATAGAATTTATCAATTGCTCAAGACTTAATCCTCTATGTGCCAACATTCCCGGCATACTTGGTCCAAATAAAGCATAGAGAAGGAAAGCTAGTGCAATGACAACCAAGGGGAGACCCACTACTCTTCTAGCTGCTTCTAAAACCAATATAATAGCAAGACCGCCAATAATCATTTGTGTTGTATCGATACTGCCGATTTTTTGAACCAACGATTCATAAAAAACAGGCCAATAGCCACAGACGATAATGGACAGAACTGCAAGAATATAGTCGTACCAAACTATTTTTTGACGTAATGCATTCCTTCGTGCGGGAAACAATAAAAAGATTAGAACTAACGCAAAACCTAAATGGACCGTTCGTTGAATATATGCTGTTAACTCCCCGAAGGCACCTGTATAGATTTGAAATAAAGAAAAGGCAACTAACAAGCCAATAATAACTTTTGACATCATTCCGGACAGTTTCCGTGTTCGTGATTCAGCATCATATTTTTCCATTAATGCCTTTTGCTCTTCTTCGGATAATTGGAGTTTTTCATTATGCTCAGTCACGGATCTCAACTCCTTTCATAGATTGCCATATTGATAGATGATCTACTTGAACCTTATATATTTCCCCAGGTTTCAGATAATCGTTAAATCTGACAATATGTTCTTCATCTTCACCCCAAACCAGGCGATGCTTCGAAACGGTTTTTCCATTTCGGATCAACATCGATGGAAAGACATTACCAACATCTTTTATATGATATTTCCCATCCTCATATTCGAAAGTTTGTCCCGTTTCCGCATTGGAGGGCATTCCAATTCCAAATTCTTCAAAAACAAATTCGTATTCCTCAATTGTATCATCCTGCAAGATCCGATACTTCTCAATAACATCAGTTAAATGAATCGAATGGGTAAAAATAATTTGAAAAGTATCTCCCTCCGTAATGGGGAGATAGGCAGCGATTTGACCGGTGTTCCGTTCATAAAAAACGAGCGATTTTCGAAATGGAATGAAAAAAACCATTAAAATGATAACGAGGAAAACGACGATTAAATTTATGGTTTTCATATATTTCTTACGTTTCATATAGTTCATCCTAAATAGAAGACTGCTAATCAATAAGAGGCCGGCCGCATATGCATGTGTGCCTTCACAGCCAGCCCGTATGAACCTTTATTCTATTGAGACACAATACTGCCGGATTGAGGTTTTGAACCCAAAGTCCATTATAAAACTTCTATTCTGTTAAAACACAAGGCTACCGGAATGAGGTGTTGATCCCAAATTCCTTTGAACCTTCTATTCTGTTAAAACTCCGGCTTCTTTAAAATATTTTTCTGCACCCGGATGCAAATCAATGCCAATTCCTTTTAATGCATTTTCCAACTTAATGTATTTCCCTTTTGCATGCGTAATGCTGCCTGTATTTTCATAAATCGCTTTCGTAATTTCATATACTGTATCTTCCGGCAAACTATCAACAACCGCAAGCATGGCCAAGACCGCAACGGTGTTCACATCTTCTTTCAGCCCGTATGTTCCTGCAGCAATGGTGTCTTCCGCATAATATGGATATTTTTTAACTAGCGCATCTACTTTATCTTGAGCAATCGGAACAATTTTCACCGGATTTGTAGCGGATAGCCCTTCAACGGCTCCGGTCGGTGTGCCTGCAGTGATAAATGCCGCGTCAATATTACCGTCTTGAAGTCCACCGGTAGACTCGGCAAAATCAAGGTTTTGAGCATCAATATCATCCATTGTCATGCCATGGACTTCCAAAATTTGTTGTGCATTAATATATGTTCCTGAACCAGGTGCTCCGACAGAAACCTTTTTTCCTTTCAAATCTTCAACCGAATTAATATTCGACTTTGCAAGCGTTACAATTTGGATCGTTTCCGGATATAACGAACCAAGTGCAAGCACATTTGTTACTTTCCCAGTTTTTTCAAAAGCATTTATTCCTTCTACGGCAGCTGCCATCACATCGGTTTGAACAAAGGCAATTTCTGCATTCCCTTCACTTAATGCAATTACGTTATCCGCTGATGCATTTGAGGAAACAGCATCCGTTTGGATTCCGGTTTTGTCTTCAATGATTTTTGCAATTTCTCCACCCAATGGATAATATGTACCACTTGTTCCACCGGTTAACATGCTTAAGAATTTTGGTTTTTCTTCGGTTTTTGATTTCTCCCCTTCATTAGAACCGCCACTGTTTCCACCACTCGATTCACTTCCACCACCACATGCAACAAGGAAAAGTGAAAGAGCAAAGACTACTGAAAACAATGCAAAAAACTTCTTTTTCATCTCGCTTCCCCCTTTTAAAATTTGATACGCAATAATAAAGCGCTTTCCAAATAGAATAATCTGACTTTGACGCAAATATTTATCTGAAATAAGAATGAATGCTTATTCATAATAAATTGTGCCAAATTCACATTATCTAATACCGCTTTATTATTAATATTAATATAACTAAGAATTAATACCATTGTCAAACTATTGATATTATAATAAATAAGGTTAGTAATGAATAAATTCCAAGACGTAAATCAATCAGTTATCCCTTTCACTATCATAAAAAACATTACTTCTAACATATGTATGTAAAAAACCATCAGTGGTCCTCTCTTTTGAGATTCTTTGACTGATGGTTCATAACATTTATTACTCTTGAATTTCCAAGAGTTTTTGTTTCAGTTGTTCTTCCATTGTCAGGAGTTCTTGTTCGGCTTGATGGCGTTTTTCTCTGCCTTCTGCCTGGATTCTTAATGTTTCTTCCAGTGTTGATACAAGATTTTCCTGTGTCTTCTTCAACGTTTCAATATCAACAATTCCCCGTTCATTTTCTTTGGCAACTTCAATTGAATTTGTTTTTAGCATTTCTGAGTTTTTCAGTAGCAAATCATTTGTTGTTTGCGATACTTGTTTTTGAGCCTCCACCGCTTTTCGTTGTCTCAGTAATGTTAAGGCGATAGCAATCTGATTTTTCCACAGGGGAATCGCCGTTGTAATGGATGTTTGAATTTTTTCCACTAATGTCTGGTTCGTATTTTGAATCATCCGGATTTGCGGTGCACTTTGAATGGTAATTTGCCTACTTAATTTTAGGTCATGTAGCCTTTTCTCCAACCGGTCCGCAAATTGGATCATATCATTTACTTCTTGATATGTCATTTGATTGCCGGATTGTTCTGCTTTTCGTTTCAATTCCGGGATTTGTTTCGTATGCAGTTCCTCTAATTTCAATTCTCCAGCTGCAATATAAATATTTAAAGCCTGAAAATACTCTTTATTTTTTTCATACATCTGGTCGAGCAGCGTACTATCTTTGATTAATGTGCTTTTACAATGTTCAAGACGGACGGTAATTCGGTCAATCTGCGCACCGGTTTTTTGGTATCTTGCTAAAATTTCATTAACTGACCTGGACATTTTGCCAAACATCCTGGAAAAAATATTCTTTTTCTCCACTTGTAATTCATCGGGATTTACTTGATCTAATTTTTTCATTAAATCCGTGATAATTTCACCAATTTCACCGATATTTCCACTCTTCACATGATCAAGCATTGTTGAAGAGAAATTCATTAATTTGGATTGAGCCTGTGTTCCATAAAGGGAAATGGAGGTTTGATTACTCGGATCAATTTGATCAGCTAATTGGTAAGCTCGCTGTTTATCCCCATCCGGCAATGTTTCAATAAGTTTCTTCGGTCTCTTTTCTCCAACCTTATCAAAAAAATCCATTCCCACTTGTTTTTCTACTTCTTGCAATTCTTGTTTACCACCGGTAGACTGTTTAGAAGGATCCCCAAAAGGATTGGCCAATAAATCATCTATATCACCGGTTAATTTTTCCTTTTCAACCATTTAACAACCTCCTGACTTTTATTTTCGTTCAATAAACTTCTTTGCTACATCGATTTCAAAATTTAAGTTGTTTATATCTCCTTCAATCATCGAATGTAAATCTTGTTCAATTAGTTTTACCAGATCATCCATTGTTTCTCTTGTTTCTAGCAAAGATTTTGCTAAATCCACTGTTTTTGCCGGCTGTGACGAAAGAAACGTATACTTTTCAGCTAACTCAACCATAGATTCCAAATGGGAATAATAAAATTCGTCTGCAAGGAAAAAGCGTTTTGGTTCTTTCTTTGTGATATTGTATATTTTATAAATAACCCGTAATGTTTCAAAATTTTGCTTTGCATTCGTTAAATTTTGAATCTGGATAAATGCCTTTTGTAAGCGATGAATTTTCTGTTTTGCTTCTTTTAAATTTTCTTCAACAAGTTTATATTCTTTTCTCGTTAAACCATTTTTTCGTAAAAATTGTGATTGAGTCCCTACCTTCATCACATAATATATCGCAGTACCGCCAATTAAGCCAAAAACGGTAGACCATAGGAAGCTTTGGTCAAATCCCAAAAAACTGATTAAGCAAATCATGACCATTGCAAATCCAGATGTAAATGTTCTAATCATAAAAAGCAAAAATGTCTTCAAGATTATCACTCCAATAAAAGAGAACTGAATAATTATTTTATCGGTAACTATCCTTTTATCTCCATTAACAATGCCATTTTCCTTCGATATTAGTATTACGAATCGGACATGCGGTTAGTTTCAGAAAAACAAACACTCTTCGATTTCTATTTTAATCTACAAACGAAACAAATAGCAACAAAATCAGAGGTGTCCCAACGGAGACACCTCTGATTTTGTACTGAAAGCGATCGTGGCAAGCTCAAAAGTATTTCTTCACCTTTTATAATCCGGTTAAGAGTAAAATAACAAAATACACAAGCATGATAACAAGTCCAAATGGCAGCCCAACTCTTGCCCATTCTTTACTTGTTATATTTAGTTTACCCGCCGAAATAATATTAGGAATATTACCTGGTATTAACATTCCACCACTAATAAGTAATCCCATCAAAATAGCTTCAATCGTACTTTGGCTCATTGCAGGACTGATTTCAGCTGCAGCTAAAGTTGCATTATCAAGAACGGCCGATATCATATTCACCCAATAAAGAATTCTCGGACTTAAATCAAGCAAATACGCATTGATTAACGGTTCGAAACCAGCACCAAGCATCGTTAGTCCAAATACGAACAAATAAATTTTTACAGCACGAACAGATATTTCTTTATATGATTCTGATTCATCGGTCGATTGAAGGCCTGTCCCCTCTCTACGTTTGACTGCAAAAGCTGCAAAAATTCCTAAAAGAATTATTCCTGGTATAATAAAAGGTCCGACCAAATCAAGCAAATAAAAGAAGTCTTCATTCATCTTGCTGGTAACAATAGTGGATAGCGGCTCCCCAATTGGTGTCAAAGCAGCTCCAAGTCCGATTGAGAAACAAGAGATGACCGTCAAAAGTACTTGATGCCTTCTTTGTAATGAAAGATTACTAATAATCAATACTAATACAAGAGCGGCAATAATGGCAGTAATAATACTTGAAAGTAGTCCTAAACCAATAACAACCAATGCAATAAATAACGGAAAAGGCATTTTATGGCTGATTGTATTGATTGCATTACCCAATTGGGTCTGGAACCATTTAAAGAGCACGCCTGCTATAAACATAGCTAAAGTAATATTAATTGGATCTTCTAAAGCGTGCATAAATAATTCAAGATCCAACACGCCCCCGACAATTGCGGCAAGAATCCCCATAACAAACAGAAAGTATTCTAAATTACGTTCAATTGTTTTTACTGTAAAAGGTAAGAACAGAACCAGTACTAAAATAATTAGCAAACCGTACATATTATTATTCCTTCTTTCTTCCTTTATACCAGACTATTTTAACATAATATACCATCTGAATGTAACTATTGTTTTTCTAAAAATCCTAATTTTTCACCTAAATATCTCTATTAAAACTTCCAAATCTATTTGGCATGGACAAAACCGGATGCAAATGGAGTTGAACTGTCTAATAAAACAGTTTTTTGAGACAATATTTGTAGAAAAGTATCCGAAAATGTCTAATAGGAGTCTTTAAACCCCACTCGGGGTCACTGTAAAACTGTTCGAATAAGTGCATTTTCACAATATATAGTAGGGTAAACTAAGGGAATACAGCTAAATATGGTGTTTAGCAAGATTAGTTCGTACATTTTCAGTGGCCTCACCCCACTCTATTGGACAATTCCGGCTAAAAATTGGGTCGAAACGGATATGCCCTTTAAAAATATAGAACTTGATGTTCTATTAAAAATCAGGATAAAATTAACTATAGTTACTTTGATAGAAGCGTTTTTTATAATTCAAACTATATGATTATTCCAAACTTGTTCGAGTAAATACTTATTTAAAAACGAATTGGAACCACTGAGGTTAAAAGCCCTTTGCCAGACTTAAAACTATTGACGATTTGCCTATTGCCTAAACAAAAGGGTGCATTTCTTTAAAAAACAATTTTAAAAGAGGACCGAATACGAAGGATGAGGATAAGAGATGCATAAAAATATTTTAAAACTTTATCCGGATGCAGTGATTCAGGATGTACCTTCTTACGACGATGAACACTTTTGCTTTTACGATGAGTCAACCAAGCAATATTTCTCAATAAAAAAATCATCGGTTTCTGAGCGTGAAAAATTGTTACTTGAAACGAAATATATACTTGTTGAAGAAACTCCTGAATTTTTGAACAGCCGAGTTGAACAAAAGGCTTGGTATCAATATTTACTAAATGATGGTAAACTTCCGGATCATAACGAACGTGGACGTGTCCGCTTCATTCAGTTCCATCTGGAAGAAATAAACGATTATCACAATTTTGTAGGTGCCGTGAAATCATTCATTCAAGATCGAATCGCTTTTGTTTGGTTTGATAAAAAAACTGGTATCATCATTGAAAAAGAAACGGACGACTTTTTAACGGAGAGAGATTTCGATTCCTTTAAAGGCGCCATTTTAGCAGACTTTTATATTAAGGTCGACTTTTATATTGGAAGGTTCTTTGAAGTTTCTCAAAAATTAAAAGAAAGATTTTTCCGTGAACAGTATTATTTTAAAATGGGAAAAACCGTATATCCGCAAAAACATATTTTCTCATTTATTCATGCTTTTCCAATTGTCATGATGACAACTGAATGGAATCGTTTAATCCCGATTTTAGAACAGGAATACCAGGATATTTTTCAAGGGGATAAGGAATTGGTGAAAATTATTAAAAAATATCTTGAAAATAATTTTAATACTAGCTTGTCAGCAAAGGAATTATACATGCATCGAAATAGCCTTCAATACAAAATTGATAAATTTATTGAGCAGACGAGTATTGATATTAAAAAGTTTCAGGGGGCCATTTCCGTTTATTTTATCAGTATATTTGCCGATGCTTCACTGTATTTAGACGGGGGGCAATTTTCTTAAATTTTCCTCCTGAACAATGTGCCAAAAAATCGTCTGTTTTCTTTGTGCACATTGTCCATTCCCAATTGAAAACATTTTCACTAAAATTTACTTATAGAAGAAATCGTTCTCATAGGAGGAATGGAAAATGGCAGATTTAAAACTCAATCATATTTACAAAATCTATGATAATAAAGTAACCGCTGTATCTGATTTCAATCTTCATATTCAAGATAAGGAATTTATTGTTTTTGTCGGACCATCTGGTTGCGGGAAGTCAACAACTTTACGGATGATTGCTGGACTTGAAGAAATTTCAAAGGGTGAACTTTACATCGATGATAAATTAGTAAACGATGTCCCACCAAAAGATCGTGATATCGCAATGGTTTTCCAAAACTATGCATTATATCCGCATATGACGGTTTATGATAATATGGCATTTGGATTAAAACTAAGAAAAATGCCGAAAGATGAAATTGACAAACGGGTAAAAGAAGCCGCAAATATTTTAGGACTTGAACAGTATTTAGACCGGAAACCGAAAGCCTTATCTGGTGGTCAACGGCAACGGGTTGCTTTAGGGCGTGCAATCGTTCGGGACGCAAAAGTATTCTTAATGGACGAACCTTTATCAAACTTGGATGCAAAATTACGGGTGCAAATGCGTGCGGAAATCGCCAAACTTCATCAACGGTTAAATACAACGACTATTTACGTAACCCATGACCAAACAGAAGCAATGACCATGGCTACTCGTATTGTTGTTATGAAGGATGGGGTTATCCAACAAGTCGGTTCACCAAAAGAAGTCTATGACAATCCGGAAAATGTTTTCGTTGGTGGATTCATCGGTTCACCTGCAATGAACTTCTTTAAAGCAAAAATTGAAGGCGAATATGTTATCTTAGATGAAAATGTTCGCCTAAAAATCCCGGGCGGCAAAGTAAAATTATTAAAAGACAATGGCTACATAGGAAAAGAAGTAATCTTCGGTATTCGTCCTGAAGATATTCATGATGAACCTGTATTTATCGAGTCATTCCCTGATGATTTCATTGAAGTAAATATTGAAGTTGCCGAATTAACTGGTGCCGAATTAATGCTTTACTCTTCCCTAGCCGGACATGATTTCGTGGCACGGATTGATGCACGTAATCAAGTAAAAGCCGGTGACAAAGTAAAACTTGGCTTAGATTTGAACAAAGCGCATTTCTTTGATCCTGAAAGTGAAATGCGGATTAAATAATCTAAGCACCGTCCATGATGGGATTATTACTGACAACACTTTTATGGGGCAGTTCAAAAAGTCGTTAATTTCGACTTCTTGGACTGCCCCAATTCTTTTGATTGAAATACGATTTTATCTGTGGTTGGTATTTTATTAGACAGTTTTTATTGATTGGACTACGATTGTTTGTGAGAGACGCTCTATCGGACAGTTCCTGCTAATTGAGTCCCCGTTTTGTCCGCGAGAGCCGCTCTATTGGACAGTTCTTCCTGATTAACTTCCCATTTTGTCCGCGAGAGCCGTTCTATCGGACAGTTCTTCCTGATTAACTTCCCATTTTGTCCGCGAGAGCTGCTCTATTGGACAGTTTCCACTGATTGAGCCTCCATTTTGTCCGTGAAGGCTTGCTCTATTGGACAGTTTCCGCTGATTGAGCCCCCATTTTGTCCGCGAGAGCCGTTCTATTGGACAGTTCTTGCTAATTGACTCCCCGTTTTGTCCGTGAGAGCTGCTCTATTGGACAGTTTCCACTGATTGAACCTCCATTTTGTCCGTGAAGGCTTGCTCTATTGGACAGTTTCCACTGATTGAACCTCCATTTTGTCCGTGAAGGCTTGCTTTATTGGACAGTTCTTGCTGATTGACTCCTCTTTTTGTCCGCGAGAGCTGCTCTATTGGACAGTTCTTCCTGTTTAACTTCCCATTTTGTCCGTGAGAGCTGCTCTATTGGACAGTTTCCACTGATTGAACCTCCATTTTGTCCGCGAGAACCGTTCTATTGGACAGTTCCTCCTGGTTGAGACTCCATTTTGTCCGTGAAGGCTTGCTCTATTGGACAGTTCTTCCTGTTTGACTCACCATTTTGTCCGCGAGAGCCGTTCTATTGGACAGTTCCTCCTGATTAACTTCCCATTTTGTCCGTGAGAGCCGTTCTATTGGACAGTTCTTACTGATTGATTCACCATTTTGTCCGCGAGAGCCGCTCTATTGGACACTTTCTCCTGGTTGACCTCGGCTTTTGTATATAGTGCCATACTTATTGGGCAGCCTCATCCCGACTTTGAAAGTATATAAGATAAAAACTCCTTGAAAATCGTGTCAGATCCACATTTTCAAAGAGTTTATTTTTTTAGCATGTAAATTTTCATAAAAAGTGTCTATCACTCGCTCTATATTTAATCCCTCTATGCTTTTTGCATGCAGATTTGCATAAAACTTTATTAACAACCAAAAACGAAGTAAGAACATGATTTGATATGGGGTAAACGGATGATAATGTTTTTGTTGTCCAAACATATTTCGGGGTCACTGAAAAACTACTCGAAATATGTTTGCGACTACAATATATAGTATGGTTAATCACAAAAGTCCTTTCTAGATATTGTGGCAAGAGAAATTATTTCACACTTTTTCAGTGGTATCATATTTCTACTGAACGCAATCATCAACGTTTTTAAACATTCATTGATTAAAGCCTCTTAAGTCCCTCCTGAAAAGCATCCAATTAAAAACTACTATCTCTAACCACTAGATTAGTCGCAATAAAAACTTTTTTTGGAATGGTTCTTCCTTCAATTCTTTCCATTAACAAGTCCACTGCAGTCTCGCCCATCAATTCCGTATGCACTTTTATTGTTGACAAGGATGGATAGACATACTTCGAAACACTAATATCATTTAATCCGATTATATTTACCTCTTCAGGAACACGAATATTCTCCTCGTTTAAAGCCTGAATACAGCCAATTGCAATTTGATCATTACCGGCAAAAAAAGCGGTTGGTAAATTACTTCCGTGGTCATGAATTGCCTGTTTCATCAGTCGATAGCCATCTTTGACTGTAAAATTACCGATATACACAGCTGATTCATTATACTGACCAAGTTCAAACAAATACTGACGGAATGTCTTTTCTCTCAAGTCGAGAATATTGTCTGATTGATCACGATATGTTTCTCTACCACCGATATATCCGATCGATTTATGACCTTTAGCAAGTAAATAATCAATCACCACTTTTGTTGCTCGTTCAAAATCAACAACTACGGAATCAAAACGATTATCATCGGGACTACAATCAACAAAAATAATATTATCTGTAATTCTCGTCAATTTCTCCGCCTGAGCTGTACTAAATTTCCCAACAGCAATAATTCCGCGAACGTCATCTAAATCTTGAAAATCATCAAAACTACTATAAAAATATTTTACAACACTAATGTTTCGCTGTTGGCATCGGTCTGTAATTCCTAAACTAATCGACAAATAATATAGATCCTCCAACTCTTCCTCTTCTGTATACCAACTAATAATCGCAATCTTTGTAGCAATATTTGTCTTTCTTACCGATTTCTTTTTATAAGACATGGATTCTGCAATCTCAAAAATCCGCTTTCTTGTTTCATCTGTTACTGAAAGAGTTTGATCATAGTTAAGGACTCTTGAAACCGTTGCGATAGAAACACCAGCCTTTTCGGCAATATCTTTTATCGTTGCCATCTATTCCCCCCACTTTCTTCCCTTCATGATTTCCAAATCGTTTTCCAACTGATTTTTTTACTGAACATGTAGCAATCTCCATGTTATGCCTCTTCCACGCCAAATGAATAAACGGTTTTCAACTCATAAGTTTTCCCCTTGTCTAAAACAATTGAAGGAAAATGAGGATGGTGGATGGCATCAGGTAAGCCTTGGGTTTCCAAACAGATGCCTAAATATTTTCTTGCTTGAACGCCTTCCTGTACTGTAAAATTTCCTTGAAGTTGATTACTAGAATACAATACTACACATGGTTGATTCGTCTCAACTGTCAAGGTTCGACCACTTCCCGAATCCTTTAAGAAAATCTCCCGGTTATGATTTTCTGTAAAAATAAAGGGGTGATCATAACCATTCCCAACTAATATGTTTTGCGGATTGTTAGAGTGAACACCATCGACAATCTTCCGACCCTGTCTAAAATCAAATACTGTATTTTCAACATTTATCATGTTACCCGTTGGCAAGAATTCCTTGTCCAATTCAAGGAAACGGTCACTTTTCAATGTCAATTCATGATTTAAAATATCATCCTTCACTTGACCGGCTAAATTAAAATATGAATGATTGGTCACATTTAATATTGTCTTTTGGTCAGTTGTTGCATGGCAAGTAAAGATCCATTGATTATCATTTGTCAATAAATAAGTAACCGTCAACTGCATATTTCCCGGGTAGCCTTCTTCTCCATCTTTACTAAAATAAGTAAATTTCACACCAACAGCGTCTTTTTGTTCAATTGGTTCTGCTAGCCATACCCGTTCATGCAAACCTTTAATCCCGCCGTGTATATGATTATTACCTTCTGTTTTTGGTAAAATATATTGCTTCCCATCCAGCTCAAATTCAGCATCTTTGATTCGACCGGCAACTCTGCCAACTACAGCACCAAAGTAGGTTTTATGTTGAATATATTCTTCAACATGATTGAATCCTAAGACAACATTTTCAAAAGTACCATTTCGATCAGGAGTCAAAATTTCTTTGACAACACAACCGAAATTCGTACAAGATAATTTCATCCCATGATCATTTTCAAGGGTATAAAGATACACTTTTTCTTCATCCACTATTCCAAATTCTTTTGTAGTTATATTCACAATTTCACACCACCTATATTTATTTTTAGGACAGCCCTTGTCAAAATGGTTATAATAATATACATTTACTTTCATATTGGTCGGCTTTCATTCAACACTTGTCAAAATGATCTTTTCAATGCGATTTGATCCCTAGATGTCTACCTAGTTATTTAATGTTTCAATAAACCTTTGAAAAGCTGCTCTTCCTTTTGTATTTCTTTTAAACACACCGGCATCCATTAAAACTTGTAAAAACTTATTCCCCACTTCAACTTTAATAATTTTTTTCACATTTTTTCCATTTATTTTTCCATCATATTTTTGTTTAAGTTGCTCCGCCCATGGTAAATGAAAATCAGCAATTTCATTAGGCTGATTGCACAAAAATTTTCCAACCTCTGCCAATTCATTTTTCAGACGTGCCGGCAACACCGCAAGACCCATCACTTCGATTAAACCGATGTTCTCTTTCTTAATATGATGTACTTCTTTATGTGGATGGAAAATTCCTAGTGGATGTTCTTCACTCGTTCGATTATTTCTTAAAACAAGATCCATTTCATATTGACCGTCACGGATTCTTGCAATCGGGGTGATCGTGTTATGTGGTGTATCACCTGTAAAAGCAATAATTTCTACAAACGGATCACTATATGTTTTCCACTTCTCCAAAATATAGTCAGACAACTCGATTACATCATCCTTTTTATTACTTCTCAATCGAATGACCGACATGGGCCATTTGAGAATCGAGCAAGTAACATTTGAAAAGCCTTGGACGGAAAAGGAATATTCTTCTTCAGCAACAGCCATTGGAAACTCATAGTGTCCACCTTGATAATGATCATGGGAAAGAATAGAACCGCCGACAATCGGTAAATCCGCATTTGAGCCAAGAAAATAGTGGGGAAACCTTTCGACAAAGTCAAGCAATCTACCAAAAGTTTCCCGGGAAATTAACATGTTTCGATGGTCCTTCGACAGCAAAATACAATGTTCATTGTAATATACATACGGAGAATATTGGAAATACCATTCCTCTCCACGAATTTTCATCCGGATCATACGGTGATTTGACCTTGCTGGATGCCCTATTCGCCCTGCATATCCTTCATTTTCAATACATAATACACATGTAGGGTATCCTCCTTTTTGGGGAGCTGACCGTTCTTTGGCAATTTGCTTAGGATCTTTTTCCGGCTTGGATAAATTGATTGTAATATCCAAATTCCCATATGTAGTCGGAACTTTGAATACAATATTTTTTTTGATTCGGTTCATTTGAATATAATTACTACTTTTACTTAATTGGTAAAAATAATCCGTTGCTAAAACTGGTGAATTCTCATATTTTTCATAAAAACGTTGATTAATCACGGAGGGACTTGCAAGAAAACAATTCATGATTTTTGCAGAGAAAATTTCCTTTGCATCCAAATAATCATCAACAATTCCATGATCAACCGCATATTTGACAATTTTCTCCAACAATTCTGGGATAATGAGATCCGGGTCAACTGGTACATCATTTTGTAAATTTGAAGTTTCTTGAACGTGAAAATCATCCAGATTTAACAATGATAAAATTTGATTGCGAACGTAAATCTCGTCGATCGGGTCAATAATCCCCCGATGAATCGCTTCATTTAATAATTGTTGAATGATTTGATCAATCATAAAAACACCTTCAGTCTTCATATCCGTTTAAATGGTTGCTGTGCCAATTCCATGCATCTTTAATGATCTGCTCAATATTTGTTTTCGTCGGATTCCAACCTAATATATTCTTTGCCTTCTCAGAAGAAGCGATAAGGACACTTGGATCCCCAGAACGTCTTTCTCCAACTCTTGCCGGAATTTCTTTACCAGTTACCTTGCGGGCCATATCAATAATTTCTTTTACGGAAAAGCCCTGACTGCTGCCTAAATTGAAAACAGAACTTTCCCCACCATTTTGTAAGTAGTTTAGCGCCAAAATATGTGCCTCGATTAAATCTTCTACATGTATATAGTCACGAATACAAGTCCCGTCTTTCGTTGGATAATCGTCACCAAAAACAGTAATGTATTCACGCTTTCCTAATGCCGTTTCAAGTACAACCGGAATTAAGTGGGTTTCAGGATGGTGATCTTCGCCAATTTCCCCTGTTCCACGTGCACCTGCCACATTAAAATATCGTAACGCTACATATTTTAAATCAAAGGCTTTTTCACACCAAGCCATCATTTTCTCCATGGCTAATTTTGTTTCTCCATACGTATTTGTCGGAACAGTCGGCATGCTTTCAGTAATCGGTACAGATTCCGGTTCTCCATAGGTCGCTGCAGTGGAAGAGAAAACGATATGACGTACACCTGCATTGTGCATCGCTTCCAGTAAAATTTGTGTTCCATATACATTGTTATCATAATATTTCAGCGGATTAACCATTGATTCTCCGACGAGTGAGTTTGCGGCAAAATGGATAACACCGTCTATTTGTTCATTATGAAACACATTGTTCAAAAAGTCCCGATTACGAATATCGCCTTCATAAAATGTTGCATTCGGATGTAGGGCCTTTCGATGACCAGTTTGTAAATTATCGACAACAACCACTTCATAGCCACGATCAATTAATTGATAAACAGCATGGGAACCGATGTAGCCGGCACCGCCTAAAACTAAAATACTCATTCATATCACCCTCGTATCATTTTCCTTCTATTTTACTATATCAAATTCCCCAAGCGCCAAGAAGATAAAAGAGAATGCTTCAAAAAACTTTTCTATACGAAGCTTTCTCAATGCATACACATGAAAAACATTCGTTCTGGTCAAACTTGTTTTACACACCGACTAAATCAACAAATTCATATCCAAAAATGTGAAAAAAATATATTCAGGTACTAAATTTCAAGAACTTCTTTTGAACACAACACACGAAAAGAAGGATTTCCATCTTTCACTTTTATTTTTTTCAAGCGTTTTGATTGATCTCTTTTGCGCCGTCCCCAGCTGTAACGATGTAAAATTCAGCCTTATAGCCAATTTTCTGTTCATAAATCTCACCGACTGCCTCGATAAATGCATTCACCTTTTCTTTCTCAACGATCGCAATGGCACAACCGCCAAAACCGGCTCCAGTCATCCTTGCGCCGAGAACACCGTCTTGGTTCCAAGCCGCTTCGACAATCGTATCCAATTCTTTCCCTGTCACTTCATAATCATCACGCAAGGAGATATGTGACTGATTAATTAATTGACCAAACTGTTCCAAATCATTTTGCTTTAGTGCTGCGAGTGCCTTAATCGTCCGATCATTTTCATATACGGCATGTTTAGCACGTTTTCTGTGGATAGGATCTTTGATTTTCATTTGTAAACGGTCGAATTCAGCCGGTGACAAACTACCTAAACTATCAATCTGTACATATTTTTGTAAATCTTTGAGAGCTTTTTCACATTCACTCCTTCTTTCATTGTACTTAGAATCGGCCAATTCCCGACGTTTATTCGTATTCATAATAACAATCCGGTAGTCTTCCATTTCAATTGGCGCATATTCGTATTTCAATGTCTGACAGTCTAGTAAAATTCCGTGATTTTTTTTACCCATTCCAACAGCAAATTGATCCATAATTCCACTGTTAACACCAATAAACTGGTTTTCAACCTTTTGTCCAAGTTTTACTAAATCAATGCGGTCCACTTTCAAGTTAAAAAGTTCTTCTAACATAACACCTGTAGCTAATTCAATGGAAGCCGATGAAGAAAGCCCGGCACCATTTGGAATATTCCCGTAAAATAACACATCGAGACCAAAGGCAATTGGATAACCCGCTTCTTTGAGATAACGAATCATACCCTTTGGATAATTCGCCCAATTGTGGTTCAGATCATATTCCAAATGGTCAAGATCAAACTCAACTACCCCAATCTCAGAAAAATTTACGGAATACATACGAATATACCGGTCAGTTCTTTTTCTTGCCAATGCATACGTACCAAATGTAATCGCACACGGGAAAACATGCCCCCCGTTATAATCGGTATGTTCACCGATTAAATTGATTCTTCCCGGGGCGAAAAACGTCCGGTAACCGCTTCCACCGAATACTTTTGCAAATTCATTTGCCAGCTGTTCAATTTTCA
>Ga0207789_1000256_pt1 | contig 27275 bp, 33 predicted proteins | sample HigsolmetaGSP12D_FD_184840 | JGI IMG/M metagenome (GOLD analysis project Ga0207789, IMG submission 184840) | High solid enriched microbial communities from the Joint BioEnergy Institute, USA - SP1-2-D (SPAdes) | ecosystem: Engineered > Bioreactor > SSF (Solid state fermentation) > Aerobic >...
TAGGGTCCGTCATGGCGTGGTCTCCAATGGGACCCTGGCGCTCCAACGCCCGAATCCCGTTTTGTGGGCTTCAACACCCGGAGACTACGCCACCCTCTCAAAAGTCCACCACATCCCAGACGGCACCTCCCTCGGCTCTGGTGACTGAAGGATAAGCCAGAAGAGCAAGAGGTGCGCTCGACTTCCAATCGCACCTCTCGTCTCTTGCTGGAGACGGCCGCCGTTCCTGCAGGTCCGTTGATTGCTTCATTCGATCGAACGGAGCAATCCAGCAGGTGCCGCTGCTCAAGAACCGATTGCTTCGTCGAATGGGATGCGAACTCGCTAATCTCCCGAAAGTGTTATCTCCCGGAATTTGCTGACGTCGATACCTGTACCGGCCTCAGAGCGGTGCGGATAGTCTGGAGAAAACTTGGCCCAAGAGAATGAATTGCGGCCCGACATACGCGGCCAGCCGCTCCCCGAAGTGCGAATGCTCTGCGCTGAACCCGCCCGTTTCCTGTGCCTTTCGTACACGAACGCCAGGGCGAGAGGAAGTTGGAAGGTAAGAACTGGCGGAGGGGATGGGCCTGACGTCTAACCTTCTCTACCTTAAGTCATTGAAATTCATTATGTTTAAATCTCGGCAATCTTCAGTTTGCGCTTCAACATGACGCGATTAGCGCAGACCTTGCGCATATCCCCCCTGGGGGGATAAGAGCGCACCATGTCCGAGTCAGCCCAGCACAGTTCGCACCCCGATATCATCAACCGCCTCAAACGGGCGGAGGGACACCTCAGATCCATCATCGCCATGCTGGAGGCGGAGAAGCCCTGCGCCGAGATCGCGGGCCAGATCAAGGCGGTCGAAAGCGCTGTCACAGCCGCCAAGCGGATGCTGATTCACGACCACATCGACCATTGCCTGGGGCACGGCGGCGAGAGCGATCTCGTCGAATTGCGCGCGCTGGCCAAACTTCTCTGAGAGGCACCATGCTCGCCGTCCTTGCCAACCGCACTTACCGTCATCTGTTCGCTGCGCAGGTCATTGCGCTGATCGGCACCGGCTTGGCCACGGTCGCCCTCGGGCTTCTGGCCTGGGATCTCGCGGGGGCCGATGCGGGGGTGGTGCTCGGCACCGCGCTTGCGATCAAGATGGTCGCCTATGTGACGCTTGCGCCGATTGCCTCGGCCTTTGCCGACCGGGTGCCGCGACGGGCGATGCTGGTGGCGCTCGACCTGATCCGCGCGACGGTCGCGCTGGCGCTGCCTTTCGTGTCCGAGGTCTGGCACATCTATGTGCTGATCTTCCTGCTGCAGGCGGCATCGGCCGGCTTCACCCCGACCTTCCAGGCGACGATCCCGGACGTTCTGCCCGACGAGGCCGAGTACACGCGGGCGCTGTCGCTCTCGCGGCTGGCCTATGATCTGGAGAACCTGCTCTCGCCGATGCTCGCGGCCGCGCTGCTGACGGTGGTGAGCTTTCCGGTCTTGTTCGGCGGCACCGTCATCGGCTTTCTGGCATCGGCCGCACTCGTAATGACCGTCACTCTGCCGTCACCCCGGCCGACGCAGCCGCGCGGTATCTGGGACCGGACCACCCGCGGCATCCGCATCTATCTCGCCACGCCGCGCCTGCGGGGGCTGCTTGCGCTGAACCTTGCGGTGGCCGCGGCAGGGGCCATGGTGATCGTCAACACGGTCGTGCTGGTTCAGGCGCGGCTTGGCCTCGGCGAAGAGCAGGTGGCGCTGGCGCTCGCGGCGTTTGGCGGCGGCTCGATGGTCGCGGCGCTGCTCCTGCCGCGGCTGCTCGACCGAATGCCGGACCGACCGCCGATGATTGCAGGTGCCCTGATCCTCGTTTGCGGAACGGCCTTCGGCCCGCTGGTCGGATCGCTGCCTGCGCTGATGGCGCTGTGGCTCGTGATCGGCTTTGGCTACAGCCTGACACAAACGCCGACGGGTCGACTGCTGCGCCGGTCCGCCCAGCCGGAGGACCGGCCGGCGATCTTTGCCGCCCAGTTCGCGCTCAGCCATGCCTGCTGGCTTCTCACCTATCCGCTGGCCGGGCGGTTCGGGGCCGCATTCGGTCTGGATGCGACCTTTCTCATCATGGCTGGCCTCGCCGCCCTCGGGGTTGCGAGCGCGCTGAAGCTCTGGCCTGCGGCAGAGCCGGAGGTTCTGCCGCATGAACACCCCGATCTGCCCGAAGGACATCCGCATCTGTGGGAACATGGAGAGAGCGGCCACAGCCACGCCGTGGTGATCGACGACCTGCATCGGCAATGGCCGTCCCGGTGCGCCTGACCGATTATCATAGGCGATCTTGCCGTTTATGGCGGCCTGTTTCTGGCTGCCTTCACCGCTGCGACTCTGCTCCCTGCCCAGTCCGAGGCACTGGTCGTGGGCCTTTTGCTGACCGACTACGCGCCATGGCTGGTGCTGGCTGTGGCGAGCGTCGGGAACGTCCTGGGTTCTGTGGTCAACTGGTTTCTCGGGCGAGGGATCGAACTGTTCCGCGGCCGCCGCTGGTTTCCGGCGAGCCCCGCCGCGCTGGCACGGGCGGAAGGCTGGTATCGCCGCTACGGCAGATGGTCGCTGCTGCTGGCCTGGGCGCCGATTATCGGCGACCCGCTTACTGTCGTAGCGGGCGTGCTGCGCGAGACCTTCCTGGTATTCCTGCTCCTCGTCAGCATCGCGAAGATCGGCCGCTACCTTATTCTGGCAGCAGCGACCCTGGGGTTCGGCTGACTATGGCTCTGGGTGTGCCTCGACTCGCAGTGCGAGCTGCGGCTTCTGACCTTCAATCCGGAGAAGGCCCGAAATGCTGTCTCCGTTCGGGTGATCGGCGCTCGCTGCCCTTGTCCATCCCGAAACGCCTAGTTCACCTCGCCGGTTCTCGCTTCAGATCACGAACACCGGCGCGAACCCGCCACCTGGCGTCCTGAAGTTCGTGGTCTGACCTTGATAAAGGCGCGCGGCCACCAGAAGCACCTGCCCATCATAGGTGTACAGTCGCACGTCCATCTTGCGCCTCTGGGGTGTCTCGTCGATCTTGATCATGCGTTCGCTGGGGCGGACCAGCGTCTGGGCTACGTATCCGCCCTCCGCGATCTCCGCCCAAGCTCCTTTCGTCAGCTTGTCGCCACGATAGACCGCCTTGCCGCCATGCCCGCCGGTCGGCTTGAAGAACAGGTCCCTGCGGGATTTCCAAAGTGCGTCAGCGTTATCGGGATTGACCAGGACGGTGCGTGGAACGGCATCAAGCAGGGCGCGAAGTCTCGGCTCCACGCCCCAGGCCTCCAGCGTCGCGGGTTTTGAAAGAAGCGAAAGATTGCGCTTGTCGGCAAGGAGCGCGTGGTTGTGCGGATTCGGCGTCACAACCACCGCGCCGTCCCGGTAGGCTTCCTGCAATGCCTTGTGCTCGGGCTGATCGAAGGAGAAATCGGTGACCCGGTTGTAAACGAGATCGATTGTCTTTCCATCGACGCTGAGCCGACCATCGTCGTAGCGAAGTTGGCTGGCATCGGCGATGACCGCGTCTACCCCTCGTGCCGCGAAAACCCGCCGCGCGAGCACGAATTCGGGATAAAGATACTGTTCCGGCGGATTGTCGTCGACGATGGCGATGCGTTCTGGCGCGCCCGTTCCACGCTGCCGAATCCATTCGTTTTGGAACATGCGGAACGCCGCGTCCTCAAAGGATAGCAGCGTCGGGGGGATGTCCATTTCGGCACAACACGCGCGCTGCGCCCTTGCAAGAAATGCATTGAGAAATGCCCCGCCGGCGTTGGTATTGATCTCGATCAGCCGGGGGCCGTCTTCGCCAAGATGAAAGTCGTAGCCCATCAATGCCCCGATCGGACCGTGATCCGCCCGCGCGATTTCCGGTGCCCAGGAAAGGACCGCGGCTTTGTATGCCGCGAGTTGGGCGGTGGCCTCCACAGCCGCTGCGATGGCGCGCATCTCATCCACGGTGGTGGCCGAAAGGAACACCGGTACGTGCGAGAACAGATGGGCCTTGGGGCGGATGAACGTCTCGAAGAACGCCGGCTCACCTGCCTCCTGCTCCAGCGCCTCGCGCAGCGATGGAAGGTCCAGTGTAACGCAGAAGCAGTTCTTGTTGAGCCGCTCTGTGCGGTCTTGAACCCGCTTCGATGAACTGGAGCCGGGATTGTTCATTGAGGGAAAACCCGACGCTGCGCCATGATCGGGCGCGCTTCAAAGGCTAAGTAATCCATGAATAATCCCACGAACATCGCTCCCAAAGGTGTCGCCATCGGGTTGATCCAAATATGCCGCTTCTGTCCGGCAGCCACAACTGTCACCGGGTGGGCCTCGGAAAACTGAGCAGCCGGTCGCACGGGCAGCTCCGGCCTGCAGCGAAGCTCCATCCCGAAGGTGCCATCAGCGCTCAGCGTGCTTGCGACACATTCTCCTGGTAGGTCCGCTCGCGCTCCGGCCAGGTGCTCTTGATATAGGCGAGCGCAGCCTGGATCTCTGCGTCGCTGAGGACGGCAAAGCCCGGCATGTCGCTCTTATAGCCGCCCCCGACGATGGCGGCCGTGCCCTCCTTGACGATCCGGAACAGGATGTCATCGGGATGGTGCCACGTGTGGCCGTCGGCATCGTGTGGTGGCGCCGGGAGACGCCCGGACGGAAGGGGCGTCTTCCAGTCCGGCTGCCCCTCGAGCTGCGCACCGTGGCAGGACGCACATTGGTCCGCATAGATCTGCCGGCCCTGTTCGATGACTTCTGCAGATGACGCGGCGTTGGATGCGGTCTGGGCATAGTGCCTGCCAGCGAAGACCGCCATGACCAGGCCTCCGACGAGCAACCCGGGCCACAAGATATTACGGAGTTCTTTTCGCATGAGTTGCATGATTGGTGGCGAGGAATTTCTATTGGCTACATGCCGAGGATGAATTTCTGCCAGAGGCGCGACGCCGGAGGTAATTGACATTCCCGTGGCCAGCGCCTATCTTTCCGGCATGTTCTCGCGCCTCGTCACTATGCTTGCCGTACTCGCGATCGCCGTCATGACGACGGTGACCTCCGCGCATGCGGCGCGCTTGAGCGCAGAGCCGGATCACTCGGTGCATGTCGGCGAGATGATGCAGGTTGCGGCCGGCAGCGAACATTCCTGTGATGGCGAACAGCACTGCGGATCGATCGACACCGGAAGCTGTGAGCTGCTTTGCGCCGGTCTTTCGGTCTTCCTGACCTCCCCGAGCGACAGCTCTGGCAGCGATTACGCGCCTGCCAGCCATGACCTGCCCACCGGTGCAGTGCTTGCCGGTCGGGCACCTGGACTGAACGAACGACCTCCCAAGCACCGTCTCCTCTGATCGCGCGTCCGGGCCGAGGCCCGCGGCGTCCTGTCGGTTTTGATGAACGGGACGAGCTGTCCCGAGGAGACGACCATGAATACCCTTTCACGACGCGGCTTTCTTGCCGCTGGCGCAGCCATGCTGGCCTCTGCGCATCTGCCCCGAATCGCGTCAGCGCAGGGCATCGCCCCGCTGCCCTTGCACGCCGCCAGCCGGGTGCTGGACATCGACGGTCGCGCCGCCACCGTTTGGGGCCTTGCCGGCCCGGCCGGACAGGGCTTGACGCTCGACCCCGGCGCGCGGTTCCGGGTGGATCTGCGCAACGATCTCGATGTTGAAACGCTGATCCACTGGCACGGCCAGATCCCGCCCAACGCACAGGATGGCGTGCCCGACATACCCTTGCCTATGCTCGCACCCGGCGAGACGCGCGCTTATGACTTTGCGCCGCTGCCCGGCACCTACTGGATGCATGCGCATGTGCCGCTGCACGAGATGCGGCTTCTGGCAGCACCGCTGATCGTGCGCAGCGCCGAGGATGTCGCCGCCGACCGGCAGGAGGTGGTGCTGTTCCTGCATGATTTCTCGTTCAAGGCACCCGAGGAGGTGATGGCCGAGATCCTTGGCGGCCACGGGACCGCCGGCGGTCATGGAGGCGGCCACGGCGCGGTCATGGGCGGCATGGCGGCCATGGACCACGGCGCGATGGGGAACATGCCGATGGGTGGCATGGATCACGGCGCCATGGGTGGCATGACGGGAATGGGCGCCATGGACGGCATGGCGATGGACCTCAACGATTACGACTGGGACGCCTATCTCGCCAACGACCGCACGCTTTCGGATCCCGAGGTGGTGCAGGTCGAGCGCGGCGGGCGCATCCGCCTGCGGGTGATCAACGCCGCCGCGGCAACGGTGTTCTGGATCGAGACTGGCGAAGCGCAGGCCCGGCTCGTCGCGGTCGATGGCCATGCCGTTCAGCCCGTCCCCGGCACGCGGTTCGGCTTGGCCATGGGCCAGCGACTCGATCTCGAGATCGACCTGCCGCAGGAGGGCGGCGCTTGGCCGATCCTCGCGCTGCGAGAGGGCGCGCGCGAGCGCACCGGCCTGATTCTTGCCACGCAGGGCGCCGAAATCCGGCGCATTGATGGCGTGGCGGAAAGCGAAGCACCCGCCTTCGACACCGACCTTGCGCAGGAGTCGCGACTGACCGCCGTCGACACCTTGCCGGATCGGCCGGTGGACCGCAGCCACATTGTGATGCTGGGCGGTTCGATGCAGCCCTATGTGTGGACGATCAACGGTGCCGTCTGGGGCCAGCATCGCGCGCTTGCCGCACGCAGCGGCGAGCGGGTCGTGCTGTCCTTCCACAACATGTCGATGATGGGCCACCCGATGCATTTGCACGGGCATGTGTTCCAGGTCGTCGGACTGAACGGACGTGCAGTCCGGGGCGCGCTGCGCGACACGGTATATGTGCCGCCGATGTCGATGGTCGATATCGCGCTCGACGCCGGCGAGGCCGCGCGCTGGATGCTGCATTGCCACCACATGCCGCATCTTGAGACCGGCATGATGACCGAATTCGCGGTCAGCGCATAGGCCAGGCAGAGGACGTCGGATGCCGGCGTTCTCCCTCAGCAACAAGGAGGCGGACTCATGTCGATGTCTCACGGCGGCCATGCCGGTCACATGCCCCCGGGCGGCGATCGCAAGGCGCTTGTCATCTCGGGCTGTGGCTCACCGGCCTTTACTTTGTAGTCGAGCTGGGAATCGGCATCTGGACGGGCTCCGTCGCTGTCATCTCCGATGCCTTCCACACCTTCTCTGCCGTGGGCGGCGTGCTCATCGCACTGGTCGCGCTTCGCTTGACTGAACGGAAATCCAGCCCGGCACGTACCTTCGGTTATGTCCGGGCTGAGATCCTCGGCGCCCTTTTCAACGGCCTGTTTCTCGTCGCGATGGCTCTTTTCGTGCTGTGGATGGGCGCGATGCGTCTCATGGAGCCGATCGAACTGGCCACGACACCGATGCTGTTTGCCGCTGCCGGCGGGATCGCCACCGAGCTTGTCGCGCTCTGGCTGCTGTACGAACGCCAGAAAGGCAACCTGAACATGCGCGGCGCCTACTGGCACATCCTCCAGACCTTCGTCGGAAGCTTCCTCATCATCATCTCGGCGCTGGTGATCCGATTTACGGGCTTCCTCGCCATTGATCCCCTGCTTGGCATGGCCTTCGGGCTCGTCCTGCTCTGGGCTTCCTGGGGCATTCTGCGTGAGGCATTGCACATCCTGCTTCAGGGCACGCCGGAAGACCTGGATCTGGAGGCCGCAATCACGGCCATCCGGCAATTGGAGGGGGTGACGGATGTGCATCACGTCCATGCCTGGAGCCTGACATCCGGGCGCAATGTCTTCTCGAGCCACATCTGCGTTCGGAACTGGAAAGACGGCGAGCGGGTGCTGCGGCAGGCGAACCATCTCCTGCGCGAGCGATTCAACATCTACTTCTCGACGTTGCAGGTGGAGGAATACTGCCTCGATGGCGAGGAGACTGCAGCCGACATTGACATCATGCGGTCACATGCCGCGCCAGAACAGACCAACGTTCGAAATTTCCATGGGAATCACTAAACGGCGATACTTTTCCAGCTTCCAGTCACTTCTTGACCGTCTAGCGATTGGAAAGCGCAGAACGGCGAACGCAAGGCCGAGGGCGAGACGCCGAGGAGGCGTAAAAATGACCAACAATACTGAACACGATCATCAGCACCACGATCATGCGGCCCACGGCCATGAGCAGGGGCACGCGGCTGTCGCAGCGGACAGTGCCCACAAGGTCAAGGACCCGGTCTGCGGCATGATGGTCGATCCCCACAAGACCGCGCACAAGGCCGAGCACGCGGGTCGGCCCTATTACTTCTGCTCGGCCGGGTGCCGGGAGAAGTTCCTGGCCGACCTGGAACGCTATCTCGACCCTGCCGCCGCGACGGAACGGGCCGAGCCGGTGCCCGAGGGGACGATCTACACCTGCCCGATGCATCCCGAGATCCGGCAGGTCGGCCCCGGCTCCTGCCCGATCTGCGGCATGGCGCTGGAGCCGGTGCTGGTCAGCCTGGAGGCCGGGCCGAACGAGGAACTGATCGACATGACGCGCCGGTTCTGGATCGGCCTGGTGCTGACGCTGCCGGTGTTCGTGCTGGAGATGGGCGGCCATCTTCTTGGTCTGGACCACCTCATCAGCCAGCGGACCTCGAACTGGATCCAGATGCTGCTGGCGACGCCTGTGGTGCTGTGGGCCGGTTGGCCATTCTTCCAGCGTGGCCGGCAATCGCTCGTCAACCGCAGCCTCAACATGTTCACGCTGATCGCGATGGGCACCGGAGCTGCCTGGATCTACAGCATGTTGGCGACGCTCGCGCCCGGCATCTTTCCTGACCAGTTCCGGCAGCATGACGGGTCGGTGGCGGTCTATTTCGAGGCGGCGGCGGTCATCACCGTCCTTGTCCTACTCGGCCAGGTTCTGGAACTGCGTGCGAGAGAGAGCACCAGCGGCGCGATCCGCGCGCTGCTCGACCTCGCGCCCAAGACCGCGCGGATCATTCGTGACGACGGGACCGAGGAGGAGGTACAGCTCGACAGCGTCCATGTCGGCGACCGCCTACGGGTGCGGCCCGGCGAGAAGGTGCCGGTCGATGGCGAGGTGATCGAGGGCCGCAGCGCCGTCGATGAATCGATGGTGACGGGCGAGTCGATGCCGGTGACCAAGGAGGTTGGTGCCAAGGCTATCGGCGGCACCATGAACCAGTCCGGCGCGCTGGTGATCGAGGCGAAGAAGGTCGGCCGCGACACCATGCTGTCGCAGATCGTCCAGCTCGTCGCCGAGGCGCAGCGCAGCCGCGCGCCGATCCAGCGCCTCGCCGATCAGGTGTCGGGCTGGTTCGTGCCGGCGGTGATCCTGGTCGCGGTGCTTGCCTTCGTCGCCTGGTCGATATGGGGTCCGGAGCCGCGCTTCTCCTTCGGTCTCATTGCGGCGGTTTCGGTCCTGATCATCGCCTGCCCCTGCGCGCTCGGGCTGGCCACGCCGATGTCGATCATGGTCGGCGTCGGACGTGGCGCGCAGGCCGGCGTGCTGATCAAGAATGCCGAGGCGCTGGAGCATATGGAGAAGGTCGACACCATCATCGTCGACAAGACCGGGACGCTGACCGAGGGCCGGCCCGCCGTCACCGCCATCGTTCCCGCCCCTGGCTTCACCGAAGACGAGGCGCTGCGGCTTGCTGCCAGCGTGGAGCGGGCGAGCGAGCATCCGCTGGCGCTGGCCATCGTGCGGGCGGCAGAGGAGCGAGGGCTCGAACTCGCGCCGGTCGCGGATTTCGACTCCCCCACCGGCAAGGGCGCGCTCGGGGTGGTCGAGGGCAAGCGCATTCCCCTTGGCAATGCGAAGTTCCTCGCCGAGCAGGGCGTCGATGTCGCGCCGCTGGCCGATGAGGCCGACCGGCTGCGCGAGGACGGGGCAACGGCGATCTTCATGGGGGTGGACGGGCAGGTGGCGGCGATCTTCGCCATCGCCGATCCGGTCAAGCCCACAACGCCCGAGGCGCTGGCCGCGCTGAAGGCGCAAGGTATCCGCGTGGTCATGCTGACCGGCGACAACTGGACGACGGCCAGGGCGGTCGCGCGCCAGCTCGGCATCGACGAGGTCGAGGCGGAGGTTCTGCCCGATCAGAAAAGCGCGGTTGTGCAGCGGCACAAGGCGGCGGGCGAGGTGGTGGCGATGGCGGGCGACGGGGTGAACGACGCGCCGGCGCTGGCTGCCGCGGATGTTGGCATCGCCATGGGCACCGGCACCGACGTGGCGATGGAAAGCGCGGGCGTCACGCTGCTGAAGGGCGATCTTATAGGTATCGTGCGGGCGAGGCGGCTGTCGGAAGCGGTCATGGGGAACATCCGCCAGAACCTGTTCTTCGCCTTCATCTACAACGCCCTAGGCGTGCCGGTCGCGGCGGGCGTGCTCTACCCGTTCTTCGGCATCCTGCTGTCGCCGATCATCGCGGCGGCCGCCATGGCGCTGTCCTCGGTCAGTGTCATCGCCAATGCCGCGCGTTTGCGGAAGGTGAAGCTGTGATGGCGGTGCCGCGGCCTTCGATTCGCTGCTCACCTCATTGTGCGCCGCACATGGACCGTGACGGGGAGACAATGAATCCATGAAGCGAGGTTTGACGATGAGAAACGATCACCGCATCAGCCGGCGCGCCATTCTGGCCGCTGCCGGCGCACTTCCCCTGCTGTTGTCTACAATCGGCCGGGGGCATGCCGAAGCGCTGCCTCTGGTGAACGTCACCAAGGATCCGTCCTGCGGCTGCTGCGATGGCTGGGTCGCGCATATCGAGGCTGCGGGGTTCCCGGTGCGGGTTGTGGAATCCACCGATATGGACAGCCTCAAGCAGCGGCTCGGCGTGCCAGCCGAACTGGCCTCCTGCCACACCGCCGAGGTGGGCGGCTATGTGGTCGAGGGCCATGTGCCTGCCGCGGCGATCCGCCGCCTTCTGGCCGAACGACCGGATGCGACAGGGTTGGCCGTTCCCGGAATGCCTGCCGGCTCGCCCGGCATGGATTTTCCGGGCGTCGATCCCGAGCCGTATGAAGTGTTCCTGTTCGGCCCGACTATCCAACCCTTCGGGCGTTTTCTCGGCGCGCAGGAAATCTGAGTCAGGCGTCTCCACATGACCGGCCACCTTGCCAATGATCCGAAACAGCACCTGGCCGAGGCGGCTTGCCTCCGTCAGCGGGGCGGTCTTGCTGTGTCGGGTGGCGCGCGACGTGAACGTGACATCGCACGGGCCTCGCGTGCCACCGGGAAGGAAGGTGGCGCATGAACGGGAGCGCGCGAGTTGCTGGCAGGGCAAGATGCGGCGGATTGCGCCAGTTTGCGATCTGCATCCTGCTGCTTGCCATCAGCGCCCTGGTTCTGCAGGTCCCGGCACACGCCAGTCCCGCCGGACACGCCATCCACCAGGAACAGACTGCTGCCACGGCCAGCCACTGCGCCCGCCATCACATGCCGGACGAACATGGCGCAGATCGATTCGCAGGCTGCGTGAGTGATGACGGTAGTCCAAATCTGGCGGACCGCTGCCAGACCTGTCTGACCGCCGCCGTTCTCGTCGAGCCGCCGACGCTCGGCCCGGCCGCGAACGGCGAAGCTTTCACGTTGATGCACCCTGACCCGCGCGATCGGTCCCCTGAAGGAATCCTGAGGCCGCCACGTCTCATCGCGGCGTGAGGCGCAGGGATCGCCGCGAGAACGAAGATGTCTCCGGCTGCTCCGGCGCGACCCCGAAAGACCACGCGAACATATCGGAGACCCGCGTCCGCGAATCTGGACCGGCGCTCCCGTACCAAAGGATGAAATCAATGAACCGAACCGCAATCGCCCTTTCCGTCAGCATCCTGGCAGGCCTGCCAGGCGCCGCCCTCGCCCAGTCCGGGCATGACACCCACCACCCAGCAAGCCCGCCCGCGCAAGCGGAAGCGGCCCGGGCGAGCAGTAACCTTCCCGACTTCACGCAGGCCTATGTCGACGCGATGAACGAGACGCACGGGCTGATGATGGACGGCGTCATGGCCGACGATCCCGATGTCGCCTTCGTCCGGGGCATGATCCCGCATCATCAGGGCGCGATCGACATGGCCAGGATCGTCCAGCAATACGGGGACGATCCGCAGACCAAGGCGTGGGCGGACCAGATCATCGCGGCGCAGGAAGGCGAGATCGCTGAAATGCAGGCTTGGCTGGAGACGAACGCTGGCGAGGCACCGGCAGCCCTCGGCCAGACAAGGGGAACCGTCTACGCTGCCAATGAGGGCGGCAATTCCATCAGCGCCATCGATCTCGGCACCGGATCGGTCGACACCGTTTCGATCCCGGTCGGGCCCCACAACGTCGATCTGACGCCCGATGGGAAGCTGTTGCTGGCAGTCGGAGATCCTGCCACCGAGGGGGATCACGAATCCGACGGCCACGGAAACGGCGAGGAAGCTGCGGCCGAGGGTCTGCTGGTCATTCTCGATCCGCAGAACATCGCCGCGCCCAAGGCGACCGTCGCGGTAGGCTCGCACCCGGCCCATGTGGTCGCCGACCGGCAGGGGCGCGCTTTTGTCTCGCTGGCCGGCGGCGACGAGATCGCCGTGGTCGATCTCGCAAAGGCCGAGGTCATCGGGCGTATCGCGACGGGGGACTATCCGCACGGCCTGCGGCTCAGCCCGGACGAGACCCAGCTCTACGTGGTCAATGTCGAGGATGGGTCCGTGTCCGTCATCGACACGCAGGCGCTGTCCGAGGTGGCACGCATTCCGGTCGGAACCGCGCCGGTCCAGGTCGGGTTCACGCCCTCCGGCGATCAGGTCTATGTCTCGCTTCGCGACGAAAACCGTGTGGCGGTCATCGACACCTCAACCCGCCAAGTAACGAACAGGATCGAGGTGGGGCCGAACCCGATCCAGATGTTCGCGACCGCTGATGGAGCCTACGTCTATGTGGCCAACTAGGGCACCGACACGGAGCCTAACAACACCGTGTCCGTGATCGACACCGCGACCGGTCAGGTAGTGAAGACCCTCACCACCGGCGGCGGCGCCCATGGCGTCTCGGCATCGACCGACGGGGCATTCGTGTTCGTGACCAACATTGCCGACGATACCGTGTCGATCATCGACGTGGGAAGCCAGGAAGTGGTCAAGACAGTGCCGGTCGGCGATCGCCCGAACGGCATCGTCTACGGCGGCCCGACCCGCTGAGCGATCGGCGCCGGGGTTCGCTCCGGCGCCAGCTGCCGGCCAGGCACCGAGCCGCGGTCGGCCAGAACAAAAGAGCTTCGGCATCAAATCGCCGAGATGGAGGACATGGTCGCCACGCTCACGACGCTGGCCGACGCCTGCGCGGGCGACCACCGGCCCGACTGCCCGATTCTCGGCGACTTCGAGCAAGCGAGCCCGGAGCATCGGCCGGCGCCCGCACGGGCACCCTTGGCGAGCAGCCGCCCCTCCGTCTGACTGCGGGGCATTATCGGCCATCGCCGCCTTATCCGGCGATCTGCTTTCGCGTCTTCGACCATATCGCGGCCGGCGATCAGATCGCAGATCACCGTCCTTTGCACGCGCGGGCTTGATCGCGCATGACACTGTAGTCGCCGAGCATCTCGGCGATGGAAGACCGCTCCGGTAGCAGAACCAGTTCTTCGGTCGTGCGCGCCTGGAACTCGCGGCTATACTCCACCACGGGCGGACAGACGGTGACGATGCGCGGCTCAGAATCGACCGTCGCGCAGCCGGTCACCAAGTTCGTCGCGAGACCGAGGACGGCGAGCCGCGGCCCCAGCATCTGACGTTGGACGTCATTGACTTCCTCCGAAGTTTCGAGGCGTTCGGCGAGGCGGCCGACGCGCTCACCGGTGCGGCGGATCGACAGCAGGAACAGGACGATGGCGAGAGCAACAGCGCTGAAGCGCAGGGCGGCTCGCCGGTGCGGCGGATCGACAGCAGGAACAGGACGATGGCGAGAGCAACAGCGCTGAAGCGCAGGGCGGCTCGCGCCAACGGGCTAGCGGCGATCCCGGTGAACAGAGCGGCGATCATCGACGCCCCCGCTTCCAGTCGTCGATGCGGGCGTAGATGGCGACCGCGATGCCGGCGAGCGCCACGGCGATGAACACCCAGCGCAGCGTGTCGAGATAGGGCACGAGCGGCAGGATGGCGGACTGCGTCTCGGCCAGGACGTTCTGCGCCACCTCGACGCCAGCGGCACCCAGCGTTGCCACGCCGGCGGCGCCACTGCCCTTTATCGTACGGCTGTCTGCCAGGACCTCCCGCGCGGGCGGCGTTTCCGCCGCAAACGCCGTCGCCCGTACCGGGAAACGCTCGCCCCATTGCCGAGCCGGGCCGAGATCGATGTGCATGAAGCCCGAGCGCGGATAGTAGCCAAAGCCGAGAAAGCCGACGGCTCGGGCGGCGGCCTCGAAAGCCACCGGATCGTGGTTCGCCATGGCAATGTCAAAGGCCGTGCCGTCCATGTGCTTGGAGCGCGGCGCGCCGCCGACGGCCCAGTTGTGCGCCGGACTGCGGTAGGCCGAACGGACGATGAGCGGCTTGCCAAGCCGATCGCGCAACGCCTGGAGCTTGTCGAGCGCTTCCTCGTTTATCCGCAGGGAGCCGCTGCCCCGGCAGGCGATCTCAGCGGGGGAAAAATCCTTCCAGCGCCACGAGCGCTCGGGCACGTCGCGCCAGTGCTTGTAGAAGGTTGTGGTCATGAGTGATCTCCAGGCACAAAAAAGGCCCGCTCCTCGGTGAGGGCGGGCGATGGGACTTTCGGACGTGGCCGAGGCTTATGGCGACGGACCGAAAATCTTGAGCTTGATGGCGATGCCCGCCATGAGGGCGAGCAGGATGCCGGTGGTGATGATGCGGACGGTGGTCTGCACGGCGGTGCGTTTGGCCAGCCGAAACCCGGCGAGCAGCGATCGGAGGTCACGGATGTCCTCCGCGGCGTCCGTTCCGAGCCCGACCTCTTGCAGGGCGCGTCGCGCGCCTGTTTCGGCTGCGCGTGCCAGCAGCGCCTCGAACTCGGTCTCGGACATGCGGAACTGCTCGTTCGCTTGCGGCGGCGTCATAGCGGTTCTCCCGGAGAGTCTGGTTTTGGCTCGCGGCTTTGCCGGTGGCCGCTCAGGTCGCCACGCCGGACTCGCACAGCAGGGTGATGAAGCGGCGGCGGCGTTCCATGTCGGCGGCGGTGCGAATGTTGTAGACGGTGCCTGAACGTGTCTCGATCAGCCGCCAAGTGGGAGTGATGGTGGCAGTCTCGGTATCGAAACGCACGATTATCAGCGCCGGCTGAACGCTTTGCAGGCGTGCGGCAATGACGGTCTCGCCGCCCTTGGAGGGCAGGATGCAGGCGTCGCGCTCGAACTGTGGCACCCACATGCCGACCGTGTTTCCATAGCCATCATCGATCTCCTCGCGCTTTTCGAGGCGGACGCGGTCGCGCAGGGCATTGGCGGTGATCCGGGCCATCAGATCAGGCTTTTGCGGTAGGGTGCGATCAGGGCATGGACGGTGCGGTCGATGGCAACATCGATGCTGGTGTCGGCGCCATCGAACAGGCGCTGGACGATGAGCAGGATGGCCTGACGGATGGGCTCCGGCACGTCGGCCGCCGCGCCATAGCCGGCGGTGAAGATGATCGAGACGGCATCCGCGCGACGGAAGGTGGCCGGCCAGGATTGCCCCGGTCGCAGGGCGACATGGGCACCGCGCGCGTCGGCAAACAGATCGTAGACGCCTGCGTCCAATGTCTGCACCACATTGCCGGTATCGAAGTAGCTGATGCTGACGATCGCGGTGACCGGCGCCAGCGGCAATGGCAGGTGATCGGCAAAGCGGCCGAACTCCTGTCGCCAGGTTTGGGTAATCAGCGCCCGCCCGAGAATGCCGGACCAGCCGTCGAGATATGCCGTCGCCGCCTTGATCTGAGCGGTGATCAGATCGTCCTGGTCATCATGATCAACACGCAGATGGGCCTTGGCTTCGCTGAGCGACACCGGCATGGTCGCGGGCGCAACCGTGCGGACGGGAGCGAGCATGGCTGTATTCCTACAGGTTGATGAACGGGGGCGGCCAGAATCTCGGCGCTGCCGACTGTCTGGCCGCTCTGACCGATCAGACGACCGGCGCGTCGTGAGGATGGCCAAGCGCAAAGACGGCGCCGGCAGCGATCGACGTGCCGGAGGTCTTGGTGATGACGGCGCGGATGTAGCGCTTCGTGCCCTTGTAGCCCTGCTTGCAGACCGTGTCGGCTTCGAGCGCTGCCGGTAGAGTGCCCAGGAGGTCGGCTGCGGCAACGTCGGTGAAGTCGCCGTCGGCCGTGGTGTCGGCATGCTGCAGCTTCACGTCGAACACGCCGTCGCCGGCAATCGCGCCGGTGGTGATGATCAGCGTTGCCGCGTTGTAGCCCTGCAGATCGGCATGGCTGCCCTTGGTGGTGGCCGTGACCACGGCCGGAACCAGAGACGCAACCAGGCTGAGGCCGGAGATACCGTCCTTCATGACAGGAGTCCTTTCGATGAATGGGAATTGTGAAGAGACGGGCGGCCGGAGCCGCCCGTCATGTGGATCAGGTGCTGATCTTCAACAGCTTCAGGGCTTCAAAGTTGACGATGCCGCCGCCGACCCGCTTGGTGGTGTAGAACAACACGTTCGGCTTGGCGGTGTAGGGATCGCGCAGGACGCGGATGCCGATGCGGTCGACGATCAGATAGGCGCGGCCGAAGTCGCCGAAGGCGACGGGAAAGGCATTGGCCGCCACCGCCGGCATATTGTCGTCGGTATGGACCGGCTTGCCGAGGATGGTGGCCACCTGGGCAGGCCCGGAGGGTGGCGCCCAGACATAGGCGCCTTCGGCGTCCTTGAACTTGCGCACCGTGTTCATGGTCGCATCCGACATCAGCCAGGAGGCCCCGTTCCGGTAGCCGGATTTCAGGGCATAGTAGAGGTCGATCAGGCAATCGGCAGGATTGGCCGAGGCGGTCGCCGCAACAAAGCCGTCAGCCTTGCCTGAAGCGACGAAGCCGATCTTGCCCCAGGCATGGGAGGCATTGGCCACCGTGTCATAGGCAAGGATGCCGCGCGGCTTGTTGATGCCGTCGCCATGGGCAAAGGCAGCACCCTCCTGTTCGGCGAACTCGATCGCCACTTCCTCGGCCAGCCATGCGGCAAGATCGATGCGCGCATCGTCGAGCGAGGTCTGCGTGGCACCGGGCATGGCGTAGATCTCGCCGGTATTGATGGCGATCTCACGCAAGGTCGGCGTGGCCGTGCCAGGACGATCCTGTTCCTCGCCAACCCAGCCCGATGTCGCCCCGCCCATATTGACCAGCTTCTTGTAGGTACTGGTCGAGATCGAGATGGTGCGGGCGAGCGAGCGGATGGTGGAGACGGTGCCGAGCACCCGGTCGATCCCGGCCTCGGTCTCTTCCGGCACCAGATAACCGCCGTCGGGATCGGACTGGGTGGTCAGCTTGGCCTTGACCTCGAGATCACGCAGGCCGGCATCGACACCGCGCCGGAAGAAGCGGTCGAAGGCCAGGGCATGTTCGGCCTTGTCGGGGTCAGCCGGGCCACCCACCCCGCCGACCTTGAGCGCTGCCAGCGCGGCATTGGTCTCGTCGAGGGCCTTTTGCAGGGCGGTGATCTCGGCATTGATGCGGTCGACCTTTTCGGTCTGGACCACATCGGCCATGCCGGCCCGGATGTCGGCGAGTTCCTTGTCGCGCTCGACCTTGAAGTCCTCGAAGGTCTTCTGCAGTTCGGCCAGGATTTTGGTGGCATTGCCGGAATCGGCGCGCACGCCGACGATCCCGCGCGCACGCGGGGTGAGTTCGATACCCATCTCGGGTCTCCTATGATCTGATGGTGTCGATCAGCCGCTGCAGGGCGGCGGCATTCAGTTCGGGATTGTCGCCTGCATCGCGCGCGGCGGAAGGCTGGCCTGCATCACGCGTGGCCGAGCCGATCAACTCCGAGAGCATCTCGGAGCGCATGGTGCGGGTGAAGCCGGCCTTCGCGAGCGCGGCCTCGGTTTGCCGGCGTGCCATCAACCGCCGGTCTGTGCTTTTGGCATCGCCGGAAGGCGCTGCAACGCCATCGTCGACGGCATCGGCAAAGCCATATTCGACGGCCTGCGCTGCCGTCATGAAGGTCTCGGCATCCATCAGCCGTTCGATGCCGACGCGATCCATGCCGGTGCGGGCCTCGTAGATGTCGGCAAGTGCCGCATCGAACTGCTCGAACAGGCTGGCGGCCTCGCGCAGGTCATGGCGGTTGCCGATGACCAGACCCCAGGCATTGTGCACCATCATGAACGAGCCGAGCCCCATGCGGATCACATCGCCGGCCATGGCGATGATGGACGCGGCCGACGCTGCCCAGCCCAGCACCTCGACGGTCACCTTTGCCGGGTGCGTACGCAGTAAATTGTAGATGGCGATGCCCTCGAACATGTCGCCGCCGGGCGAGTTGATGCGCACGATGACGTCGCGATTGCCGATCGAACGGAGCGCCGCCGAGATGCGCTTTGCCGTGACGCCGCCGCCTGTCCAGCCATCCTCGCCGATGACGTCGAAGATGGAGATGGTGGCGTCGGCATCGGGCGCAGCGGCAAAAGGGTGCTCTGCCCATTTCGCCAGCACGTCGCTCGGCGCATCCCACTGGTAGTTTTGCGGGCGAGCCATTGTGGGCGCGTTGGGAAGGCTGCGCAGGCTCATCAGAACTCCTCCAGGAGCTGGAACAGATAACCGCCGAGCGTGACGCCACCGATGAAGATGCCGAACTCGAAGGCAGGGCTGATGGCGGCCAGCCCGACAACCGCCATGACGATCAGCGTCGAGGCCAGTTTCAACGTGTTCAGAAGGGTCATCTGTTTATTCCTTGTCGTTACGGGGCGTCGGTTTCGTCATCGCGCCGGCCACCAGTCTTTCGATCGCCAGGGTTGCCACTGGCAGCGACCACGCGATCGCCATCGCTGCCGTTACCAGACTCCTGGCGATCTCGTTGTTCCCCCGCCGGCGCTCCCGCCGTGTTCGGCGGCGGATAGAAGACGTCGCCGCCGTCGCGCGGGTTCTGGTCTTCGAGCGCGCGGATTTCATTCGGGCTGTAGACGCCCCATTGCAGGCCTTTGACGTAAGCCTCCCAGCGCGCCTTGATGTCGCCCTTGACCAGCGCCGCCCGGTTGAAGCGCGCGTAGAGATCGTCTTCCGCGCCGATCAGGTCGCGGTTGATCGCCTCTTCCCACATGGTCAGATGGTCCTCGAGCGTCCAAGCGACGAAGCCGATCGATTGCTGCTCGATACCCGTGCCCCAGCTGGTCGACTTTTCCGTATCGCCGATCATGTGCGGCGGCACGCCGAAGAACATGGCGATGTCGGTGCGGCTGAACTCGCGGCTCTCGATCCACTGCGCATCCTCGGCCGTCATGGCGATGCGGGCATAGTCCATGCCCTCTTCGAGGATCAGGTTCTTTCCCTCCTGCTCGCCGCCGGAGCGGAACTCTTCGAGCCCGGCCTTGAGATTGGCGACCGCCTCGGGCCCGAGCTTGTTCGGATGTTTCAATACGCCGCTGACGCGGGCGCCATTACGGAAGGTGGTTGCACCATGGTCTTCCATGGCCAGCGACAGCCCGATGGTCTCGCGGGCGTAGGCAATCGCCGACACGCCATGCACGCCATCCAGCGTCAGCCCGACCAGATGGAACACCTCATCCTGGCGGAGCCGGATGCGCCGTCCGTCCTGGCGGGTGTAGATATATTCCAGCGCCAGATCGTCCGTCTGCCTGACCTCGACCCGGTCGGGATGCAGCGGGATCAGTTCCTGCACCAGTCCGCGTGACCGCACGATCATGGCGTAGGCATTGCCGCGCAAAAGCAGATGCGCCTGCAGCATGCGGCGGAACTGCGACGGCGTCTGCCAGCGGTTCGGCCGTCGTCGCAGTACCGTCCAGATCGGCGTGTCGGAGGCGTCTTCGCGGGTGCGCTCATCCACCCGGCGCTTGATGTGCAGCGGCAATGTCGCCACAGCACCCGAGATGATGCGCACACAGGCATAGACGGCCGCCACCCGCATGGCGCTGTCGGGCGTCACCGCAGCCCCCGAGGCGGTCACCGTTCCCGAGCGCAGCGCCTCTTCCAGCTGCTGCGCCGTGGTGATGACGATCCCGCCACCCGCATCCTGGAACGACGCGCGCGGAGATGCGGCCGGCGGTTTTGCGCCGCCGAACCAGTTCGACCAGAATGCCATTGGGTTCTTTCGTCAGCTCCTTACAGCATCAGGATGCCGCGGGTCTCATAGACCGAGCGGCCGGCATTGACGTCGCGGGCCAGCGCCCGCCCGAGAGCGTTGCAGATGGCGACAATGCCGTCGATGCGCTCTCTGGAGCGTTCCTTGTCCGGTTTGATGTTGCCGGCCGGATCATGGCGCACGGCAACATTGGAGGCGTTCCAGCGCAGCACCGGATGGCCGCCATGCCAGAGCGAGCGCGACACCGACAGCCGCTCCAGTTCCGCCGTCGGAGCGGCCATGCTCAAGAAGCCTTGCCCGAACTGCACCAGGTTCAAGCCTTCATCCTGCAGATGCTGGACGATCTCACCGGCAAAGGTGCGGTCATAGGAAAGCTCACGCAGGTCATAACGGGAGGCGAGATCCAGAATCTCGGCCTCGATGAAGGCAAAGTCGGTGGCGTTGCCGGGCGTAGCGGTCAGGAACCCCTGGTCACGCCAGACGTCATAGGGCACGCGGTCGCGCCGCACACGGCGGACTATGTCGTCCTCGGGAATCCAGAAGCGGCAGGTGACGATCCATTTGTCGGCAAGCTTTCCAAGCGCCTCATCCAGTGTCGGCGGGAAGACCAGCACGAAGGCTGACAGATCATTGACCCGGGCAAGGTCGAGCCCGCCAAAACATTCGCGGCCGAGCAGCTTGTTTTCCATCTCCTCCAGCTCGTGCTTGACGATGCGCCAGTCGGTGGCAGCTGGCAGTCCGCCTTCCTCCCACACGCTCATGTCGAGCCAGCGGGTGACCTGCTCGGTCCATTCGTTGAGGCGCAGCCGGCGGATCGCATTCTGCTGCGCCGGCATTTCCCTGGCCTCGTCAATCTGCCGCTTCAGGTCATCCACCTTGACGGTGACGCCAAGGCTCGGATTGGCCTTCACCCAGACCTTTTCGTCGGTCCAGTCGTCGCCCTCATCGATGGTGGCGATATAGGCAAACCAGCTGTCCGACGACTCCATCGGCACCGTGCCTTCCAGCGCCTTCACCGAGAACTCGTGATGCTGGCGGCAGACCGAATGGCGATCATAGCCGGCCGTCGTGATCTCGAAGATCAGCGGCTGGCGCCGCGCACCGGTGGCGGTGTTCAGCTTCTGGATGATCTCCGGTCCCGGATGTTCGTGCACTTCATCGACTGCCGCAAAATGGATGTTCAGCCCGTCCATCTTGCTGGCGTCCGCCGACAGCGGCCTGAACCAGGACGAGGTCGGCAGCACGGCCAGATTGTTCACCGTGCGTGTGATCCTCGATTGCAGCGCCGAACTCGCTGCCACCATGCGCTCGGCCTCGCCAAAGACGATCCTGGCCTGATCGCGCGTCGTTGCCGCCGAATACACATGCGCACCGGGCTCGCCATCGGCGATCAGCGCATAGAGCGCCGTGCCGGCCAGAAGCACCGACTTGCCGTTCTTCCTTGCTACTTCGACATAGGCGGTGCGAAACCGGCGCAAACCGTCCTTGCGCTTCCAGCCATAAAGCGAGCCGACGACGAACTGCTGCCAGCCCTGAAGCACGAAGGGCTCGCCCGCCCATTCGCCGGTCGAATGGCGCAGATGGCCGAAGAAGTCGATCGCATGCCGTGCCGCAGCGCCATCCCAGACCAGGCCGCGTTTTACCCCCACCTTCAGGTCCGCGAGGTGCCGCTCGCAGGCCAGACGCACGAGCCGGCCGGCGACGATCTTCCCGCTGACAACTGCGCGCGCGTAGGCCGTGACCGGGCAGGATGGAGCCTTCTTGCCGCCATCACCCCGTTCGCGCGAAGCACGGGAACTAGGCTTTGCGGCCACGGTTCAGGAACTCCTCGAACGGATCGCTCGTCTCGGCGGGTTCCGCCATACGGATGCGCGAGCGGCTGGACGGCGTCAGTCCGAATTCGCTCTCGATCTGCGCCATCTGCGCCAGGCACTTGTTGGCCACAGCCAGGAACGGGTTCTGGATGATGTTGTCATTCGACGTCTTCACCACAGGGCCACGGCGCTTCACTTCCTGCTCCGCCTCCAGCCAGCGCCGCCAGATGACGACGTAGCGGGCGAGTGCGCCGGCATCCAGTTCCGTCATGACACCGTGGCGGGCAAGCAGTTCCGCCATTTCGGTGAACTTCAGCTTGGCGGCTTCATCGAGATGGTCAGGCGGTTCGGGTGTCGCCACCACCGGCTTCGGCTCGGCCTTGTTCAGGCGGTGCGGACGGGCCGTGCCCTTCACCAGCTTCAGATGTGTCGGCAGCGGCTTGCGTCCCGCCATGTCAAAAACTCCCTGCGCCAGCGTTGCAGCGGCGCCGGCGTCAAAAACAGCAACAAAATGATCGTCTTATCCGGTTGATGATCTCGTCGTTCAGAGCATGACTGTGATTGCCAGGATGAAGGAAACAGCCATGACGAACAGCAACCAGTCCAAGACCCGAGCCACAGCCATCGACGCCTTCCTCGCCGCGAAGTTCGAGATCGACGCCATGCTCGAACGCCTGTCGGCGCTCAGCGCGGAGCATTTCGACACCGACCCCGACGAGATCGACTGGGGCCATGTCGGCACGCTCGAGCACTACCGCAACAAGCTGCGCGAGATCACCGACATGGCGTTCCGCGAAGGCGAATATGCCGAGTAGCGCCAACCTCTCCGAAGCCTGCCCGCCGCAAGGCGGGCTTGGGGTCGTAGAAGGGCCGCGATGGGCGCGGCCCCGATCAAGGAGACGACCCCATGACCCAGATTCAGCTTTCCGACGCCCAAGCCGTCATCCTGTCCACCGCCTGCGCGCGCGAGAACGGGGCAGTGTTCCCCGTCACCGCCAGCCTCAAGGGCGGCGCTGTCGGCAACGTCTGCAAGAGCCTCCTGAAGCAGGGGCTGATCGAGGAAATCGCCGCCACGGACCTCGACACGGTCTGGCGGCACGACGAAGAACGCGGCCCGATCACGCTGCGCGCCACTCCGCTGGCCTACAGCACCCTCGGGATCACGGACGAGCAGACCGACACCCCGCAGGCTGAACCGCTGACCGCCCCGGTCCAGCGCCGGAAGGGCACCAAGCAGGCAACGTTGATCGCCATGCTGCAGGCGCCCGACGGCGCGACCATCGAAGAGATCATGGCCGCGACCGGCTGGCAGTCGCACACGGTGCGCGGTGCAATGGCCGGTGCGCTGAAGAAGAAGCTTGGTCTCGAGGTCAGTTCCGAGAAGGTCGAAGGACGTGGGCGGGTCTACCGGTTGCCCGCAGCCTGACGCCGCAGCTCTCATCCTGTCACGGCCGTCGCCCCTTCGGGGCGGCGGTTGCCTCGTTGGCACGCCGCATCCGGATGGCCTCGAACACCCGCCGCAATGTAAAACTGCGCGCGATCGACACCACGGTGAAGATCGCGCCCATGGCCATGTTGTCAGCCAGCGTGGTGGACAATCCGAACAGTGGGAACACCAGCATCTGCGTCACCACGGCAATGCCATAGCCGACGGCGACATTGGCGAAAGCCTCCACCAGAGACATGGTGCGGGATTGCTTCATGCCGCTGCCGCATCCCTGGTCGCGGTCCCGGCATCAGGCACTCGATCGGCGGCGATCTCATCAAAACGGCGGCCGTCGCCATCGAGCGTGGCCGCCTTGCCGGTGAATGCCTGCCAGCGCTTGACGACCACATCGCAGAAGGCCTCCGACAGTTCGAGGCCATACACGCGGCGGCCGGTCTTCTCGCCGGCGATCAGCTGTGAGCCCGAACCGGAGAACGGCTCGTAGCAGATGTCGCCCGGTCTTGTGTGCAGCTGCATCGGCAGCGTGAACACGCGCACCGGCTTCGAAGTCGGATGCTCGCGGGTTTCGATCTCCGAGGATGGGATGTTCCACACCGTGGTCGGCCAGCTCTCGAACCCCTCGCGGTTGATGCGGGGCTTCTTGCCGCGACGCCATCCGAACAGGCAGGGCTCATGCGCCCACAGCATCACCGAGCGCGTCAGCACCGGGCGCGATTTGGCCCAAATGATCTGCTGGTGATGCAGCACATCGAACTGATCCCAGACCGTTTCCAGCATGCGTTGGCGGCGCGAGGCGTGCCAGCAATACCATGCCACATCCTCGGCAATGGCATGCTCGATCGCCACCCGGCAGAAGGCTTCATAAAACTCTGGCCCCTGGCTGGAATCATCCCAGTGGGGCTGTTCGATATAATCTTCAGACCAATCCTTGTTGGCGATCTTCTTCGCCCGCTTTGACGCGTTCTTCTTGGTCGGATGATTGGTGCCGTCATAGTCGACCAGGTAAGGTGGGTCGGTGGCAAACAGCGCCGCCCGCTCGCCGTTCATCAAGCGCGTGACATCTGCTGGAGCGGTACTGTCACCGCACAGCAAGCGATGATTGCCAAGCAACCAGAGATCGCCGCGCCGGCTCACCGGCGTTACCGGGACTTCCGGAATGGCGTCATCCTCGGTCAGCCCATCCTGTTCGTCGCGATTGCCGTAAAGCAGGTTCTGCAACTCGTCGTCGCCGAAGCCGGTGAGGCCAAGGTCAAAGCCTGCCTCCTGCAGATCGGAGAGCTCGATGCCGAGCAATTCTTCATCCCATCCGGCATTCATGGCGATGCGGTTGTCAGCAAGCACCAGTGCCCGACGCTGCGTTTCCGAAAGGCCCGATAGGACGATGGCAGGTACTGTCTCCATGCCGAGTTTGCGTGCCGCAAGCACGCGACCATGGCCGGCAATCAAGGTGCCATCCTCGGCAATCAACACCGGGTTGGTAAAGCCGAATTCGCGGATCGAGCCGGCAATCTCGGCAACCTGCGCTTCCGAATGTGTGCGGGCATTGCGCGCATAGGGCACCAGATCATCGAGGCGACGATATTCGACGGTCAACTGACGCTCACCGCCATCAACACCGATATGCGCAGTTTCAGCGATTGCCATTTTCTGTATCCAATGAAATCAACATCCTGGTTGCGCACCCCCCCCCCATTGCCATTTTGGCCGCGGATGCGCTGTTGGTGGCGCGCGGTCCTGGGAGCGAACTCTCCAGAGATTTGACCTCCCCGGGGGAGGGCTTGGGCTCACGAGCGGCGGCGCGCATTGCCGAAGCCGCCGTCGCTGCCGGCCGTCTTCCGGCCGTGGCACGACGCGCACAGCGCCTGCCAGCGGCTGCGGTCCCAGAACACCGTCTCATCACCGCCATGCGGATCGATATGGTCGACGACGCTGGCCGGTTGGATCAGATCATGGCGCGCGCATTCCACGCACAGCGGATGATCGTGCAGGAACGCGGCGCGTTCCGTTCGCCAGCGCTTCGAGCGGTAGAGCGCACGCGCCACCGGATTGCGCCAGCTTGCGTAATCACGATCGCGCTCGCGCTTCTCGCGCCGGCCAACCGGGCGATGGATCGGAGGGCGGACGGGCATGATGCTGGTCTCGATGATGGCGAGGATGGCAATGGCGACGACACCGGAAACGACAACGCCCGCGAGGGTTCGTTTCCGTCGCGGGCGCGCCTCTCCCGAGCATAGCCAGAAACATATCTGATTTGCCCCCATCTGTTGCATGGAAAAGTGTTGCAACACATTGGAGTCACTGCGCATTGAGCCGCGCCGCAATCTTGGTGAGGGCGAGCTGCCAGCGTCGCCACGCCGTAGTGCGATCGCAGCCATGCTCATGGCTGATCACCTTCCAAGGCACGCGGGCCGCACGCGACCAGACCAGCTTGCGCTCCGCCTCCTCGATCCAGAGCACCCAGTCGAACGTCTGCTCGAGCCGCGTGATGGCGGCGGCCGACGGCCGGATATGCATCGGCTCGGGTTCCATGAAGGCAATCTCGCGACTCGTCCGCACGATCTCCGGCCAGGTGTTGAAATAGCCCTGCACCTTCACCGGCGGCAGCTTGCGCAGGGTGCGGAACGCCTCATCGAAATGATCGGCGACGCAGTCGGCGGTCCAGATGCGGTCAGCCATGGCGTGCCTCCACTTCCGTGGGGCGCGGGCCGTAGAGCTTCTCGCCCAACTGCCGGACCAGTTCGCGCTCGGGCCATGTCAGGCGGTCATCATCGGCAGAGACCGCGAGGACACCCTGTTCCTGCCAGCCCTCGCGCTTGACCTGCTCGGGATCCCGGCGTTCGCCGCCGTAGCCTTTAGGATACCACCTCATGCGACACCCCCGTTCGTCTCGATCGCCCAGAGGAGGATGGCGATGGCGTCGGCTTCATTGTCGTCCGCGGGCGAGAAGCCGCGGGCGCGAACGGCGGCCATGACGGCAGCCTTGTCGGCGTTGCCCTTGGCGGCGACGTGCCGCTTGATCGTGCCGACCGGGACGCCCTCGTACGGCACACCCCGCAGTTCAGCCCATGCGGTCAGCGTGGCCATGAGCCCGCCGTAGATGTGGCTCGCGTCGGTGCCGGCGTGGCGGCGGACCTCCTCGAACCAGATCGCCGCGATGGGTCCGGACAGCCGATCGATCTCTGTGAGCCAGTTCGTGAAGCGCAGGTAGCGCATGCCGCCCCCGTCGAAGCGGCCCGGACGCAGCGAGATGGTGCCGCTGTTGATGAGACCGTCGGGGCCGCGGATCGCCCAGCCTGTCGTGGTGCCGAGGTCGAGGGCGAGAATGGCGCCGCCCGCAGATGTGGCGATGACCGGGGCCGAAGGGCGCGCGCTCCTAGGGATGGGTGACGGGCATTGGCTCATGGTATGGGTCCTTTTCGTCTGATGTCGGTGAGGGGACGCGGGGCGCGGCGACCGCGCGCGTGAAGCCCCCCGGGGGTGGGAGTGGGAGAACCCGCTCAGCGCGGGTCTCCCCCACCCCCGAAGGGGGTGGGTTTCACCCCCACAACTTCGAGATCGCATCAACATGCTGAAACTGTTGAGGAAATCGAGGTTTGGACGGCCCATGGCGTGGGTCGCGTTCCCAACTTGAATCTGCGAAAGGCCGCGCAGCGGAGCGCGTTGGAGCCAAGGTAGTTGTGACGGGCTTTCCCAACTTGAATGTGCGCGAGACGTCGGGACGGTGCGCGGCTTTGCTAGGCCGTGTGGACGGATTTGGCCAAGATGAAGCCTGCGACGAGCGCGACGAAGGAAGCAAAGTTTCGCTTTGTCTTCTCGCAGCGTAGGGCGATGCGCTTGAAGCGTTTGAGCTTGCCGACGGTCT
>Ga0207789_1000258_pt1 | contig 27060 bp, 47 predicted proteins | sample HigsolmetaGSP12D_FD_184840 | JGI IMG/M metagenome (GOLD analysis project Ga0207789, IMG submission 184840) | High solid enriched microbial communities from the Joint BioEnergy Institute, USA - SP1-2-D (SPAdes) | ecosystem: Engineered > Bioreactor > SSF (Solid state fermentation) > Aerobic >...
TATCTTTTTGGATTGTCATGGCTGCGCTTACCGTTATTGTTGGTACAACACTACACGAGCCCGCGTTCAATAAATTGATATTTAAAGTACCGTTTACTTGGTATTCAACGGGTTGTGATACATCCAATTCAAAATTAAAGTCATCCCATATGTCGTGACCTTCTTCTAAAATGCTTATTTTGAATGGATATGCCTCAAATTCAACATTTACAGTTAAACCTCCACTTGTATCTTCAACATCTACACCAGTGCATTTTGCTAGGTAATAATAACCTGGTGCATGATCATCATAAAGTGGGGCAAAGCCGTCTTTCATTAACCAATTTTCTAGCTTTGTTTGAATCAATTTTCTTTGCTGATAATTCATGTCTATAATTTCAAACTGATAACTGATAATTCGGTTTTCATAAATCCGTTCACCTAATATCATTGAAAAGTCATAAACTCCATGCATAAAAGGAACGGATTCAGTAATCGTTTTTTCATCCGGTGTTGGGGCAGAGCGAGATACAAGCCACACACCGAATTCTTTGGTGTGTATATTTCCTCTTTTAAAGCCTTCTGTGATTATTCCCATTATCTACCCCACCTTTCGGCTAAAACAGTTTTGTTACCGCCTAAACGGTCATAATGATTATATGTTGCACCTACTAATTCACCTGTATCAAGGACAATAACTTGTCCGTTGTTCGCAATTCGCTCTAGCAAACTTTCAATACGCGCATTATTCTGATTTACCTCATGGCTAATAGTACTTCGAATACCCGAATTCGCTCTAGCAACTTGTCCAGCAATATCCATTTGTGGCATTTCACCGTATAAAGCATCTGTTAAATTAGCCATAGAACGGACAGCAACATTTTTACCCTTATCAATTGCTTGTGCAATTGATTGAGCAATTTGGATATCCATGATATCACGTAATGCCCCTTCTTTTGCAGGAGAAAACGGTAAGAAATTACGTATTTTCTGAGTTACACCGCTGATTGCATCGGTAACTTTTCCTACCGCATTTTTAATTCCGTCAGCTATTGATGTGACAATGTTTTTTCCAGCATTGAAGAAATCTTTTATTTTATCCGTTACCGCTGTGTATGCTTTGTCCATTCCTTCTTTGACTGCATCTTTAACGTTGTTGAAAGCGTCGCTAACAATACCTTTTAGCGAATTGAAAATATCCGAAATAGTATCTTTAATATTATTTACAATGTCAGAAATGGTGTTTTTAATTCCGTCCCAGATGTTTGATATGGTACTTTTGATTACATCTAAAGCACCACTAATAACAGTTTTTATACCTTCCCAAGCTGCGCTGATTACATCTTTTATAACATCTAAAATGGTTGAAATTATTGATTCTATAGCATCAAAAGCACCGCTAATTATCGATTTGACTATATTCAACGCACTGTCAACAATACTTTTCACCGCATCCCACATTGACGACCAATTTCCAGTAAAGAAGGCTGCGAAGAATTGAATAATTCCTGTTATTAGATCAACCGCACCTTGAATAACACCTTTTATCGCTTCCCAAGTAGAAATTATCAAAGCTTGAACAAAAGGCCACAAGAACTGCATGATGCTCATTACAATGCTTGCCATCGTTTGAATGATAGTCCAAATCACCGTTACAACGGTTGTGATGACTGTTTGAATTACTGTCCAAACATTCATAGCAGCTTCGAGGATCATTTGACCATGTTCGTTCCAGAAAGAAACCAACGTTCCCCATATCTCCATCACAAAGGAAACAACCGCTTGAATGACCGTGGAAACTACAGATACTATAGTGTTCCATACGTTCTGTGCTGTAGAGAGTATCTGTTCACTGTTTGCATTCCACCAATCAACAAGCATACCCCAGACTTGCATCACATAATCAACTACAGTTTGCACTATAGGCATTACCAACTCTTTTAATGCATTGAAAGCATTCGTTACAGTTGTCCTGAATGTTTCTGATGTGTTCCATAGGTGAACGAACATAACGGCTAATCCCGCCAATAAACCGATGACTACTGCTAACGGATTAGCTTTCATCGTCGCATTTAAGAGGGCAATTCCTCCCCTTAATCCTGCAACCGCACCTTTTACACCATTTATCACATTAATTGCAGTGTTAAACGATAAAAAAGCCGCCACTACACTTGCGATTAATGGTAGCCACGGTTTTATTGCATTATATACCTCTCTAATTAGATTGATGGCAACAGGAATCATCGAATTGACAAATCCAAATGCCGTTTTCACACCTTCTTTAAAACGATCTAACACACCGGATATACCGCCAAAACTTGCTAATGCTTCATCGATGGAGCCAATCATATCAGCTACACCTTTTACAACAGCTGTCTTTACGTTTTGCCAGGATGTACGGATTCCGGTACTAGATTCTCTCGCTAAATCGGCAAAACCGCCTGTTTCATTGGATAATTCAATGATTTTCGAGTTGAATTCATCAAACGTTATTTCGCCAGCTTTTAATGCTTCATATAAGTCATTTTGAGCCGATTCTCCAGCGAATCCAAACGCTTCTGCGGTTTTATTTAAAGCGATTGGCATTGTTTCTTGCAACGTTCGCCACGATTGCAAATCAACCGTTCCAGTTGCCAACATTTGAACATATTGTTCTAAACCACGACTTGCATCTGCAGTACTTGCTCCACTGGCAAGAAAAGCGTTGTTCAATGCTAATGTTGTTTCAACCGCACCATCTAAGTCACCTGTCATGGTTGCCAAACGTTGTGCCGTTCCTGTCACTTCGTCTAAAGCTGTCGGTAATCCATCAATACCATCAGATAGCCTTTTTATCGCTTTTTCTGACTCTTCGGCACTAAACCCCATCATTTTCATAACGCTAGGAAAGGTGTTTAGTGTATCAAAACGTGATACCGCACCATCGATTGAGTTTCTTATCCCATTAAATGCACCAATGACAACCGCACTGCCTGCGATTGCTTTAAGCATGGAACCGATGCTTATTGATGCATTTTTAGCCGATTTATCTATACCTTGTACACTTTTCGTAGCATTTTGGAAGTCTTTGGAGAATTGGCTTGCGCCGGATGCCTTTAAGACGGCTTCAACACTGTATGTTTCCGCTATAACAATCTACCCCCTTTCCTTGTTCACCATTGCAGCTAGTTTCGCCATTTTGCGCTGGTGAGGGGTTATAATACTTCGTTTTGGCTTTTCGACTTCTTTTAGTCGTTTTTCGTAGTCAAAGAAATCTTTGAAAGACTTATAAACTGGAACATGTTTATTCCCTTGTTCTTTTGTTGCGGTTATTGCATGATTCAACCACGCTTGCAAGTGCATTTCATATTCCTTGTCCACTTGTGCAAGCCTATAAGCTTTCATCCGCATTTGATACTCATAAATGGTTAAAACCTCTATATCTTTTAAGCTCGTAAAACCTAAATACCGGAAACAATTTAAAATGATTTCTTCGTATTGGTCCTTCGAGCTTAACCTTCTTATCCGTTTACTGCTTCTATCTTTTTGAATCGTTCGATTGTCGCTTTCGTCACCTTTGACTTTCCCAATTCTTCAAGAACATCTTCGAATAGTTGTTCTAGTCCATCATTTTCCTCTGCGTATTCTTCGATGGCTTCCTCAATTTGTTTCATTTTCGGAGGACTTGGCTCATGAGATACTGCCGCTTTGATTACCTCAGCTAATGCGGTTGGGTTGAACTGTTGAAGATTCATGAAAGCCATGTTTACACCCATACCGAATTCCAATCCCTCATAATTGACTGTGTATACCTTGTCTAATTCACGAATGAATTTAAGACCAAACTTTAACTCATACTCTTTACCTGCAATTGTGAATTTCATTTAAATCGTCCTTTCTAGTATTTTTAATCAAATAAAAAAGAGAAGGATTACTCCCTCTCTTAAACTGCTGCTGTTGTATCGCGGAACGCATATTGAACAGCTTGCTCTTGTTCTTCTGTAAGTGTCGCAAAGCCGAATTGTGGCTCTAATTCGACAATAAAGTTACCCGAAACCGTTGATTCGTCCTCTGCCCCCGCTGAGTCTTCCCATGAATCTAAATACCCTTGACAATAAACTGCAGGATACTTACCATCCGTGTCTTTTAATTCCTCATCAACAGTAACTTCCCATAATTCTAACTTTTCGCCTTTCAAAACAGCATTTCGTAACATATCACGGACTGGATCATCTTTTGCTTGAATTGCTTCAATACTAACCTCTGATTCTAGTTCACCGACTTTAACAATCGTTCCATCTTTTGTAACGATACGGTCTAGAGAACGTGAATAAGAGAATGTGTGTTCTGTTTGGAATGCGAGTTTAGCAGCTTCGGTGTTTTGGTCTGCTAATCTGCGGAATAACAAGACTTTATGTTTACCTTCCATCATTTCCATGTGCATAACCTCCTAATTAAATCTAAATTCAATTTCAATAATTCCATGCAGTAATGGTTCACCAGTGGAATTATCAATCATCGTTTGTGCGTTTATATTTCTAACCGCTAGATAATAGTTTCCCGCCTTCTTTAACTTGCGGAATTCACGTTTTAAAGTGTTCATCATATCCGTTAATTCGCGCCTTTTCTTGTAGGTATGGTAAATATGGATTGTTTGGTTAACCAATCCGTAAATAACACTTTTTGTTGGTATGTCTTGGTCAAACTGTTCACCAACAAATACGAATGGATATGCAACATCTTTAGCTGGTAAGTATGGATAAGTGGAATATCCTAAATTCAAAGACGTTGCAAAAACAGCGTCATAAACGGATTGTTGCGGTGATTTTCTCACTCAATCACCTCATTTCATAATGCGTTTCATGTCTTGGTTGAATTTCCGCTTTTGCTTGTGGTATGCTTTTCCAACAAATCGGCGTGGATAGATCCATCTAGTGCCAAACTCGACATAACCACTGTACTCAGCGTGACTGACAACTTTTGCAGTAAATCCGTTATCCTCAATATGCAAGTTAATGTTTCGTTTTAAGTTACCAGTATCGACTGGCGCGTTTCTTTGTGCGCCTCTTTGAAGTTCCGAACCGTTCATCTTAACAATGTTTTTAACGTCATTAAGATTGGCGTTTCGTTTCAATTTACTGACTAATTTATCCGCGCCATTAACCGTTAAACCACCTCTAGCCATTGGAAACAACTCCTTCCAAATAAAAAACGCCTTTCCGGTAATCGGATTGGCGCATGACGTTGTATTTTTGGTTGTCGATAAGGACATAATCAAATGGATCCGTGTACGGTCTTTGCAATCTAGCCACGGTCACCAACTTGTCTATTTGCCCAAATAGCTCATTTGTGCGGTTTATTCCTAGAGTCGATAGATTGCAAGGTTTAGTGGTTAAAATCGGCTCTCCTTCTACGAATTCGCCTTTTACAGGGTCGTAATAGGAATCAGTCTCTTTAACGAAAGTGATACGGTCATTAAATCTCATAAAAATAACACCTTTCCTCGACCTGTAACCCCATTATCGGCTTTATGAGCGTCAATGACATCCTCATAAGGAACAAACTCGTCTTTCAAGTCATAAAAGGTTACACTATGACCTTCAACTTCCTCTGACTTCATACCTTCCGTCCCTAATCGGTTGAAACGACGAACGGTGATTTCTTCAACAATGTAATTTAACTCCTCTGGTATTTCTTTTCCTAACAATGCTCTTAAATGACTTGAAACATTATCAATAATAATAGAGAGGACAGCATCCTGTAAGCTGTCCTCGATACCTAATAGGGTTTTAATTCGCTCTAACATGTTTTTCACCACTTTTCTTAATAAAAAGTGAAGGAGATTATGCTCCTCCACTTGTAGTTTGAGGAATGGTGTTGAAACGGAATTTTACGATGCGGACTGCTTTTGGCTCATACACACGAGTCCAGCGTGCACCAACAGCAATTTCAGCATTTGTAGGGAATTCATCAGTAACCCCACCTTCATTCCATTTAATGCCACGTGGATGCAAGATGAAGATACGACGATTAATCAATACTTCTTCACCAGAATAAGATTGTTTGTTACGGTCAACTTCTGTTGGAATAATTCGTGGGTGCGATCCGTTACCAAGCGCAATAGCACCTTGACCAAAAATGTACATTTCTGCCACACCTGTATTAGTGTCATATGGCATAGCATCATCAACAATCACACGTTTACCCATAAAGTATGGAATTGGTTGACCTTGTTGTGATTGTGGCACATATTCAATTAAGTCTTGTTTACGTAACTCTGTTTCTACCGCTGAGTGCATCATAACACCCGTTAATAATTCTTTAGCATCACCCATTTTTTGGATGGCATCAAGGAATGTATTAGCGTTGAGTGTTCCTTTGTCACCTTCTTCAGAAGTAACATCATGTACTTTACTAGCCATTGAAGAACTTTTAAATACTCCATCAAGTGTTGCTAATAAAATTCGTTGCATGTCACGAGACCAGTATGAAGCTACTCGTTGACCAATAGCTCGCATTGGATCATCGCCAGATAACAATGCGGATAATCCGTTAGCACCCCAAGCATTAACACGAGCATGTTTTCGAGCGATATCTTGTCCAGTTGTGATTTTATTAATGGACATATTCCCTTCGTCTTTCATAACTTGAGATTCATCATTACCTAAATCATTCCAAAATGGCATATTAATAAGGGTATTTGGACCACTTGCTAATTCATCAAACTCACTGTTATTTTCGATAATTCCACTTTGAACTAAAGCAGATTTTTCCATTGTTTGTTGAATTGTATAAGGTGTAAAAATTTCCGGTTGTATAACATCAATTAAACGTGTAGTCATTTATAATCCTCTCCTTTTTTATAGTCCGTATTTTGCTGGATTTACTCCAGCTTGAATCATTAATTGTTTTGCTTGTTCAGGATTTTCTCGAATGAGTTTACCTTGTTCAGTTAAGTTGAAATGTTCTTTAGAAAATGGGTTTTTGTTAGAAATTTGCCCTCCACCAGCAGGTGGTGTATCTTGACGTAATTTTTCCTTTACTGCTTCATTAACTGCCTTATCAAACGCTTGTTTGAAGTTATTAATGTTTTCGAGTGTTTTTTCAGCGTTATCAGCAAGCAAGAAATCAGCGAATTCCGCTGGCAAACCTTTATTGTTCAAATCAGCAATTGCATCAGCCTTTAATTCTTTAAGCTCTAATTGACGTAAACGCTCTTGGATTTCCTGTTCACGTTTCGCCAATTCTTCCTCTTTGCGTTCTTTTTCAGAAAGCTTGGCAAGTCTCTCAGCTTCCTTCTTCTCTTTTTCCAGCCTTTCTTGAAACTGTTGTTCCCATTCTTTCTGCTTTCTTTCAAGAACCTTCGCAAGCTTGCGGTCTGATTCAGATTCGATTTTCCGTTGTAATTCTTCTGGTGTAAGTTCTAACTTCTCAACTTCTGTATTTTCAATCTCACTGTTTTGAATTTCAGTAGTTTCAACATTTTGAATTTGTTCGCTCATGTTAATTCCTCCTTATCCCTCACACGCTTTTATCCCTAAATGTTTCAATGTATTAAAATAAGCCCCAAAAACGCAAAAATTAGCCCTTTCACGGCTTACCTAATACATTTAGTCCATTTAGTTCCAAAAACCCGTGAACGATTGATTTTTTTTGCATAATAAATACGATTGTTCTTTAGCGCCTGCAATCGTGAAAAAGGCATAATAAATAGCCCTGTTTAATGTCTATTGGCTAAAGACAAGGTTATTTATTTCTAGCTATTGCGGCATTCGCCCACATTACAGCTTCTTCAAGTTTAGTCATTGCTAGTGACTTTTCCCTACTATCTGGGCAGTGATTTTCTATACGGTATGCAAATTCCTTCGCGTAATCTCTAATCACTTGATATTTAAGGGTTTTATCTTTGTTTGGTTCGTGATAAGTAAAATTGTTTTCAATTCTATCTTTCATCATTTCCACCACCTTCACCGTTTACAAAGGCTACCGCGCCTGGTAGCTAGGAGATAATTTTTGGATCACCTCCTGTTATTTCCTAAACTCTCCATCACTTGTAGTTATTACGTTTTGTTCTGTTTCTGGGTAAATAACACTAATATTCAATCCATATGATCCGTCATCGTATCGTGTAATGGTTATGTCGACTGAATCAACAACCGTTTTTTTAGCTGCTTTCAAATACTCAATGGCCACAGTTAATAAATCATCATTTGTAATATCTTTCATTCTACAACCCCCTCGCTTTCAAATCAGCATCCCATGCTTCACGGTCAACATAAGCAGCAATACTACATCTGCAATTTGGATGAAGAACGGGAGCGTTTAAACCTACTTCCATTTTGTCTAAATCAAACACTTTCCCGTCTAATTTTGCGCATTCCTCACATGCTGTAGGCTCTGAGATGTATTCGTATTTCTCAATATCAGCCTTTTTAAAACTATCCTCTGCAACTTGAATTTGAACACGCCCTAATTCAGTCCTTAAAAGTCGCTCGGCGTTATAAACACTCGTATCAAAAACCTTTCTTAAATCCCTTGCAAGCTCACGCGGATTCTTGCCTTGAAGGATTCCACGGTTTAATAGCTTGTCTAACTCTTGCCTTAATGCATCTTGGTTAGCCCAAATCCTATCTGACCATGTGGCAGTTAAAAATGAAGCATTAACGATAGATTCAATATGTTTTTCATTATAGTTAATGGTTTGCCCTAAAATACCGGATTGTCGTTCGTATTCTGCCCTTGCTTGTTTAGTGAGTTCTTCATACAAGAACTTTTCTTCTTCATTTAGCAAGGCATATAATTCCAATTCAACGTTTAATTTCAGCAATTCTAAGCGATTGACCTTCATTGTTAAATTGTAAATAGCCATTTCGCTATTCGCTTTATCCGTAAAAGCCATCCATCGAAGGAAAGGTATTTTAGAGTGTGCTCGCTTAACATACCTTGCCGCTTTCTTAGCGTATTTCTCAATATCAAGCTTTCTAGCACGTTTTCTCACTTCATCAATAGAAATACCCTCTTTGTCAGCATAACGACCATAGAAGGCTTCTATTTGTTCTTGAATTTCATTTAATGCTTCCATGTGCTTTTCGCGAAGTCGCCTTGCTAATTTGGCATCGTTTTTGATGGATTTCTTGATATGTTCAAGTTCACGGTCACGCCAATATGAATTATTCGTCATCGTCTGTCACTTCTTCATCTTGATTTCGGAACTGTTCAAAATCATAGGTTGGTTGGTTTAATTTATTTTCCGCCTCAATCTTTTCAAGTTCTTCTTTCGGATTTTCAACAAGAGAAAGTACACTTAAAGTTGTTTCCTCAGATAATTTACCACCTAATTTAATGAACATCTCTATTTCTTCTTTCAGCGACTTCGGTAAGTTTGGTGTAAATACAATTTGAATATCATTAACAGCAAACCCACCTTCGCTTGCTCTTGTCATAACGTTATTGATTAATCGGTATCGGTTGCGCAAAGCCTTCTTAAACAAGCGTTCTTTGATTGCTCGCACCTGTTCCAATCCGAATAGCTTGTATTTCATGGACTCACCGGATTGAGTCCCGGAAAAGTGTTCATCATTCATGTTAGGTGTATTCGTGAATTTATGAATATCCTCAGCAAGCCTATCCTTATATGCCTCTGTTCCCGATACGTCATATTGTTTGTAAATGTATTTTGCGTCAGCTTGACTTGCTCTACCTTCAACACCAGGATCGGTTTGTAAGAGTATTAAACGCGCTTCTTTCATCTTCTCGGCTGTTTCTAAGTCTAAATCAACATTACCTTGAATGACTAAGTAAGCATCATTTAAATCGGTCATATAGTTGGCCGTATCTGATTGAGCAGCATCATATAAATCTATTAAATTTAAAACATCTTCAAAATCTCCTTGTCTAAATTTATTGTTCATGTACTCAATGATTGGAACACCTTCAAAATAGTGCTCCTCCACTTTTTCTAACGTCAATCGGTAAGAAAATTCATCTTTTGTCGTGTAATGGTAGATCATTGAGTCGGTATACAAATAAATATTCAATGTATCGTCATTAAATTGATTATTGAAATAACGAACTCCTGCAATTGGATTCATTTCAACAGTATCATCGTAAATAACAAATGTTTCTTTAACATCAAGGGTAGTAAACCGTGTTTCGTCTTTTTTGTTCCGATACAATAATTCATAAGCTCGTCCGTAAATAGATTGAGCAAGTACCAAATCGCTGTTATGTTCATCTGCATCGTTAATTCTGTTGATTTCTCTCAATTGTTCATTAATCTTTTCATCTGGATAATTCGTTTTAAGAGGGACACCGACCATATACCCCTGTATAAACTGCGAAACGTATTTAGCAAAGTTATGTGTTGCTCTGTGGTCTGCCAAATTTTCCTCTTTTCGTCTGTTTGCTTGGAGAATGGTTTCGTTATTCCCTTTGTAATAGTTTTCCAGCGTTTGTAATCGCGGTCTTTGATACTGAATATGATGTTGAACCATATCTGATAAATCCTCTAAATTAGCAATTAATTCATCAGCACTAGAATATCTATAGTGAATGTTTGCTTCATTGGAAAAACGTTGTTTGTTAGACATGTCATCCCTCCTTTACAAACCAAGCGTTTGTAATGCTTTGTATTTCTCTTTCTTGTCTTTCCCTTTTCCTAAGTGATAACGCTCCATGCTGTAACGTAAAGCATCAATGATATGGTTATTTTCATCAATCGGCTCATTCAGCCATTTGCCTTCTTTATCTTGTTTGAAGGTGTATGTGTTAAACTCCTCAATCGTATGTTCGCATGACGGATGAATGTATATTTTGAATCCTTGCAAGAAGTTTATTCCGTGCATGACGCTTCCTTGACCTTTGACAGAAGGATGCAGCCTTCTCACTCCTTTGGTTTGTAATTCCTTGATCAATCTCGGCTCGGCACTGTCACCCGTAATTGATGCCTTTAATAATTCTTTTTCCTTAAGCATGTTGTAAATATCATCCGTTGTCATGGCTTTTTCGTAATGCTCGTCATAAATCCATATTTCTTTGTTTTCTAAATCGATAATTGAACTCGCAAGAGTTGTCGGGTCATTTGTGAAACCATAGTCCATTCCGTGCGTTGTTTCTTGAATCTCTTTGATTTTCTCCAATTGGTCAAAGTCTTTAACTTGGAAATTCTCAAATACAAGACCTTCAGCTACACCCCATTCACCATCACAAACAATCCTGGCACGTCTTGGGTTTGTACGATATAAATCCTCATATCGTTTTCTATCCACTTCATCCAGCCATTCATTAACTCTGAATGTTGTTGTAATGGCAAACACGTCATTCCGCCTTGTTTCCTCATCAAAAAACTCACGCTTTAACCAGTGCCTTTCAGACCATGGGTTAAACGTGAGTGTAATTTGTTTAAAAAACTCTGGGTCATCATACGAACCACGAATGGATTCAACGACTGTATCAAATGCATCTGGACTTTCTAGCTGATAAGCTTCCTCTGCCCATACCCAACAAAGTATTCCAACATCAACTGATATAGAAGTAATCTTTAACGGATCATCAAGACCCCTAAATAATATCTTTTGTCCAGTCGGTATATACGTTATTTCCGGCAAAGATTCATTGAACTTGAATAAATGGCTTACTTGCAATCGATTGGCCGCCCATTTCAAGTCCGTGTATGTTGATTGTTTATTGGTGTTCGAATAACGTCTAATGACAAGTAAATTCGCCCATTCATACTTCATAATGCGATAAATAAAGTTTAGTGCTGTTGTTTTGGACTTTTTACTACCACGGGAACCTTTTACAACTCGGTAGAATTGTTTGTTATGCCAAAAGCGATTATATCCTTTACCGATTGCTTCAGAAATTGAAACTTTTGGCATTTGTTTAGTCGTCATCTTCCGGCACGTCCTCAACAAATACAGGTGTGATGTTTTCTACTTGGTGTTTTTCAGTCCATATCATGTAGCGTTTTCCAAGCAATTCAGCAGCTTTAATTCTGTCTTTCAAATACGGCTCTTTGTCTTTTAACTCTTGGTACCCTTCACCTAAACCAACTGGTATTTTTTCAGTAACCTCTCCCCGCATGACTTTTGTAAGAAATTGCAGCACTTCATCCTGTTCAGCAATGGATTGCTTTTTCAGCTCTTCCATGCGCTTATCGATATAAGCTTTTACATTAACTTTTGTTAACAATCTGCTTCCCGCAGACCTAGCTGTAGATTCCTTTTTTACTTTTGGATAAGCATTCAAATACGATTGTGTTATATTTCCGGTTCTGATGTATTCATCTGCAAATCTTTTTTGTTTTTCAGTAAGCTTGGCCATTTACATACACCTCACTCCTTACGCTAATTGCTTATACAAATTAAAAAGCACCCCGAAGGATGCCTTTACAAACAGATTTAAAATCAATATTTTTGTGTTTGCTTTACCCATTCATCATCTTTTATTTTTTGTTCAATAATGTTAATCATGTCTTGAACCGCATTATTTAAATCGGAATAAACTTTTGCAGGAGAAAATTTACCTCCAGTTTTCTTGATTTCCCCTTGGGTTCCAATAGAACCATCTTCAAACATCAATAACTCAAATTCAGCCATTGTTCTACCAGCAACTATGTACTGGTATGTTTTTACTTCACAACAAACTGCGCCTTTTAAACTTGATTCAAACATTATTATCAACTCCTTTCTTAAGAGCCTCTGCCGAAATATACCATGTGGGATGCTAATTTAACTCTGTATGAATCCAATTTCTTTTTTTGGCTCTTCAGGATTCTCACGTGGTATCGCGGCAAATAATAGATTTGTTTGAGTTACATGTTGGATAAGTTCTACTGGATTACCATTTTCAGACAAATAACCAACTAATCTAACTAATTTATCACCTTGATAACCAATGCCGGTTATGTTTAAAGTAACTGTTTGTCCAAATGATGTTAAAATTATTCCTACTTCATGTTCATCATCTAGATTATTGTTGAAATTGTTTACAGCGTCTAGTATATCTTCCACAATTGAATCCGCATCGTCTTTAAATTTTATATCTGGTGGTTGAAAACTTGGTAAATTGAAGTTCATATAATTCACCTCCTCCCATCTACTTATTTCGACAAAAGAAGGCAAAATTCCTTTTTTTATTCCCTCTAAACAAGAACCATGCTTTATGGAAGGTTGCGACCCTTACGTACTATGAACATAAAGGCTTACTGGTTCCTGTTTACAAAGAACAAAAGAAACCACCCGAATGAATCGAGTGGCATAATTTAAACTATGAAGGATTTACGATAAGGACGAGTTTTCCGCCTCGCCCTGGGGGATCATTTCCGCACCGCCCTACCTCAGATTATAATCTTAAAAAAAGTTTTTAAAAAATTCGTCAAGCCCGTTAAATTAGTCAAGTTTGTCAAGGATTTAAATACATTCTGACCGCTAATTTCCGAACTGCTTTTTCCTTTATTTCGAATACCGCTTGTTTTGAAACGCCTAGCATTTTACCGATTTTACTTAAACTGATTCTATCCATACAACCTTCGATTACTATTCTTTCTTTTTCATCATCAAGGGTAGCAACCGCATCTTCTAAACGTTTTACAGTTTCTACATACCTTTTAATTCTGTTTTCTTCCCTAACTTTTCTTTGAACCGCCCCATACGTTGGATCACTATTGATTCCAACCGCTTTAGGCAAAGAAGCATCTAAACCGTATTTTGAAGTAACAGAAGAAATGTAGTCTTCCACATCGTTTTTGGTTATCTGATTAGCCATCCAATAATAATGTTTAATATCACGGTTCACTTTTCGAATAGCTTCAACGGTAACTTCCACATCTTCAATTGTTGTAGCCATCTAACCACTCCCATTTTTATTCTTCTCAGCTTTTTTCTTTAGCATGTTATAGGCTCGGTTATCTTTATGTGCTTCTGCATGACAGGAAACACATAATAACGCCAAATTATCTAACTCTGTTCTTCCACCTTTGGAAAACTCTATTACATGGTGAATGTGTAAGTCTTCCTTGCTACCGCATTTCACACATTTACTATCACATTTCTCGTAAACTTGTTTTTTCAATTTAGCACCAATAGCTCTATTGTCATTAAACTTTTTACTCTGTCCGTTTACAATTTGCCGGAATTGATACACATGATTCATATTGCATGAAAGGTAAACCATATATTTGCCTGCAAGTGTTGGAAAAACAGGAATATCATTATCTTTTTCTATCTCTCGTAAATCAGAAATTTTCTCGCCAGTAACCTTCGCCATTTCTTTTAGAGATTTCTTTCTCAATAATCGCATTCCCATTAGTTCTGTACCGTATATATCTTCCTTCCACCAAGGCATAGCTTTATTACCTATAACGTTTTCGTCTATCTTTCCCATTGAAACCATATCTCCTCTCGTGTTATGATACGTATATACTTACGTACGTATATTATATAATATTATTTTACTTTAAACAAGAAAGGGTGTTCGGTATGAGAAAGAAATTTACCACTACATTGGATGAGAAGATTATTAAACAATTAAAGCTATATGCTCTAGATTGCGATACAGATGCGAGTAAGGTAATAGAGAAAGCCCTGAAAGAACTTTTTGACAAAGAGAAGAAGTAATTTCTTCTCTATTTTCATTTTCTCGCCCCTCTCTCGCTCTTTTTATCCGCAATCCAACCAAGCACCACCGGACACCCAGAAAACGGGCACAGACCATCATTGCTTACCCAAATGCAATTACCGCAAAATTTGTCTCTGTATACTCTGGTAACCTTTCTTTTCTTCCGCATATTCTCATCCCTTTCAAATAAAAAAGGACACCAAACGACGCGTAAAGCATTCATTCAGTGTCCTGGGTTCTTCCCTCAGACAATTATTCAGATTTCTTCTTGCCCATCCAGTCTTGTTCGCTGACTTCTTATCACATCATGAATTCTCCCGTCCTTCCATATGAACGTATCTTCGCCAAATTTTCTTGGTGTAACTTTTGTTAAGTAGCCGTCTTTCACGATATATAATGAGTTTTCCATAAGACTAATCTCAGCCGTCATTTTTTCTACGTCTATTTTCAAGAGGACCACTCCTTGGTATAATAAAACTATCGATATGCCGGGAGTGGTCCTGGCTTTTTTTATATTTTTCACCTTCTTATTTTCGGTATTTCCGGTCCGCCTAGCCGTTTGCAATCGTGCCCAAACCTGCTACTACACTTTCTATACAACGGACAAAACCAAGCACATGTCATTAGCCGGTCTTCCTCGATCATCCAGTGCTTACGTCCGTCAATGATAACAACATTCATTATACTGAATTCACTTCCTTAGACAGTTTTAAGTATGCTAATTGCCGCAAAGGATATATTTCTTTGTTTAGTAGATTGATTTCCTCATTCAGGCGGATGATCTCTTTTGATTGTTCCTGTAATTGATTTTCCAGATTTGCATTCAATTTTAATGCTTGGTCTTTTGCTTGAAGTGTATAGTTGAATTGATCGTCAAGTTCATAATACTTTCCTTGCCATTCTGTGATTTGCTTGTGAGCGTCGATTACTTCCTTTTTTAGATTCTCAATTTCCTTCTTAAGCTCTTCGATTTCAGATACCGGTTTTTCGGCAGATTTTGGCTCATTTTCGCGTTTTTCTACTCCTCTAGTACTTATCAGGAACATCTTTTTGTTCATTCTGGGCTATTTCTAAGGCTTTAGCGATTTTCTCTTTCCTCGAGTGTTTCCAGCTCCAAAGTTGTTGTTCTGTTAACCCTAATTCTGCGGCAATTTCTTTTTCTTTTTTGTTTTGCAATTTCAATTCCACGTATTGTTCAATTGTGATAGGTAACTTTTTAACCGGCATGTTCTCACGCTCCCTTAATATTTCATCAATGCTTTTCCCTGCTTTGTATTGTTCAAGTTCATCTGGTGTAAGTTTTGTCGTTTTTACCGATGTGTCCCAAGTTTCTTTGTATGGTCTTGTTCCGAATCTCAAAGGGCCCATCTTATACGGTGAGAGTTTTATAGGAATTGCCATTATTTCACCTTCCTTTCAAAAATCAAAGGCAAGTAATCTAATAAAATTCCATTCTTGCTTTTCACAAGGTCACAATTAGTCAGGAAGTATTCATATGGGATTGATTTTCTTCCCCCGTTTTTTGCCGCTAGGAACCATTTTTCGAGTTTGTCGATAGATAATAGGTAAACCTCATGTTTCTTCGCAAATTCGACCAATATGAACGAAATGCCGCCATTTTGTTTCCACTGTTTCAAAAATTTCACTTGATGATCTTCTATATTTGCCAGAGGGAAACGAGTTGTTTCCCTTGTGCTTTTTGCGTCAAAGGCAATTGCTCGACCGTTTGCGATACCGATATAGTCTACCGTTGACTTTTCTTTTGGAATCGCCCTGCTTCTTTTTGTTCGCTTGTCGTAAAATACTTTCCAAGGAGTCGGCACCTTCTGAATAACTGCTCGATTTTTATGTATGTATTGTTCGTTGGTGATCTCGATTAGTCGTTCAAATGCCATCCCGCGGTTTGCATATGTTGTCCGCAATTAATCACCTTCTTTCGGTTTTTTTAAAAGAGTGCTAGTTGTTCATATTGAAAGCCTTGCTCCGGTTCTTTTATCTTTTGTTTTGGACATCGGGACCACTTTAATATGTGATTAGGAGTTTTCCAGACATGACAACGGCGTCAATCCCAAGTAAACTAAACTGTACGTAGCACATCCCTTGGCCTTTTCTCTAATTCCTCAATAAGTTCATTGAGCAATTCCGGAAATACCATTAATTCATCTTTTTCATAACGTTTTATAATCTCTAAGTACCGTTTTTCTCGTTTTGGCCGATTATATAAATCAACCGCATTTGAAATTGCTATGGCTGTCATCTCAAGAAAATCCCTAAATGATGGTCCATTAATAATTCTCCTCTTGTCTTTGATGATTGATTTTGTTTTTTTCGTAATATGCAGTTTCTATTTGTTCCCAGGTGAAGCCTAACATTTTACCTAATTTTGCAAATTCTAATAAGATGTGCTCATAAAGATAAGGAACCATATCGTCATTTTCCCTTTGATAATATAAATCTGCTATGTCATAACTTAAACCGATAAAACAACTTAATATAGTGTTAGAAGTTAAGAAGTCGAATTTCTTCAAATCCAATTCATCCGCAATTTCATCCATTCCTAATTCCAATCCAATACTCAAAATGAAGTGTAAGCAATCAACGTATTCTTCAAGAAGTGGGTTATATTCTTTGTAAACATCTCCCGATGATCTGCAATCAGGGCATACACCAGTACCATCATCACCTGAACCATTACACCATTTGCACTTTGTCTGTTTATAATCTTTTATTCTCGGCTCTTGGTCCTTACTCCAATACTTAAAACCTCGCCATTCTTGCGCACATTCACCAAGTTCAACCTTCAAGGCTAGAATCTTTTTAGCAAGACGATCTTCACCCGGTTGTCTCGGATGTTCCTTCTCAATATGGGCATCTAATTTTGCTTGTAATTCGAATAATTCATTTAAATTCAATTTTCATTCCCCCGTTTTTCTTTAACTGTTTACGTAATTTCTTAATCTCGCTTTTTAGATATTTAACTTCCACAGATTCAGATGGCTTAAAGCTAATATTCATGCTCTGTAGCAACGTTTTTAACTTAGGGATAGATATGGTCTTTTGGTGTTTTAGGGCGTGTTGTAGCTGCGCTTTTGCTTGTTCGTATTTCAATCATCATCACACTCCAACGCTTTCCGGGCTTTATAACTAGCTCCTGGAAGTCTGTCTCTTGCAATTTCTTCCAACACTTCCCGATAGCGTTTGTTTTCACTTATCGTGGAATACAATAATTCTTTTGTCTCCGAATGACTTTCTTCCGATTCTTTATAGAATCGTTGCCATTTTTGGGCTTCTGCTCGCCAATCGTTTACTTCTAGTTCCAATTCCTCAACACGTTCAGCTTGAGGGTTTGTAAGATGCTTCCATCTCTTTTCTAGCTTTATGTCAGATACGGTTTGAAAGGTAACTCCAAATTTATTCGCTATTTTCTTAATGGGAATAACTTCGGATTTAGCTAAATGGTATATTGTAATTACATCTATTTCATTAAGCTTAGAACGTCCGTGCTTTTCTCCTTTTACCCCTTTCTTTAAACCAATTTTATATGCATGGTTATTGTTTTCACTTGGAGTCACCCATTCTAAATTAGTAACTTTATTGTTTAATTTATTTCCATCTTTATGATTCACCCAAGGAAGTCCGCTTGGGTTTGGAATAAAATGTTCTGCAACTAGACGATGGATTGTTTTTCGTTCTTGCTGTCCATCAGCGCATAGCGTAACTGCTAAATACTCACCGCTAAATTTTGGTTTCATAATTTTACCTTTTCTATCATGTTTGAAACTTTTAACTCTACCTAAATTACTAATTTCATATTCTTCGTAACCATTTATTCTTTTCCAAATTTCTTCCAACCGTTCACTCATGTTTCTCCCTCCATTCCTTCAACGTTTCAACAAACATCTGAAACGTTTCTTCCTGCCTTACTGGATCGCTTTTCATCATGCCTTCGACCATGTCTTTGATGGTTTCCTTTTTGTGTCCTTTTCGTTCTTGATGTTCTTGCACATCTTTTTCAAACTGTTCCGGACATAACCCGTACTTACTTGACGGGTCAGCCCAATTTCTCTTATTTTTGCCATAGATGTATCTACTCAATTGGGACCTCCAAAACAAATTTATCTTTTTCCACATTTTCACCGTTCTCGATAAGTGGAAAGTACCAAATTCCCGGCTCATCTACATATTCAAATCGTTTTACCGCTATAGTACCTTCAAGCAATACCGCCCTAATTGGCTTGCCTTTGTATGTTCCTTTCACTATCATTCTTTCCACTCCAACAATTCTGGATTTTCGTAAATGTTGCCGATAACTTCTGCTTCCTCATCATTAACCAGCGATATATATAAGTCGTGTAATTGACCGTTCGCCTCTTTCAATCCCCACACACCACATGAATACTCAACTTCGCCAACTATGATTTCATCATCTAAATGACCGGCTGTTCGTTGATAATCGCAGTTGTTAGATTCGACAATATCACCTTCATAAATTTCCTTGCCGTTCTTGTCTGTTAAACCTGTGTATTGCATTATTACTACTGCGCCATTTGGCATCGGGAATTGCTTGCCTTTTAGAAACCATTTGTTTTGTGCAAATCCATAAACTTCATACATTTTTTCATCTGCCTTATGCCATACTCGAAACTTAATCTCACGCATTAAAATCACGTCCCATTCTTTTTAATGTCGCTAACAAGCTTTTAAGTTCGTAATAATCAAGGTCATATAGATTAATCGCACCGTCACCATCAAAGCCTAGCGCTAGTAGTTCATTGATGATTGACTGTTTTTTCAAATCATTTACCATGTTTACCGTTCTATACAGCATTCCCATGACTAAGCCCCCTTTATCAGTTCTAATTTTGCTGCTTCAATCTTTGCTCGCATTTCTGCCCGTCTTTGTTGGAACTGTTCATCCGACATAGGCCCACAATTTGGGCAAGTATAAAATCCAAATATGGCTCCGTTCATTGTTTTTACTACATGAGTACCGTTACATAGTTCGCACACTCTAAGCACCTACCAATCTATGATTTAATTTTTTTCTGTCGCCTTTAATGACTACTGTAAAATCCGAGCACATTTCATATATCCGTGTACCTAATGCTTCATCTACATCGGCTAGCTCGTCCACTGTTAATTCACTGCTAACCATGATTGGTTTGTAATTGAGATACCGGTAATTAATCACCGCATACATTTGTTCTATTTGCCATTCGGTCGCCCTCGGTTTATTGCCGGTTGGTTTGAACAAATCATCAATAAACAAAACATCGATTGTTTTCATGTATTCCAGTTTTTCCTCCAATTTGTCGAAGTCGTCTTTTAGGTCATTGAATCCTTCGACATATGGAAAATAAAGCACTGGAACATTTTTCTTTCGCATTAGATTATTTGCAACAGCCGTTAGTAAATGAGTTTTTCCGGCACCAGGTTGTCCAAGTAAAGCAATGCTATTTTTCCTTCTTTTTCGAACATTATCAAATTCTTGAAAGTACTCGAGCGCGCATTCGTAAGCGTCTTTAATGATCGGGGCCTTGCCTTCTAAGTTGAAATTCTTAAAACCTAACTTTCTAAACTCATCTGTTATTTGACTAGCCCTCATCATTTTTTGAGTTCTCCGCCATTCAATGCAACTACAGCGAACCCACACTTCATTTGGCCACTCACCTTGTATGTAACCGAGTTGGTCCCTGCATTTCGGGCAGTCATACTTTTTTTCTTGGTAATCTGCCGACGAAATCACCGAGGATTGGTTCTGATTTTGGTTTTGGTTTGCTCTCGCTCTTAGCGCGTCCATTACTTCTGCTATTGATTGGGTAGACATTACTTGCACCGTCCCTTTTTTGTGAATATTTGTTTAATATATAAGTTGCACAGTAGCTAAAACTATTAATCTTATCTCTGGCATGTTTAGGCTTATAGTCTTTAAAACACTGGTCAAGTAGTTTCATAGAATCTTCTAAAGGAACTCCCTCTCTAATGACTTGTCTTACAGCTTCTTTATCTCGTTCAGGAATATCAAAACCGCCAATACCTGCTAACTGTATATACTTTTGAATAATGGTCCGTTCATAATTACCAAATGGGTCCTCAACAACAGCAACATTATTTACATTATTACCATTATTGTTTGTGTTCATTTGTTGTTCATTTGTTGTCCATTTGTTGTTCATTTGTTGTTCAATTCCATAATCTAAAAGATTTGAATCCGTTGCTACAAAAGGATTTTCATTGAAATTTTGTTGTTCACTTTTAAGGCTGTTCTGTTGGTCACTTGAAGAAAACCCCTGTTTTTTGTTGTTCATTTGTTGTTCATTTTGTTGGTACTTATCCCAATTATTTATTGTAACGACGCTAAATTTCGTAGTTGATTTGATGTTCACTAAGTTAATTTCTTCAAACCACTTTAACCAGCGCCATAAAGTACTTTCTGGAACAACGTCACTTTTTTTAGCACCTTCGTTATATACCCTTGCTAGTGCAAATCTACCTGTTACAAATTGCCCTGGCAGTAGTTTTACAACTTGCCTCCCGACTAATTGTTCATGTTCTTTGTGTGAAGCTTCCAGGAGGCAAAGCATCCACAGTTTCAAGAGCTTTGGATCTTGCCACACTGGATTTTCCATTATTTTTCTGTGAATGCTTATCCATCCTTGCATAGCTTCCACCTTCATTTTCGTTTATTTTCGTTCACAAATAGCAAACCGACCTTTTACACTTTTTATGGAATACTCTGGATAACGTTGCATATACTTTAGTACAAGTTGTTTAAAGTGAGCTTCATTTTGTGATTCCTCCCAAATCCAGTTTGGGAGGAGAACTTTTGTTGGCGTTTCATTGAACATCATCGAATGACACCTCAGTTTGTTCTGTATCGATAGGTTGTTCAGATTGTTCATCATCTACAATTTCAAAATCACCATCGATAACTGAGGAATCCTCCGTAATATCTTTAACTTCATGTTCAGCTTCGTCCTCAGTAAAAGCCTTTTGCATCTCAATAGACAAGATTCCCCATTTGCTCAACATGTTTCTGAGAACTGTTTTCAAGGCCATAGCATCATAATCAGATTTCCAAACTCCATTTAGCGCCTTTTTATCTTTCAATTTGTTATGCTTGATACGATGGGATTCTATTTGTTCACGTGTCCAGTAGACTGTTTTTTCGAATCCATTCACTAACTTGAAGTAACCGCAATAACCAATAACTTTATCGCTTGTTGCTCCGTCTAAATTCAATTCAATTTCCTCTGTTAGTCGATTCCATTTCACTAATTCGCCCTCATGGACCTCAATTACATTAATTGACTTATATTGACCAGTCCTAAGTGCCAACTGAATATATCCTTTATAACCCAGTTGAAATTGTGCTACCTTGTATCCTTTTTTCGAATCATAGAAAGGGACAATCCATGCATAGCCTAGGTTTTTATCAACCGGCAAGTCCAAAGATGCTGCAACCATTGCACTTGAAACGATGCTCATAGGTTCGGATTCACGCAAGGAAGGATCACCATTGTATAGATTAAGCAAGGATGCCATAAATTGAGGTGCCTTCTTGTCTAAAACTTCCTCAAATTTTTTCTTCATGGTTGGTGTGCTAAGAAGTGCCTTTAACCCTAACGATTGAGCTGACACTGTTCTTGGCGCTTCGTTTTTATTGGCTAGTTGATTTTTAAGATCTTGGTTTGTAGCCATTATTTGACCTCCTTAATTGCAAATTTGCGCATAGAAATTTCTTTTAAAACTTGCTTGTAAATATCCGGGAACTTCTCTTTCAAAGCCTTGGAATCGACTCTCTGTTGCGTTTGATTTTTCCAAGTAACTATGAAATTATCAACAATCCCTTTCTCAGCCTCTTTTAATTCAGCTTTGATTTTATTTTCAATTTCCGTTTTAGCTTTTTTGATTAAATCTGCGTCCTGTTTGATTTGTTCATATTGGTAGATAAGGTCTTTATATTCACTTGGGAGCACAATTTCTTTATCTTTCTCAGCTACTGCATACTTTTCTTTTAAGTACTGTTCAGCTGCACTGGACCCATCTAAGTTAGGAGCAATCCCTTGTTCAACATTCACAGTCCAAAAATTCTTTTCGGCTTCAAAAATCATGTTGATCAGTTCTTCATCACGTTCGATTTCTTTCCATATGAAGCGATTTCCACCGATTAATACAGCGATATAACCTTTCTCTTTACCAGTTACTCCTAGATAATGTTGAACTTGGACTAAATATGTTGCTGGGACTTCATCTGCTTCCCATTCTTTAGAAAGATATGCACTAGCTGTTTTACACTCGAGAACAGCAGATTCACCAACAACCATTCGGTCCACATTCGCGCGGATAAACGGATATTCTGGATGACTAAACATGAAATTTGCTCGTCTTACCTTTTTATCCGTTCTCTTTTCAAACTCTTTGGCCACAACATCTTCCATTTGATTACCCCAATAAATTGCTTCACTATCAATCTCTTGAGGTTCAACTTGTCCAGTTTTTTCGAGCCATAATTCAAATGCAGTTTTGTATTTGTTTAACCCAAGGATGACACCAGCGTCACTTCCACCGATACCTTTGGTCCGTTCTTGAAGCCATTCAAAACGACTCATATTGATCGTATGGATAGCATTTTGATTCATTGCCATGTATTTTATCCTCCTTTACCAAATTAAACTGACGTGTTATAATTGAATCAAATTTAATATTCTTGAGACCGTAACTCCCGTTATTGCCTGGCGGGAGTTTTATTTTGCAATTTTTTCTATAGCCCCAAGATGTAAAAGAAACTTCTTTAAATCATAGGAAATATCATCTAACCGAAAAACATCATCTTCCCATTCCAAATACTCATCACCCGGCATAATTTCGTTCCCAAAGAAATCATCACAAAATGGTTCGTCGTTAACTGGCTCTGGATAGCCAGTCTGTAAAGTGCGTGTGATTCGTGGATCTTGAATGTCAATCGCCATTTATCTTCTCACCTCCAAAAAAATAAGTTCGCGACTGAAATCAATTTCATCGCATTTACACAACGGACAAATGCTAGGTTCCTCACCATCAGGAACAGCAAACTCGTGTGCAAAATCAGCGCATATATAAACATCTAGCTTCTTCATTTATTACGCCACCTTTCCGTTAGACGTTAGCAATAGACCTTCTTTTACAAAACGGTCCACATCCCAAATAGTGCAACTATCAACTCTTGACATTGAATTATCTATAATGAATACATCGCCGGTTGTTAAATAAACTTTCGTACCTTCTTTTAATTGCATGTTCACACATCCTTTTGAAAAATGACTAAAACGTATGGATAACTTTCATCCTCTGGACCAACAAACTGCATTTTAATGTCAATGATTTCAAAGTCTTTGCATTCCTCTAACCAATGGTTTATTTCCCTTTCAAAACTCCAACCTTCGAACAATCTGACTTGAACCATGTGTTTCTCCCCTTTCAATCTAAATAAGTTTTTAATAACTCAACTAAAAGTTTGTTTTGCTTTTCTAATTTTTTCATCCTTTTGTAGTTAAACCGATATTCATCAAAACGTTCTTCAATTTTTCTTAATTCGTTTTGGTAATATTCGGTTAATGCTCTAATTGACGATTTTTTAACAGTATCAACTTTCACTGGTCCAACAAAGCCTCTAGTACCGGTTAATAAGTCGATACCTATATATCCATCATCTTTTTTTAAATTCATGGCTTTGTTTTGATTCCAGTACACAATCCCAATTTCTCCTTCATATTCAACTAATTCACCGACTTCATAAGTGTTCACATTTTCACCCCTTTCCTAAGTGGTAATGAGGTAGGCAAGGATTTGCACCTTGCATGACAGCGATCGTCCAGCCCAAGCCTATTTCCACTGCCTATACGCTGGCCTCATTAAGGGCGTGCTTTAGCGTTTACCTATTCCGCCACTACCTCGTTTGCAACGTCATGGCAATGACCTGAATGGTTTTCCACGCCATTCGCATGTATTTCGGTGCGGCTCCCCGGTCACGGATCATGGCACGCTCTCGCTCGGTTGATAAAAGACAGCTAGATTACTATTACTTCTTGATGGTTTAAAACCATCAACATGGCCAAGAGGCTTAAAGGAGGTGGAGGGAGGCAATGAAAATAATCTCCTGACCATGTTGACGGGCTTAAACCCGTCTTTTATTCGTACTACGCATTAACTTTTCTCGAAAGTTCAAACCTCTCTTGTGTTTCTTTTGCTAATCTCATATTTGACCTATCGTCTGCACAATTATTACAAATAGGTTTTCTATAAATAAGAATGTTTACTTCATCAATTTTATTTTCTAAACCGCATTCTGCACACTTCATCTATTTCACTCCTTCGCTATTTCTTTCAAGACCACGTTCCATCCGTATGATATTTAAACCATTCACCATTTTCGTAATAAACGTTTAAACATTTATCTGAGAAATTCCGTTCAACTTTCACAAGATCTAATAATGTATAATTCTTTCTTTCGTTGAAACCCATGCTCCGAATATGTTCTGAATTTACTTGTAAGAGCAATTTATATTCGCTGTCGCTCAAATGTTTGGCGACTGCTAGTTTGTTTTTCATTTAGTTGCCTCCCCTTTTACCATTGACCCGTGAACGGACATTTGGTAAAATTAAATTGTAAAATTTTTTATACTATTTGATGGTTTTTTTGCCAATATGCGATAGTTGTTTGCCGACGACTATCGCTTTTCATTTTTTTCTTGCCTTTCCTCTGACTTCATAATCTTGTAAGACAGTAACAACCCTAGGGATACAACCACCAATAGATAAATGTCAGCAAAGTCCATGTTTATGCCTCCAGTTCTTTCATGATTTGCAATGCTTTTTCACAATCCGGTTTACTAATAATTTTTTCTTCTACACCCCCTAGAAGAACATCACGGAAATATAACTGACTAATTTTTGTGCAAACGCAGCTCCAATGGTTTGTAAAAATATTGGTAAATGATCTAGGATGTTCATGATTACCGATGGATCTATTCCGGTAAGAATAGCTGCGGCAATCTCTGGCATACTTGTTGCCTGGCACCACTGGATGGCGTCAGCGAGTTTAATCTCTCGTTCTCCACGCTCCAGTTTTGAGACATACTCACGACTGATGTGGAGTTTTTCCCCGATCTCCTCTTGTGTCAAACCTGATGTCTTTCTAAGTTTCCGGAGAACGGGACCAAATGTCATACTCACAATATTCACCACCTCCTCAAGACCTATGAAATGGTACTCGATGTACCACAAAAAATTGGGAAATTCAGTTATAATTAGGGTAGTAAAACCCTAAGTTTCCCATATTCTTTTGGTTGTTCATTGTAGTTGTAGATTACCGGTTGTGACCTTTGTTCGACCCACTGGTCAATCAGGTCTTTGCGGAAAATCCATTTTCTGCGACCTGGAAATTTCAAAACCGGTAGTCCTTCTTCGTGAACGTATTTACGAAGGGTACTTACACTGACGCCGATGTATTCGGCAGCTTGTTTGGATGTCATGGTTTCCATGTTAGATTGCCTCCTTTTCTTTTAGACTTAGAAACTTATTAACGAAATAGATTTGACCTTTACCTGTTACTTTTGTTGTTCTGGTAATTCTTATGGAACCATCTGGGTTATTTACTGTTCGTTCTTTTACTTCGAACAGGCCTAAGTCCATTGAATATTGAGTGGGTTCATTATAATGAGCGCCTTTCTTACCAAGATAGCCATTGTCACGCATCCATTGGAAAAGCCGGTTTTGACCAATTTTCACACCGTTTTGTGCAAGAATTTTGGCTAGTTGACCAATTAGAATGGTGTCATCACTTGTTTCAACTGCTTTTGCAAAAACAACTTTTGGTTTTTGCTTTTCAACTAGAGCTTCGGCTGCCATCCGTTTAGCTCTTTCTTCTTTTAAATTTGTAGCAAGTTTAATGATTGTATCCGGATCAGTTAACACTTTCTCTATTGTTTCCGATGTCATGTATGCACCGTGTTTTCGGATAGCCGGGATAACTTCATGAGTGATCCAGCGTTTGAATTGTTTAGCTTCGGGTTTACGGCTGCCAAGAATTAATGTATAGAGGCCAGGTTCATTAACAATATTTGTTTCACCTTGACGCCCTAAGTTGAACTTAGCCCGTTCATCGTTATCTAATCTTTGTAAAGCCATAGTTGGATTTGTAATTTCTAGTATTTCACAGACATCTTTTGCAACAAACCAAGGTTCATTATTTATCAAAACTGTTCGAACTTGATTTTCGTTAAAGTTAAAAATTTGTAATTGATTCATCAGATCGCCTCCTTGTTAGGGTTTTGTGTAGTTTTTGCACTAATACTATCAAAAAAAATTGTCCAATCAAAACCTAAATGATAACCAATTGCTTTTGCTACTTTTACACTTGGAGTTAGACCATTTTCGATTTTCGTGTAGTAAGAACGATCAATCCCTACTTTTTCAGCTACGTCTTGCTGAGAATAACCAAGA
>Ga0207789_1000261_pt1 | contig 26505 bp, 21 predicted proteins | sample HigsolmetaGSP12D_FD_184840 | JGI IMG/M metagenome (GOLD analysis project Ga0207789, IMG submission 184840) | High solid enriched microbial communities from the Joint BioEnergy Institute, USA - SP1-2-D (SPAdes) | ecosystem: Engineered > Bioreactor > SSF (Solid state fermentation) > Aerobic >...
ATCCAACATTGCGAAAGCGACCCGCCGTTGTGCCAGAAAACCAGAAAGGGCTTTGGAACTGATCGGAGCTTAAAGACGACAAAGGACATGTCTGAGCATTTATCAACCTGACTTTGACGAATCCCTGGCTTGCCGGGCTTGAACCGTTGACACGCGAACACATGTTTGTTAAAATTATACAAGAACAGACAAACTTTGCGCCGGGAGGTACACAATGTCCGAAGAGAGGCTGCAGCGGATCGAGGATATGCTGGCCCAACTGATCGGGATGGTCGGCAAGGTGATTACCGAACAGCAGAGTATGAAGGCAGACATCAACGATTTGAAGTCGGACATGAACGACATGAGGTCGGACATGAACGAGATGAAGGCCGACATGGTCGACATGAAGGCGGACATGAACAAGATGAAGGCCGACATGGACGACATGAAGGCGGACATGAACAAGATGAAGGCCGACATGGACGACATGAAGGCGGACATGAACAAGATGAAGGCCGACATGAACGAGATGAAGGCGGACATAGGCGGACTCAAGGTCGAACTGGCCGATACGAACGGCGTGGTCCGTTCCATGGACGACCGTTTCGCTCGTGTGGAAGCGGGTCAAGTCGGCACTCCGGAGACGATCCGGTACTTGATGAACAAGACTTCCGAGCACGATCGGGAAATTTTTTTGTTGAAGGAGAAAGTATTGAAGAACTGAAGGAACCGAGGTCCTGTGTGCGGCCGCTCCCTCGCGGGGGGCGGCCTTGTCGTATTCGCCGGGAGGAACGCATCGGGAAAAGGCGCGCTCGGCCTGCGCTCGCCGGCGAATGCCGCTCGGTCTGTGCTCGCCGGCGAACGCCGAGCGGCTGCCATCCGTCCCGTCGGCCATCGCAAGGCCGGAGCCGGCCGGGGCGCCGCCGCGGAACGCCGGGAAGCGGTCGCTCCCGTTAGGTGCGGTCGGGCGTTCCGTCCGCGCGGGGGAGCAGCGTCGTGATGCTGAAGCCGCGCGTGCCGTCGGCGATGACCGTGCCCCCGGCGGTGGCGGCTCGCTCTTCCATGCCGACGATGCCGAGCCCTTTGACGATCTTGGCGGCTCCTCGCCCGTTGTCGGCGACAACCGACTTGACGAACCGGTTGAACACCCGCACTTCGATATCGATCGCGGTCGCGCCCGCATACTTGAGCGAATTGGTGACCGCTTCGGTCGCATTTTCCAAGATGATCTTCCATTGAATCGGCGTGATGGCGTCGAGATCCCCTTCGTGCGTGACCGTCGCCGTCACCGAGCCGCCGGACCGGGCCGACAGCTCGTCCGCCATCAGCCGCAGCCGGTGGATGCCGAGCTCTTCCGCCTTCGGCTTCAAGTCTTTCAGCGTCAGTCGAATGCGCTCCAGCCCCTCCTTCGAAATGGCGATGGCGTTGCCGAGCAGTTCCGCCGCCTTCTCGGGATGAGTGCCGAGCAGCGTTCGCGACGCTTCCATCTGAATGAGCGCGCCGGCCATCGAGTGGCCGATTTCGTCGTGAATTCGCTGCGACAGACGGTTTCGTTCTTCGAGCTTGACCGCATATTCGGACTGGCGTCTGTACTCCTCGTTCTCGTTCAGCGAGCGGGCCAGCTTCTCCAGGGCTTCGCGGGACTTCTCCAGTTCGCTTTCCAGCCGGTCCGCCTTGCGGCTGAGCCCGGCAACGCCGGCATGGAGAAGATAAGTCAGCAGCGCGGCCAGCCCGTAAGCCGGAATGAGGGAGGGCGGCACAACCGTAAGCGGCAAAGCGATCGGAAGCAGCATCCAGCCGCGGCGCCAGCCGGACATCTCCGCCCACTCGCACGCGTGAACCGGCAGCAGCAAGTAAAACAACGGGCTCAACCGCTCGCCGCAAATCACGACGAAAGCGGCGGACGCGACGACGAGCGCTTGGCGGGGCCGCGTCCGCCTGAAGATCGGGATGCCAACGTTCAGGCAGAAGAACAGCAAATACGCAAGCACGTTCCAGGCGGTCGCCTGGCCGGCCATGAAATACGAGACGGCGATGATGTACAGCAGCAAGACCGTCTTGTTGCCGAGCGTCCAATTGTCGAGGGTGCTTCCTTTAATCATCGTTGGAGAGCTTCGCTTCGCCGGTCAAATAATAGATGGCGATCTGCGTCCGGTGTTCGAGGCCGGTCTTGTTCAGAATGGAGGTAATGTAGTTGGCCGTCGTCCCTTCGGAGATGAACAGCTTCCTGGCGATTTCTTTGTTGGACAGCCCTTTGGCGATGGCGGCCATAATGTCGAGCTCCCGCTCGGTGAACAGGCTGCGGTCGATCCGGCACGGGCCGGCATCCGTCCGGGGCGGGGGAGCGGGTGTTGCGGGTGCGGCTTGGGCCAAGTTCGACTTGATCTTGTCAAGCACGATGTCCTGCAAGATCCGGTGCCCGTTGTACACGCTGCGGATGGCGTCGCGAATTTTTTCGGGATCGTTGTTTTTGAGCAAGTAGCCCATGGCCCCGGACTTGACGGCGTCCAGCACGAACTCGTCATCGTCGAACGTGGTCAGAATAAGCGGCTTGGCCAGCTTCTCTTCCGTGATCAGGCGAGTCGCCTCCACGCCGTTCATGTGCGGCATCCGCACGTCCAGAATGGCGACGTCGACCTCGTGCCGGCGGCAGTAATCAACCGCCTGTGCCCCGTCGCTGACGGTGGCGACGACCTCGAAATCCTCGAAGCTCGACAAGATGATCTTCATTCCTTCGCGAATGAACGAATTGTCGTCCGCGATCAGCACTTTGATCTTCAAGAGAGCGCTCCTTTCGGATGTCGCCTTTATTATCCATTACAAAATATATACCATTCCGGCCGGATGCGCCAGAATCAAGCGGATCAGGGGAAGGATGCCGTTGACGGAGGGGAATCAACGTAACTACAATGGTATCATTGGAAAAGAAGGAGGGAGAACATGGCCGTCGTCAGCCGCTATACGGTCGCGCTTCATATTTTGGCTTGGCTCGCCTATTGGGCGGAGAAGGACGAATTTCTCCCTTCCGACCGGATCGCGAACAGCGTGGGGACGAACCCGGTTTTTCTGAGGCGGATTCTCGGACAGCTCGCGAAGGCGGGCCTGGTGCTCGTGCAGCACGGCGGGACAGGGGCCGGTTGGAAGCTGGCGCGGCGTCCGGAAGAGATCAGCCTGCTGGACGTATATGAAGCCGTTGTCCAGACGCCCCTGTTCGAGCTGCACCACAGCCGGCCGAACCCGAACTGCCTGATCGGCCAAGGGATTCAGCCGGCGTTGCAGCTGGTCTACAGGGACAGCGAGGAGGCGATGAAGCGCCGGCTGGCGGAAGAGTCGATCGCCGATCTCGTCGTCTCGTCGCTGGCGCACAGGAAGCGGTGATGCCGCTGCAGCGGCGGAGGGCGAATGGAAGTTCGAAGTCGTTCGTCGCCGGCCTGACACCAGCCGGGAAAATCAAGGCGAAATCAGACGGCCAACTTGTCGCGCATGCCGCCAATCATCGCAACGAAGGGGAGGGGCGCTGAGGCTCGGCGGAGGGTGTGGCCGAACGGCAGAAGAGGGCTGCCGCTCGGCGAAGAGCGCTGCCGATTGGCGGGAGGAGGTTGCCGCTCGGCGGAGAGCGCTGCCGATTGGCGGCGGTGTTACCGCTCGGGCGAAGAGCGCGATCGATCGGCGAAGCTCAGCCTTTGACGGAGAGACGGCGAATCGTCGCGTTCAATGTAACTGATTCGATTACGATGCTGCGGGAAGCGCTTCGCGGTGGCGTCGTCGAATGAGCCAAATGATTTTTTCTAAGGCAGCAACACCGGCGAACAGAATTTTCGCATGAGCAACTTTTAGCGCTCGGTGCCGGGCTCCGCAATGTGCAGCTTGCGGTGTTTTGCATCGCATGCGCGCGAATGGCGGGTAAAGCCAGGTGAATGGGGCATTCATGTCCCACAAACTTTTGTTCGTTTCCATGGATGTCGCGTGAGTCAATAACGCCGCTGTCGTTTTTTTGGCCTCAATGCAACTATTCCGATTACATTGAAAAAGCGGACTATGGATGTAGGGGAGAGTTGGGGATGGAAAAACGAATTTTTTGGCTGGCGCTCGGATCGTTCGCGATCGGCACGGAAGGGTTCATGATCGGCGGGCTGCTGCCGACGCTGGCGGCGGCGCTGGGCGTGTCGACGGCGCTTGCCGGGCAACTGGTGACGGTGTTCTCGCTTGTTTACGCCGTGTCGTCGCCGGTGCTGACGACGCTGACCGGGAAGATGGAGCGCCGAAAGCTGCTGTTCGGCTCGCTGCTGCTGATCGCCGCCGGCAACTTGCTGTGCGGCTTCGTCTCCTCGTACGGCCTGATGCTGGCGGGGCGGATCGTCGCCGCGCTGGGGGCGGGCCTGTTCTCGCCGGGAGCTGTGGCTGTCGCTTCCGCGCTGGCTGCGCCTGAGAAGCGGGGGCGCGCGCTGGCGATCGTCGTCGCCGGACCGACTGTCTCCCTGATCCTGGGCGTCCCGTTCGGGACATGGGTCGCCCTGACGTTCGACTGGCGCGCAACGTTCTGGATCGTAGGCGGGGTGACGCTGGTCGCCGCGCTGGCCATCCGGCTGCTGTTCCCTCTGGTGGCGCCGGCCGGGGCGGTCGGCATGCGGGAGCGGTTGTCGTATTTGGCGCGGCCGGAGCTGCTGTCCGCTTTGCTGACGACGCTCGCTTGGGCGACCGGCATTTTTGCGCTGTTTACGTACGTGTCCGAACTGTTCGCCGGCTACGGGGCCGGAGGCCGGATGATCAGCGTCGTGCTGTGCCTCTCCGGCATCGCTAGCTTCATCGGGGTGCGGACGGGCGGCCTGGCTGCGGACCGGATCGGCCCGAATCGGGCGATCCCGCTGGCGCTGGCGCTGCTCACGGCCGCGCTCTGTCTGCTGTCTGCGCTGAACGGCTTCGCCGGCCGGCCCGGCATTCTCGCCGCGGCAATCGCCGCCATGGGGCTGTACGGCTTCAGCGGCTACATGTTCAATCCCGCGCAGCAGCATCGGCTGATCGGCGTGTCGGGGCCTTCGTCCGGCATCGTCCTGTCGCTGCAGGCTTCCTTCGTTTATGTGGGTAGCGCCATAGGGGCTTCGGCCGGAGGAGTGATCGAACGCTTCGATACTGTCCTTCATATCGGTTATTTCGCAGGCGCGATGACGGCGCTGGCGCTTCTCTTGTTTGCGGCAAGCCGGGGGTTGGAGCGGCGCATGAAGCGGCGAGCGGCGGCTCCCGGAAGCTCGCCGGCCGCGGACGAAGCGGGTCCCGACGGCTAAACCCCGGCTATGCGCGAGAATTCTCGCCATTCCAACGCCGGTGCCATGCCGATGTCATTGCCGAAGCCGTGGGCGGCCGCTTCGGTTTCGCAAGGAGCGCCCCGCGCCAGCCGGCCTGCACAAGATGAGAGGGAGGAAGGCAAGGCCGACCTCACACCTTGTGCTGCCGTCGAACCGCCCAAAAGGCATCCAAATGTCAGGTAAAAATACATGTAATAATAAAATTTTTAATAATGTCTTGATTTATTCTTCTTTATGTTATATTATCCTACATGTGATCAATTGACGCCAGAATCTAACGCATATCTTACACAACTGCATAAGGAAAGTGTCTTCTAGGGTTCCGCGGCCGTCCTCGGCCGGCCTGGTCCAAGAGAAGACGCACGGCGGCAAGCGCCGTGTCCACGGAGGGATAAAAGCCCGGGAGGATAAGACAACTTATCGCTCCCGGGCTTTTGTTTTTTTTCAACGAAGACGAGGAGTGATAAGAATGAAGGAAGAAACGGAGCTGCGAAGAACGTTGACGCTGTTCCAGACGGCCGCGATCGGGCTTGCCTGGATGACGCCCATGATCTACTTTTCGGTCTTCGGCATCGCCTACGAAGCTTCCGGCGGCATGATCACCGAGGCGTACGCGCTGGCGGCCGTCGCGATCTTCTTCACGGCGTCCAGCTACAGCGTCATGGCCAAGCGGTTTCCCAACTCCGGGTCCGCGTATACGTACGTGAAGCGGGCGCTGCACCCGGTGCTCGGGTTCGGCGTCGGTTGGGCGGTGCTGCTCGACTATCTGTTCTCTCCGCTGATCGCTGTCCTGACGTTCGGCATCTACTTGAACGCTCAGTTTCCCGCCGTTCCGATTTCCGTCTGGGTGCTGTTGCTGAATGCGGCGCTGGCGTTCGTCAACATCATCGGCGTTCAGTTTTCCGCAAGGCTGAGCAAGCTGTTCGTGCTGCTGCAAATCGGCTTCATCGTCCTGTTCTGCGCCTACTTGGCCAAAGGGCTGGCCGGCGGCGGCACTCCGTTTCTTCCGTTCGCGGGTCTAAGCGCCTCTCTTCCGACGCTGCTGGCCGGGACGTCGATCATCTGCTTCTCTTTTCTCGGCTTCGATACGGTTTCGACTTTGTCGGAGGAGACGCTCGACGCGAAGAAAACGATCCCCCGCGCGATCCTCATCATCATCGCCGTGGCCAGCGCGCTGTACATCGTCACATCGTACCTGATCGAGACGAAATATCCGGCCCTGACCTTCGCGAACGCGGACGCCGCCGGCTTCGAGCTCGTGCGGCTGGTCGGCGGAGCGGCGCTCGGGGCGATCTTCACGGCGGTGCTCATCTGCGCCACCTTCACCCAGGGGCTGACGTCGGTGACCAGCGTTTCGCGGCTGCTGTTCGTGCTCGGCCGCGATTCGACGATCCCGCGGCGCTTCTTCGGCGCCCTGCATCCGAGATTCCGCACGCCGGTCAACAACATCGTGCTCGTCAGCGTCTTCTCGCTGCTGGCGCTGATCATCAGTCTGGACGCGGCCGTCAAGTTCGTCAGCTTCGGCGCGCTGACCGCCTTCGCGTTCGTCAATCTGTCCGTCGTGTTCGAAATGTACGGCAGACAGAAGCGGCGCTCGCCGCTCGAGACGGTGAAGTATTTCGTCTTCCCGCTTTGCGGCGCGGGGTTCGTCGTCTGGCTGATCACCCTGCTCGACGCGGACGCGCTGCTGCTCGGAGGGAGCTGGCTCGCTTTCGGGCTGGTCTACTACCTTTTCCGCAATTACGAGCTGCGGCCCAAACAGCCTCGCGTGCCGGAGGCCGGAAGCGCCTGGGACCCGCCGCAAGCCTGAAACTGGCGTCAACTTCGTTGACATCGATCTTTTCCATCGAGGAGGAACCACGAATGAATGCGATTTGGAGCACGGTTCTCGTTCCGGGAGCCAAATGGTCGGGCGTCGTCGGCAAACATCGGCTGCTTCGGTTTACGGCGCAGGAAGCCGGAGCGAACGTGGCCGTGCTGTTGTTCAATGCGAGAGACCTGACGGAGCGCTACAACATGCCGGATACGCTGAAGGCGCAGCACACGGCGAAGCTGGCGAAGGGCCACGTGCTCATGAGCGACAACGGGCGGGCGATGGCGAGCATCGTCGAGGACGGGCTCGGCTGGCACGATCCGCTGTCGGGCTGCACGACCCGGGCGTCGACGGACGCGAAGTACGGCCGGACGACATACCAGCAGCTTCGCAACGGCTGGCTGCGCAGCGGGCAGGAGAACCTCGTCGTCGAGCTCGTCCGCAACGGACTCGGACCGCGCGACCTCGGACCGGTCGTCAACCTGTTCTCGAAGGTCGTCTGCGGAGAGGATGGCCGCATGCAATGGCAGGCCGGCCACTGCCCCGCCGGCGCGACCGTTGCGCTCCGGACGGAGATGGAACTATTGGTCGTTCTGTCCAACACGCCGCATCCGCTCGACCCGCGCACGCCCTATCCTTCCGTGCCGGTCAAGCTGGAGGCGCTGCCGGCCGAGCCGGCGGGAGAGCGGGACGAGTGCGCGAATTTCCGGCCGGAGAACCGGCGCGCCTTCGAGAACACCCTTGCTTACAACGCGCTGCTCGGCGTGTAAACGCCCGTCCGGCGGGTTGGAAAATCGATCGTAATTGATAAGGAGGATGCCCTATGACTGCCTTTCGGCGGGTGGAAAGTCCGCGCAGGATCGAGGACGCTATTTATTCGGAAATCATCGAGGCGGGAGACGGCTGGATGCGTGACCTGGAGGCGGGCGAAGTGCTTCGCATCGTCGATTTGGAAGGCAATCAGGCGGTCGATACGCTGTTCTTCGACGCCGACCGGCCGGAAGACCATTATAGCGCGGTCGCGACCGTCGCCGGCCAGGGGAACGTGTATTTGACGGCGGGGTCGGTGTTGCGCGCCGAATCGGGCAAGGAGCTGCTGCGGATTGTCGCCGACACGTGCGGACGCCACGACACGCTCGGCGGCTCCTGCTCCGCGCAGAGCAACACCGTCCGCTATGCGCACGAGAAGCTGTCCATGCACAACTGCCGGGATACGTTCATGCTGCAGCTGGCCAGGCGGGGCGGCCCCTATGCGAAGCGGGATTTGGCGCCGAACGTCAACTTTTTCATGAACGTGCCGGTCACGCCGGAGGGCGGACTCGAGTTCGCGGACGGGGTGTCGCATCCCGGGGCTTACGTGGAGCTGCAGGCGGCGTGCCGGACGACGGTGCTGATCAGCAACTGCCCGCAGTTGAACAATCCGTGCAACGCCTACAACCCGACGCCGGTGCGCGTGCTGATCTGGAGCGAATGATGCCGCCGCGAAACGTCGAAGCACAACGGAATCATGAAGCGCAAGGGAGAAGATGGCGATGTTTACGAAAGTGCTGATTGCCAACCGCGGCGCCATCGCCGTGCGGATCGAGCGGACGCTCGCCGGAATGGGCATCGCTTCGGTGGCCGTCTATACGCAGGCGGACCAGGACAGCCTGCACGTCGAGCGGGCGGACGAAGCGGTGCTGATCGGGGACGGTCCGGCCAAGACGAGCTACCTGAACGCCGAGGCGATCCTGGAGGCGGCGCTGAAGACGGGGGCGCAGGCGATTCATCCGGGCTACGGCTTCCTGAGCGAAAACGCCGCGTTCGCCCGCGCCTGCCGCGAGAGAGGCATCGCCTTCATCGGCCCGACGCCCGAGCAGATCGAGGCGTTCGGTCTCAAGCATACGGCCCGTGAAATGGCGAGGCGGGCCGGCGTTCCGCTGCTGCCGGGAACATCGCTGATCGCGGAGCCGGACGAGGCGCTCGCGCACGCGTCCGCGATCGGCTATCCGGTCATTCTGAAGAGCACCGCCGGGGGCGGCGGCATCGGCATGCGCGTCTGCGCGGACGAAGCGGCGCTGCGCTCGGCATTTGAAGCGGTGCGTCATCTGGCGGAAGCGAATTTCCGCAACGGCGGATTGTTCCTGGAAAAATATATTGCCAAGGCGCGCCACATCGAGGTGCAAATTTTCGGCAACGCGCAGGGCGAAGTCGTGGCGCTCGGAGAACGCGACTGCTCGGTGCAGCGCCGCAACCAGAAGGTGATCGAGGAGAGCCCCGCGCCGAACTTGCCGGAGGACGTGCGCCGCAGCATGCTGGAGAGCGCGCGGCGGCTGGCGGCCGAAGTCGGTTACCGGAGCGCGGGGACGGTCGAGTTCCTGTACGATCCGCAGTCGGGCGACTATTACTTCCTCGAGGTCAACACGCGCCTGCAGGTGGAGCACGGGGTGACGGAGGAAGTGCTCGGCATCGACCTCGTCGAGTGGATGATCCGCGAAGCCGCGGGCGAGCTGGACGGACTGGCGTCGCGCGTGCGCAAGCCGCAGGGGCACAGCATTCAGGCGCGAATTTACGCCGAGGACTGTCTGAACGACTTCCGCCCCAGCGCGGGGCAACTGGACCAGGCGGTCTTCGCGGAAGGAGCCCGGGTCGAAACGTGGGTGCGCGACGGCATGACGATCACGACGCTGTACGATCCGATGCTCGCCAAAATCATCGTGCACGGCGCCGACCGGGCCGATGCGGTCGCGAAGCTTGCGGCGGCGCTGGAGAAGACGCGGCTGTACGGCATCACGACCAACCTCGCCTACGTGAAGGCGCTGCTCGGCGAGCCGGCGTTCCGGGCCGGCGACGTCTATACGCAAATGCTGAGCGGCTTCGCGCCCGCGGAGCCGGCGCTCGAAGTCGTGGACGGCGGCCTGCAGACAACCGTCCAGGATTGGCCCGGCCGGATCGGCTATTGGGACGTCGGCGTGCCGCCCTGCGGGCCGATGGACCCGCTCGCGTTCCGGACCGGCAACCTGCTGCTCGGCAACGACGAGGGCGCGTGCGGGCTTGAGCTGACGCTGAGCGGAGGCGCCTACCGGTTCCGCGGCGACGTCTGGTTCTGCGTGACCGGCGCGGACATGAAGCCGGTGCTGGACGGCGAGCCGGTGCCGCTCTGCCGGCCGACGAAGGGCCGGCGCGGCCAGCTGCTTGCGTTCGGCGAGGCGGAGGCGGGGATGCGCGCGTACTTGCTCGTCGCCGGAGGCTTCGACATGCCCCGCATTCTCGGCAGCGCGGCGACGTTCACCCTCGGCGGCTTCGGCGGCCACGGCGGGCGCGCGCTGCGGGCGGGCGACGTGCTCGCCGTGCGCTCCGCCGCGGAGCGGGAAGCGGCGCCGGCAACCGGCGAACGGCCGTCTGCCCGGCAACCGTCCGTCCGGCTGCCGCTTGCCCAGCAACCGCCTGCCCAGCAGCCGTCTGCCCAGCAACCGCCTGCTCAGCAGCCGTCCGCCCAGCAGCCGCCCGCCCAGTGGCCGGCTTACTCGCGCAGTTGGACGATCGGCGTCATTGCGGGGCCGCATTGCACGGGCGAATTTTTGCGGCCGGATTACTTGGCGCAACTGGAGGAAACGCCGTTCGAGGTACACTTCAACAGCTCCCGGACCGGCGTGCGCCTGATCGGACCCGCTCCGCTGTGGGCGCGCGAAGACGGCGGCGAAGCCGGGCTGCACCCGTCGAACATCCACGACAACGCCTACGCGATCGGCGCGCTGGACCTGACCGGCGACATGCCGATCCTGCTCGGCCCGGACGGCCCCAGCCTCGGCGGGTTCGTCTGCCCGGTCACGACGGCGTCTGCCGAGCTGTGGAAGCTCGGACAGCTGCATCCGGGCGACACCGTCCGGTTCCGGCTGCTCACGCTCGAAGCCGCCGACGAACTGTGGCGCCGGCAGGAGGCGAGGCTCGCCGCGATCGCGGAAGCCGGAACGGGCCGGCCTGTCCCGGCTCCGGCCGAGCTGCCCCCGCCGAATGCGGCGATCTCGCCCGAAGATCCGCTTCTCGTCCGCGAGGCGGCGGGGCGCGAATTCGCGCTGACGATCCGCTGCAGCGGCGACGAGAACGTGCTCGTCGAATACGGCGAGCCGTCGCTTGATCTGACGCTTCGCTTCCGGGTGCACGCGCTGATGGAGGCGATCCGCTCGGCGGGGACGATCCCCTACCTCGACTTGACGCCCGGCGTCCGGTCGCTCCAGGTTCATCTCGACCGGCAGCGGATGTCGGTCCGGCGAGCCGCGGAAGCGATCGCCGCCCTTGACCGTGCGCTGCCGCCGCTCGAATCGATCCGCGTGCCGTCCCGGATCGTCCGGCTGCCGCTGTCGTGGGACGACCCGGCGACGCGGCTGGCCATCGAGCGCTACCAGAGCAACGTGCGTCCCGACGCGCCGTGGTGCCCCAGCAATCTGGAGTTCATCCGGCGGATCAACGGGTTGGATTCGATCGAAGACGTGAAGCGGATCGTGTTCGACGCCAGCTACCTGGTGCTCGGCCTCGGCGACGTCTACCTGGGCGCGCCGCTGGCCACGCCGCTCGATCCGCGCCACCGGCTCGTCACGACGAAGTACAATCCGGCCCGCACCTGGACGCCGGAGAACGCCGTCGGCATCGGCGGAGCCTATCTGTGCGTGTACGGGATGGAAGGCCCCGGCGGCTACCAGTTCGTCGGCCGGACGGTGCAGGTGTGGAACAGGCTGCGTTCGACCGCGAGCTTTCAGCCGGGCAAACCGTGGCTGCTCCGGTTCTTCGACCAGATCCGCTTCTTTCCGGTCGAAGCGGACGAACTGGCGAAGCTGCGCGAAGATTTCCTGCGCGGGCGATATGAAGTCGAGATCGAGGAGACGACGTTCGATCTCGGCGAATATTTGCGCTTCTTGGATTCGATCCGGGACAGCGCGGAGGCGTTCAAGCGGCGGCAGCAGGAGGCGTTCCGGGCGGAGCGCGACAGCTGGAAGCGGCTCGGCCTGGCCGAATACGTGGCCGAGCCGGACGCCGGCGCGAAGGCCGAACCGGAGGTGCTGCCGGAAGGCGTGGAGGCGGTGCGCTGCTCCGTCCCGGGCAGCGTCTGGAAAGTGACGGTGTCATCGGGGCAAAAGGTGAAAAAAGGCGAAACGCTGGCCGTCGTCGAGAGCATGAAGATGGAATTCGCCATTTCCGCCTCCCGCGACGGCACGGTCGACTCCGTGCACGTGCGGCCGGGCGACAGCGTGAGCGCGGGGCAGCTCATCGTCGGACTCGCCAAGCCGGGAGCAAGGGAGCTGGTGCGAGGATGAGCGCAGCTTCGATTCCGGAACGGCTGACGATCGGCTGGCTGCGGCGAAGCTATGCGGCGGGAGCCGTCACTCCGGCGGAAGTGGTCGACGAGATCGTCCGCCGGGCCCGGGCGGACGCGGCCATGAACATCTGGATCTCGCCGCCCGACAGGGCGTCGATCGAGCCGCATCTGGCCCGCCTGCGGACGCTCGATCCGGCCCGCGCGCCGCTGTGGGGCGTCCCGTTCGCGGTCAAAGACAACATCGACCTGGCCGGCGTGCCGACGACGGCCGCTTGCCCGGCGTACGCCTATACGCCGGCCGAGCACGCGCCGGCCGTGGCGCGGCTTCTCGCCGCCGGAGCCATCCCGGTCGGCAAGACGAACCTCGATCAGTTCGCCACCGGCCTCGTCGGCACCCGCAGCCCCTACGGCGAAACGCATAACGCGCTCCGGCCGGAACTGATCAGCGGCGGCTCCAGCTCCGGCTCGGCGGTCGCGGTCGCCCGCGGGCACGCCGCCTTTGCGCTCGGCACCGACACGGCCGGTTCCGGCCGCGTGCCGGCGGCGCTCAACGGCTTGATCGGCTTCAAGCCGAGCCTCGGCGCCTGGCCGGTCAAGGGCGTCGTGCCGGCGTGCGCGAGCCTGGATTGCGTTACCGTGTTCGCGCACGAGCTTGAGGACGCCCTGGCCGTCGACCGGGCGGTCCGCGGCGCGCACCCGGACGACCCGTGGTCGCGCGAAACGCCGGCCGTTGCGCTGCGCCTGCCGCAACGGATTTTGCTGCCGCAGCGTCCACCCGCGTTCTACGGGCCGTTCGCGGACGGCTACCGCGCCGCCTGGGAAGCGGCCGCCGAACGGCTGGCGGCGCTGGGGGCGGAGCTTGGCGCGGCGGTCGAGCGCATCGACCTTGCGCCGTTCGAGGAAGCGGCCGCCCTGCTGTACGAAGGGCCGTGGGTCGCGGAGCGCTGGGCCGGGCTCGGCGAATTCGTCGCCGCCCATCCCGGAGCGGCGCTCGAGGTGACGGAGCGCATTCTCCGCTCGGGCGCGGACGAGGCGTACGGCGCGGCGGCCGTGTTCCGGGCGGCGCACCGGCTGCGGGCGCTGAAGCAGCAGACGCGCCGGCTGCTGGCGGACGCCGTGCTGGCGCTGCCGACCGCCGGCGGCACCTGGACCCGCGAGCAGGTGCGGCACGACCCGATCGGCGCCAACCGGGAGATGGGGCGGTACACGAACCATTGCAACCTGCTCGATCTGTGCGCCGTCGCCGTCCCGGCCGGAGAAGCGGCGCCCCGCACGCCTTTCGGGCTGACGCTGTTCGCGCTCGCCGGCGATGAAGGACTGGCGTGCGGACTCGCCGGCGCTTTCCTGGCGAAGACGGCTGCCCGGCCGACCGTCCGGGTCGCGGTGTGCGGGCTCCACATGCGCGGTTACCCGCTGGAACGGCAGATGCGCGAATGCGAGGCCCGCTTCGTGCGGGAAGACCGGACAATCGACCGGTACCGGCTGTACCGGCTCCCGACCGCGCCGCCGAAGCCGGGGCTCGTGAAGCAGCCGGCCGGGGCGGGCGGCAGCTCCATCGCGCTCGAAGTGTGGGAAATGCCGCTCGACCGCTTCGGCGAATTCGTCTCGCTCGTTCCGGCGCCGCTCGGCATCGGCCGGATTGAACTTGCGGACGGCACGGAAGTTCCGGGATTTCTGTGCGAGAATTATGCGGCGCTCGGCCCGGGCGCGGAGGACGTGACCGCCTATGGAGGATGGCGCAACGTCCCCAAGAGATGACAGCCCGGCCCGGAGAGCCGCGCCGTCTGCGGATCCCGCTTCTTGGGGCGCTAGGGCCGCAGGTTCGGCGTGAATGGGAATATCGGAAGGTTCGTTCGGGCCAAACTGACGGAAGAAGCTTCCGGCAGAAGGAGACCGCTTTGTCCCCTTGCGGGGGACGGCGGTCTGTTTCGGCTTGGGCGGCGTCGGCTGCGTTGACCGCGCAGGAAGATTCTGAGAAGATGGGGATAGAGAAGCGGCGATCGAGCGCGGAAACCTTTTTTTCCGCCCGCCGTACTAAAGATATGCCAAATCAAAAAGTTTATGATGCGAAGAGGGTAGTCCATGGGAACGATCCGCGAATTGATAGCGCTGCCGGTTGTCCGGCGGATAACGGTGCTGCTGATTTTCGTCTTGGTGCTCTATAGTCTGAGGCACATGCTCAACATGATGTTGCTCCTGTTCCTCGTCACCTACATCATGAACAGCTTTACGAGCTTCCTGACGAAGCAGATCGGCAAGCTGTTCCCGGTCCCCCCGAACGTGGTGACCATCCTGTTGTACGTGCTGATCGTCGCCGGCATGGTGCTCGGCATTTCCAAGTACGTTCCCCAGATCGTGACCCAGATCGTGGACCTGATCAACAACCTGATTCAGTTCCTGAACTCCCATCAGGAGCAACGATTCGCCGCCCCCCTGGCCGACGCCCTGAACAAGATCGATTATCAGAAGTATGTGCAGCAAGCGCTGGTGTACATCACCAAGCTGGGCAGATGGCTGGAGATCGTTCTGATCGTCATCATCCTCAGCTTGTTCTACCTGCTGCAGAAGCGGAAGGTCGCCGCCTTCACGCGGAAGTTCAAAACGAGCAAGATGGGCTGGGTTTACGACGAGCTGGAATATTTCGGCCGCAAATTCGTCTCTTCGTTCGGCAAGGTGATCGAAGTCCAGCTCATTATCGCGGTGTTCAACACGGCGCTGACCGTGCTGGGGCTATGGATTCTCGGCTTCCCGTATCTGTTCGCGCTGGGCATGCTCGTGCTCGTGCTCAGCCTCATTCCCGTCGCGGGCGTCGTAATCTCGTTCATCCCGATCGGCCTGATCGGCTACCAGAACGGCGGCTGGGCGCTCGTCATCTGGACGATCGTCATGATCTTGCTCATCCACGCCTTCGAGACGTACCTGCTCAACCCGCGCCTGATGGCGCACAAGACGAAAATTCCGATGTTTTACACGTTCGTCGTCCTCGTGTTCGCCCAGCATTTTTTCGGCATCTGGGGACTGATCATCGGCATCCCGGTGTTCATGTTTCTGATGGACTTGCTGGAAGTGGATCCGGGGGACGAGAAGGCCGACTGATTCCTGGAAGACGTTCCCTCTGCGCCGCTGCGGACAGCTGCGGCGGCAGTGCAATCCTTCCGTGCGCAGCCGCCTTGCCTTCGCCGCCGAACACGACGCTCAATGCCTGCTCGGGTTTGACATTCGTTCCATGATCAAGGCCACCCGCCGCCTGCTGATCAATCGAATCATCTGTGCCAGGACGAAATTCATTCTTCCATTGATGATATAGCTGCGCCCTTGGTCAATTCCGCGAAATCCGGTCCGCACCACTTGTTCCGGGGTCGAGAGTTTTCGGCCCGCTGCCATGTCTTGACCGCCGACCGCATCGAAGAAACCGGTCTCCGTCGCGCCGGGGCACAGCGCCAGCACACGAACGCCCCGCCCGCGCACTTCCGACCACAACGCCTCCGAGAAGGACAATACGAACGCTTTGGTGGCCCCGTAAACGGCGGAATAAGCACAAGGCATAAACGCGGCCATCGAGGCTACGTTGACGATGACTCCGTCCCCGCGTTTCAGCATGGGAGGCAGAAAACGGTGCGTAAGGTCGACTAATGCGGACGAGTTCAGCATGATCTCCTTCTGTTCCCGTTCCGGGGCGATGTCCTCGAAACGGCCGAAAGTGCCGAAGCCTGCATTGTTAATGAGAATATCGACGGTCAAGCCCAGTTCGGCCAACTGTTCGGCCAGAAGACGCGGGGCGTCCGCTTCGGACAAATCGACGGCTGACACATAGGCCTGCACGCCGTACCTACGGTTGATTTCCGCGGCCCATGCATCCAGCTTGTCTTGAGAACGTGCAACCAGGACGACATGACAGCCTCGTGCCGCCAGTTCTTGTGCATACACTTTCCCAATTCCGGATGAAGCTCCGGTGACGACAGCCAGCTTGTTTCGATAATCATACTTGCTCAAGGCAACAACCCCCTGCGATTGCTTATTTCTTGAACTTGGTTTATCTTGATCGTACCGTCGGCTGACGGTTGCAGCCATATTCTGTTTATCCTATTAAGAGAACCAATAGCTTTGAAGTCTTGGGTTCGGATTCTGTGCGGCAACCGTTCCGCAAAGGGAGATCATGATCTTGAAGGGGAGGCGACACGATGACGGCGAAACGATCCTCATCCGCATTGGGCGAATTCATTCGATCACGCAGAGAACGGTTGCAGCCTTCAGAAGCGGGAATTACGCCGCTGCCCGGCCGAAGACGCACCCCGGGGCTCCGCCGGGAAGAGGTCGCTTATCTCGCTAACGTTAGCGTGACTTATTACACTTGGCTGGAGCAAGGCAGGGAAGCCCATCCTTCGCCGGAGGTGTTGCTGAATATAAGCAACGCCTTGTCGTTGGATGAAGATGAACGGAAGCATCTGTTCGATCTGGCCAACGTAGACCCGGCAAGCGCAGGGGTTGCTTCCAACAGCGAAAGAGCCGACACCCGTTTTTTGCAAAAAATTGTAGATCAATTGCATTACCCTTCATTCATCACCAACGAGGCGACGGACGTCATCGCCTGGAACCGGGCGGCAGAACTGATCATAGCCGATTTCGGCAGTCTGCCTGCAAGCGAACGGTATATGCTGAACATGATGTTTTGCCATGGCGATTACCGTCAAAGATTGGTGAATTGGGAAGCGTACGCCCGATATACAACGGCGATGGTGCGGGCCAACTTGGACCGTTATCGGGATCATCCCTTGTATATGGAACGGATTGAACGTTTGCGGCTGGAAAGCAAGGAGTTCGTCCATTTCTGGGAGTTCTACGAAGTCAAGCAAAGACGGGTCGCGACCGCTTTATTTCGTCTTCCGGATGGGCAGGAGATGGAATTTGTCATTCATTCCGCTTCCGTGATCGATAACGATCCGACCCTGCACTGGTGTTTTTACGTCCCGGTCCCCGGAACCGATACGGAGGAAAGGTTGTTGCGTCTGCTCAAGGCTGAAGGAGGAGTTAAGCGTTGAAAGAGAATTGGATTTTTATGATGGTGTGCTCGCTTATCCTTGGCTAAATATCAGAATGTAAAATCCGATACGACAGACTTGTTTGATCATTACCTGAAATCTTCCATTTGGACTTATAAAATAAAGGGGATTCTCCTGGTCATCCTTGGATCTGTATTATTTATAGCTTCAAATCCAAAATCCTTATTGGAAAAAATGAAATGATAGGAGCAACTGAACAATGACCATAATCAGCAAATTAAACTTGGCGAAATTCCAAAATTTGACGGTTTTGAACCAGCCGGAAGACTACGACGTGTTTCCTAATGGCAAATCCGAACTTTCCGGCGGCCATGATGCGATCTTCATTTTTGTAAAAACGCTTGATGAGATGGTCAAATATACGCAGCAAGTCATCAATGAGCAACGATTAGTCGAAAACGGATATTTATTTTTTGCCTACCCCAAAAAAGGGAACAAGCGATATGAGACGTATGTTCACCGGGATGATCTGTTCCCTGCGCTGGGAGTGGACGAGGATGGATACGTGGGCAACAGCGATCTGAAGTTTGCGCGCATGGTCAGCATGGATGATGTCTTTACCGTCATCGGAATCAAACGCGAGAAGAAGAAACATGCGCATTCATCGGCTGCAAGCCAAAGAGTTGCCGACTATGAGGATCAAGTGAAGGATGTAGAGGAACTGTTGTCATCGCATCCGAACGAACAACAATTTTTCAAGGAACTGACTTCCGGCTATCGGAGGGATTGGGCTCGCTTTCTTTTCTCCGCCAAACAACAGAAAACACGTGAAAAACGGTTCGAGCAAATGGTCGATATTCTGGCTCGAGGGTACAAGTCGATTGATCTATATCGCCAGAAGAAGAAATAAGGTCCGGAGGGAGAAGGGCGGGTATCCGCTAGTTGCATTCCGGCTCTGGTTTGCTTCCGCATAGCACCTTTCCGCCGCTCTCGGGATGAACGAGGCTGTATACGCGCCGCCCACCGATAACCGCGCCCATCCCGACGCCCGTCCCGCTCGTGTAATAGACGCAGCTGTCCAGGCCGCGCGCCGCGCCCCTCCGCAGCTCGCCCCTTCGATCTCGCCCCGTTCGTTCCCGACGCCGCATACGAACTTGGTGCCTCCCGCTTCGATTCCTCCGATGCGTCTCATGATGCCGTCCATCTCCCTTTTTTCGATTGAAGCTTCCATGCCCGCCGGGTTCGGATTACAGCCACGAATGAATGCTGTAGGCCCAGTATTCCTTCATGGTCTTGATAACGGGAAGCAGGCCGTCTACCGCGGCCATTTCCGCGCCGGCGAACGCGCTGCCTCCTTCGCCGTGCCGCTCGAAGGCCATCCCTTGCACTGTCTCGCCGGGAAAATCCGGTTTCAGCGAATAGGCGATCGTATGGTCGTCAAGCGGCGTCTGTTCGGCGAAAGGCAGCGGGGAGCCGGGAAAGCCCTGATCATCCGCCCAATTGCCGAGGGATGGGAAGTACGTCCCGATAGCGGAGACGGCGCATCCCTGGCAACCCGGTATGGTAAAGACTTTCCACCGCTGATGCGGATCTTCCGGGTCCTGCATCGCCATGTCGGCGCTGCCGTCGGCGCCGACGGCGGCGGAGAGAAGTTCCCATCGGCGCGGACCGATGAGCAGCAATCCGTTCCCGCCACCGGACGGATTCAGGCTCATCCAATAGGCGGCCAGCTGCGGCGCAAGCGGTTGCGGAATGTCGAAAGCGACCGCCGGCAGCGGCGCTTTCGGGCGAACGGCCGGCGCAAGTCCGGGCTCGGACGCGCCGTAATCGGCGGCCACGCAATACAGCGGGAGCCGGGTTGTCGCGCCCGATCGGCCGAAATCGACCGTCCCGCAGTCTGCCAGCCTGCCGATGTTGGCGGACACCTGCTTAATCCGTTCCAGCGATGCCACATTGCCGTGGATGTCCTGAATGATGACCCGAAGCCCCTGGCCGCCGTAAATGCCGTATGCCAAGCCCGGACTGCCCGGATCGAGCCAGATTCGGTATTCCTCCGCGATCGCCCCTCCCGGGTCGGTCCGGTACGCATAGATGAAGGCATTCCGCTCTCCGATCCGGTAACTGTAGGTTTTGCCGGGCACAAGCGCCTTCTCTTCGGCTCCATGGGCGAACAGAACATGAACGCGTTCATAACCGGCAGGCACGGTCACCTTCAGTTCTTCTTCGACGATCCGGACGTTGTCGAACAGCGTCTTGGCCAATTGCAGGGAATCTTGCGGCTCGGGATGCCATACGTCCCATTCCCTGGCGAACGTTTCGGCAACGTCGGCGGAAACGGCGCCGTCCGGTTTGGCGATGTCCAGACGCCGCGACGATTCATCCCACCGGACGTCCGCCTGCAGCAGCCGGCCGAGCGCGGAAGACGGAATCATGACGTACAGTCCCCACGGACTGCCGTCCGTCTCCGCTTCGGTTCCCGATTTCAAATAGTACCGCTGCCCGTCGAGCCAGAAGTAGTTCCGGTTCAGCGGAAAAGCAAACTTCCGTCCGTTGCTCGTGACGATTTCCGCCAGCCGCTTCTGCGCGTTCCAGGCAACCTTCATGCCCAGCGCTTCGGCGATCGGGCGGACGGATATGTACACCGTTCCGTCCGAACGGCGCGTGTAGGCGGCGTCAGGCGACGTCACCGCCCGTCCGTTGACGTACACCGAGACGCCGTACTGGCGCAGCGAGTTGGACGAAGACGGCGCCGCCGCATCGGGCAACGCTGCATCGGACGCCGCCTGACCGGCGGCTTCAGCCGCGGCGAACCCGGCGAAGCTGCCGCACAGGCAGAGCGCGGCCAGAACGATGATCCATCGCCGTTTCATATCCGGTTTCATATGACATTTTCTCCCCTCTAACCCCATATTTTCCCGCGGCTTGAGCCTTTACGGACGACATTTCCGTAACCAAAGAAGCGAAAAGAACGGCCGGAAACGCCGAAAAAAGCGCCTCGCCCGCCGCTGTTTCCTTAGTTTTTTATAGAGGGAGTTCGCGAACCTCTCCCGGAAGCGGCCGCTTCCGGATTTTCTTCTTTAGTTTTCTTCTGTAATATACCACTGCCGGGGGCGTTTTGGGAACAAACCCGCGGCCGGCAGCGGGCGCTTTTTGCTATAATGATCGTACGCGCGGGCTTGTGCAGGTCCGATGATGGAACAGGACTCCATATGCGGACAGGATTGACGAGCCGGGGAAAGTTTGGAGGTTGGAAAGTCTGCGAGCAATGGCATGTACACGCCGCGAGAAGCTGCCGGTGTATACGCCCGAGACTGCGCTGAACGCATTTTCAATATCGGATTCGCAAACACGGCGCAAACAGCGGCAACACGAAATCGTTTACAGCCGTGAGTTGAGCCGAGCATTCGTTTGTATGGAGCCTAGGCTATTCTCTCCATGGGAAGAAACTAAATTATGGTCATGGAATCCCTGCTCTCAAAGTATTTTCAAGCAATCCTCCAGATCAATCCTCCAAATACAAACTAATGCTCGTATCAAAAATGCTTACAGGTGCCGAGTGTTAGCACGGTGTTTGGTACTGAACCATTTTGCCCCGATAAATCCAAACCATGCAACGGTAACGTACCAACAAGGGATCTCCCGATCAACGCGGTCACGGTGACAAGCGAATGATAGCGCGAAAAAATACGGCGGGGTGAAGGGACGCCGTTGAATCACCGGCCCGTGCATCGGTGCCGTCGGCGGCTCCCGTCACCGTCGCCCATGCAACGTCTTAAAGCGGTTCGCTGGACAGTTGGGTGGCAATCGGATCCAGCAGCCACTTGCCGTCTCTTTTCTCCGCATCGTTGGCGATTACCGTTCGCGCCTTGACGGTCCGTCCGGCCATCTTCACCTCGGTTGTCGCCTCGAACAGCACCGTCGCTTTGTCTGAATCGTAGTAATCAACGACGACAAACCGGTCGATCGTCATGGTCGAATCGTAAGCGGTAAACACCTGCTTGACCTGCGAGGCCACTGTCTCCTTGAGCTGGTCGTCGTCAAAATACATCGTGGCCATATACGCATCCAGATCCTTCCTGGCGGCAGCCTGAATCTGCCTGTCGATGACAGCTCTCAGCGCCGCCTTCTCGTCATCCGGGATATCGGCCTCTTGTGTGAACAAATCCGTTACATTCGTGTAAACGACCTGGTTGAGTTGCAGATTGTAGAGCTTCCACTCCCCGTTCGCATCCGGGTGCAATGTATAGGTTGTTTCGGATCGCCGATTCGGATAAAATCCATCTCCGCCGACTTTCACGGTCTCTTCGACGGTGGTCAGCTTCGCCTCCTTCGGCGAATAGGAGTCGATATGTTTCTCCATGATCGTCGTCTTCGTCTGCACCCGTTGCAGCCGTTCCGCAAGATCCTGCCGCACCGCGGACCTGAGCGGAGAATCGTCGGCAATCAGAGCCAGCGTGGCGTCGGCGCTTGAAGCCGCTTCTGCGGCCAGCATTCTGTCCAGGAAAGCGAACACGGCAGCCTGCTGCCCGGCGGTCGGCCCGCTGTCCTTCATGACAACGGTTTTGGTCGCGGCGTCCCAGCTTACGTCCTTGCCGGAAAGTTCGGCGATAAACTTGACACCGACCAGCGTCCGATTATCCACCAAGCGAAGTTGACCGTCGACAGCCACGGCCTGACCATCCACAAATGCCTTATCGGCCCCAATGGTTATCTCAATCGTGTGTCCGTCAGAGGTTGCCGTAATTTTCTTGGCAGACGGATCATATGCAACCTTGTACCCCAATGCGCAGAACAGCGAGCGGAATTCGACGAACGTCCTGCCGTCGATTGCCGCCGGAGAAACCGCAAACTGCACGGGTTTCCCGTTCAGCAACACCTGAATCGGCTTCTGCTGCGGCGCCGCTCCCGCCGTTCCCGCATAGGCAAGCACCATTGCGGCCACCGTGACCGCTGTCCAAAGTTTTCTCAACAATTTGATCCGGTCTCCTCTCAAGGAAAGTTTATGTATGCAATATCCTTTTGGGGATATATATAACTCTTTCATTATAATGGAAAATCCCGGGAGTATCAAAAGATGATTCATAAATATTTCGCAAAATCCCAAAATATTTTCATGTTTTAAATAGAGTACTTACTTTCGAAATTTAGGTTCAAGTACATTTCAAGTATATTGAATTTGAACGTTTTCGGATTGTAATAGTTGTTCTATTGTATCTAATTTCTTGGGATTTAAAGCACAACTAATTTTTTTATGAGAATCCAAATGAAAGGTAAGATACTGCATTTGTCCTATTGTCTTTTTCGTATGAACGGAGCAACTTTTCACTTGCCCCCAATGTCGCAGATCCCCGCCTATCAAAATTCCCTTTTCAGAAATGTAAACATGCATCGTATTCGTAATAACCAACAGGAAGCAACATACGAGAAATAAATTTGAGTAATCAATACCAATGCCCGATTGAACGGATTTATCTTTCCTCGTAATATCCAACACCATTAAGAGCAAATAAACTGTTAGAAAAAAAATGATTGAAACATGAAAAATGCCAGCTTTCCTGGATAGAAAACCGCCTCCATACATTTTGATTACCGTTCCGGACTTTCTTCTAAAGTCGAAAATTACCAATTCGTAGTAGATTAGTGCACCAATGAGTACCACCGGAAACAACTGAATGACGTCCATTAAAATGATCATATTTGACATCCAAAGCCTCCTTGGATAGGATTTGACGAGGAGCGAATATTTGGGATCGACCTGTTGGCGGGAATAGAGCGGCCTTTCGCTTGGGGCAAGAGGGCCTTGATATGCTCGATATTGAGCTCCGCCATCACCTTGCCGAAATCGGAAAGCGGCTTTGTCTCGCCGGCGAGTTCTTGCCCCGGCGTCAGCTTCTCAAGGGGCGAACGGAAGATGGTGTGCTTGTCACTGTAAAGCCCAAGCGGCACGCCGTATTTCCGGATGCCTAGCATCATGACAAGCGAGTAGCCTTCGCGGCACTCCGCAGGCCTGAACACAGCGCCGACAACGATGCCTGTCGCATCGTCGATGGCGGCATGGAGGGCGAAGGGCCGGGCTTGCGGTTTACGCTGACGCGGGTGATGAGACTTTTTGCGCCGCCGTTGTTTGACTTGCTTAATGCCCTTGGACAACAAAATACGGCTAACGCTGGAATGGCTCAACTTCAGCGATTCGTATTCTTCCAAAAGCTCTGCATAATGGCAGTTGTTGTTGCCGTAGTATTTCGTGGTGTACAGTTCGACGGCGCGATCTTTGATTTCCTCGACAAAGCGTGTTTCGGCTTCTGCCCCTATTGAGGTGTGCCAGTGCCTGGGCTTCTCCTTCTTCCGCGAATCTTTTTTTCAGCCGAATCATTTGACGGACGCCAAGTCCGAGTACCGCCGCCTCCTTCCGAGTTGGTCATATGTCCTTCGAAAATTTTCTCCACCACAAGCGCCTTCTTCCACTCTGCTTTGGTTAATGTCATTCTCACCTGTCCCATAACGACATTATCGCAGAAGAGTTACACTATGTATGATATTACCACAGCATAATGACAAAATTCTCGAATTCCATTGAGTTTGCTTGTTCAATTGGTTATGCTTCATCTAAAGCGTCCTCCTCTTATTAGGGCAGTGAATGTGCGCAACATTCGAGACCCAGCATACAGGAGGCGCTTTTTCTTTTCAAACCGCAAATTAATTCATTACAGGAATTAGTCTTAAAATAATTAATACGTTATATATAATCTCTATTACGACGAAGATGGGCCCTATACCCAAAATCATCCATGATCGTACGGTTTTTTGCACGATCATGGATGATTTTAGATTATAATCCCATGAAATCAGCTAAGAGTCCTGCTCCGTACAAAGAGCCAGTCACTATACTGCTTGCAATGGCTAGTCCTCCAGAAACCGCCGCAACAGCAGGAACTGGAGCAGAAGCTGCCGATACAGTCGCAAAGAAACCCGTTACTCTTACTCCCCACAAAGCAGAGGAGTAAAAAGTATTTGCAACATTGCCACCTGCGCTAATAGAAAGCAGATCATCTCCGGACAATTCTGACAAATCTGTTTTTAACACAAGATTCATTTTATCACCTCCCACAGAACCCATTTGAGCATTAAAGGCTCGCACCGGCAAGAGTAGAACCGCCAAGAACGAGTGCTGCGCCACTAATTTTGGCTGCCATTACCGCGCCGGCTCCTGTAATAATCGGACCTGTTACAGGCAAAGTTGCAACAATTAATGCAACTCCAACAATTGCTGCCCCAACCCCAATTGCAGCTCCCCAATTGAAGCCACCATAAAGATTGGATGCCTCTTCAGTGTTGAGCTCAATAAAGCTGGGACTTAACGTAACGGTATTCATATTCTTTTCCCTCCCTTTCAACTTAATGTATTTTAACCTCCCAAATATAGAGAACCATTTTTCTCTATTTTTGAAAGATTAAAATTGAATTGAGTTACAAAGATGATGGATTAATGCCTATATAAACATCTATGATAGGCTCTTGACCATTTGAAATTTGCTCATCGTTGATATTTACATTGTATGCTGCTGTAATCGGCTGTAAATTGTTGTGTCTAATATATTCGCCGAGTTTTTCATATGTGGATGGCAATGTATTTGGACTTCCGATATGTCGTATAGATACGGCATTTACAATATGGAAGACTGGTTTGTAACGATATTCCTGGTTACATATTGTTATTTCCCTGTCTACAGGAATTAAAAACTCCGTATCCAATATTTCCTCACCATTTATATGTTCGTAATTAAATGTTGCGGAGATTAATGGTCCTGTTTTAGTTAATTTTAGTTTCTGAATAAACTGTAAAAATGTTGACAGTTCAATGTTTATCTTTGAACTACACATTTTTTTACGAAGAGAAAGCAATTTTTCATACTTGATTTCGGAATTAGAACGGATTGTGAGTAATGCCAATGAACTCACTCCTTGAGTAAACTATCACTTCTCTCCAAAATTTATAAAAAAATAAAGGGAATGTATATGTCCAAAATTGGATATTTACAGGATTCGACAGCATGATATTTTATTAGGATAAAGGAGCTATTCCTGTAATGAATTAAAATGCGGTTTGCACAACAAAAAGCGCCTCCTGTATGCTGGGTCTTGGAATGACGCACATTCACTGCCCTAAATGAGGAGGACGCTCTAGATGAAGCATACTCAATCCAGCAAACAAAATCAACGGATCAGCAGAATTTCTGAAAAAACCCTCGTTATCGGAACAGATATCGCGAAACACAATCACGTCGCTCGTGCCTTCAATTACCGTGGTATCGAGCTCGGCAAGCGGTGCCTATTCCAGAACGACGAGAATGGCTTGCTGGGCCTACTAGCGTGGGCGGAATCCATCAAGCAAGAACATGGGCTTACAGACGTGTTGCTAGGCGTAGAGCCGACCGGCCACTACTGGTTCCCGTTGTTTCACTTCCTGAAGCAGCGTAGCGTCGAAGTCGTGCTGGTAAATCCGCATCATGTCCAGAAAAGCAAGGAACTCGACGACAACTCGCCAACCAAGAATGACATCAAGGATGCGAAAGTCGTGGCCAAACTCGTCATCGACGGCCGCTATACACAGCCGCAGCTGCCGGAAGGCGTTTACGCCGACCTGCGTGTGCTGATGAACCAGCGAGACCGCCTGTGCGGGGATTTGAACCGCGTGAAAGGAAGAATCCACAATTGGCTGGATCGCTTCTTTCCCGAATATACACAAGTGTTTAAAGACTGGGAAGGCAAGGCTTCGCTCATCACGTTGCAACACTTTCCGCTTCCGAAAGACGTCATTGCCGCTGGCGAAACAACGGTGGTGGCAACCTGGAAGAAGAACGACGTGCAACGAGCCGTAGGCCCCAAGAGAGCGAGTCTGCTCCACCGGAAAGCCCAAAAGTCCATCGGCCTCACGGAAGGCGCTGTAGCGGCCAAGCATGAGCTAGCCATGTATTTGGAGCAGTACGCCATGCTGTGCAGGCAGCTTGAGCAACTGATGGAACTCGTGGCGGGCCTGGTAGAACAGATTCCTGGCGCAACCCACATGATGAGCATTCCGTGCATCGGCCTCATCACCGTGGCAGGATTCCTGGC
>Ga0207789_1000263_pt1 | contig 26339 bp, 37 predicted proteins | sample HigsolmetaGSP12D_FD_184840 | JGI IMG/M metagenome (GOLD analysis project Ga0207789, IMG submission 184840) | High solid enriched microbial communities from the Joint BioEnergy Institute, USA - SP1-2-D (SPAdes) | ecosystem: Engineered > Bioreactor > SSF (Solid state fermentation) > Aerobic >...
CCCATCTATTGTGGTAAAAACGACCAATATATGCTTCGTTCATTAATATTTGCCTAACCACTTGACGATGCCAAACACTAGCATTACGTTTTGTAGGTATTTTCCGGTCAGTCAAATAAAAGGCAATCCCATTTATCCCTTGTACTCTTCCGTTCGGTCTTGTAAACAAGTCAAAAATCAATCTAACAACTTGTGCTTCGCTTTCATTAATCTCGAGTTGAGAAGTTTCCTTATTATATACGTACCCATAAATCCTTGGATCTCTAACAATTTTCCCCTCTTTTGCCTTCCTTTTCCGGCCATTCGACATACGTTCAGTGATTTTTGCCTTTTCAAATTCTGCAATGGCTCCCCTCATTTGATAAAAAAGCATACCTTCAGGAGTTTTCATGTATTCGCCATTAACAAAAACTAATTCTGCGTTTTTTTCAATTTCTTCCGTAATGATTAATTGGTTCATTAATTTTCTGGAAAGGCGGTCGGGATCATAACATATAACTTTATCAATGATTCCATTTTTTACATCTTCACGAAGTTTATTTAATGCCGGCCGATCTAGAAATTCTCCAGAAACTCCATCATCAATATATTCCAATATTTCATCCGTCTCCGCTTTGCTTCGGCACTTGTCTATTTGGTCCCTGATACTGTAACCGTGCTTCGCTTGTTCCTCTGTCGATACCCTGACATAGATTCCTATCATTGAGGTATTCCCTCCTGTACTTTTCATATAGGTAATCATAACAAGCTTTTCTAATTTTGTCAGTAGATTCTCCGCTGATAATTTTTATATGCACCTATGTATCACCTCAACAGATATATATGAGGTAACCGATTGTCCATATTTATTAAATTTTTAAGGGAATTACTCCCATTTATAATTCCTTACTGAAAAAAAAAACACCCCTCACCGGGTGTTTTTATTTTCCACATATAGATCCTGCAAGGCTAACTTTATTGCACTCTGACGGTCGTCACTATCCCCTATTCCGCATACTTCTTCATCACTATCAAAGCGCTCAAAGGCAAACGCTTTGTATGTATTGTCACTCATCCTGTATAATTCTACGATTTTTCCGCGGATTTTAAGTAATTCCCTTTCTAATGGTTGCATGGTATCCCCTCCTTCATCTATAAATTTTCGACGTTTTACAATTAATTTCCTCTTATATAAACAAAAAAGAGGGGAGCAATCCCCTCTTTTTTTATTTCACCCTCAACTTTTGTCCCGGATAGATAGTGTCGCTCTTAAGCCCATTTAATGATTTCAATTTAGCGACGGTCGTCCCGTATTTTTGCGACAATCCCCACAAAGTATCACCATTTACAACTGTGTGATAAGTTACGGATCCACTCACTTTTAGCTGTTGACCGGGATGAATTATGTCACTAGTTAATCCGTTTAGGGATTTTAACTCAGCGACGGTCATACCATATTTTTTGGCAATACCCCAAAGCGTATCGCCAGGCTGAACAATATAAATGTCTCCCGTTTGTGGCTGTGGTGCCGCATTTTGTTTAAGTCCAAACGCCCTCGCTAAGCCGTTCACATGTCCTCGTGCAATCCTATTTATAAACGCCGGGTCCTTCAATTTATTTGCATCCGAAATATTGTCAACAAAACCATTTTCAGTTAGGAGTGCCGGCATATTTGATTCTCTTAACACATGAAAATTTGCCTGCTTTTGTCCCCGGTCACGATAATCTATTTGTTTTACCACTTCTTCATGAATGGCATGCTGGTAGCTTTTTGTTAATGCATTAACTTTCGGATATACATAACTTTCAAAACCTGTTCCGCCACCGGAATTTATATGAACCGACAAATAAAAATCAGCTCCCCAGCTGTTTGCGGCAGACGTCCTAGCATTTAAGCTAACGGTTTGGTCCGTTGTTCTACTCATTCTTACAGAGACATTTTCGTATTCATTCAATAGCATTTGTTGAATTTGATTCGCAATTTGTAAAGTAATATTTTTTTCACTGATGCCATTTCCGACTGCACCGGGGTCCGAACCACCGTGTCCCGGATCGATAAAAATTTTAACCATTATTTTTCCTCTCCTTTACCTTTTAAAACTTCTACCGCATTAGTTAATTTTTCGGGAATTGGAACACCCATACGACCTATATTTTCAACAATGCTTAACAACTCATTAGCAATATAGAAAAATATAGCTGCGTCTCTAAATATGTGCGAATCACCTAAAGCAGTGTCCACTAAATGGGCCACAGCGACAATAAAAAAGATAGATACCTTTTTAGCGATACCTGCCCACCCTTTATGACTGTTCAATTTTCCGTCTACTGCGGCAGCAATTACACCTGATACATAATCAATAACCACGAATGTCAATAAAACGCTTAACAAAGCACTCCACCCTCCGAACAAGTAAGAGGCTAGAGCGCCTCCTGCTGCAACTATTGTTTGAAACCACTTATCCATTTCATTACCCCCATTTAAAAAAAGCCCTACTTATACAGCAGGACTTAATCTCTCAATTGTTTTTGTCTGTACCAATTCAGTTAAAGTTTCGATTGCTTCATTCCCGGCATATTCTTCGGCACTAAGAGAGATACATCCATTAACGTTAATCTCCCTGTCGTCATCATAGCCAGAAAAATACACTTTAACACTACGAATAACGTTTCCTTCATACTGTAAATTTATTGATGTAATTTGTACGCTCATCATTCTTCACCCCCTTTAAAAGCGTCATATAGATAGGCAAATGCGTATGCTTCACTGCCATCCCATTCAATTTCCGATTCTTCCATGGATTGTTTGACGGATTTCAAAAAAACAGGACTATCTCCGCCTTCAATAACGATTTTTTCCTTGTAAAACTCCTCCATTACCTTTTGGAATTCTTCCAAGTTTTCAATGTCATATGCTCCGTCCTTAATGATTGCCTCCCCATTTTCATCTTTTCTGCTGTATTCTTCTTTCAGTTTCTTTTCTTCTTCGGCTACACGTTTTAATTTTTCCGTTAAAGCATTGGCTAATCGTGTACGGTGGATAGATTTTAAGCCTTTTAGTTTCAACTTATTTAAGACATTGATCGAATCAGCTAGTTTAATATTTTCAATCTCTAGTTTCATTTCTTCATCTACCTTCTCTTGGAATTGATTTACTTTTTGTTTGTTTTCCATTTTATTTTCTCCTTTAGTCTTGATAAACAATCATTAACAAAACATCAACTGATACGTTATATACGTCAGTAGCGCCTGTGCCGGTTACATATAACGTAAATCCTGTATTACTTATATCCATTATTCCAGTGGTCAAATTATCGGAATAAGCACCAATTATTTGTGCGAACACTGCGTAAACTTTTGATACCCCAGTAATCGGATAATAACCATACCCATATGCGTAATTCTTACCTCGTTCGCCATAATATCCACCTAGTTTAAAATTTTCCCAAACAAAAAACCAAAGGCCAGGTGAACCCGTTAACTGCCCATACTTATTTTGTAGAGGCGTGTCAATGCCAATGCGTGCCAAATCCCTACCGTTATGAAAAACCCTTTTTGTGTAGAAGTTTGCATTAATCTCGTTTCCGCTTCTATATATGCTTAACTGTTGTTCGCTGTAGGTGTCACTTTTTCCCATATTAAGGGATACAAAATCTTTATACCCCACCAGTGCAAGCCCCCGGAGTTCATTGTTGTCAGTATACCATACGTTAGCTATTCTACCTACTTCGGCATTATCAGGCGTTGGGTCGCTTGTTCCCGAATCGTAAAATATCAAATTATAATTTTGCATTTCTATCATGTTTTTGTTATTTTTTCTACTAAACAACGATCCATCCTCAATCACAATCCTGTCACCTTGGTTATTGTCCGAGATTAAAGTAATACCTTGTAATACGCCAGTTGTAATTTTATTTGCCGATATCGAAGCGATTTTTGCGTCATCAATCGTTGCATTAGCAATCTTAGCATTTGTAATTGCTCCGTCTTGTATTTGTGCTGTACCTATTGCGGCTGTTCCCAATTTAGCCCGTGTGATTGCTCCGTCGGCAATGGCGGCTGAACCTACTGCCAAGTTAGCGATTTTAGCACTGGTAATTGCGGCGTCTGCAATATGAGCAGTTTTTATGACCGCATTGTCGATAGTGGTTTGACCGGTAATACGGATTTTCTGACCAGCTATCAGGATTCCTTCGGTACTGACATTAATTTGATTAATAATATCGTTTTTTGATACACGTAGATTGATAGCGTCGGCTAGTTGGGTAAACTGAGATTGGGTCGCCATGTCCTCTGGAGCAGGTGTCCAGTCAGTGGCACGATTGCCTTTTTCAAGTTTATATTGTGACACCCAAAGTTTTACAGGATATTCGCCATTTATAACCCTAGGTGTCGTTGCCGCTCGCACTTGATTTGCCGGTATTGTAAGAGTAAACGTGATTCTTGTCCAAGTATTTGCAGTCACTTGTGTGTTTGGCGCGGCAATTGGATTGCTTTCAGTACCACTTGCATTTCTAAATTTTGGCAGGTGAGATACTGTAGCATCTTTATCTGTTTTTACCCAGAACGAAAGCGTATAAGTATCATTAGGAATGACATCAGCAAAAGGAGTATAAATGGCGCCACCACTACCAGTGATAGAACGAGTAATCGCTTTGTGTTCGCCATACCCATCCTCTACTGTCAACGAACCCCCACTGTTAAAGGCTTCCCATCCATTCAAACCCATATCACCTGTAGAGTTCTTGGCAAGGTTCCTTCCACCAATCTCCAAATTATCTAAGTCACTACGAACTGCTGTAATACTACTTGTAAGACTATTCGCCGTTGCTGTCAACGTACTAATATTACCCTCTGCATTAGTCATACGTGTTTGTAATGCGTTTGCTGTTTGGGTGACAGTTGAGATGTTTTTCTCGTTATTACTTACTCTCGTTTGCAAGCCGTTTGCTGTTTGGGTTAACGTACTAATATTACCCTCTGTATTTGTGATTCTACTCGCTAGGCTGCTCGCTGTTTGTTGTAGTGTGCTTATACTACCTTCTGCGTTACCGATACGTGATGTAGTGCTGTCTAGCGTTTGTTGTAATGTGTTGAATTGGGTTACAGTCGCCATATCCTCTGGGGCTGGTGTCCAGTCAGTGGCACGATTGCCTTTTTCGATTTTTGCATAGGCAAACTCTATATATGTTCCACCTGTAATTGAAATATTATTAAAATCTGGCACTCTAATATTTGTTTGTCCAGCATTTGTTTTCCCAGTGCCTACTGCCCTGTATAACTCTCCACTTATTTTCTCTATTTTAGTGGTAACTGTTTTATGACCTGTATTATCACTAAAAAATGTAAAATTAAAATTAACGCTAGTAGCATCCGTTCTAAACATAATTGACTGTGTATACTCAACATCACCCTCAATCGGGATTTTTTTGTTTTCGAGAATCTCATTAACATTTGTCAAAGGTAATGTCGTTCTCTTCCACTCCCCATTCATTGTCCAAGTTGGGTTTGTAGGATAACCATGTACAGCACCAATCTTAGAATTAGGGATTAAATTCCTTCCACCAATCTCCAAATTATCTAAGTCACTACGAACTGCTGTAATACTGCTCGTCAGGCTGTTTGCCGTCGCTGTTAGTGCCGTCTGCGTCGCATATTTGGCATCTGCTTCCGTTTTTGTAATACGTGCAGCAATCTGGTTTGCATGTGTTGTCAGCGTTGCTTCCGTCGTACTTACCCTACCAGTTAGCGCGTCAACCGTGGACTGATTGGCTTTTAATGCAATTGCATCAGCATTTTGACTAATCAACGTACTATGGTTGTCTACGGTATTTTTTAACGTGTCCACAACGTTTTTATCTGCCTTTAACGCAATATTATTTGCGTTTTGCGTAATAGCTGTCTCAGCCTTATCCACACGCCCTGTAAGTGTATTAACAGCAGTAACACTCGCATATCCGGTTAATGCCCGGTCAATTTCCGTTTTTGTATATACACTATTTATATCTGCTTTTTTCTTTGCTTCATCCATTGCGTTATTCGCTGTTGTTAGTGCGCTTGTTGCTTGGTTAGCTGATTCATATGCGATTGTTTTTGCAGTTGTCGCGATATCCGTTGCGTTATTCGCTGTTGTTAGTGCAGCTTGTGCCTCGTCAAACGCTGTTTGTGCTTGGTTAATAGCATCGGTGGCTTGCTGGGTTGCTGTGTTAGCTCTTGCCATGGCGTCATTGGCGATTGTCTTTGCTGATTCAATTTCTTCCGTGACATCCTCACCAATCATGGATAAATCGATAGTGCCATCAGCCAATAGTTTGGCTGTCTTGCTTAATTCACGCAATTCAGCCGCTATATCTTCGCCAAATAAAATATCATCTGAAATAATTCGGACTGTGCTTGCACTTACTTCTGGGCTAAAATCTCCTGGCGTCCCTCTCGTATTGACGGCTCGTACTCTGTAGTACCAAACCTCATCAGTGTTCACTTCGTGGGAAAATGATGATACACGACCACGCCATAGCAAATGTTGGTTGTCCGGGACAAAGTCCTTTACCTGAGAACCATAAACTTCATAGTGAGAAATATATACATTTGAGTCATATTCCCAATATAATTGGATAGTTTTAAAACCACCAATTGCTTGAACATTTACCGGTGTACCCGGCTTAATGTCTGGAAAGCTATCGTTTGTGACCGTTTTATCTTCCCATTTGCCACGGTTGTTGTTGATAGTTTCCACAACTTTATCCAACGTATCATCATACTGATAGGCGCTTAAAAACTGTCCCATTTCGACTTTTGCGGTATCTTCAATGTTTACAAGGTCATATTCAATAGCAATTACCCTAGCTTGTACTTCTATCGGTCTAGCAAACTGTCGGTCTATTGCTGCCGCTGTATCGCCAAGTTCGACGTGTTCATGTTCATACCCGGCTAGCATTTCCAGCAAGTGGACAGATAAGCCATAATTCACTTCCGGTTTTTTTAGTTTTTGTAATTGTTGCCATGTCCATTCAAGTAACTCTTTCGGGTCCTCGATATCATGATTTTCCACGATGCCAAAACGGTGAAGTTTACTGCCGTCTTTTTTGAGGTAACCGTATTTTTCTAAGGCATCAGGATCCCCTACCCATTTTTGCCCCTTCGGTTTATCGACTGGATCGCCTTTTGATTTTTTCCACTCAACATCTGCAAAATCAATATAACGAGTATAACCGCCTGTATGCTCTCCTTCTTCGTCTAGAATTTCAAGTGATGCACCACGTCCATACAATGCTGTTACTGGATAAGATAGTACCGTACGTTGAATTTCTTCAATATCATGGTCAATCTCAAATCGTTTCCCTCGGTCGGCTCCACGACGTTGCAGGATTTTGATTTTGCGGCTTACAATGTTATTTTTCTCATCAAATTTAACAGCATCCTTAAACTCGCCACCCCATATGGAAAGGATATTCCAAATAGCGTCAACGGATGTCATATAGTAAAAGTTTGTTGAGTTTAAACCCAAACTGACTTCTACCTCACCAGTCCAACGAGTACCTTCTAATGCTACGTTTAGCGCTTCTTGCGCTTCTTTGTCTATAAAGCGCCGGTCAACAATTATATGGTCTTTTAACTCAACCAAAAAAGCCGGCAAACAGATAGCCTTTGTTTGTGGGCCGTCAATATTATCAATGTCATCCAGTTCTTTAATGACGTATAAGCGATATTCTCCTTCCTTATCTCGAAATACGACTTGGTTCTCTTCGACGACATATTGAGCATTTTCACTATCGGCTTCGATAGTAAAAGAAAAAGGCGTATCTGGCACTTGGTTTAGTTCTTCTCTAAACCATGCACTGACAAGCCCTGTTTCTTCTGTGATGATAGTTAGGAGTTTATCATCCGGACTAAAAATATAAAGTTCTGCCAAATTATCACATCCTTTCGCAGTAGGATTTTTGACCTTCCTTGTCGAAATATGACAAAGGAAGGAGGTGAAATTAAATGGTTCAAGAAGAAAATTTAAAATACAAAATTGTTAAAGGTAATACTGATCATTCTGGAATAACTATTTCTGGTGTAACAGAAAATGACATCGTGCATAAATTCATTATTCGTGATGATTACATTTTCCAAAGATTTATGATTTTTAAAAATGGTTTAATCGTTTGTGAAGAAGTATCTAATGGACAAAGAACGTTTCGTTCTAACAGACCTATTTAGCGTATTTTCCTAAATTATTTCGTTTAAGAACATCATCAGGTATATCACAAAGGTTACCAATTTCTATTGAATCATAAGAAACGGACAGGTCCTTGCCTTCTAACAGTTCAAGGATTCTGTCCATTTTCTGTTCGATTCTATCAAGTTGTGAATCTGGTTTTGTTACAACTCTAACTTTATCCGCATTTATCATCATGTCAGTCGCTCTTATTGTTTTATATTCACTCATCAATAACCCCTCCTAATAAAATCTTTCCGTATAAGTTAATGTAGTTGGATGACTTGCCTTGATTTGCACTTGCCCCGGCTCCAACTCAAACCAAACGGTACTTAAACTAATCGCCACAGCTAAGTTATTCGCGTTTAGCGTGACTTTCCTTTTTTGACAATCAATCTCCAACACATCACCAGCGATAAAGCTATAGTTTAATATGATCTTGCCACCACGGTTGGTTTCAAGTGTGAATTGTGTTGCTGGTGCTGTAAATGTCGTCTTGCTGGTCCATGTGGTTTTACATTGTCCGGATATCTTAAACTGTACATAAGAAGTCTGTATTGCTAAGTCGTGTGTCTTTTTAAGTTTATAAGAGCCCGGACGCCAAAACTCCATTGTTAAAATATGTGTTCCATTGACTTCTTTTTCCTCAGTAACAGAGTTCAATGTGCATTCATAAGTATATTCCGGTTCATCCGAAAATTTAATATTGTCCAATCCGTCTGTATTTAATATGCCATTTAATATATTTACAGCATTTCTCAATTCATTTTCTGATTCCCTGACCAAAATCGCTTTAACTATTAGTGGTTTCGGTATCTTTCTTTTTTTCTTAAATCGATAACTGCCATCCGTTTTCTGTGTGGCAATAATCTCATTGCCAGAAAGGGATCGACCTTTTACCTCTAATACGATCAAGTAATCTGATAAATCAATGCCATTCAACCAAATTCGGAAGGGCTCACCAAAATAATTGCCATACGATATATCATCTAATATCATTGTTTTGGCTTCCTCCTTCCTCTAAAATTAATCCTACTTTGCTCGTTCGAAATGTACTTAATGACTCCTTTTGCCTCATAACCACCTATATTAATGACGGCATATTGTTCTTCTTGTTGAGCTAATTCAATTTCGTCCATTTCCATTCCAAATGCATAATCAATTGATCCAATATCCGGTACAGTAAACGATGTATCCACAGTTGCCGTTGCAACTTGAGGTGCAAATGTACTTGCTGCCACATCGGCGATATCGGATACTGTGTTTTTTACTTTAGATGCCATGTTGTTGGCACCGATGACATACCCGGCAAATGTATCTTTACCAAATCCTTTAAACAACTTCGACGGCGAATGTATACCTAATAATCTTTTAGCAGCTTTAATTGCCCCGTTTACAACCCCTTTAACGGAATCAATAACTTTATTCGCCATGCTTTTGATTCCGTTTGTTAACCCAGAGATCATGTTTTTACCTATCCCAAAAAGGTTTATTCCACCGAGAAAGCTTTTTACGTTATTCATAACGCTTTTAACTGTATCAACAATTTTATTCCAAGTTTTTACTGTCCAATCCTTGATTTTGTCCCAGTTTGCTATGACAACTGCAGCAACACCAATAATGGTAGCAATGACCCATCCAACAGGTCCCATGGCAACGACCCAAGAGGCGGCTACTTTAGCGGCATGTACTAATGATTTCGCTCCTAGAATTACCCATTGAGCTACCATTTTAGCCACATGAACAACAAATTGTGCCGCTGCTTTTGCAGCACTTGCTATCATTTGACCCGTGGCAGTAACAAAACTTTTTACCGCATTTAAAACATTTTGTCCAATTAATTTGAGCCCAACAATCATGTTTGTTTTAAATAAGTTAAACGACGCTGTTAGAGTAGGGAAAATACGCGCTAAAACTGATCCAAAACCAGAAAAAAGAGATGTGACTGATAAAATCAACGGGATAATCATTTGTAGAATGCCAATCCCGATTATGATTGCGCCAACAACCTTGCCCAACATCGGATGGGCTGCCAACATGCTACTTGTCCAACTAAAAAAGCCGTTTACAATTTCTAACATTTTTTGTCCTAGTGGAGCCATAGATGTAGCAAGGTTGACAATGGTAGATACAATATTGCCAATCAATGATATAACCTTCGGAGCATTATCACGGATATACCCTATAAAACTTTGAAACTGTTGGTTTTGTGATAAGGTTTGCCCCCACAAAGCAAATTTTTCACTTAATCTCTGCAATCCTGTAAGCATATCGGAAGCTAAGGGTCCAAAGGCGGTAAACATCCCAATAAGCCCAAGACCGAAGTTTTTTATGATATCCATAATTTTTGGACCGTTCGTTTTAACATAGTTGATAAAGTCTTGTAAACCTTTCGAGTTTGAAACTTTTTCGGTGAACGCTGCAAACGAATCACCTAAATTTGAAAAACCCTGTGCCATATAGGTGATTAATGGACCAAAAGCCACGGTCAGATTCATGAATCCTTTTGTAAGCCCGATTACGCCATTTGACACTTTTTCTAAGATTGGAGCTGCATTTTGATTTAAGAAATCAAAAAATATCTTAGCTGTTGATGAGTCCATAAACGCATTAAATTTTGTGGATAAATCAGAAATGACCTTAGCCGTACTGGTAAACATAGGATTTAAAGCCTGAACAGCTTTTCGAATTCCTTCCATCGCATTGCCAAAAGCAATAGCGGAATCCGGAGCAATTGCCTTTTGGACATTTTTCCAGGCTTTTTTAAGCCCATCAAGTTGTTCCATTGCTTTTTTATTTTCGGCGGTTGCTTCTGCAGTGCCATCAATGATTCCCTTAATGGTAGGTATTGCAGCGGCTCCGAATGCGATTGCAGCACCTCCGGCAATTCCAAATGCGGCAGCCATGGCAACAATACTTGCCCCTGAAACTGCGATAATTGGCCCAAGAGTTCCTAACAATCCGATGATAGTTGCCAAAATTGGTATAGCTGATGGGCTTGCTATCAATAGACCTCCCCGAAGGGCATTGCTCCATACTGTATTCAAAGAATGAATAGTTTGGGACAACCTATCCATTTTTGATTGGAATGATTCTATCCTTTTTTCAGCTTGTTTTGTAATTGCCGTTATTTTTACTTTTGTTTTATTTGGAAGAGCCTTAATAGAAGCATTGACTTCTTTCATTTTCCGTCGAAATTCCGTTATTTTTGCTCCTACAATCGCGTTTAACCGTTCGTTCAATGTAATTAACCCCCTTTCCTTTTGGGGATGAATTCAGGCTGAAATCCTTCGAATTTTTTATTTAGTTCTAACATACGTTCAATGTTTTTATCACTTACATCATTAAAACCTTTTTCTAAATTTCTTCTGGCTTGTTTAGCATTAAAAATCCTTCGTTCACTTGCTCTTTTTGCATGTACCGCATATCGGATTGACATCGCATTTTTAGCCATATACTCGTATTGATCTATTTGCCGAAGTTGAGCACCTTTGATAAATGATTGATACTCTCTTGGCGTCCAAGACAATATTAATTCTGGGTCGTAAATTCCGAGATAATGAGCGACATTCGTAAAAATCTCATCGTAATTTATCGTGTTGGGTTCAGTTCTTTTCTTTTCTCCAAGAACATTTCTTTCGCTATTTGAGCCTGTTCCTTCTCGTCCTCGTCCTTCGCTAACTTGTCGATTAAGTCGAGATTCTTCCAAAATTCTTTCAGTTGTAGCCTGAAAAAACCCGAATTATCAATAGCTTGAAAGGCATCTTTGAATAATTGTTCTGCTCCATTTTCGTCATTTTCAAGGATCTCAATAAGCGCGTCTTCGATTTTTTCAAGACTAGGTTGTTCTTTTTTAAGATGAGCCGTAGCACAATCCCAAAATGCTAAAAGTGCTCCCGTTTTATATGACATTAGATCTTGATAAATTTGTTCAAGACCACTTAGTTCAGTGTCTTTCTGTTTATATTTTTCATTTGCTTTCCGTTCAAATTTAAAATTACATTTTGCTTCATATTGTTTTCCGTCGATTTCTAAATAAGCCATCTATGATACCTCCAATAGGATATATTCAAAAATAAAAAGGGTTAGCCGAAGCTAATCCCCTTATTATGGTGTTGTAGGTGTTCCTGTTTCACCCGGTGTTTCAAATTCATAAGATTGTTTACTTGTAGCTTCTGCAGGTATTGTAGTTAATTCACCCTCAACAGATTCACCTTCTACTTGTAAGGTTGCCGTTACCTCTTGAAAGTTATCGCCCGGGGAAGATACTTCAACTGATTCAACTAAACAATAGGCAAAAACCGCGTCGTATTTACCACCTGCATTTGGAACAAGGTCTACTTCCCAGACTTTTAGTTTTTTCTTCTGCCTAATTGCGTCGATAACTGCAGTTTGCCCGGGATCCCCTTTTTTCCCATAGCAAGTCATTTCAAATGATTCACTGTTCTGTCCATATGCTAAAATACGCCCCATCTTTGTTTGTTCATCCACTAATTCATTTTCGATAGACCAACTATTTTCTGTCAGTTCTGCCACAACAAGTCCGGGGCTGCCAACAGTAGCGTCTACCGGTTGGACCAATAGTATTGTGTCTCTACCATTTTTCAACAACTCAATGACCTCCTTATTTGCCAATATAATAGCGTATACGCATGATTCCATGGTATGTGGTGTTATCTATATCTGTAATCACTTGTAATTGCTCCGGCTTAAATCTAAGTAAAATAAAACCACCCTCCATCTCTAATGGGGTCGAAGATAAAGATTTAAGCATGAGATTCATAACTTCATAGGCTTCCTTTTTACCTGGATACCCACTCCATACATGGTGTGTCCAAGGAATTTCCTCATGATACGAGCTTTTTGTTTCTAAAGGAGTTACTAAAGGTTCTCCTAACGTTATATAAGGATAATTCTGTCCAGATGGAACATAGTCAAAAACACCCGTTATCTTTGTTTTTAACTCTTGATCATTACTCCATCTTGTAAATAATACCTTTTGTAAAGGCCATAGGGCAGTTTCCATAAACTCACGCCCCTAACTTATTTAATTCTCTCTCAAAATACTTACTGCCTATTTCAATTGCAGGTGCCCAGTATGGTTGAGCGTGCATGCCTCTTGTCCAGATAAATATAGGATTTCCTTTTTCATCATACCTTCCTTCAGGGTCTCGATAAGCCCAAGGAGTTTTCCTTCCATTTCCTTCAACAGCATAAATTCCTGTCCCATATTCGACATAAACGCCATAATGAGCACCTACAGAAATACGAGCACTTAAACCCCCATTAAAATACTCAATTTCAATAGATTTTCTGAGGTTTCCATCATCTTCAGGTGCCAATGCTTGAGCTTGGCTCTTAATTAGTTTAGCTGTTTCAACAATGACACGTTTAACCTTTCTGATAAACTCTTTCTCAAATCGATTTACAGTGCGTTCAAACTTACGAATTCCTGCAATCTCAATACCTATCTCAATATCTTTCCTACCCATTACTCCACCAACCTAAGAGCCACTTTCATTACTTCATGTTGACCGCCTTGATCCATGGGGTTACTTGCTAATTCATATATCTCTCCTTCACACTTTACTCGGTTTGCAATCGTTAAATTCTCTCCATATGGATAATACAAATATCGGTTAAATGGGTGATTTAACTGTTCTGCCTGGTAAATTTCATTGGATTCAGGTGTATCTAAAAAACCATTAAAACGATGTGATTCCACCCATTTAGCCGGTAAATAACCGCCACCGCCATCTGATTGCTTTTCCTGATACTTAAAGATTGTAACTTCATGTGGAAATTCGTCTAACATCATACGAATCTAACCTTTCTGTAAGGTCGTAAGTATTTTTTTATTTTGTCCGGTAGATCGGTGTCATAGGAATACGAAACGGACCCCATAGACCGACTAGAAAGACATTTGCTGTTCAGCTTATGTTTGATGGATTCGGCTATGAATATTTTAACCCCTCCTGGAGGATTTTCTGCATCAAACGTGTTATTACAATGGTCCTCGGCAAATTCAAGCAAGATGGGAATATATTTGTCCAGATAATCGCTGTATTTGTTCATATCTATTTCCGCCATATTTGCGATTGTATCTTTTAAAGTCATATTATTCACCTACAATCAGTGAAATTAGTTCATCCTTTGTAGCATTAGATTTATACTCAATTTCTAACTCATCCAAATAAGCTTTTAAATCCTCGTTTTTGACTTTTTTAAGTTCTTCAGCTGTCATTTCAGCAATGTCTTTTTTATCATCATGATCAGCATTATTTTGCGCTGGATTTAATGGCGCTTTTTCCTCTTTTGCAGGATAAAACCCAGCACCTTCATAAACAACTTGGAATGCTTTCTCATAAACTTCTAAAACTTTACCATCTTTATTTTGAATTCTGATTTTTTTAGCCATTTAGAGCCCTCCTAAAAAATAAGGCGACTAGTAAGCCGCCTATGATTCATTAAACCCCTGTTTCTACTTTAGGTGTTAATGCAGCAAATGCCTCATCTTTCAAAGTCATAAATCCAACATGCATTGTTGCACGCAATGCAAACATATCACGTTCAAACAAATTAAACGGATTGCCTTGCACGTCAGTTATAGTGGTCAATGTAGCATCCTCGGAAATTTTATACTCGATGTTTTGGAGGATTCCATATCGGGCGTATTTCCAATCACCAGCTAATACATGTGCCTTTGTTTGGTCCCAAGATTTTGCGTCGGCATAGCCGATAGGCAAGCCTAGTACTTGAGAAGTAACACCTTGACGAGCGTCATTAAAGATTGGATTCCCGGTTGTGTCTTTAACACCCCGTAATTTTTGACGGAATTTCTTGATAGTTGTAAAACCGTTTGGATCACCGTCACCATCTTCAATCAAACCAATAACGCCATTTAACTCATCATAAAGAGACCCGAGGGATTCGATTTGCACAGTATTTCCAGCGGTCGTAATTCGATCAAATACAGATGTCCCTGCTTTAAACGGAGAGTTTACTCCGAATAGTGCAGCTTGGTCAAACGCAATATAAAAAGCTTCTGCAATTGCCGGACGAATTTCGTTGAAAAAAGCCGGAACCGTGTAACGATAAAATTCTTTCGAAACAGGAAGGATAACAGCTAGTTTCTTAGTTTCCATCTCTGCTGTTAACCATGTTGCTTTAGAAGTTTGGATCCGTTCCGTTTCAGATACCCAGTAAGCTCCCGGACCTTCTGCTAGGTACGTAAATTTCTTTTTTGGTTTTGTCATAGGCTCATATTTAGCTAGTTGAGTGACTGCACTGTTTTTCATAAACTCTTTTAAAACTAGTGTTGCTTGTTCTGATGGAATTTCTCCAGACACAGCGTTTTGAAGTAATACATTCGAAGCATCGAATTGGTGAATATTCACCTTTAAAATATTTGTCATCATAAATTCATCTCTCCGTTTCTTAGTTTGTTAAACTTACTTCATTGGCTAAACTACTAATATCAATAGCTTGGCCGCTATTTCCTCCACTGTTACCCGGTTCAGGGTCACGACCACTTGCTTTAAATTTTGCTTCAACAGCTTTTGTAACAGCAGCATTAAATTCTTCCTCTAACTTGCTAAGATTAGAAATTGTTCCATCTTCATCCTCACCGACAAAGAAATCGATGACGCCTTTAGGAAGTGCTTTTTCATCTGCAATCTTTAAGGCTTTGTTAACCAAAGCTTCACGATTACGGGCCTTCCGTTCATCTTCAATTTCTTTACGCAGTTTCTCTAACTCAATTTGCTCAGGTGTTTTGCCTGGATTTCGTTTTCTAACCTCTTCATCAATCAACTTTTCGAGATTGTTTGTTTTCCAAGTTTCAAGTGACTTAGTAAAATGAGCGTCCAATCTTGGTTGCAACAATTTCTTTCCTTCTTCTGTATCAAGGAACCCTTTCACTCCTTCAACAGTAGGCGCTGAAAGTTCTCCAAGATATGCTTTTACATCTGGATTATCTTTGTTGTCAGTGAAAAACTTTTTAATTACATCTAAAGTGATACCATCATCAAACTGCTTAATATCTACTGGCAAAATAATTTTTTTTAACATTTCATTTCCTCCTAGTGCCCTTACAGTTCAAAAAGCCCTGCAAGTGCAAGTTTTTGGTATAAAAATAAGCCCTTATTCAGGACTTTTGATGACAACTTGTAATTGATCTGGATATTGTTCGCTTAATTCTTGTAAAAACCTCACTGACGATTGTAAAAGTGTAGAAACAGAGGCACAAATCACACTGTTGGTATGTCCACTGGCTTCGATTTTCATGTATCCATCAGAATCAGTTGTAACTTCGATTTTGGTAATAGTAATCACCTCCTATTAATAGCCCTGGCATGTTCTTGGTATATCGCTATTTCTTTAGCAATTGATTTTATATCATGCGTGTCTTTTTTGTTTGCTAACTTCAACTCTTTCAATATATCTTTCAAAGTCTGATCAATCGATTTAAGATAATCTTTAGTCATCTAATGCACCACCTAACTAGCATGTTTTTTATGCCACTCATCAAATGTTACATAGTCCATAACGATATTAGGCGCAGTAATTTCTTTATCAGCTTTCTTAAAAGCCTGCTTGTACGTTAATCCTTCATCCACCATGTATTTTTCTATCCTATCAGCAAGCTTTTTCTGATAATCAGGATCCATATAATTTCTCCCTCGTCTATAAATTGGCAACATCCCATTAACTTTAGTGATTTTTACACATCTGCAATTAATGTCCATCTCGGGCGTTCCCCATAAATGAGGACCTTTCGCTTTCAGTCCGTGATAATGAAAATAACCGTCTTTATCAGTTTCCTTACCGTCCAAATCACGATGAGATCGTCTAACCCTTAAATCTAATGCAGATAGCCAAACACCTGTTAATTCCGCGTATTGACTAGCTTGTTCCTCGGATTTCAAACTAGCTAAACTTCTTGCCCTGCCAGCCTCGGTCCTAACTACTCGAGTCGCTTTTTTTCGGCTAAATTTAACCGCATTTTGTATTCTTTTAACCATTTGAGGGTAACCTTCACCGGCTTGAATACCTTGAGCGATTTCGATATTTATTCGCCTGACTATTTCATTTCTATGTGTTTCCAAAACAGCCGGCAAAGTTAGTTCTTCAATAGGATTTTGCAATATTTGTCGGATAATACGCATGCTTGGTAAAACTACTCGCATAGTTGCACCTGTAGTCATTTCATACAGATACATATGCCGCATATAGCCTTGTAAATAGATGTATTCTGTTGATTCCTGGATGGTATTGATAATCTCTTTATAAGTCGCTGTTAATTCTTCGTGAATTCGCTCGAGTTCTTTTCGTAACCGATTAAAACGATTAATATCCGTCCAGGAAACAACACCTTCTTTGTTTGAGTATTTTTCATACATTTGAGCAATCTCATTTAGTATTGTTCGCAAACGGCGATTAAAGACTACCTCAATATCTGATTCAAGATTTCGGGCCAGTTGATCAAGAAATTCCTCGATTTCCAGTTGGTTCATTGTCATCCTCACCGCCTAGAGGTTCAAGGTTCATTTCCTCTTCCTCTTTTTTCATTTCTTCTAATTCGTAATCTACATCATCAACAAAAGATAATAGCGACAAGCGTGTTCTCTCACTCACTTGACCTCTTAGTTGCGCTGTTGTTTGGGCTTCATCCAACAAATTTACAGGTAGGTTGCGTTTGAAGCTAAACCAAACCTTTAAGTAATCATCTTTACTGCATATGCCTTTTTTAGCCCAAGCTGAACAGAGCAACTTAAACTGATAGCGTAAAGCGGCGGTCATTTTGCGTTCCATCGTAATCGATTTATTTTCTAGTGCCATGATTTTAAACTTCATGGCCACTCCCGATAAATTGCCGGAAAAGGCTTCGTCGGTAAAATTAACTGATTTTGCAAAACGAATGATATTTTTTTCTATTCGATCTAAATGGTGTTCAATCAAAGCGTCATTAATATCTTTAGTCAGATACTTAACGTCGTCTTTTTCGTCAAACAACTCAAAGATACCAGCTTTTTTCACTTGAGCTAATGTTTCTTCATCAGCACCTAATCCTTTTAAAATTAAGTACGCTAAACGATATTGTTCAATTTCATTACTTGCATCTGAAATTGTACGGTCATAGGCGTCAATCAGTTTCAAGACCTTTTCGGCATCACCCATCAACTCTTTATTATTCGGAATCCCAAACAACGGGCAATAATCAAATAAGTGCGGTTGTTCGCCAACATACTGCAGTTTTTGTTCGCCTGTAGATTCAAAAAAATAAACGTTTGTATCATCATAAAATTCTGCCTTACGTTTTGAGATTTTGGCACTGTTTAGCCAATCATAAACTGTGTAATACCTTAAGGCATACTGCGGTTCTGTCATATCAGTTGCAGAAAGGATAATGGTTTCCCATGGATCTACATTCATGATTCGTTCTTTTCCGTCTACATCAACATAAGAAAGCCTTGCAGCATAACCACAAATAGCCGCCATTTTCCCTGTTTCCGAATCGACATCCTCTACGTTATTACGCAATAAGAATTTCTCAATTTCCCTTTGCCATGGCGATTGTTTATCATCGATACTGTATGAAATCGGATAACCAAACATATATCCTGTTTTTGTATCGACAATATCTGCGTCAAATGCATTATTTAAACGATTGTTTACCTTATTATCAATCCGTTTAATAGTAGCTGTTTCAAAATCCTCATATTCAACAGGTGTTCTTTGCAATATTGGGACACCTTCTAAACTTGCCTTGTATCGTTCATATAAACGTTTCATACGCTTATGGTCTGGTTCATGGTCCTTAATCATCATTTCGACGATATCGGCTGTAATATGGTTGTTTTTTAATAGATTAAGATATTCGTTCATGGTCTCGCCTACCTTTTTCTAAAATAAGAATGCAAGGCGTAACGTTCCTCGTCCATAGCGTGGTTATTTTCGTCTAAAGGTTGATCCTTTTTAGCTTTTGGATCATCTTTTTCGGGGTAACTATACGTTAGTTTTTCATTAATGGTATTTACGCAATCTTCACAAATGAGATATTCATCATTTTTGTGTAATATCATTACTGTATTCAAGCCAGCATTTATTTCTTTTACTGCACCTTTTGCTCTTAAATGCATTTTTCGAAACATCATAATTCGGTCTGGTTCAGCACTATCACAATAAATAATTTTTAATTTCTTCCCTAACTTCTTTTCCCAGCTTAAAAACCAATTAGCAATATCTTCGGTTTGTTTCTTAGTCTCATAAAATTCAGCTATTTTGACTGCCTTTACTTTTCCTCGGGATAATCCATAAATACCTCCAGCCATGGGAGCCGTGTATCCCCAGTCAGCACCACCGATGAAAGCATAAAATTCATTATTTCTAATCATTTCTTTTACTTTTTCTCGGCTGATTACATGCTTTTCTTCTTTAAAATCCTCGTATACAAGGCCTTCTGCAATAACCCATTTACCGAGTATATAGCGCAAATAAAAAACTCCTGAAAACATACGTTTCAAACGCTCTTTTACTTTTTTTGATAGTGATAGGTTATCATCCATTGTAAAGTGCAAGACCAAGAAGTTTTTTTCATCCGGATTATCAATTATTTCAGTTTTCAACCAATGTTTCGGGTGTCCAGGGTTACAGTTAAAGAAGTATTTCGCACCCTCAACCGAACAGCGGCCCATTACCTGGTCAACAAACGATTTCGGCATAAGGGCTACTTCGTCCAAGTAAGCCCCTGCAGCAGTTAACCCTTGGACCTTATCTTGTGATTTTTCATTATCTCCTCCAAAGACATAGTAAGTATTGTTTCCAATTTCAATCCTTGGATCATCTGAACGGATATACTTATAGGGGATTCCTTTAGATGTTAATATCTGAAACATTGGATTCATAACGTTACGTTTTAAAGCTCCAATCGTTTTTCCACCAATTATAAAGTTCTCTCCATCAAACGTGTTCAATGACCACATAATAAAAGAGTCAATCATTGCTATTGTTTTCCCAGCACGAATAGACCCTTCGGCAATAACTCCATCTCTGTCTGAATAAGGACTAATATCTGGCATCCACCACGTTAATAATTGTATTTGCTTATCGGAAAATGGTTTGAATTGAAATCCTTTATTCCTCATCATTTCCCCACACTTCCGCCGCCTTACCTTTCAGCGCTTCGATATAAGAATCAACATCAGGTTTTTCTGGAGGAGCATTTTTCTTAGCCAATTCTTTTTCTTTGAGATCAAGTTCTTTTTCCTTAATTGCCATTTCATGTTTCGCTTTATCAATAGATACTTGCATATGTTTGAGTTTCAAACGGCGCTCGTCGTCCTCTGTCGCCATTTCGTTAAACTGTCTGATTAAACCTCTTAATTCTGACATAGCTCGAGATTGAGCGTTAAGAAATTGTGCTTGCCTTTCCCACGCAAATTGGAATTCATATTCGATTTCTGTGCTGTCCATCTTATTAGTACTCATTGTTTTTTCCTTCTTAAGTTCTTTAATTATTTCATCTTTGTCGGTGACAAACATGATTTTCTGCGCCCGGATGATAGCAGCATATTGAATCATGATTTGGTCCCAGATTAAATCAGCAGGGCTTTTTTCTTCCAACATGCCCATGATCTCAAGAGTTTCCGCTGGAATGTATTTGGAGAAGAAGCCGTGTTTTAATGCGTTTTGGTTTCCTGTAGGCGCTCCACCTTCATTTCCAACTGCATTCTTATTACCTAATGGCGCTCCCCTTTTCCGTTTGGTAACGTTACCTTTTGATTTAGTAACGTTACTATTCAAAGCTTCATCCCATTTATCTTGATTTTTCCATTTTCGAATTTGTGAATCTGAAACACCCAGTTCGACGGCAATGTCTTTTAGCTTCTTTTTTCCGCCACTCTCTTTCCAAATATCGAATGCTTGATCTCTTTTTGGATTTCTTGGTCTTGCCACGTCACATCACCGCCACCTCCGTCATATTTGAGTTGTTTTGGACAAAAGAAAAAGCACCTCAAGGGGTGCTTTGATGTTTTAATTTTTTCCTAATTCCTATTATTTTTCAATTGAGGATTGTAAACATTGTTCGAATTGTATTCTTCGTCTTTATTATTGAAGAATATCAAAAATGATATGATGGTGAATAAAAAAATCGTACATATAAACATTACACATACTGATGACCAAAAAGAACTAATTAAATCCAAACACAAATTACTTACATTTTTATTCTCTATCATTACCTGATAAACAATAGTAGTAATAACTGTTAAAAAACCAATAATTAATGTTGAACAAGCTATGATTATAAATTCCATTCTATCTTCTTTATCTTTCATAATTCCCTTAACAACTTTTGTATTAAAAATTGATGCTAATACGCTCATACACGTGCCGTAAAAGCCTAAACTAATACTTGAAAATTGCAGAACGCTTTCTAATGCTTTATCAAAACCATCAATTTTATATAATGATGTAAATTTATAAACTAGCACTCCTGAAATTACTGAAATAATTAATGAGACACCAAAAACTTTATATGATATTCTCATTATTAAGACTCCCTTAACACTTTATTTTTAAAACCTCCATCCTCAATATCAAATTTAAGCTTCATTTTTTCGAAGACACTTATTGGATTTAAATGCCGATTTTCCCGATAATCAAACTCACAAAAAGTTTGGAGTTTATGATCGATTAAATCGATTGGCTCTACAACATCATCCTCATTTTCTCTAGAACGAATACGGAGCTTTTGAACTTCAGGGTCGTCAATATATTCATCCAATATTTTTTTAGCGAAATCCTCGTCAATTTTTTCAGCCTTTTCTATTTTTGAATTGAAAATTATTTCAACTGAATCAACACCTTTGTTACCGCCTTTCGTAAATTTTTCCACAATACCATTAGCTTTATTACCAGTTACTTTTATATGGATCTTACGGTATGCTGATTGATTAAACGCTCTTTTTTTGGCAGATGTATCAGAGACAATAGCAAGATTAAAAATTCCGTCAATCTGACCTACATATCTATCAATAATAGTTCTTAGAAATATTTCTATTCCAGATGGTCCGAGTGAATCTCTATTCCTCTGTATCATAAATATTTGATGATAGGGATCGTATAATACATTTACTTCAAATCCAATATATTCATCTTCATCTAAATCTAACGCTTGTGACTCACCATGTAGAGTTGTACGAGTAGGAACTTGATAATTTAATCTTTCAAAGACCAGGTGATAGTATTCCGTATCTACATCAACTTCAATACTTGAAAGCCTGGCCGGTTCACCGTTGTAATTATAAACCAATTTATGATTTTCAGTTTCTAAATCATTTATTTCTTTTGCTTGTGAATATTCGCCTCGGATTTTTTCAAAAATGTCTTTAAAATTAAATAGTTTTGTCTCATCATCCTTCATTTTAATTATCGGTCTAAAAAAGTTAAAACCTACTTTTTTTATCTTTGACACTAGCATCTCCTCCTCTGCCAACACAATTCGACAAAAGGAGGCGATTTTCCTGCATCTTTTGGTTTAAAAACCAAAAAACACCACCGAAAGGTGGTGCTTCAATCAGATATAGATGGTTTACCAACCCTGGAGCTTCTTCCGCTCCGTCCTACCTTCCATTCTAGCATGCCGATTTTTCCTTTGTCGAAATTGTATCCTTTGGAACATTTGGAACATCTGGAACATTTTTCGCTAATTGTTCCACTATAGAATCTTTCAACCTTCTAATATGAGAATGAGATAACCCCATATGCATTGCAATCCATCTGTAACTTTTCCCATCTAACAACCAGTGCAACACTTCAAATTCACGCTCGTCTTGTATAACGTGAATGCGATCTTGAATCATTTTCACTTTCCGTTCATACTGCTCGATCTTTTTCCAGCGCTTTTCCCGGCGCAAATATTCTCTATAAATCGGATCACCGGTTACACCTTTTGGTTTTGGAAGAGATGCTTCAACGCCATATTGAGCAGTCAACCCCTCCCCGGCATCTTTCATTGAATCTCTTAATATTTTTATAGAATTTATCATCCAATGATAATCTTTTAGGATTTGTTCGATTTCTTTCTTATTCATCCCGATCATCTCCTTGTTGATCATGAGTAAACCCATAACGCTTAACGCACCGATAAAACGGACATAAATGCCCTTTTTGTAGCCAAAAACATCCTTTGCAATGGTCATTAGTCACTCTAACTTTCATTACTTCATCTCCTTTCAAACAAAAAAGGACACCAATCCCGCTAATGCGTGATCAGTGCCCTCGGTTTTTCCGTTAGGCAAATTTAAACTTTTTTCTTCACCGTAGTTTCAAATCTGTCTATTTTCCCTCCAATGGTAATTACAACTGTTTCACCGTAATCCGGCAATTCGTGTTCTATCAATCGTCCATCTTTCACTACATACATTTTTTTATTGTCCATCAAATCTATTTCAGCTGTCATTTTTTCTACGTCTATTTTCAAAAGGACCACCCCGTGTTAAAATTGTTATAGTCGAGTACATTCGCCGGGAGTGGTCCTGGCTTTTTTATATTTTTCACTTTCTTATTTTCGGTATTTCCGGTCCGCCTAGCCGTTTACAGTCATAACCCATTCGACTACTACACTTTCTATACAGCGGGCAAAACCAAGCGCATGTCATTACCTTATCTTCTTCTTTCATCCAAGGCTTTCTATCGTCGACAATAACAATATCCATCCCCTAGCCCTACTTTCGTGTAAGTTGATTGATTTCTTCATTCAACCTTTTGATTTCTTGCTCTGCCTTGTATAGCAGGTTCTCTAAAATTGCGTTATATGCTATCGCTTGGTCTTTAGCCTTAAGTGCATGTTCTAGTTGTTCTCTTAATGCCTCATATCGCTTTGTTATTGGCTCATTCTTGCCAATTAAGCTTGTCTGGGTATTATTTATCTCTGAGACTTTCAAAACGTCATATGAGCCATTTTTAAGGACTGACGACATATTATTTCACCTTCTTCGCTTGTTTTCTCTTTTTCTTTAATTCTTCTAGTTCAATCCATCCCCCATATTTCTTGACGTATGTAATTAAGGTGAGTTTATGGGGATATCTCTTTTCAAACAGTTTTTTCTTAATTTTGAAGGCCTCTGTCTCCATACCTTTCACGTCCACAACCTCGATTGTTCCATCTAAGTGATGTATTTCAAAGTCGGCAATGTACTCTATTTTTCTATAAGTTCTACCGTTTTTCTTGAACGCTTCTTGGAGTAAATACTTTGGCTGTAACCGGAAAAACAGTATTTCTTTATGCTCCTGCAGCCATTTCAACCGTTGGTAATACCTAGCTTCAATCTGTGAATCGAATGTATATCCGTCTAGCTCTACTTTCTTGGAGTTATATTTTGTTGCTGTCACGTAACCCCTTCCTTTCGCAAACCATCAAACAAGATAATCCATATATGTCTCGTTTTACTTCACCCTTGATTTTCCAACCTCTCTTTTTATGTGCTTCTAAGTTCATGTGGAATGTGCTTTCCATATGCCCGGTAACAATTTTGTGTATTTTCCCGTCCTTGATCCACGCCATTAGTACCCATTCACCTGTCTTTCAAATTCTTTTGTTAGCTTTTCCCAAAATGCCTTTTCCACATTGTAAGGTTTTCTTCTCCTTACTCGATTGCTATGCCCTTTGATAAATTTTGGCTTATATCTTTTATGGTGTTTTTTATAATGTATCTCTTGCCCACAGCCGCATTGACATATGAACCTTTCCAAATATATCACCTCAATAGCCATTGTTTTGCCGTTCGTGATTTATGCGATTTTTCTGTAGATAACTTTGTTCAATTTGTTCCCATGTGAAGCCGAGCAATCCAGCTAAACCGAATAACAAGCTCCATATCCTTTCGTATTCACTCTCAACTTCTTCCCAATCATTCTCACGATTTAGAACACTAGCAAAATAAGAAATCTGTCCAAATAACTCATTAAATTGAATTACTACATCGCCATAATTGATTGGTTCAGGGAATATTTCATGTTTAATTTCTATTTCAAGTCCAACCGATAAAGTGAAATGGACTACATCAACGTATTCTTCTAGGAGTGGGTTTTTGTGCGGATTAACATTCCATTCTGTAGGTGTTCCATCATCATCCCAATCGGTAGGAATACTTTCTACTGTTCTAGGCTCCTGGTCCTCACTCCAAAACTTAAACCCTCTCCATTCGTTTGCAAGTTCGCCGAGCTCTACTTGGAGAGCTAGTATCTTTTTAGGTAACAAATCCTGACCTTCAAGTCCTTTCTTCTTGACGATATGTTCATCCAGCTTTGCTTGTAATTCGAATAATTTATTCAAATTCAATTTTCATTCCCCCCCCGTTTTTCTTTAACTGTTTACGTAATTTCTTAATCTCGCTTTTTAGATATTTAACTTCTACGGATTCAGATGGCTTAAAGCTAATATTCATGCTCTGTAGCAACTTGTTTAGCTTAGGGATAGATATGGTCTTTTGGTGTTTCAGCGCATGTTTTAGCTGTGCTTTTGCTTGTTCGTATTTCAATTTTCATCACGATCCAATGATTGACGTGCTTTTTCTCCCTTGTCTAACTCAATTGGTGTATAAAAACTACTCGTCATTCTTTGTTTGAGAAAATAATTTTCCTTATCTGCATAAAACTCCAAAGCCTGTTTGTAGCGTTGTGCTTTTTTCATAAAATCATCTCGCTGTCTCATTTTGAGATATTTACGATTTTTTTGTTTTTCAACTTCTTTTTCCAATTCCTCAACACGATTGATGAGCCATTCAATATCTGAATCTGCTATACGATTAGCTATTGAGTTTTCTATTGCCCATCGGTATATTTCTTTGATTTCTTCCAAGCGTTCCGTCATTCTCCCACCACCTTTTCCGCACATTTGACAAGCCACTCGATTGTTGCTAACCGTTTTATGAATAACTCCTGGTCGCTATAATCACTCGCTAATTTTGAAATGTGTTCCCGCCATTCCAACGCTTCTTGCAGCAGTTCTTGTTCAGTCATGTCGCACCTCCAAATCCTCTTCCTTTACTCGATAAAATCCTCTTAAATCACAAGCGACTAGATAAACGGTTTCTTCAACAGAATCTACTGAGACTAGTCCTTCTTCTGTTCGATATGGGTTGTCGTCATA
>Ga0207789_1000266_pt1 | contig 26136 bp, 16 predicted proteins | sample HigsolmetaGSP12D_FD_184840 | JGI IMG/M metagenome (GOLD analysis project Ga0207789, IMG submission 184840) | High solid enriched microbial communities from the Joint BioEnergy Institute, USA - SP1-2-D (SPAdes) | ecosystem: Engineered > Bioreactor > SSF (Solid state fermentation) > Aerobic >...
GATTTTCTTTGTCTATGATATGGATGATTATCGCGATCGATTACGCGGGTTCTATTTTGATTTTGAGCAAAAAGCACCCGGGCCGCTTGTGAAAACAACTGATGAAGTCATTGAAGAGATACAAAAACTGGAGGAAAATGATTACCAGTTGCCTGAGAATTTTGATGAGTTTTATGAAACCTTCTGTGCGTGGGAAGATGGCAATGCTTCCAAAAGAGTAGTAGAAAAAGTAATGGATTTAAAAAATAAATAATAAGATTAGCACCCAAAAAGATTTTCACCAAATATAGTATTAGCAAGTTTTATTAAGACATAATAAATTGTTATTAGAGCGAGAATGTTTTTGAAAAATGGGTTTTTTGGGTGCTCATCATAATAATTGTTACAGGTTGGATTTCTATTTTTTTAGTGAATTCAGCCTTTTGTTTTTGTACAATAAAAATGATAGCGTTATTGGTAGGTTAAAAAATTCCCTTTAGGAAGGTGAAAAAGTGAAAATTACAGTGGCAGGAACAGGTTATGTTGGACTAGCAAATGCTGTTTTATTGGCGCAAAATCACGAAGTAACCGCATTGGATATTATTGCGGAAAAAGTGGAGATGATCAATAATCGGATTTCACCTATTGCGGATAAGGAAATTGAAGAATATTTAGCGACAAAAGACTTAAAGCTTTTCGCAACAACAGACAAGAATGAAGCATACAAGGATGCGGATTTTGTTATTATCTGTACACCGACCAATTATGATCCCGAAACTAATTATTTCAATACAACATCTGTGGAAGATGCAATTGAAAGTGTTTTGGCAGTAAATACAGATGCAGTCATGATTATTAAATCTACCATACCAGTTGGTTATACATCTCGTGTCAAGGAACAATATCATACGGACAAGATTATTTTCTCTCCGGAATTTTTAAGAGAAGGTAAAGCCTTATACGATAATCTTTATCCATCCAGAATTATTGTTGGTGAGCAATCAGAAAGAGCAGGGGAATTTGCTCAACTACTTGTAGAAGGTGCATTGAAAGAAGATATTCCTGTGCTGTTTACTAATTCTACCGAAGCGGAGGCAATTAAATTATTTGCAAATACATACTTAGCTTTGCGCGTATCATTTTTTAATGAATTGGATACCTTTGCTGAATTAAGAGGATTAAACCCGAAACAAATTATTGAAGGGGTATGCCTTGATCCTCGAATCGGCAGCCACTATAACAACCCGTCTTTTGGCTATGGAGGTTACTGCTTACCGAAAGATACAAAACAATTGTTAGCTAACTATCGAGATATACCAAGTAATTTAATCCAGGCTGTTGTAGAGGCAAATTCAACGAGAAAAAGTCATATAGCCGATATGATTTTAAAACGGAATCCAAAAGTAGTCGGTATTTATCGATTAACAATGAAAACCGACTCTGACAATTTCCGAGAATCAGCTATTCAAGATGTCATGAAAATTTTAAAAGGGGAAGGCGTGGAAGTAATTATCTACGAACCGACGATAAAAGAGGACACATTTTTACATACAAAAGTCGTAAATGATTTTAAGTCTTTTGCTGAACAGTCAGATATTATTGTGGCCAATCGAATGGATGAGAGGTTGAATTTTGTCAAGGAAAAGGTGTATACAAGAGACCTTTATAGTCGTGATTAAGGAAAGTAGTTTGGATTGGAGTCAGCAATTTTTTTGATTCTAGTCGGCTCTTCCTGTGTTGAATTTTCTAATGTTGCCGTGATAGGCGTTTTATTGGACAGTTTTAGGTGATTGAGTCTCCATTTTGTCCGTGAGAGGCGCTCTATTGGACAGTTTCTGCTAATTGAGTCCCCGTTTTGTCCGTGATAGGCGCTCTATTGGACAGTTCTTGCTGATGGAGTCCCCGTTTTGTCCGCGAGACGCGTTCTATTGGACAGTTCTAGCTGATTGAGTCCCCGTTTTGTCCGCGATAGCCGCCCTATTGGACAGTTCTTGCTAATTGAGTCTCCATTTTGTCCGCGAGACGCGCTCTATTGGACAGTTCTTACTAATTGAGTCCCCGATTTGTCCGTGAGACGCACTATATTGGACAGTTCTTGCTGATGGAGTCCCCGTTTTGTCCGTGATAGCCGTTCTATTGGACTGTTTCTCTTGATTGAGTCTCCGATTTGTCCGCGAGACGCGCTCTATTGGACAGTTCTTACTAATTGAGTCCCCGTTTTGACCGTGAGACGCACTATATTGGACAGTTCTCGCTAATTGAGTCTCCGATTTGTCCGCGATAGCTTGCTCTATTGGACAGTTTTTGCTAATTGAGTCACCGTTTTGTCCGCGAGACGCGTTCTATTGGACAGTTCCCTCTGATCGACTCCCCATTTTGTCCGTGAGAGCTTGCTCTATTGGACACTTCTTGCTAATTGAGTCACCATTTTGTCCGCGAGACGCACTATATTGGACAGTTCTTGCTGATGGAGTCCCCGTTTTGTCCGTGAGAGCCGCTCTATTGGACACTTCTTGCTAATTGAGTCTCCATTTTGTCTGCGAGACGCGTTTTATTGGACAGTTCTTCCTAATTGAGTCCCCGTTTTGTCCGTGAGACGCACTATATTGGACAGTTCTTGCTGATGGAGTCCCCGTTTTGTCCGCGATAGGCGCCCTATTGGACAGTTCTCGCTAATTGAGTCTCCATTTTGTCCGTGAGAGCTTGCTCTATTGGACAGTTCTCGCTAATTGAGTCTCCGTTTTGTCCGCGAGAGCCGTTCTTTTGGACAGTTCCTGCCGATTAACTCCCTATATTTTCCATAAGATCCGGACTTTTTGGATAGAGTCATTTTAGGGAAAATTAGTAATTAAGCCGTCCCATAGGAAGAGCTAGGCGAACTCCAACGTAGCAAAACTAGAAAACAACCGTCCAATAGCGTCCACCAATGGGGTACTGTGGAAAGAATATGTAGCGAAACAATCCCATAGGGTCGGCCAGGGGCTTCCCCAATAAAACAAACAGCAAAAACTACTCAAAGGAATATCTCTCCCTACCACAATTACAACTCTAATTGCTCTTTTAAGATAGTCTTCGTTTGCTCTAAAGAAGTGGGATCTAGTTGATAGTAATATGATCCTGTGCTCCGGTCGTCTGAACCTTCTAAAGTAAGTGACTCAATATGAAGTCTACTGTCCAAACCATAAGAGATAATACTTTTTATTTCACTGAATGTCATATTTGTTTTCATGTTTTCTCCAACGCCCTTAAGAACTTTATCATATTTAAGAACAGACCCTAGTGATGCAGCTTTATCAACTACAGCTTTGATAATTTCTTGTTGTCTTTTCCCTCGTTCAATATCATTATCCAATTTCCTTGTTCGGGCTAAGGCTAAAGCTTCCTCTCCATCTAATTGCTGTTTCCCTGGTAGTAGATGGATAGCATCAGCTTTATCTTTAGAGTTCTGCTCGTATAATTCATACGGGACATCAACTGTAATTCCGCCTAGTGCATCAACCACACGAATGAAAGCCTCAAAATTAACTTTTACATAATAATCTACAGGGATTTCAAATAAATGTTCAACAGTTTCTATTGTTGCGTTTGTGCCACCGTGCGCATAGGCATGATTAATTTTTGTTTCATAGCCGACCTTGGGGATATAAACGTACGAATCTCGAGGGATACTCAACATAGTTACTCTGTTAGTATCTTTGTTTAATGTTGCAAAAATGAGTGTATCTGATCTGTAAGCACCTAAGTCTGCACGTTTTTCACTTTCATCAACACCAAGGATTAAAATTGATACGTTATCTTCAAGTGGGTCCACTGCTTTTTCACGTAAATCTGATTTTTCCCTACCGGCATCTTCATATGATTCGGATAAAATTTTCCCGGCCGTATAATACAAGTAAACGGCATATGCACCAACTAATAACAAAAGGAGAAAGGCTAAATTCCGAAGAAGTTTCCATTTACTGCGTTTCTTTTTTTTTCGATTTTGCCTTCTAGTTTTATTCATAAAATAACTCCTTTTAAAATTAACGTTAAAAACTATTGATAGTAAAAAACGTACCGCCAGCAAATATAAAAATTTATAAATAATACATTTATTCTATAATATCAGATTAAAAGTATCGTGACTACAAGAAAGCAAACACCTATTAATCAAATTTACCTAACAAATAGACATTATTTAGGCTTTTAGTTTTATAAAATACATACAAGACTGAAGAAATATATATAGATTCTGGACAAGCCATGTTAAAAATCTAATGTAGAAAAGTTATAATGGGATTAACAGGCTTCTTGATTTTTTGAAAAAATTCCTATAGTAAAGTAGGCAGGTAGATATGAAAAAAAGGATAATGGTTGTTTTTGGGACACGGCCAGAAGCTATTAAGATGTGTCCCCTTGTTAAAGAATTGAAGAACAGGTCAACATTAGATACCGTAGTATGTGTGACAGGACAACATCGTCAAATGCTGGACCAAGTGTTAAAGGCCTTTGATGTTGTACCTGAATATGACTTGTCGATTATGAAGGAAAAGCAGACATTATTTGATGTAACGGTCAATATTTTAGAAAAAATGAAAAAGGTTTTGGAAGAGGTAAAACCCGATATTGTGTTGATTCATGGTGATACTTCTACGACATTTGTGACTGCCCTAGCATGTTTTTATATGCAAATTCCAGTAGGTCATGTAGAAGCGGGATTGAGAACGTATAATATCTACTCTCCATATCCGGAAGAGTTTAATCGCCAAGCGGTTGGAATTATTGCGAAATATAATTTTGCACCTACGGAAACATCGAAGCAAAATCTTTTAAAAGAGGGAAAAGATCCTAGTTCGATCTTTGTCACAGGGAATACGGCCATTGATGCGTTGAAAACGACGGTCAGGGACGATTACTTCCATGAACATCTCAATTGGGCTTCAGATAGTCGGCTGATTATGATTACAGCACACCGGCGTGAAAATTTGGGGGAACCAATGAGACATATGTTCAGAGCTATCAAAAGAATTATCGATGAATACCCAAATATTAAAGCTATTTACCCAATCCATATGAACCCTGTTGTAAGAGAAGCAGCAAATGAAATTCTTGGAAATTGTGATCGTATCCGAATCATAGACCCTTTGGATGTTTTGGATTTCCATAACTTTCTAGCAAGGTCTTATTTAATCTTAACAGATAGTGGTGGGATTCAGGAGGAGGCGCCAAGTCTCGGTAAGCCTGTATTGGTTATGCGGGATACAACCGAGCGGCCCGAGGGAGTAGCCGCAGGAACGTTGAAACTGGTTGGAACAAATGAAGAAAAGATATATACTACATTCAAAGAATTACTTGAAAATCCAAATGAGTACGACAAAATGAGTCGGGCAAGTAACCCGTATGGGGACGGATTTGCAAGTAAGCGGATTGTAGATATTTTGGAGGAGTAAGTTGATGGGAAGTTACGGACTGAGGACCGTTACCCCTTGGGTAGGTCCTCCTTTTTATTTTAACGCAAAGATGATTATAAGGGTTTATTTTGGCTTAAATTGCAACTTCTTTAAAATGGGAGGGAATCAAAGAATGAACATGGTTCAATCATTTCAAGCAAAAAAAAAGAGGATTATTCTCATGATTTCCTCAACTCTGTATACTTTTTTGGCATTTATCTGAGACTGGTTGCCATTGGATGCTCTCATTTTAATTTGATTGTGGTAGATAAAATCCATAGGTAACATTGAAAATTTTGCCCATATTGGTATTAATTTATCGAAAAATGTCAAAAAAATAGTATCTAAAAATCTCAATTTCTGATAAATTAGTTTGTAGACTAATAGAAAATAGAAATAGAATGAAAAAAATTTTCTTGAATTGGCATACTATGATTAAACTGAAATTTTGTTAATAAGGATGATGATAAAATATGGCACAGGAGCGACTTCGGTCAAAAAAACATAAGAAGAAAAAAGTTAGATGGAGAAGAGTATTTGGTACGGTTTTTTTACTCATTGTTCTTGGCATTGCCGGATATCTATATAGTATTTATGGACATGCAAAGGAAACTGTGGATGAAAAGATGGTTAAGGATGTTGAATCAATTGATACGTCTAAGGCACAAGCAAAAATTAAAAATAAAGAATTATTGAATGTCCTTTTGCTCGGTGTTGATGAACGGTCTGAGGATGGTGGAAGATCGGATTCTTTGATGGTGTTGTCATTAAATCCGAAACAAGAGAAGACAACAATTGTCAGTATTCCACGTGATACGTTAACAGAGATTGCCGGTAAAGGTATAGAAACGAAAATTAACCATGCTTATGCATATGGTGGTGCCGACATGTCTGTTGCAACTGTTGAAAATATGTTAGATATGGACCTCGATTATTATGTCGAGTTAAATATGGAAGGCTTGGCAGATTTAATCAATGCTATTGGCGGGGTAGATGTGTATAATGAGATTGAATGGTTCGATGAAGGATATTATAAAAAAGGATACCATTATGAATTAGGAAACATTCATTTAGATGGTGATCAAGCATTGGGCTATGTACGAATGCGTCATCTTGATCCACGTGGAGATTTTGGACGTACTGAGAGACAACGTAAAGTTATAAATGCAATGATCAAAAAAGGGAAGAGTATGGCCACTGTAACCAAGTTGAATAATCTCATCGATGCTATTGGGGATAATATGCAAACAAACTTATCTTTTGCGGACATGAAGGCACTATTATTGGGCTATTTGGATGTTACAAAAGATGTGGAAAGTTATATGATTCAAGGAGAAAATGCAACAATTGATGGTATTTATTATTATGCTGTGTCTGATGAAGAACTACAAAATGTTCACAATATGTTACTCGGCCTAGGAAATTCAAACACCGCTACATCATTAACAGAACGTGATGAGACAATTGAATAAATGAACTGATTAATAATAAACTGATGAGACATCTGAATAAATAAACTGATTAATAATAACAAACGCTCAGTGCAAATAAATGCCTGAGCGTTTTCCCGTCGACAGTGTGGGTCGGGAAGCTTGAACTTCTGTCGACGAGGCCCGTTCTTGTCGACAGTTTGAAGTGAAAATCTTGAATAATTGTCGACGAGCGGCAAACTTGCCGACAGTTTAGGCTGAAATTCTCACATTTTTGTCGCCGAGCCGTAATCTCGTCGACAGTTTGCAGCCGAAATCTTGAATAATTGTCGACGAACCCCCAACTCACCAACATTTTTGACCAAATATCACACTCTTCGGCCAACGAGCCCCAATCTCACCAACAGTTTCCGCTTCCACACGAAAAATCAATATCGCATTTATAGTGACCTAGTTTTCCGGTCGCCATCCCTTGAATCTAGACACGAAAACGAATCCAAGGTTTTCACCTGAATTTTTCTGTAAAAAGGATGCACAGTTACCAAAAAATGTTTATTTTTCGTTAAACCAGAAAAACTATATTCACATAGAGCGAATATGGAGGGGAACGAAATGAAAGTGAAGCAATTGAGAAAATTTTTGGTAATGTTCATCTTAATAGCAATCATCGTAGGAATTAGTATTTTTCCGACATTAGCCGCAGACACAGACACATATGAACTCTCCATCATCCATACCAACGACACACATGCTAATCTTGATAAAATTGCTAACCGCGTAACTGGAGTCAAAATGCTTAGAGAAAAAAATCCGGATGCCCTCCTGCTCGATGCCGGGGATGTATTCCAAGGGACCCTCTACTTCAATGCCTTCAAGGGGCAAGCAGATATAGAATTCATGAACCTGATGGGGTATGACGCGATGACTTTTGGCAATCATGAATTTGATCTTGGTTCTACAAAAGAAGGCCATCTAGCATTGGTCGACTTCATTAAAGCGGCAAAATTCCCGTTCGTCAGTGCCAATGTCAAATTTTCCGCTGACAAAAAGTTTACCGGCCTTTATAACGACCATATATCAAATGAACCGAAAGCCGGGCAAATTTACAATGGCATTGTCAAAGAAATCAATGGGGATAAAATAGGAATATTCGGCCTTACTACTAAAGAAACAAAGGATATTTCTAGTCCGGGGACAATTACCTTCAAAAATTATATTACAGTTGCCAAAGAAACAGTGAAGGCATTTGAAAAAATGGGTGTCAACAAAATCATTGCCCTTTCCCACCTCGGCTATGACGACAAAGCTTCTATTGATAATGATCTCATGCTCGCCAAAAAAGTAAACGGAATTGATGTGATCGTTGGCGGACACAGCCATACCAAGTTATCGAAACCGGTAATTGTCGATAGGGATGAACATGGTACTGAAAAAGATCCGACTGTCATTGTACAAACAGGGGCTAACAACATGAACATTGGCACTCTTGATGTACAGTTTGACAAAAAAGGTGTGGTCAAAAAAGCGGATGGAAAATTATTATCCGTTTCCGACTTCCAACCGGATTCCGAGGCGGCAAAACAATTAGAAAAATATACTGCTATAATTAAAGAAGTGGCGGAAAAAGAAATTGGGGTCACACTTGAAAATGGACTTGAAAACCCACGGCTTGGTGATGGCACCAGTTCGAAAGTCAGTGTCCGAAATAGTGAAACCGTTCTTGGTAATCTGATTACAGACGGTATGCTAGCAACAGCTAAAAAGTACGATAAAAATGTTGTTATGGCTATTCAAAACGGTGGTGGAATCCGCGCAGGAATCCCGTCCGGTCCAGTCACAGTCGGTGAGGTCATCAAGGTACTTCCATTTAGTAATACATTGGCCATTATCGAAGAAGTGTCTGGAGCCGATTTAAAACAAGCTCTAGAAATCAGTTTAAAAAAATACCCGAGGGAAAGCGGTCGATTTTTGCATATTGCCGGCGCTAAAATTGAATTTGATTCTACAAAAAAGGCTGGAGAGCGGATTGTAAATGTTTTTGTTAAAAATTCAGACGGCAACTATGTCCAAGTAAAAGATGAACAAACTTATTCAATTGTAACAAATACCTTCCTCGCAATGGGTGCAGAAGGCTTTCAAATGTTTGAAAAATCATATGCAGCAGGTAAGGTTACCGATACGGGCATCCTTCAATGGCAAAATTTTCGCGATTATTTAAGGGAGCTGAAAAAAATTCCTACTGAAACAGAAGGGCGGATTGTGGATATAGCCGGGCAAAAGTAATATTGAGAAGGTGGCCCACACTAAATTTATGGAAGCGGACCATAAACGTTTAGGTGGAATACTCCAAGATTATGGAAATGGAACATAAATGTTTTAGGTGGCCCACTCCAGATTATGGAAATGGGCCTTAAATATTTTAGTGGTCCACCCCAAAATTATGGAAAAGGATCATAAATGTTTAGGTGTCTACCCCAAAATTATCGTTGGGGCAATAAATGTTGGCCCACTCAATTTTATGGAAACGGGCCATAAACGATGATGTGGCCCACCCCAGATTAAGGAAGCGGACCATAAACGATTATGTAGTCCACCCCAGATTAAGGAAAAGGACCATAAATGTTTTAGTGGTCCACCCCAAAATTATGGAAAAGGATCATAAATGTTTAGGTGTCTACCCCAAAATTATCATTGGGGCAATAAATGTTGGCCCACTCAATTTTATGGAAACGGGCCATAAACGTTTAGGTGGTCTACCCCAGATTAAGGAAGCGGGCCATAAACGATTATGTAGCCCACTCCAAGATTAAGGAAGCGGGCCATAAACGATTATGTAGTCCACCCCAGATTAAGGAAAAGGATCATAAATGTTTAGGTGGTCTACCCCAAAATTATCGTTGGGGCAATAAATGTTGGCCCACTCAAATTTTATGGAAACGGGCCATAAATGTTTAGGTGGTCTACCCCAAAATTACCGTTGTGGCAATAAACGCTTGGCCTACCCAAATTTTAAGGAAACGGGCCATATTTCCGACATGATACAACCTTCTCACTAATTTATGGGTGGGGCCAACTGAACTCCTACAAAAATTGTCAAAATATGCCACCCCATTTTTTTCCAAAACCAGCAACCACAAGCGCCTAAGCCAAATTCAAACAAACGATTGTTTGAACAATTGAGTAAGAATTATCCTCATAGCATTCATGTACATTGAAAATAAAAAGTCCTCACATAAAAGTTAGGTTAAATAAAAATTAGTTTAATTGCACTGAAATCTGTCCGACAGCATAATCAACCTAATAAAATGAATATTTATAAATCCTATAGTTGAACGGTATATTCCCGTAGCAGAGATGATTAGTAAAACAACATTTCAAAAGTGACTGTATACACCTATATAGCAACCAAACAAATATTTGTTGGACAGACGCCTTGAGTAAGTTTATTCCTACTTATGGGGTTAACATTTTGAAAAAGTTTTGCAAAATTGTATATAAAAATTGACATATGGGAAGAATATAGCATATATTGATATTGTAACTTGCAGCATTTCTGCAAAATGGGGGTTATTTTATGTTGATTGAATTTAGAACAAAAAATTATAAGTCGTTTAATGAGGAATTAACTTTTTCTATGGTACCTGCACCTAAGCAGAAGGGAATTGATTACAGTATCTTAACGGAAAAAATTGGATCTAAAGTTTATAAAGCATTATGTAGCTCCGTTATCTACGGTCCTAATGCATCCGGGAAAACTAATTTGATTGAAGCAATGGAGGTATTCAAATCGATTGTACTCCGTGGAAATATTAAAAATGCTAACACATATCTTAGCCCGAATATTGCGATGAGTAAGTTAGAATTAATCCCCAATGCAAAAAACGCAAAAAGTGAACCAACGTTGTTTTCTGTTAAATTTTTAGAAAATAAAATGTTATTCGAATACAAACTAGTAATAGACCTAGGAAGATTTCTTGACAAAGATCATAAAAGGGAGATCGTATCTGAACAGCTTTCCATAAATGAAAAGGTTGTTTTCTCAAGAAATAAAAAACAAGTAAAATTTGGTGAACTAAGGGTTGTTCAAAAATTTGGGATTTTTGGATTTGATGAGAATAAATTAAATATTATTTCGCTAGCAAAAGACAATTTACAAGAAGAGGAGTTATTTTTAACAACTGGTTTTAAAATAATGTTTAGTTCAAAGATTGTTAACATGATTACTTCATGGTTTAAAGATAAATTTATCATTGTTTATAGGGCGGATATGCTTGAAACGCATACAGACATTTCAAAGCCCCGAAAAAATATAATCTATAAAGATGATTTTAGTGAGGCAGCACGCATTTTTGGTTCCTCTTTTAGTGATGTAGGATATATTGTAGAGGATGAAGAAGACGAACCTACACGTGTATCTATTGTTGGTAATCGAACATTGCCGGCAGAGGTGTTTGAATCTCACGGAACGATTCGCTTTATGAATATGTTTCCACTGTTAGTGAGTACCTTGCAAAAAGGTGGAACTTTAGTTATTGACGAATTTGATGCATCGATTCATCCAATGGCTTTAATGAATATTGTTAATGTATTTCATAATGATGAAGTTAACATGAATAAAGCCCAGCTTATTTTTAATACACACAATCCAATTTTTTTAAATCGAAATTTGTTTCGAAGAGATGAAATTAAGTTTGTTGAGCGAGATGAATTGACAGATAACAGCACTCTTTACTCTTTGTCGGATTTTGGCACAAGTGGAAAAAGTGGAGCAAGAAAACAAAGTGATTACATGAAAAATTATTTTATTAGTCAATATGGTGCTATAAAAGAAGTTGATTTTACGCCTTTATTTGAAAAGATTTTAAAGGAGGCAGAAAGCAAGTCATATGAAAAGGAAGATGAATAAAAAGTACTATTTTTCTGTTGAGGGGCAAACCGAAAAGTGGTACCTAGAAAGATTACAATTTTTAATCAATAATGAACCGTCATCCGTGCTTTCTGTCTCCTTTGTTAGTAAAGTTGAAAAAAATCCTTTAAAATTTGTAAAGTCGGTCACTCACATTGATAAAATAGAAATTACACATTTATTAGACTTGGAGAGTACCGAGCCACAACACATAAAAAATTTCGAGAACTCCCTGGACTTAATGAAAAAAGCATCAAGTCTGGGGAAACAAATAAAGTATCAATTAGGCTATTGTAATTTCACATTTGAACTTTGGCTAATTTTACATAAGATTGATTGTTTTACATTTTTTGAGCATCGAAAGAGCTATTTAAAACCGTTGAATCGAGCATATGGTGAAAAATTTTCCAGCATAGATGAATGGAAGGAGGAAAAGAATTTTAAAAGAATATTAAATCAAATTTACTTAGATGATGTCAGGCAAGCCATTAAGAGAGGAAAAATGATTATGCAATTTAATTCTAAAAATAACTATAGAATGGTAGATTATAAGGGATATAAATATTACTTAGAAAATCCGTCTCTTACAATCTGGGAATCAATCGAGAAAATAATGAAAGATTGTGATCTTATGAAAGAAGGGAAGTAACTAACCGAGTTATGGATGTGGTACTCCAATTATTTGGCAATAAGACAGTTAAGTTTGCAACCTAAGGGGTTCATTATTAAATTAATGGACGATGAACCTAAGTCCTCACGTTCCCCAGAAAAGATAGTATGGAATTTTCCCTCATGGACAATAAAGATTTAAAAATCACTAAACTTAAGTACATCATTTAGGTTAGATTGAATTACTTCTTCTTTAATATTCTCGAAATCTAAAGTAAAATGAAGTTGGGTCAGCATCAATTCCTCCTATTACGTTTTTAGGTCGTTAAAAACATTGTAACATGGGTTGATGTTTGCCCTTTCTTTTTACACTATTATAAAGATTTAATCCACAAGGGCGGCTCTCGGGGATAAAACAGGGTGTTGATCAGGAAGAACTGTCCAATAGAGCGCGTCTCGCGGACAAAACGGTGATTCGATCGGTGAGAACTGTCCAATAGAACGCGTCTCGCGGACAAAACACGGAGTCCACCAGCAAGAACTGTCCAATAGAGCAAGCTCTCACGGACAAAACGGAGACTCAATCAGCAAGAACTGTCCAAAAGAGCGCGTCTCGCGGACAAAACGGGGATTCGATCAGGAAGAACTGTCTAATAGAGCGCGTCTCACGGACAAAACGGGGATTCAATCAGCAAGAACTGTCCAATAGAGCGCGTCTCGCGGACAAAACGGAGACTCAATCAGCAAGAACTGTCTAATAGAGAGCGTCTCACGGACAAAATGAGGAGTCGATCAGCAAGAACTGTCCAATAGAGCGCGTCTCGCGGACAAAACGGTGATTCGATCGGTGAGAACTGTCCAATAGAACGCGTCTCGCGGACAAAACACGGAGTCCACCAGCAAGAACTGTCCAATAGAGCAAGCTCTCACGGACAAAACGGAGACTCAATCAGCAAGAACTGTCCAATAGAGCGCGTCTCGCGGACAAAATGAGGAGTTGATCAGTGGAAACTGTCCAATAGAGCAGGCTCTCGCGGACAAAACGGGGATTCGATCGGCGAGAACTGTCCAATAGAACGCGTCTCGCGGACAAAACGGGAAGTCGATCAGGAAGAACTGTCCAATAGAGCGGCACTCACGGACAAAACGGAGACTCAATCAGCAAGAACTGTCTAATAGAGCGCGTCTTACAGACAAAACGGAGACTCAATCAGCAAGAACTGTCCAATAGAGCGGGTCTCGCGGACAAAACAGAGACTCAACAAGCAAGAATTGTCCAATAGAGCGGGTCTCGCGGACAAAACGGAGACTCAATCAGCAAGAACTGTCCAATAGAGCAGGCTCTCGCGTACAAAACGGAGACTCAATCAGCAAGAACTGTCCAATAGAGCGCGTCTCGCGGACAAAACGGGGATTCAATTAGCAGAAACTGTCCAATAGAGCGGGTCTCGCGGACAAAACGGTGATTCGATCGGTGAGAACTGTCCAATAGAACGCATCTCGCGGACAAAATGAGGAGTTGATCAGTGGAAACTGTCCAATAGAGCAGGCTCTCGCGGACAAAACAGAGACTCAACAAGCAAGAATTGTCCAATAGAGCGGGTCTCGCGGACAAAACGGTGATTCGATCGGTGAGAACTGTCCAATAGAACGCGTCTCGCGGACAAAACACGGAGTCCACCAGCAAGAACTGTCCAATAGAGCGCGTCTCGTGGACAAAACGGAGACTCTATTAGCGAGAACTGTCCAATAGAACGGCTTTCACGGACAAAATGGGATGTCAATCAGCAAGAACTGTCCAATAGAGCAGGCTCTCGGGGACAAAACAGGGAGTTGATCAGCAGGAACTGTCCAATAGAGCGCGTCTCACGGACAAAACCAAGTGCCAAACAATAAAAACTGTCCACGAGAACGCCTCTCACGGTTGGTTAAATGATCATCTAATTAGATGATAATATTTGAACACTTGAATCTTGTGTGTCCGTAACAAATTAATTAAATGATAAGCGGGTAGAAATGGCCTCATCTTTATTTCCTTAACAAGATAGGATAACAATTTTAGCCATTAGATTAAAAGAATGTCGGAAATTGTAAATTTGAACACTCTCCTCTTTTTGTGTCCAGCTGCGACGTCAAATTCATTACGTATTATTGTCTGTTTATACATTCGCTCGCAAATCCTAAAGTTGCTTAACCATTCTGCGTTATCTTCCATCTAGTTGTTTTCGGTAGGTACTTTCCAGGCCGACATCTGCTGAAATATATAAAAAGTCTCCAGCATAAATCACAGTATCACCATGTGGAACAATTTCTTGTTCTCCCCGTTTAATCAGAACTAAAAGGGTTTCACTTGGCCAAGGGCAATCTTTTACCCTCTTACCGACTAGCGATGTATTCGTCACTGCGACCGGGTAAACAAAAGTTGTATAGCGACCTTTCTTATGACCAATCTGTCCGCCTAATAATTTTTGGAGAAGGCCATCATAAACAGGGATGACGCCCATCATATCGGCAAACACATAGGCAGAGAGAGAAACGATTGCAATAGGCATTAATACTTCTAAATTCCCTACCATTTCCGAAACTAATATGATTCCGGTTAATGGAGCTTTACAGATTGCAGTAAAATAGCCGGCCATTGCATAGACGATAAAACAACGGATTAGTTCATCGTCCACTCCGAAATACATGTGAATCAATTGACCAAAAAATGCACCCAAGGAAGCACCAATCGTTAGTAAAGGAAGAAAAATTCCCCCTGGCAGACCACTTCCATAGGAAATCATGGAAAAAACAAAGCGCAAAACAAAGATTAGCGCCAACATTCCTAAAGAAAAATACGTATGACTGAGCCCCATAATGACTTCAGCACCGCCGCCTAAAAGATCAGGAACAAAGTACCCAATTGGGATGATTAATAGAAACGGGATAAGTCCGTACATATGGTTTGGAAGAAATCTAATATGTTGATACCATTCCGATATATGGAACAACACTTTTTGATATAGATAGCCGAAAACCGCCAAGAGTCCTCCTAAGGCAATGAGCCAGAGATAACTTTGTAGTGGGAAAGTTGGTAGTTCCCCTAAATAGAGAACAGGCGTCATGCCGAAAATATTTAAGGAGACAAAGTTTGACGTAATAGAAGCGGCAAAACATGTGACCAGTAACGTCGAGCTGAAATGATGATGAATCTCTTCTAATCCGAATAACAGTCCGGCTACCGGAGCGTTAAATGCAGCAGAAAGACCGGCACTTGCACCACTTGTAATCAAAATTTTTTCATCCGTTTTATTTCCATGTGTATATTCATTGACACCTTGTCCGACTGTAGCTCCTAATTGAATCGAAGGACCTTCCCGACCAAGAAATGCACCGGAACCGATGGAGAGGATTCCACCAACAAACTTTTTCCATAGAACTGATTTCCAATTTAGTTCAATGACTCCTTGAATTTGTCCTTTTACTTGAGGAATACCACTGCCTTTAATATTCGGCTCGCTCCTCAATAACCAGCTGAGGAAAAGGGTTGCCAAAATGATACCGATGATTGCATAAAGGAACAAAGCGGGATATTCATGGGTACGTTCAAAAAAAGTCTTGACATAATTAATTGATTGTTGAATAGACAGGCGAAAAATACTAACAACGAATCCTGCCAAAATTCCAACCAATCCACCTCGTATAACGTATCCAATCGGGTTCAACGGTATTGACCAGATTGAAATTTTGTCTTTCATTTTCTGTCAACTCCAAATACGAGAACTAAGCGGTAGCACGCTAGGATAGAAAGCAAATTTCACTAAAAAAAGGATACTCCTTTGGTAGAATGATAAGAATCAAAACCAAGCAAAGAGTACCCCTATGTAACAGAATATCACAGAATACCTAGATTTAAAACTGCTTAAGCAAATGGTGAGGCCATTGAGAAAGTGCAAAATAATCTAACTAAATACCATACAAAGATGTTATTCACGGTCAATAATACTATAAATATTGGCATAGATTTATTACGAATAGCTTGAATCAACCCAAATTAATTTTTCGATTGAAATCTAGTGTTTTATGCGTTAAAGTAGCAAATTTAACTTTTACAAAAAAAAGTCATGATCACAGCTCACACTTTTTTAGTACATCATGATAAAGCCCGAAAAGCTTGGTAGACCAAAAGTTAAACTAAGTTTTTGATTTTCTGTGTATAATTTGATTAAAGACTCAATCATAGTTATTCAAAATAAACCCATTTATTCTTTCCAGATTTTTTGAAATTTTTTTCAAGTATCCGGTTTATTCTCTTTTTATTTGTAACTACCTTACACCATTCATAAACTAAACTTGTCGTAATTTTTTGATCCGGAAATAGTAGTTTGATCTCTTCTACACTTCGTACGACAGCAGTTTCGACTAATTCCTTATGCCCACAATCGAGACAAAGACAATATCTTCCATTATCAACGGTGACCGTAATCTTATTACATTTTTCACAAATTATACCTTTCCTCAAATCCTTATAATTATATGCAGGTAGCTTTATGAATGGGTCCCTACTGACTTGTGAGTTAATTAATTGATCAGCAAACATTTTGTGTTTACCACTCAATTTGCCTGTATTGCTATCAAGTTGTTCAAATAATCGCCCAAGTTGAGAATGGAAAATAAATGGCATGTTCATCGGTGCTCGATACAGTGTAAACTTCGGATTAACAAAAACGATATTTACAACAATAGGAAAATCAAATCCATGATCTTTCATCCATCTGCGAAAACGATTTTCCGTCCTTTTTATTTGATCAACCGGATTTGAAATTTCAAGATTTGGTTTTATAAATAATTTGTCTTCCTCAAAATAATGGTCACCCTCATTATTTTTAATATCAAAAACCTGTATGGAATTAGGGAAAATAATTAAGGAATCAATCTGAAACGTAGAATGATTTACTTCCAGTAGCAAATCATTTAAAATGAGGCAGTTACACTGAAGTTTCCTAGTAATAGAATCAAAAAATAGTTCCCCCTCATACCCCTTTTCTAAATTCTTGTAATACTGTCTATCACTTTCAGCTAGATCAGCACGGGCTAAAAGAATTCTCATTACTTGCAATTCTACTGGTTCAGTTCGTACTTTGTATTCCATATTCCACTTCCTTTTGATAGTTTTTTCAGAATTATTATAGAACAATATTATAAAAAAATCCATACTTGTGTTAATACTCAAAAATGCATTTTGGAGAAACTTGAATCTAAATGTAGTATTACCTATATCGATTTAGACACAATATGTTGTAAATCGGTTGTCAGTTATTAAAAAATAAGAATTTTTTGTGGTAATTATACTAAACTTATAAAAGAACTAAACTTGTGAGGACGAAGCGGGAGGTATAAGTTAGTAAGATTCGTAACAAAAACCTTTAGAGATAGGGGCCGCTGAAAAACTATTCGAATAAGTTCATTTTCACTATAGTAGAGTAAACTAAGAAAATATAGCTAAATATGGCGTTTAGCAAGATTAGTTCGTACTTTTGCAGTGGCCTCGGGCGGCTCTCACGGACAAAATGGTGATTCAAATAGCAAGAAGTGTCCAATAAGGCGGCTCTCGCGGACAAAACGGAGACTCAATTAGCAAGAACTGTCCAATAGAGCGCGTCTCGCGGACAAAAAGGAGACTCAAATAGCAAGAACTGTCCAATAGAGCGGCTCTCACGGACAAAAAGGGCGGTCAATTAGCAAGAACTGTCTAATAGAGAGGCTATCACGGACAAATCAGTGAGGCAATCACCTAAAACTGTCCAATAGAGCGCGTCTCGCGGACAAAATGGAGACTCATTTAGCAGGAACTGTCCAATAGAGCGCGTCTCGCGGACAAAACGGAGACTCAATTAGCGAGAAGTGTCCAATAGGGCGGCTCTCGCGGACAAAAAGGAGACTCAAATAGCAAGAAGTGTCCAATAGGGCGGCTCTCGCGGACAAAAAGGAGACTCAAATAGCAAGAAGTGTCCAATAGAATGCCTCTCACGGACAAAATGGGATGTCAATCAGCAAGAAGTGTCCAATAGAGCGGCTCTCGCGGACAAAATGAGGAGTTGATCAGTAAGAAATGTCCCATAGAGCGGCTTTCACGGACAAAACGGTGACTCAAATAGTAAGAACTGTCCAATAGAGCGCGTCTCGCGGACAAAATGAGGACTCAATCAGCAGGAATTGTCCAATAGAGCGCGTCTCGCGGACAAAATGGAGACTCAATTAGCGAGAACTGTCCAATAGAGCGCGTCTCGCGGACAAAATGAGGAGTCGATCAGGAAGAACTGTCTAATAGAGCAAGCTATCGCGGACAAAACGGAGACTCAATTAGCGAGAACTGTCCAATAGAGCGCGTCTCGCGGACAAAACAGGGAGTTAATTAGCGAGAACTGTCTAATAGAGCGCGTCTCGCGGACAAAATGGAGACTCAAATAGCAAGAACTGTCCAATAGAGCGCGTCTCGCGGACAAAATGGAGACTCATTTAGCAGGAACTGTCCAATAGAGCGCGTCTCGCGGACAAAACGGAGACTCAATTAGCGAGAACTGTCCAATAGAGCAGGCTCTCACGGACAAAACAGGGACTCAATCAGCATGAACTGTCCAATAGGGCGGCTCTCGCGGACAAAACGGAGACTCAATTAGCGAGAACTGTCCAATAGAGCGGCTCTCACGGACAAAATGGTGATTCAAATAGCAAGAATTGTCCAATAAGGCGGCTCTCGCGGACAAAACGGAGACTCAATTAGCAAGAACTGTCCAATAGAGCGCGTCTCGCGGACAAAATGGAGACTCATTTAGCAGGAACTGTCCAATAGAGCGCGTCTCGCGGACAAAATGGGGACTCAAATAGCAAGAAGTGTCCAATAGAGCGGCTCTCACGGACAAAACCGGAATCCAATCAATAAAAACTGTCCAATTAACCAGCTCTTAACAAAAAGTCGAGAGTAAATCCATGTCAAAAACGATAAAAATAAGCACAACAGATTCTTCTCACTGTTGTGCTTATTATAAAGTTAATTTGAGTTTGGTTCTTGCCGATGTCACTACCGCCGAAAAACAACGTAGAATCAATAACTTCATACAGATTGCAAAGTTTGTTTGTGCGAAAATCGCAGTCGTGTGCAAATCACTACAGAATCAATAACTTCTTCCAAATTGCAAAGGTTGTTAGGCCGAAAATCGCTGCCGCGTGCAAAATACCACAGCAATAGCAACACGGAAAGTCGGACAAATCGTCAAGCCGCACATCAGGTCCAAACCACCATTAGAATCCATAACAACGCCATTTCGGGACAACCCTATTTCGCCACGACTCAATTTCTCGACAACCCTATTTCGTTACGACTCAATTCGTCACAACGCCCATTCTCGACAACATCATTTTGCCACAACGCCATTTCGTGACGACACCATTTCGCCACAGCCACGACTCAATTTCTCGACAACCCTATTTCGCGACGACTCAATTCGTCACAACGCCCATTCTCGACAGCATCATTTTGTCACAACCCCATTTCTCAAAAACCCTATTTCGCCACAAAATAATTCATAATTGTCTCGGCCCAAAGTTGATGTCCTTTCATGTTTGGCATGTTGTCATCTGTTAAGTATTGTAAGATTTCATCACTCGTATAATCTGGCCAATTTTTCCAGTGATCAAAATAAGGCAGGCCTCTTTCTTCGGCAAATGCTTTTAGTTGCTCCACTTGCTGCGGATAATTGACTGCCCCATAAATTGGGTGTGGCGGTTGCAAAATAATCTGTACATCAGAATTCGCGCTAATCAACAAATCAATAATGGCTGCAACATTATCAAGAGATTGTTCAATGCCGATCTCACCGTTATCCTCTAATGTGAAACCTTCCAAAAAGACGATATCATAACCTGTATTGGCGATTTCCTCAGCTGAACTACTGGAAAGAAAGCCTGTAGATCCGCCATCATATTGATAAGTAACAACATCAACAAATGAACTCCCATATGCTGTTTCCAATTGTTTTTCGACCATATCACTCCAACCACCAGCACCTTTACCAAGAGCCTCTGAACCGACTAAGGCAATCTCTAGTTTTTCTCCTGCATCATAAGCTGCAAGAAAAGCCTTTTGAACACCGTTAGGTAAATTGGCCGTCATCGATTCAATTTCTGTTCGCCGAGCGTCAGACTTTTTCTTGGTGTCTTCTGACTTGCTATCATGACTGCTCCCTTGACTAATAATCCCATCTTCGGTACCATTTACAACTTGATCCCTTTTTTCATTCCAATAGATTCCCCCCATAACTGTAACCAAAATAAAGGCAATAAATGAAAAAATCACCAAAATCCGTTTTCCCATGTTAACCTCCAACATTTCCGTAAAAAATGAATAAATATGTCGAAAAATTAGTTGAAAATGATTGATTTATTTGAAAAATCAACTATAATTTAATTTAGTACAAGAATCGCCCGCTCAATTCCCAAATTTGCCTAAACTCACAAATTTCAATATACTTTTTTAAAAAAAGTCATGGAAATATTATGCGAAAAGAGATATGATAAAAAATGTAAAATTACAAGATTAGGTGTACTAGCGATTTCTGACTTCTTGTTTTATTTTAATTCAAAATTTCTATTTTGGGAATAACAATGCTGAAAAATTAATCAAGTCATCCCGATTTTATCTTTATGAAAAAAAGTTTTCGATAAGCTCGTAACACATGTAAATAAGCCATAAGGATTCAACTCTTTTGAAAGCTGTTAAACCATTTTGAAAAAAAACCAAGTAAGTTACATAATCGCATAAACTCTATTTTTAGTACAAAAAAACCAAGTAAGTTACACAATCGCATAAACTCTATTTTTAGTACAAAAAAACTAAGTAAGTTACAAAACCGCATAAACTCTATTTTTAGTACAAAAAAACCAAGTATGTTACATAGCCGCATAAACTCTATTTTTAGTACAAAAAAACCAAGTAAGTTACATAACCGCTTAAACTTTATATTTAGTACAAAAAAACCAAGTAAGTTACATAATCGCATACACTCTATTTATAGTACAAACAAACCAAGTAAGTTACATAATCGCATACACTCTATTTATAGTACAAAAAAACCAAGTAAGTTACACAATCGCATACACTCTATTTATAGTACAAACAAACCAAGTAAGTTACATAACCACATAAATTTTATATTTAGTAATCATAAAATCTATGGTATAATTGCCATGGTTATTATGCAATATGAATAATAGATTGCTATATTTAAATATCATACGTTTATTGCTAAAAATTTTAGGAGGCATCCATGGAAGAGACAATTAGTTTGAAAGAATTGTTTGAAACCGTGCGGAAACGGCTTAGTTTTATATTACTATTAACGTTTTCGACCGCTGTGGTCGCTGCGATTTTCAGCTTCTTCATTATTACTCCAGTATACCAAGTATCAACTCAAATATTAGTTAATCGCTCAACAGTTGATGAAAACTTCAATACGAATGAAGTACAAACGAATATTCAATTGATTAACACTTACAGTGGTATTATTACAAGCCCACGGATATTGGATATTGTTTCTGAAGAATTGAAAGGAAAATATACAACCGCGGAGTTAAAAGAAAAGATAACTGTTCAAAGCGAGGATAACTCACAAATCCTCAGTGTCGTTGTTGAAGACCCGAACCCGAATGAAGCGGCAAAAATTGCTAATAAAATCGGCGAAGTGTTTCAAAGAGAAGTTGTAAAAATTATGAATGTGGATAACGTAAATATTTTAACACCGGCTGAAGTTCCGGATGACATTTCACCGGTAAAACCAAAACCGCTCTTGAATATTGCCATCGCCATCGTTATTGGACTTATGGCGGGTGTTGGACTTGCTTTCCTATTCGAATATTTGGATAACACGTTGAAAACTGAGGAGGATATTGAACGATACCTAGACTTACCTGTGCTCGGTGTAATCACAACCATTGATTCTTCGGATAGTCCCGCACACAAAAAACAGCGGCGGAGAGGGGAGACACGATAATGGCAAAAAACAAAACTACGTTTCGCTCAAAACGGCATTTAATAGCAAAAAAAGATCCGAAATCCCCGATTACCGAACAATACCGAACCATTCGGACCAATATTCAATATGCTTCGGTAGACCAAGCGATTCAGTCGATCATTGTTACATCATCCGGTCCAATGGAAGGAAAATCAACTACAACAGCAAATCTGGCTGTTGTGTTTGCTCAACAAGGGAAAAAAACGTTGCTGATTGACGCAGATTTACGCAAACCAACGGGTCACTACACTTTCCAATTACCAAACACAGTTGGTTTAACCAGTGTATTAACAAAACAAGTTGAACTTATGGAAGCTGTTCAAATGACGGATGTGGAAAATCTATACATCTTAACATCCGGTCCGATCCCGCCGAATCCGGCAGAGTTATTGGCTTCCGTTTCAATGGAGTATCTATTAAAAGAAGCTTACAATTCATTTGACTTTATCTTGTTCGATACACCACCCGTTTTAGCTGTGACCGATGCACAAGTATTGGCTAATATAGTAGATGGTTCAATTTTGGTAACATCGAGTGGAACAACGGATCGAGACGGCGCAATCAAAGCAAAGGAACTGTTAAACAATGCAAACGCGAAATTATTAGGTGCAGTACTTAACAATAAGAAAGCCGATAAAAATATGCATTACTACTATTACTATGCAGAAAAATAATAAACTACGAAATTAGGAGGCGACAAAGATGATCGATATTCATTGTCATATACTTCCGGGACTTGATGACGGCGCACAAACACTAGAAAATAGTTTAGAAATGGCAAAGGCAGCAGTTAATGACGGGATCCGGAAAATTGTCGCTACTCCTCACCATCAAACATCAAGATACAATAATCCAAAAAAGATTGTTGTTGAGAAGGTGAATCTATTAAATGATGCCTTGCAAGAAGAAGGAATTCCGCTTGAGATTTTGACAGGTCAGGAAGTTCGTCTATTTGGCGATTGGGAATTGGAATATAATAACGATTTAATTGCCACGGTCAACGGTAAAAACTATATTTTGATAGAATTTCCGTCCAACCATGTACCAAACTATGCCGAGCGTCTTTTTTATGAAATGCAGACAAAAGGGCTTATACCGGTTATCGTTCATCCGGAACGCAACAGTCAAATTGTCGAACAGCCGGACAAGCTCTTTTCACTCATTGAAAAAGGGGCGATCTCACAAGTAACGGCATCTTGTGTCACTGGTGAGCTAGGAAAAAAAATTCAAAAGTTCTCCTTTCAACTGATTGAAGCGAACTTAACCCATTGTATTGCTAGTGATGCACATAATACAACAACACGTCCATTTCGTTTAAGTGCGGCTTATGAAGTGATTGGGAAGGAATTCGGGACGGAAATCGTGTACATGTTCCGAGAAAATACCGAGTCGATCATTAGTGGAAAAATGATTTATCGTGAAGATCCACAACCAATCAAGCGAAAAAAAATACTCGGGCTATTTTAAAAAAGAGGGAAATCACTTAGAGCCCCATAACTATTAAAATACAAGGGTTTTATAGAGTAGCCAACTTTTCGCCTATTTGTTTTATATGAAGAACAGTAACCAATAAAACGAAGGAATATTCTTGGAAGAGACCATTTGATAAAAGATTCACAAGCAAAGCTATTTCAAAAGTAGATGATAGCTTGCTTTAATAAGTGTAAAAATCTGGTAAAACAAAAAAATGAACCACATGTTCTTAAAGGTGATGTCTCCTAACCAGTATCAAAGGAGGCACTCGGCCATGCTGTGGGTGATGTTGATAACGAACTGACACCTTAGACACTTGTTGTCGAAAGTATGGTGTGAGGACGGGTTAGATGCCCAATTTATAATATTCATGTGGATTTTAACAAATTATTCAAAAAATTTACGTTTGAAACAAAGTATTTTGTGTTTTGTTCAATAAAATTATTCTAACCTTTGCAAAACCTTCTGGGGTGGCAGTCGGATCATTCACATAAGTTACTGACTTCAATCTCTGAGAGAGAATCGACTAGAAAATGTCTAATGAAAGAACATAAAACCATAAAATATATTGTGTTTTTCATTAGGCTTTTTTTCTTTAAAAAATAGGAAAATATTACTATTAAAAAATAATATTTTCCAAAGGATACATAATTAGGGGGGCTATTCAGTTTTGAAACAGGTAAGAAAAGCGATTATTCCGGCAGCAGGTCTCGGGACCAGATTTTTACCGGTAACGAAAGCTATGCCTAAAGAAATGTTGCCAATCGTGGACAAGCCGACGATTCAATACATAGTCGAAGAGGCGGTCGCATCCGGTATTGAAGACATCATTATCGTTACCGGGAAAGGGAAACGGGCGATTGAAGACCATTTTGACAATGCACCGGAACTGGAAGCGAATTTAAGAGAGAAAGGTAAATTCGATCTACTAGAGAAAGTCCAGTACTCATCAAACCTCGCCAATATTCACTATATCCGACAACGGGAGCCAAAAGGACTTGGACATGCTGTTTGGTGTGCCCGTAACTTTATCGGGGACGAACCATTTGCGATATTACTTGGGGACGATATTGTTCAAAATGATACACCATGTATACGTCAATTAATGGACCAATACGAAGAAACATTCTCATCCGTAATCGGTGTTCAACAAGTTCCAGAAAGTGAAACTTCCCGCTATGGAATCATTGACCCCATCTCCAGTGAGGGTCGCCGTTATCAAGTGAGAAACTTTGTTGAAAAGCCAGAACCAGGCACTGCACCATCAAACCTCGCTATTATGGGTCGTTACGTGCTGACACCAGAGATCTTCCATTTTTTGGAGAAACAACAAGTGGGCGCAGGTGGAGAAATTCAATTAACCGATGCAATCCAACAGTTGAACCAAATCCAACGTGTATTTGCCTATGATTTTGAAGGCAAACGGTATGATGTTGGTGAGAAAATTGGGTTTATAAAAACTACAATTGAATTTGCTCTTCAAGATGAAGAGTTAAAACCTCAAGTAACAAAGTTTATTAACTCATTATATGGAAGTGAACTTATCAAATTGTAAAAGGTGTTAAGCTCTATATAACAGCTTTAACATCATTAAACTTCTATTTAATTGAAAGGAGAGCTTGAGGTGACATATACAAGAAGATTAGCGTTTTTATCATTACTGGACTCGATTATTGTAATGACATCGATTTATTTAATCCTACTGATTTTGAGAATCGACTTAAGTGTATTTACATCACCAACGGTCCTAATAACAATGCTCACACTATTGACTTTTCATCATATTTATGCATTCATTTATCGCTTATATCATAAAGTATGGGAATATGCGAGCGTTGGTGAATTAACGGCCATTGTTAAGGCGGTTACGTTATCGATTCTATCAACAGCAATTGTCCAATTGATTGTCATTCACGATATCTTTTTTCGTGCCCTTATTTTAATATGGATGATGCACATTCTATTGATTGGTGGGTCCCGTTTTTGCTGGAGAGTATTCCGCGATAGTTATTATAAACCGAAAACTCAAAAGAAACGCACATTAATTGTCGGCGCTGGGGCAGCGGGAACAATGGTAGCAAAACAGTTATTACTATCAACTGATTCAGATTTGGAGCCGATTGGTTTTATTGATGATGATTCAAGAAAGATAAACTTGGATTATTTTGGTCTCCCTGTTTTTGGGAATGTAAGAGAAATATATCGGATTGTTGAAACACAAAAAATAGAGCTGATCCTTATAGCGATTCCTTCGTTAA
>Ga0207789_1000275_pt1 | contig 24987 bp, 21 predicted proteins | sample HigsolmetaGSP12D_FD_184840 | JGI IMG/M metagenome (GOLD analysis project Ga0207789, IMG submission 184840) | High solid enriched microbial communities from the Joint BioEnergy Institute, USA - SP1-2-D (SPAdes) | ecosystem: Engineered > Bioreactor > SSF (Solid state fermentation) > Aerobic >...
AAGAATGAAAACAGTCCCATAGGAGAGGCCAGATTGGATTCTATGAGACAAAAGAGCAAGAAAAAAGCGAAAAACTGTCTCATAGAACGGAGCTATGGGACAAAATGCAGGGCAAGAGAGTGAAAACTGTCCCATAGGCACAGTCAAATTAGATTCTATGGGACAAAATGGCAAGAAAAAAGCGAAAAACAGTCCCATAGAACTGCGCTATGGGACAAAACCCAGTGCAAAAGAATGAAAACTGTCCCATAGGAGCAGTCAAATTAGATTCTATGGGACAAAATGGCAAGAAAAAAGCTAAAAACAGTCCCATAGAACTGCGCTATGGGACAAAACCCAGTGCAAAAGAATGAAAACTGTCCCATAGGCGCAGCCAAAATAAATTCTATGGGACAAAATGGAGAGGAAAATGCTAAAAACTGTCTCATAGAACGGCGCTATGGGACAAAATGCAGGGCAAGAAAAAGAAAACTGTCCCATAGGAGAGGCCAGATTGGATTCTATGAGACAAAAGAGCAAGAAAAAAGCGAAAAACAGTCCCATAGAACAACGCTATGGGACAAAATGCAGGGCAAGAGAGTGAAAACTGTCCCATAGGCACAGTCAAATTAGATTCTATGAGACAAAATGGCAAGAAAAAAGTGAAAAACAGTCCCATAGAACTGCGCTATGGGACAAAACCCAGTGCAAAAGAATGAAAACTGTCCCATAGGCACAGTCAAATTAGATTCTATGAGACAAAATGGAAAGAAAAATGCAAAAAACTGTCTCATAGAACTGCGCTATGGGACAAAATGCAGGGTAAAAGAATGAAAATTGTCCCATAGGCGCAGCCAAAATAAATTCTATGAGACAAAAGAGCAAGAAAAAAGCGAAAAACTGTCTCATAGAACGGAGCTATGGGACAAAATGCAGGGCAAGAGAGTGAAAACTGTCCCATAGGCACAGTCAAATTAGATTCTATGAGACAAAATGGCAAGAAAAAAGCGCAAAACAGTCCCATAGAACGGAGCTATGAGACAAAATGCAGGGCAAAAGAATGAAAACTGTCCCATAGGAGAGGCCAGATTGGATTCTATGAGACAAAAGAGCAAGAAAAAAGCGCAAAACTGTCTCATAGAACGGAGCTATGGGACAAAATGCAGGGCAAGAGAGTGAAAACTGTCCCATAGGCACAGTCAAATTAGATTCTATGAGACAAAATGGCAAGAAAAAAGCTAAAAACAGTCCCATAGAACGGAGCTATGAGACAAAATGCAGGGCAAAAGAATGAAAACTGTCCCATAGGAGAGGCCAGATTGGATTCTATGGGACAGAATGCACTTTATGAAAGGAAAAAATGTCTCAGAGAAGAAGTCCTCATAATACCAAATTATCCCTTTACTGTATACTTGTACATTAATCCAAAAAAAGCTGCTCGCTTTTTCAATTGTGGTTCCTTAAACCAACACAATTACAGCGAAACAGCTTAAAATGTCATTAAATTAAATTTCCTCAATTTCTTTTAAATACGCATGTAAAGCTTCTTTCCAATCAGGAAGTGGGGTAAAACCTTGTTTTTCTAATTCAGCCTTGCTTAAAACAGAATATTTCGGGCGTTTTGCAGGTGTTGGATATTGTTCCGTTGTTAGCGGGTTCACCTTAACCGACAAACCTGCTTGTTTAAAAATCTCCACTGCAAATTCATACCACGAGCAAACACCACTATTGGTTGCATGGTAGGTGCCGTATTTTTCCGTTTGAATCAGTTCAATGATAAATTTTGCTAAGTCCATCGTGTAAGTAGGGGAGCCAACCTGGTCAGCAACAACGCCTACTTCTCCACGTTCTTTTCCCAGTCGAAGCATCGTTTTTACAAAGTTTTTCCCGTTTTTGCCGAAGACCCAAGCGGTACGGACAATATAAAACCGATCCAAAATTTCCTTCAAAAAATTTTCTCCGGCAAGTTTTGTCCGACCATAAGCGCCAATCGGATTAGTTGGATGGTCGACCTCATACGGCTCACTGGCATTTCCTTCAAACACATAGTCCGTGCTGACAAAGAGCATTTTGGCACCAATCTCCTTCGCTGCCTGTGCCAAATATTTCGTTCCTAATGCATTCACCTGATAAGCCGCCTCTTCATCATTTTCAGCACCATCAACGTTTGTATAGGCCGCACAATGAACAATCACATCCGGCTTGACCTCTCTAATTTTCCCCTTTACAGCCTCTTCATTGGTAATATCCATTTCTTTCCGGTCGACACCGGTTACGATATGTTCCTTTGAATCTAATAATTTGACCACATCATGACCAAGTTGCCCGTTAACTCCGGTTACTAAAATATTCATAATTACTCAACCTCTAATCTATCACCATACTGTTGTTTAAAGTATTGTTGATATTCACCGGAAATAATATTTTCCCACCAGTCTTTGTTTTCCAAATACCAATCAATCGTTTCTTTAATACCAGTTTCAAAGGTATGTTTCGGTTCCCAGCCAAGTTCCGTACGAATTTTCGTTGCATCGATTGCATAACGACGATCATGGCCCGGACGATCTTTAACAAATTTAATAAGGGACTCCGGTTTTCCTAAATGTTTTAAAATCGTTTTTACAATTTCAATATTCGTATGCTCATTATTTCCGCCAATATTGTATACTTCACCGACAACCCCTTTATGAAGTACGGTATCAATAGCTTCACAATGATCTTCCACATATAACCAATCACGAACATTTAACCCGTCACCATAAACCGGTAAATCTTTATCATGCAAAGCGTTGATAATCATTAACGGAATTAATTTTTCCGGAAAATGGAATGGACCGTAATTGTTTGAACAACGAGTGATGTTCACAGGCATTCCGTATGTTTCATGGTAAGCGCGAACGAGCAAGTCTGCGCCGGCTTTACTTGCACTGTACGGACTGTTTGGTGCGAGAGGAGTTTCCTCGGTAAAATAACCGGTCTCACCAAGTGTACCATATACTTCATCGGTGGAAACTTGCAAATACTTCTTCACACCGATATTTTTTGCAGCATCTAACAGAACTTGAGTCCCCTGAACATTGGTGCGAACAAAAATTCCGGGTTCAGTAATGCTTCTGTCTACGTGTGATTCTGCGGCAAAATTGATGACATAGTCAAATTTTTCTTCTGCAAAAAACCCGTTAATAAACTCATGGTCAGCAATATCACCCTTGACAAACTTGTAATTCGGTTTATTTTCTATCTCTTTTAAATTTTCAAGGTTGCCTGCATATGTTAAAAGGTCCAGGTTAACAATTTGATATTCAGGATATTTCTTCACCATGTAGCGAACAAAATTACTGCCAATAAATCCTGCTCCACCTGTTACTAATACTTTCATCATGTACCTCCTATTTTTATAAATAAAGTTCAACGTTGCTAAATGTTTGCCTTAGAAAGAATGAATCTTACGCATTTCAGTATGCTTTTACGTATTCATGCTATCTGTTTGAACTTGAAAGTGACCTATTTTCGCTAACAAGTTTCAAAGTTGCTACTACATGTCTCCGTTATTTATTTGCTCCTGAAAAACTCATTTTCACAATAAAGTCTGCAATTACGCATGAATGATTTTTTTTATCTTGATAGACATTTATTTTTCATAAACAAAGTTCAAATCTGCTTTAGCAAGGGTCGGGTGTTTCGTATCTTTGTCTGATAAAATAGGTGCAGATGTCGGCCAATCAATGCCCAATGCCGGGTCATTCCATAAAATACCGCCATCATGTTCCGGTGAATAAAATTCGTCAACTTTATAAGCAACAATACAATCAGGTACCAATGTACAAAATCCGTGGGCAAACCCTTTTGGTACCAATAATTGACGATTATTATACTCGCTCAAAATAACGCCTGTCCATTTTCCGTATGTAGGAGAACCTTTACGAATATCGACAACAACATCATAAATCGCTCCTCTTACTGCACGCACCAATTTCAGCTGGGCTTTCGGATTTAATTGGAAATGCAGACCACGGATTACCCCAACTTCACGCGACAGCGATTGGTTATCCTGCACAAAATGATAATCAAGTCCAAGTTCAGCAAAAAGTTTTTTGTTATAACTTTCCATAAAATAACCACGGTGGTCACCAAATACTTTTGGTTCAAGAATTTTAACGTCAGGGATACTTGTATCAATTATGTTCATTGAAATTACCTCGATTCTTCATCAAAAATCCAATATTTTACTGAAAAAATTCAACATTAAACAGACTAAAATTAGTAAGAAATTATCCTTGATTGGCAATCTTAATCAAATATTGTCCATATTGATTTTTCTTTAACGGTTCCGCTAACTCCAACAATTTCTCTTTATTAATATACCCCATTTTGTAGGCAATTTCTTCAAGACAAGCAATTTTTAATGTTTGTCGTTTCTCGATCGTTTCAATAAATTGCGATGCCTCAAGCAACGATTCATGGGTACCGGTATCAAGCCATGCAAAGCCACGGCCAAGCAATTCAACATTCAGCTCGCCCATTTCTAAGTATGCTTTATTTACATCTGTAATTTCAAGCTCACCGCGGGCAGATGGTTTAATATTTTTCGCAATATCAATGACACGATTATCGTAAAAATATAGGCCGGTAACTGCATAATTTGATTTCGGTTGTGCCGGTTTTTCTTCAATCGATACAGCTTTTCCGTTTTCATCAAATTCAACGACACCGAAACGTTCAGGATCATTTACATAATAGCCGAAAACCGTAGCTCCTTTTTCACGGGAGGCAGCATTTTTCAATAAATTTGTAAAACCATGTCCATAGAATATATTGTCGCCCAGCACTAAAGCAACATGATCATCACCAATAAATTGTTCACCAATCAAAAAAGCCTGAGCTAAGCCGCCCGGTTCCGGTTGCACTTCATAAGTAATGTGGACACCCAGATCCGAGCCGTTTCCAAAAATTTGCTCAAACCGACCGATATCCTGCGGCGTAGAAATAATAAGAATCTCTTTAATTCCTGCCAGCAATAAAACGGACATCGGGTAGTAAATCATCGGCTTATCATAGACAGGTAATAACTGTTTAGAAACAACTTTTGTCAGCGGGTAAAGCCTTGTTCCACTTCCCCCGGCTAAAATGATACCTTTCATTCGAATCCTCTCCTTTAATCGTCTTGATAATAGAAAGAAATTTTATAAAGAAATATATACGTTATTAACACCAATATCTATAATAAAAGAAAAGAACAGAAATGGCACTATTCTTTAAAAAAAAGATACAAAAACTTAATGTTTTTTCTTGTGTGATAGGATTGCCTGGATCGTTCCAATTCTTCCTTTTAATTGAGTGGTCAAAGATCGCCTTTTGATAGCCGTCACATTTCCGCCATGCCGAACATATTTCATCAGCGGTTCACTAATATGAACGATTTTTTTCCGCTCTATCATACAAACAAGAGCGATCCATTGATCATGCATTTCAATAGAATCCGGAAATGGTAGAATCAACGGTTTCAGCTCTTTACGAAAAGCCATCATACAGCCGGTATAAGCATTTTTAATGATGTTTCCAAATAAACCCTGTTCGATATCATTGTTATTAAATGTATTCCATGAGAGTTCGATTATTTTTAGATTGCCATCCACAACATAAGCATCATGGGTAACCAGCATAACATCCGGGTCTTGAAAGGCATTTTGTACTTTTGCGACTTTGTCGTTTTCCCAAATATCATCTTGATCAGATAGGAAAATAAAGTCTCCTTTGGCAAGTGAAATGGCTTTTTCAAAACTTTTTATCGGACCTGAATTAGTTTCATTGATATGGATTTCAACCCGGTCACCATAATGCTCCCGAATCAATTTCACAGTATTATCAGTTGATCTGTCATCAACAATTAAAATTTGATCATTCTTATCCAATTGCTTTATGATCGATTCCAATTGTCTGATTACAAAATCTTGGCCATTATAGGTAGCCATACAAACAGATATCATTTTCATCAACCTCCTTTCAATGATAGGATCATACGTAACGTATAAAGGGCGATTTTTTTATTTTTGACAGTTATAATCTGTTTAAGAAGTCGTTTAAAAAGTTGTTTTCGGTATTCGGGAAATAATTCACGTTTATATTTTTTATAAAAAGTGAACTCGGAATGCAAGATACTTTTGTAGCGGGTAAGTGAAATAGAATTATAATCCATAACCGATAAATCATGATGTAAATAAATATCGAGTACAAAAGTTTTATAATTTTTTGCGTAAATCTCATAAAATAACCAGTGATCTAAGTAATCCAATGGAAATTCCTCGTTAAAGCCCCCGATCTCTTTAAGGAATGCCACTCTTATTACTGCTCCGGAATTAATTGCCATTACCGGTACGGATTGGACGCCAGGTGAAGGCTGTTGTCCAGATAACGGCCGCAAACTAGAACTGTAAACAGGAGAGACCCACTGATTACCTGTTGTTATTTGTGGAACAATTGCTACTACCTTTGAGTCTACCTTGGGTAAATGAAAAATCTGGTCAACATACTCTTCTGTTACCTCTGTATCATGGTCAAACAAAATTAACCATTCACTGTTGCATTTTTTTGCTTTTTGTAAGGCATAATTATAAGCAGTTGCAATACCTGAGTTTCGTTTGTCGTGTACATAGTGAATAGATACTTGCGAGTACTTTGCCGGATCAAAATGTTGACTTTCAGGACTATTGTCGTACAAAATAAGTTCTATTATAGGAGACTCGATATCTTGTTTAGATGCAATAAAATTAATAAAAGAACGAAATGTTTTACTCGTTTCAATTTTTTGCTTATAAAAAACAATAACAGCAGTAAATTTCATTTGCAGGACCTCTTATACAGGTAATGTCTTTACTTCATCTTTTCTAATTTGGGAATAAATTAATACAATTAACATAAATCCCATTCCAATTGGGTTATTTATGAACGGATTGATATTAGTCAACAACAATACTCCCAAAAATATTGACATAAAAGAGATATCTGTTGTATTAAGAGTCTTTTGACGTTTATAAACGATATAAAAATTAATATAGACAATCATAAAAAGAAATCCCCATATACATAAACCAATTAATCCTTGTTCGACTAGGATATCAAGAAAACTCATTTCGATTCCGCTGATTCTCCCATCTATTTCCGTCCCATATCCAGTCCCAAAAATAAAGTTAACCGGATTGCTTAATAAAATATCTTTAGATGCTAATATAAAACTCATCCTTGTATTCACACTGACATCATTTACTTCTACTCTTTCTTTAGTTTGACCTTTACTTCCCTTAGAACCAAGTATCAGCTTTTCTTCCAAGCCATATTTGAGGCCTGAATTGTCTACCTGTTCATCAGCAGTATCAATTTGGAAACGTGAAAGGGTCATGGTCTGGTATAATATAGGTACAGATATGAACACAATTAATAAAATGGCTGACTTTTTCAAGAAAAATTTCGAGTTACCTAGTAATCGGATTTTTTCCTTCAAACCTTTAACCGGGTCTGTAATGATTTTAGTATCAATTAAAAGGATGGCAAGAATACTAACCATAAACGCTAATAAAAATCCGCGTGTTTCAGACCAAATAATTGATAAAGTACATAAAAATATATTAAATAGATCCACCTTAGAATGTTTTTTAGTTAATGCTGCGTTAAGTGATAAGATCAGACCAATCAATACATAAAAATGACTTTTGTAAAAAACACTGTTACTTGGTCTGAAAAACAAATCGTCGTTCATAATCGTATTCAAAAAGTTAAAGTAATCATTGAAATTATTAATGAATACAGTTTTTCCTAGTAAGGTTATTGTAATTGTGAAAATTGCAACTGTTAGAGCGGAGTATTTTATAATTTTTACAATATGAGTAATCGAAAAACGGGAATTATTAATATAATAGGCCAATGGGAAATAAATGGCTATATAGGAAACTCTTAACAAGTCAGTTATAACCGCAGAGAGCGGATGACCGTAAATCCAACCGATAACTGCACCAATGAAACACCAACCAATCAACATATAAACACCAATTGTTACTGGTGTAAATCGAACAAATGTGTTTACTTCCTTGTTAAAAAAAGATTTTGTTTTAATTAATCGGAAAATGAAAGTGCAGAACAATAAAATATATAAAACTTGTCGGATGGATAAGATTCCAAAATCGATAAGCCTCCCGCCACCTCCGATAAACAATTCAATAAATAGTACGTTTAATAGAAATTTTTCAAATCTAGACATAAAAATGTACTCCCCCAATATGATGCTGGATTCTAATGATTTATTTAGATTAAACCCACTTCCATCCCCATTTATTAAAGAATTTTACCATGGATTTAACAAATATTTTAAATAGCTTCCAATTTTTATGGGAACCTCTTTCATAAAAGTGAACAACAAACGAAAAAGGTGTATAAACTACCCTTCTATTCCTCTTTTTAAGCATTAGACATAAATCCGTATCTTCAAAATACATAAAATACCGCTCATCAAATCCATTGATTTCCTTATATATGTCTCCTCGAATAAGCATAAAGCATCCGGAACCCATATTAATGTCTACAAGTCTGTCTTGAGGAATATCTCTACATTCATAAGTAGCCAATCGCTTAGCAAATAATTTTTTGACAAAGTCAAACGGGATGAACCGCAATGCATAGTCAAAGACCGTTACGCGTCTACGCATGAGATGCTGAATCGATCCATCTTCATTTAAAACTTTAGGAACGAGTAATGCAATGGATTCATCATTCTCCATAACGGTTACCATATTATATAAATTTTCTTTTGTTACAATAATATCAGGGTTGAAGATCAAAAAGTATTTTTCATCAGCATTGAGTAAGTTATAATTATGACCAAAACCAAATCCGTTATTTTCATGATAAAACGTTATTTTAGCAAAGTCACTATATTGTTTTAATTGGTTTCTAAATTCGTTTGAAGAATTGTTGTCGAAAACAGCGACACGAATATTAGGCTCGTTACCAATTTCTTTTTCTAGATTATCTAATACATCAAAAATATGTTTACTATTATATGTGACAATGCTGATTACCATTGTTGGATGTTCCAAATTTCCCACACTCTCTTATTTTTTATATCATTTTTGTTAAAAACAATTTCATCTATAGTTGCAAACAAACGTCATGACTGTTTTTTAAAAGGAAGTTAATCAATCTTCAATTAGGATAAAGTCCTTATAATTTTACCCTATATGTTAAAAAAACACAAAAGGGATTTTATCTATATGAAACAAAATATTTTATACTTTTATGTCCAAACGGATTTGATTAAAATAATATAGATGTGTATAATTCACATGGGTTAAGATAGGGATTTTGATCAATAAACATTTCGGTTTAATATATAGAATTTCATTAACTGGATAGAGGTGAAATTGAATGCTGTCAATAGTGGTAGTGAATTGGAATGGGGAAGTATTTTTAGAGAATTTTTTCACGAGTTTAGAAAACCAAATGTATAAAGAATTTATTATCTACTTTGTGGATAATGGGTCACAGGATAATTCAATAAAGATAACGGAAAAATTTACGCGAAATTTAAACATCGATATAATCCGATTAGATAAAAATACTGGTTTTTCTGTAGCTAATAATATTGGGATTAAAAAGGCATTAAAAGATAATAGTAATTTTATTATTACGCTAAATAATGATATGGAATTAGATAAAAGCTGTTTATATAAACTTAATGAGGCGATTCAAAAATTTCCGGAATATGATGTATTTCAGATTCTCATGATGGATTACAATAACAGAGATATTATTGATGCTGCAGGTATCGAATTTAATAAACACTATTATGCTTCACAAATAGGACTGGGGAAATCACTTCATTTTCTTGAAAAGTTATCAACAGATATTCCAGGTGTCTGTGCCGGTGCAGCAGCTTATTCTAAAAGAGCTTTGTCTACCATTAAAGATCATAATGGGAATTTTTTTGATCCAATCTATTTTGCTTATTATGAAGATGTAGATTTAGTACTCCGATTATTAAAAAACAACTTTAAATCGAAATTAGTTAAGGATTCTATTGTCTATCATATTCATTCAGGTACCGGTGGCAAGGAATCGGATTTTAAAACCTTTTATTTGGCAAGAAATCTCCTAATTTATACGAAAAAAAACCTACCTGATACTACATATAAAAAATGCTTACCGGTTTATCTATTTAGATTTTTTATACAGGGATTCAAACATCTAATAAAAGGAAACATAAAACGTTGCAAAGCGTTATTGAATGGAATTCGTGATGGATTGTCGTATAAAACGCAAAGGTGAGTTAAACACTCTGGACTAGGTCTAAATACCCAAAAAATAAAATTGATTTGGAATTTATAGGATATTATAATGAAAAATGTACTATTTGCCCTTCACAAAAGGGAGGAAATAAGTAATAATAAAAGAGTAATTTAATAATTTTGCAGGGGGTGGCTTATTATATTTGTGAAAAAATTGAATATTTTTTCAATGGCTTTAGCTGGTCTCTTTTTCATTGGTTCCCTTTACTTGGTCGATAACGTTAAAGCTAGCGAAATTACATCTGGTAAGTGGACTGCTAATATATATCCCAAACCTGATTTTCAAGGGACTCCATATGTTTTTGAGACGAATAAGATTGATTACGATTGGAATCTATCCTCTCCTCATGCGAGTATCCCAAGTGATAATTTTTCCGCCCGGTTCATCAAAACATTCACTGCAAATGAAGATCTGATGATTAATTATAAAGCTTGGGCGGATGACAGAGTTCGAGTTTATTTAGATGGAGAGCTTATTATCAATGCTTGGAATAATTCTGCATATAGCTTAAGAGGGGAAGTCAATCAAAGTGTAAAAAAAGGCAGTCATACGCTAGTAGTTGAGTATTATGAAGAGGGAAACAAAGCAGCTTTGAAGTTTACAGACCAAGTATATCCGGTTTTAAAAGTATCGACGGAAAATGTCCATTATAACTGGGGGTTAGGCGGTCCTTCAGGATACCCGTCTGATTACTTTGCGGCTACGTTTGACCAATCAAGAACATTTGATGGTAAGGAATATTTTGCCCAAACTTATGCAGATGATGGGGTACGTCTCAAGGTTGATGGAACATACAAGATTAATAGGTGGTCAAGTTCCAGCGGAGAAATTGTAAGAAGTATTCTTGGAAAATTGTCAGGAAAACATGAGATTCAGACAGACTATTATGAACAGACCGGATATGCAACAGTATATTCTGACATTGTCCCATTTGGAGACTGGCTTGTATATTATTACAATAATTTGAATATATCCGGAAACCCAGTTAATGCTCAAATCATTAAGGCTGATTCAAAGGGATGGCTGACCGACAATAACGGGTCAAATCCCCCCATCGCCAAAGTGAGTGCAGATAACTACTCAGCTAAATATGTAACTGCTAAGCGAATTAGTGCCGGGGACTATATCCTTCGCATAAAGAGAGATGATCTTGTTCGTGTATACATCGATGGACAGCTTGTGTTTGACGGCTGGAAACCTAGGGTAAGAGATGATGCTGCAATCAAGTTAACCTTAAACAATAAAGACGATTCGGATATCCATTGGATTGAAATTGATTATGGAGAACAAACAGGTCTAAGTAATCTTGAATTTAGTCTGGAACCATATTCTATTCCTACGAATAAATGGTTAGGAGAGTTTTATCCTAACATGAATTTTCAAGGGAACGCTACCGTAATTGAAACGGATAACATTGACTATAATTGGCAGCTGTCTTCTCCAAGTACAGATATTCCATCTGACGGGTTTACTGCAAGATTTACAAAATCATTCACATTAACGGATGATGTAGTAATGAATTTCAGTGCTTGGGCGGATGACAGAGCACGTGTATATCTGGATGGGTCGTTAATTATTGATGGATGGGTAAATTCCGTTTACACCCTTAAAGGGGATGTAAAACAGTTTGTTTCTAAAGGAACCCATACGTTGAAAGTCGAGTACCTAGAAGACGGTAATCAAGCAGCTCTGAAGTTTACAGACTTGATCTTTCCAATTTATAAGCCGAGTTCTACAACGGTTCATTATAATTGGGAGACTGGTGGACCAACAGGGTTCCCTTCTGATTATTTCGCTGCTATTTTCAATCAATCAAAGTCATTTGATGGGAAAGAGTATTTTGCACAGACCTATGCAGATGATGGGGTTCGCCTAAAGGTAGACGGAAATTATAAGATTGATAGATGGTCTAATTCAAGCGGTAAAATTGATAGATCCATTCTTGGACAACTTTCTGGTGAGCACTCCGTTCAAACAGAATACTACGAGCATACCGGGCATGCTACAGTCTATTCTGACATCGTACCATTTGGTGATTGGTTAGTCTATTATTATAATAATACCAATTTGTCAGGAAACCCAGTTAATGCTGAAGTTATCAAATCAAATTCCAATGGGTGGTTAACTGATAATAACGGAACAAATGCACCAATCACAAAAGTCAATGCGGATAATTTTTCTGCCAGATATGTTACAGCTAAACGCATTGACCCCGGGGACTATATACTTCGTTTAACAAGAGATGATTTGATTCGTGTATACGTAGATGGGTCGCTTGTTTTTGATGGTTGGAAGCCAAGGTCCAGAGATGATGCTGCAATCAAACTAAATATCAGTAATAAAAATGGCTCCGATATCCATTGGATTGAGATTGAATATGCTGAACAATTAGGTGCAAGTAAAGTCGAACTCAGTCTGGAACCATACAAAGTACCTACTGATAAATGGTTGGGAGAGTTTTATCCAAACACGAATTTCCAAGGAATTGCATCTATAGTCGAGACTAATAAAATTGATTATAATTGGGGGCTTTCATCACCAAACGAGAATATTCCTAGTGATAATTTCACAGCTAGATTTACCAAGTCCTTTACTCTTGACAAAGATGTTATGATGAACTTTAGCGCTTGGGCAGATGATAGGGTTCGAGTTTACTTGGATAATGAGTTAATTATAAATGCTTGGGAAAACACAGCATTTACCTTAAAGGGAAATATAAAACAGCTTGTTAAAAAAGGGATCCATACATTAAAAGTCGAATACTTAGAAGCTGGTCACCAAGCAGCTCTAAAATTCACAGACGAAGTAAACCCGATCTATAATGAAACAGTTACAAATGTTCACTATAATTGGGGGACTGGTGGACCTTCCGGATTCCCAACTGATAATTTCTATGCGATATTTGACCAGTCAAGGAATTTTGATGGTAAAGAATATTTTGCACAAACCTTTGCAGATGATGGTGTACGCTTGAAAGTCGATGGGGCTTATAAGATTGATCAGTGGTCAAATGCGAGCGGAAAGATTGAAAAAACAATTCTTGGCCAACTTACCGGGAAGCATTCTGTTTTAACGGAATATTATGAGCAAACCGGTAATGCAGCAGTTTATTCTGACATCGTACCATTTGGCGATTGGCTAGTCTATTATTATAATAACACCAATCTTTCTGGAAACCCTGTTAATGCACAAATTATATCGGCAAATTCCAATGGATGGCTCACACATAATAACGGAGCAAATGCACCGATTGCAAAAGTCAATTCGGACAATTTTTCAGCGAGATATGTAACAGCAAAACGAATTGACGCCGGAGATTATATTCTGCGATTAGTTAGAGACGATCTCATTCGGGTATATCTTGATGGGGAACTTGTTTTTGACGGTTGGAAAACTAGAGCCAGTGATGACGCTGCAATCAAACTATCAGTCAAGAATAAAGATAATTCTAATATTCACTGGATTGAAGTAGAATATGCTGAAGAAACCGGTAACAGCAAAGTTGAGTTGAGTCTTGAACCATATACGATTCCAAGCGATAAATGGGTTGGCGAAGTTTATTCTAATCAAAACTTACAAGGTATACCTTATATAATTGAAACTAATAGTATCAACTATAATTGGCAAAATGGATCTCCAATATGGGGAGTACCAAATGATAATTTTTCTGTACGCTTCCAAAGAAATATAAACATTACAGAAAATGGTATTTATAAGCTGAATATAAGTGCAGATGATGGTGTCAGAGTATACATTGATAATCAGCTTTATATTGATTCGTGGATACCGAGCGCAGGATACCATCCATATCAGTATGTAAATCTATCACAAGGTGTACACTCAGTGAAATTGGAGTATTATGAAGCTACTGGTTTAGCAAAAGTTCAATTCAGTCTAGAACCAATTGAATTTAACTATTATGAAAAAACGAGAGACGTTTTCTATAATTGGGGAACCAACAGTCCGGCACAAGGTATACCTGCTGATAACTTTACGGCACTGTTTGACCAATCAGGTTATTACGATGGAAATGAGTACTTTGGTGTCACCTATGCAGATGATGGTGTTCGGTTATTACTTAATGGTGAAAGAAAAATTGATCGATGGTCAGCTTCTGCCGGGCAAATTGATACAGCATTTTTAGGTCAAATATCGGGTTATAATAATGTGGAAACCCAGTATATGGAACAAGGAAACAATGCTTTTATTGCATCCAATATTGTTCCTGTAGGCAATTGGGTGGCTTACTATTATAACAATATAAATTTAAGTGGATATCCGGTAAATAAAACCGTAGTGTCCAGTGAAAGTAATGGCAACCTTTATCAAAACTACGGTTTGAACGCTCCTTTAGCAAATGTGAATGCGGATAATTTTTCTGCTAGATTTGTAACATTGAAGCATCTTAGTGAAGGGACCTATAAAATTAAAACCAATTCTGATGATGGTATTAGAGTGTTGGTTGACGGAGAAGTAGTAATTGACCGTTGGACGGCCGGTAATAATGTGGAAGATACAGCCAAAGTAACGATCAAAAATAAAAACACATCAAAAGCGAACGAAAAAGATGTTCACGTTATTGAGGTTCAGTATTTAGAGTTGACAAATAATAGTAAGTTTGAGTTTTCAATTCAACCATATACTGGATCAACCATATCGGTTAAATATACAAACTATAACCGTGATTTTAATGATGTACTTACCATTCAAGCAAATAGTTCACCTAAAGTGGATGGGGCAGGATTGTTTACTGCTAGCCGTGAACTTGTTCAATACTATATGAATCCGAACAACTTCAGTCTAGGTTCCACTGACTTTTATCAATTTCTTGACTTATCTCAATCAGCAGGTTTGGACGTCAATGAAATTAACCAGAGAGTCCTTAGTGGAAAAGGCAGTCTAGATGGAAAAGCACAAGCCTTTATTGATGCAGGAAAAGAAAGTGGCATAAATGAAGTATATTTAATTGCTCATGCCTTACACGAGACTAGTAATGGAACCTCAACTTTAGCAAAAGGTGTACCGGTCGATGCAAATGGAAATGTTGTCAGTGCTGATAAAGCTAAATATACAGTTTATAATATGTATGGTTATGGTGCTACTGATAATAATCCATTGCAAGGTGGAGCAAAATATGCATTCGATCGTGGCTGGTTTTCACCAGAAGCCGCAATTAAAGGCGGAGCAGCCCTTATTGGAAGGGGTTATATAAATACAGGGCAAAATACACTTTATAAAATGCGCTGGAATCCTGCAAACCCGGGAACTCATCAATATGCTACTCATGTTCAATGGGCTACAGCACAGACAACTCGGATACAACAAATTTATAGTTTGCTAGATAACTATACTCTCGTCTTTGATGTTCCGGTTTATAACAATCAGCCTGCTGCAAGTCCGAAACCAACTGGAGAAAGTCAATACGCTGTTTTACCTGTTTCAAGCGGAGCTGGGAAGGTCACAGCAACTACACTAAACTTTAGAAATTATCCAAATGGACCGATTATCGGTGCTTTGCCTTATAACACAGCAGTATCTATACTAGGTAAAAATGGTGGTTGGTATAAGATAAGTGTAAGTGGACAAACCGGTTGGGTATCTGGTGACTATATTAAACTTAACTAATGGGTTAGAAGAAACATCTATTCAACAGAGTAATGAGAGCCAACCTAAATATTGGAAGAAGCATAGTTTAGGTTTACAGTAACTAAATGAAGTAAGATTCTCTGTTTGAATATGAATTAACAAAGAACTAACCAATAATCTCTAAAAACGAGGCAAGTGGAGAAAATTTTTCGTTTTTCTCCACTTGCCTTTTTATTTTCCTGTGTTTTTTTGGTTGCTGAGTGATGTCTGTTACTCTTAGTATGTTGTGACTAAAACCAAAAATTTCATACTCGATAGGAACATTATCGTATCCCCACATTGAAAAGTATATTGAATTAAAGGACTGTGTGCACTTTACGCGAACAAGCACGTCACAGAAATATTTTCTTATTTTCACTCCGAAAGAAAGGAAAATTAAAAGTACCATTTTTATAAGAGTAGAATTGAATTATAACGAAAAAAATTATATAGTAACTAAAGGGTAGAGGAATCAAATTAAGAAAAATTGTTTTTAGTTTTATTATGATGAAGAAGAAATGAACATGAAATCATAAATAAATAAATTAAATGAGATTAAGAAAGATATTCCTTTTTAAGAATAGGAGCGATGCAAAAATATGAAAATAAACTTTTGTTTACCGGGACCGAGTAAAATTCCAATCGGGGGTTATAAAATCGTTTTTGAATATGCAAACAGATTGGTTGAAAAGGGCCATGAGGTTGGAATTGTCTTTGACTGTAAACAGTTATATACAGGGTATCATTTCCCAGAGTTTTTAAGAAGGATATTAAGTTACTATGCGGTTAAGACAAATCCAAGGTGGTTTCTTCTTAATAAAAAGGTAAAAAAAATATATGCAAATGGAATACTTGATCATGAAGTGCCGGATGCTGATATAGTTATTGCAACAGCAATTCTAACTGTTCATGATGTCCATCAACTTTCATCCAAAAAAGGGAAAAAGGTATATTTTATCCAGGACTTTGAGAATTGGGGATATACGGACGAAGAAGTATATGAAACCTATGGGTTAAACATGAAAAATATTGTGATAGCAAAGTGGCTAAAAGAAATTGTCGACAAACATAGTCATTCGGAAAGTGTATATATACCGAATGGCATCGACCTTACCATTTATGGTATTGATATTCCGATAACCGAAAGAAATCCTTATTCCATATCAATGATGTATAGAAAAGAAGTGCATAAGGGTACAAAATATGGATTAGAAGCGATTAACCGAATTAAAGAGCTATATCCAAATGTTGAAGTAAGGCTATTTGGTGTCCCGGATCGTCCTGAGGAATTGCCTGATTGGATTGAATACACAACAAAGGCCACACAATCACAATTAAGAACCATTTATAACCATTCAGCAATTTATTTAACTCCAAGTGTTATTGAAGGGTTTGGACTAACGGGAGCAGAGAGTATGGCCTGTGGCTGTGCCTTAGTATCGACTGCTTATCAGGGAGTTTTTGAATATGCAGAAAATAATAAAAATGCTTTGATTTCACCAGTAAAAGATGTTGATGCATTAGTGAATAATATAGAAAGACTTTTTAACGATAATGAATTACGTATTAAGATGGCAACTAAGGGAAATACGGATATTAAAAAGTTATCTTGGGAAAATTCCGTCAACCTTTTTGAAAAGACACTTGAGGGACTATTTAATTAAGATTCATTTTTAAGGCTTTAAAAGAGACTAACAGCGTAAGGAGAATATAGATTGGATAAAGTAGATTATTCTTCTCAGAAAAAATTTATTATTGACATTCTATCCTATTTACCGGCTAAAATTATTCCGATTTTAATTTCTTTCTTATGGTCGTATATATTTACAAGAATTTTTTCACCTGAAGAATATGGATTGTATGGGTTAGTTTTGTCAGTTACATTAACAGCCATTTCTGTTTTAACAGAATGGATCGGACAGCCTGTCGGAAGATTTTATTCAGATTACTTTGAGCGGAAGGAACTTCATCTGTATAATTATGCAATTAAAACTTCGATCAAAGTACAAACGTATTTAATCATTATTGCGTCTATAATTTCATTGGGATATACAGCTATTTTTGTGCCTGAAAATACAATGTTGGTATTTACAGCAATTGTAAACATAGTTTTAAATTCATTTTACTCGCTCCTGTTACCTATGATTCCTGCCAGTTTAAATACAAAATTATACCGTATCTTAGAAATTGGCAGACCTGCTATTAGGTTGGTAATAGCTCTGCTCATTGTTGTTTCTATTGAAAAGAATATTTTAGCATTAATCTGGGCTGAGTCTATTTCAAATCTGTTCTTTTTATTGCTTATGATGAAGCCGATTCAAAAACTATTGTTTACAGACTTGAAGACAGATGTAGCTGACTTATCTAAGGGTAAAGAGACCTTTATAAAGTTTTTGAAATTTGGTATCCCAATGGCAATTTGGTTTTTTTGTTCACAATTTATTAGTCTTGGCAGTCGGTTTGTTATCGAAATTTATCGGGATTCTTTTGAGGTTGGATTATATACAGCCAATTTCCAATTAATCAATGGAATTTCAGGACTAATCAGTGCGCCCATTACATTAGCTGCTTTCCCGCTAATAATGAAACTTTGGGCACTAAATGAAAAGGATAAAATTGTACCAACACTTGAAAATATGACAAGAATCTATGGTATTATTGGGATTGGTATTATTGGTGGAACAGCATTAATAGCTTATGAACTTGTTAAAATAGCACTAGACCCTCAATATATTGATGGATATAAGATAATGTTGCCGTTAGTTATGGGCTTTGTTCTTTGGAATGCCTCGATTCTCGGTCATAAAGGCATGGAACTGATGGAATCAACTATGACTATGGTCATTGCAATAACCAAAACGGCTATCGTAAATGTAATTCTAAACTTTATTTTTGTAGGGAAATTTGGGTATGTTGCATCAGCATGGGTAACTTTTGCCAGTTACTTCATTTATACCGCGATTATTTATTTTAAATCTGAGCGCTTTATTAAATGGAGAATACCAAAAATATTAATTGTCTATACCTTTTACATGCTTATTGTCGTTTTACTGTTAAAATATCTGTTCACCATTTTTACCATTCATTCAGTTATCATGAGCTTGATTATCAAAGGATCTATTTTCAGTATTCTTTATTTTGGACCAGTTGCATATTATGATTTAAAATTAAAAAATAAAAAGGTAAAAATTTCTGCTAATAGGTAATCGAAGGAATTGGTGAAATATAATGACTTATCTAGGAGGGATCAGGTAGAGATATGTCTAGTTACATAGGTAAAATAAAGACAAAGTACCCAAGTGCCATTAACTATACCGTGTTAATTTTAGTGCTTTATTTTATTCATTTCTTAGTTGAATTAGCAAGTGATGATTTTTGGTTTTCCGAAGTCTCCTCGCAATATGGATTAATTGAATATATTATTAGTCGTTATCAAGGATGGACAGGTCGTGTTTTCCCTGAGTTTCTTTTATATACGATGCTCGATGAACTGGTATGGTTATGGAGAATAATTAATCCGTTGATTATTATTCTGCTATCGTATGGTTTGGTTAGGATACTCAAAAGAAAAGTTGAATTTAAAGATGTATTGCTTGCTTTGGTTACTTTAGGCTTTTTTAGTCCATCTATTCTTAGTAATGGTTTTTTTTGGATTACGGGAACTTTTAACTATTCATGGCCAATTGCTTTTGGATTAATAAGCATGATTCCTTATGCTGATATCATTCTGAGAAATGAAACTCCAAATGTAAGAATGTATCCATTTTATTTTTTATTCGGAATCTTAGCCTCGATTAGTCAAGAGCAAGTGGCTCTTTGTATTTCAACTTTTTCTATTTTAGCACTCGGTAGTTTAATCTATAACAAAATTAAAATAGATAAAAAAATGTTACTGTTAACTGGAACCATAATTGTTGGGACTTTTATTTTGATACTTGCACCAGGAAATGGAGTTAGGTGGCAAATAGAGGTTGATCATTGGTATCCTCAATTCGATGAGATGAGTGTATTGGCCAAAATTTTTCTAGGGATGATTTGGCTATTTGAAAAGCTCTTCATAGAAATGAAAGCATTAGTTTTTTTATTATCAATTATCACTATCATATCCTGTATTAAAAAAGAAACAATCAATCAGTCTTGGTATTTTAAATTTTTTGTTCTTTTAGTATTAAGTATCACAGGAGTAAACCTTCTGGGTATCGGACAAAATTACGTTTATGACTTTCAATCAATAGCAAATATTGTTATCAATAAAACAGGGACAATACAAGATATGATAAAAAGCGTTCTTCCTTATTTATTTTGGATAATATGGGCATTATTATTATTGATAGTTAGTATTAAAAATACAAATCATAAATTTTTTGTGTTATTTAGTTATTTAGCAGCAATTAGTACTTTAGTCATAATCTTTTTTTCACCTACAATTTATGCATCAGGAAATCGTGTATTAACTGTCTGTTCAGTAATTCTTGCATTAATTGTTTTAAATTTAATTACTAAAGAAAATATAATTCCAAATAATAGGTTTGCCTTATATATTTATGCAGTAATACCATTCCTGAACATTATTAGAATTCTTCATATCTGGGTTGTTCAGGGGTTCCAATTGTTGTAAAAACAGTGTAATTATAAACGAAAATGACACTTAATGCCTGAGTTTTTGTTGAAGAACTTTAATTTAAGAAGAGATTTAATTTTGAAGGGTTCGAGGTAAAACATGTTTAATAAACAAGTCAAGAATTATCTGCTTTATACTATTGCATTTCTTACTCCTTTACTGATAATGGGTTTGGTCTTTGTAGTTTATCATGTGTATCCTTTTGGAAGTCATTCAATGCTAATGACTGACCAATTCGCACAGTATATTCAATTCTACAATCATTTATATGATGTGTTAAAAGGTAACGGAAGTCTTCTATATACATGGGAATCTGGTCTGGGATTAAATTTTTGGGGTACGTTTGCATATTATTTGTCAAGTCCAATTTCGTTAGTAATTCTTTTTTTTGACCGTGATAATTTACCTGAAGCATTTATTTTTATGACATTAATTAAAATAGGCTTATCTGGACTGATGATGTCCCTCTATTTGACAAAAACACATAGGTCAAACATGATGAATACAATTTTATTTTCGACAATGTACGCTCTATGTAGTTTTGCTGTTGGTTATTTCTTTAATATAATGTGGCAAGATGCAGTATATCTATTGCCGTTGGTTCTTCTTGGAGTAGAAGGCCTATTACAGAAAAAATACAAACTATTAATTATCAGCCTTTCTATACTTTTTATTTCAAATTTTTATACTGCTTATATGGTGGGGATATTTACATTTCTATATTTCTCTATAAGGTGGTTGCTTGTCAATCGATTTAATTTAAAAACTTTTATAAAGGACTTTTTTGTATTTATGCTGTGTGCCGCATTGGCCGCAGGAATTTCTGCCTTTATTACTCTACCAACTTTCTTTCAATTAGGATCTAACGATTACCAACCATTTAAATGGAATACTTTTTTTAACATAGATATTAGGTTTACAGAGCTGTTTGCTAAATTCTTTAATAGTAGTGAAAACTTATTGTTTAAACCAAATGTTTATACAGGGATATTAACATTACTACTTTTCCCATTATTTTTCCTAAATAAAAAGATACAATTAAAGGAAAAATTTTTGTATTTCTTTTTTATGTTATTTTTGATAATCAGTTTACAAGTGCATGGTTTAAATATGATTTGGCATGTTTTTCAAGAACCATCCGGTTTTCAACAACGATTTGCGTTTCTTGTATCGTTCCTGCTTGTTTTTCTGGCCTGTAGAGCTTTAAATACTTTTGATGAAGGACAATTATCTAATTTGATTAAAGTGGCAATTACTGAAATTATTATTTTGGTGTTGTTGCCTGAACTTGTTCCTGATTTATTGTCTTTAAAAGCTGCTTTATTTAATATCATTTTGATTGTTATTTTTACAACAATTCTTTATGCAAAAGTTTTTGTTGGGTACCGAAAGGTTGTAAATATAATATTAATTTTTTTTGTGCTTTTTGATTTGAGCATGAATACTTATAATCATATAAAAACCTTGAATAGTTATACTGAGTATAACTATTCAAGGAATCAATATAATGTTCAGGTTACTGGATATGATGATGTAATCAATAGCCTTGTTAAAGAAGATAAAGGGTTTTATAGAGTCAATTCGTTGATTAAATTAACATTAAATGATGGGCTACGTTTTAACTATAAAGGAATGGACATTTTTAATACATTAGCAAATGGTGAATTGCATGATTTTATGAATAAATTAGGGTATAGTACAACTCTTGGAGCTCGATCGCTTGCCCAAAGCAATGGTATATTAACATCGGATGCATTACTTGGATTTAAGTATGTAGTTACTAGTGAGCCAATAAATATACACGGATTTAAATTGATAAAAAGCACTGGAGAAACGAAATTATATGAAAATCAAAATTATTTACCAATTGGTTTTATGATGGAAAAGTCTCAAGTTGAGTTTAGTAATTATGATGATAATCCATTTGAAAATCAAAATAAATTTCTTGGTGGAGAAGCTAGCTACTTTACAGAGATTAAACCAGTACAAGTGAAATATAATAACCTAGTTGTTACAGAAAATGGTACAGTGATCCATGTGAAAAAAGGGAATCCCGATCAGGAAGCTTCTATTGAAATGATTTTTAACATTCAAGGGGATAAACAATTATATACATTGTTAAATGCAGGAAAAGGATATCCGGGTTACGGGGAAACTTCAATTTATGTAAATGGAAAGTCTCTTGGAATATATCCAACATTTCATAATGACAGAGTTTTGGACTTAGGTGGATTTTCAAATGAAGAGGTTGCTATAAAAATTGAGTTTTCTGTTACGGAAACAAATCTAGTTCAACATTATTTTTACACTTTAGATATACCATCTTTTGAAAAAAGGATTAGCGAAATAAAGGAAACGGCGTTTAATTTGAAGAAATATAACGATATATCTTTAGCAGGAAAGATTAAAACTGATAAAATGGGCACACTTTTCTTCTCTATACCTTATGATGAAGGGTGGAGTGCGAAGGTAGATGGTAAAGAAACAAAAATAACTAAGTTGGGTGGATTCATTGGCTTAGATATTGATAAAGGTGAACATAACGTTACATTAAGTTACTTACCAAAGGGCTTTTTACTAGGTTGTATAATTTCATTAACAAGTTTGGTTATTTCTATACTTCTTATAGTATTTAGAAAAAACCCAAGTAAGCATTCGGAAGGGTTATGATTTGTAGTTTAATTGTAATAATGGACTTGGAAAAAGGAGGCTTCAAGCTGTGAAAAAACTAACCATACTCGTCCCAGCATACAATGAAGAAGCAGTGTTGGATCAACTTTATGATCGATTGAAGGGTGTAATGAATGGTCTTCCGGACTACCAGTTTGAAATCTTATTTGTCAATGACGGCAGTAAGGACCAAACTTTATCGATCATAAAAAACTTAAGGGCAAAAGATACCCGTATTTCCTATGTGAATTTATCCAGAAATTTTGGGAAAGAAATTGCAATGATTGCCGGGCTCGACTATGCAACAGGTGATGCTGTGATTATCATTGATGCCGACCTGCAAGACCCGCCGGAGTTAATTCCGGAAATGATTAAATATTGGGAAATGGGTTATGATGACGTTTTTGCAAAAAGACGATCGAGAGCGGGAGAGACGTGGCTGAAGAAATGGACTTCTGCTACATACTATAAAATTTTGCAAAAAATGACGAGGATTCCAATTCAGGAAAACACCGGTGATTTCCGGTTGTTGGATCGTCGCTGTGTCGAAGCATTAAAACAGTTAAGGGAAACTCAAAGATATACAAAAGGGATGTTCAGCTGGATCGGTTATAATAAAAAAGAAATTCTTTTTGACCGGGATCCGAGAGCAGCAGGCGAAACAAAATGGAACTATGCAAAATTAGTAGATCTGGCTATTGAAGGAATTACCTCCTTCACAACAGCTCCTCTGCGTTGGTCAGCGTTTTTTGGTATTATAATATCAGCCTTTGCTTTTGCGTTTATGATTTGGATTATAATCAAAACACTGCTCTTTGGAGAACCGGTTGCCGGATATCCATCACTAATGACAGTTATTTTATTTTTAGGCGGAATACAATTGTTATCACTTGGTATTATCGGTGAGTATTTAGGAAGAATTTTTAACGAATCAAAGCACCGACCACTTTATTTTGTTGATGAGTATAATGAAGAAAAGGAATTAAACCAGAAGCCAAAAGATCAAGAAAAAACATACATTCATCAGTAAGTAGGGAAAAATCATGAGGTTAAATAAGGAGATAATTAGCTATCTTATCTTTGGAGTTTTGACAACACTTGTAAACATCGTTACGTTTTGGTTGTTTGATGACATTCTTGAAATGGACTACAAACTGGCTACTACGATTGCTTGGATCGTATCGGTTTTGTTTGCCTTCATAACCAATAAATTATATGTTTTCAACAGTAAAGACATGCAGATCCAAGCGGTCCTCAAGGAGTTAGCATCATTTATGTTTTTTAGATTTCTTTCGTATCTTTTAGATTTGGCAACGATGATTGTATGTGTTGAACTCTTAAAAATAGACAACCTTTTGGCGAAAATTCTCGCCAATGTGTTGGTTGTTATATTTAATTATTTCGCGAGTAAGTTTGTTATTTTTAAAAAGGCAAAAGAAGAAGGAAACTAAAGAAGCTTTTCATTTGACAATGAAAAAGATAATCCCAAGAATGCTGTCATCATGTCATTCTTGGGGTTTTTTTAATAGAGTGATGATGACACACGTCTTTTTTACAACTTTATGAATATTATATTACAAATATTTCTCTTGGGATTTTAATGGGAATATGGGATAATAAATTGTAAATAGAGTAAATGTATTATGAACAAGCTATTTACGGAGTCTAAAAAAGATTACGTAAGAATAAATTTTTGTAAAAAATTAAAGTCCTTTCATTAAAATTATTCGCCTTATTTTACCAACTGATCACGAATC
>Ga0207789_1000276_pt1 | contig 24949 bp, 22 predicted proteins | sample HigsolmetaGSP12D_FD_184840 | JGI IMG/M metagenome (GOLD analysis project Ga0207789, IMG submission 184840) | High solid enriched microbial communities from the Joint BioEnergy Institute, USA - SP1-2-D (SPAdes) | ecosystem: Engineered > Bioreactor > SSF (Solid state fermentation) > Aerobic >...
CAAATGGATAAACCCCTTGAGGGGTAGCCGGTGACAGTTGCCGGGGAAACCGCGCCTTTAGGCGCAGCAAGTATCATGCCCTTATAGGGCTGAAATCAAGCCACCCGCGGAGCGGGTGGTCATGACTCTGAGTCATGTGCAGATCGAAGCTTTCATCTTTCATGACGATCACAAAAGTTTGCTTTCGGTTCTGAGCGATGAGGACAATCGATGCGGCCGTGGCCCTGAGCAAGCGGGATTTCGATCAAAAGGGAAAAATAGGCAACCATTGGAGCCGTGGGCCGGGGCAGAGAGGTAGCCTGAGCAAGCGGGATTTCGATCAAAAGGGAAAAATAGGCAACCATTGGAGCCGTGGGCCGGGGCGGAGAGGTAGCCTGAGCGAGCGGGATTTCGATCAAAAGGAGAAAATGGGCGACCATTGGAGCCGGAGGCCGGGGCGGAGAGGTAGCCTGAGCGAGCGGGATTTCGATCAAAAGGAGAAAATGGGCGACCATTGGAGCCGGAGGACGGGACGGAGAGGAAGCCTGAGCGAGCGGGATTTCGATCAAAAGGAGAAAATGAGCCACCACTTGAGCCGGAGGATGGGATGGAGAGATAGCCTGAGCGAGCGGGATTACGATCATAAGGAGAAAATGAGCAACCATTGGAGCCGGAGAATGGGACGGAGAGATAGCCTGAGCGAGCGGGATTTCGAGCAAGTGCGCACGAGCGGTGGGGGAAGCAGTCCAAGGGAACCGCCCCGCCGAAGGAGGTTGACGGGCTTGCGTTCGTTAGTAAGGGGCGCCTACTGCGTACAAAATACCGTCCCGAACGGCTACGTCCCGGCGCATCAGCCGCTCGCCGTCCATGTTGAGGCAAGCGCCGTCTTGTCCGTCGAACGTCCAGAAGTGGAGCGGACAGAAGAACAGGCCGTTCGCCGGCCGAACTTCGCCGCCGGCGTGCGGACAGAGCGCCATCAGCAAGCTGTAGCTTCCGTCTTCCTTGCGGACGAGCCAATACGGCGTTCCGTCCAGGTCCACTTCCGCCGGCAGCTCGCCGAACGCGTCCGCCGGGCCGATCCGGCTTTGTTCGCTCATTCCGATCGCATCCTTTCCCGGTTGGCGGTTATCGGTTCATCAGGCTTCGCCGCGGCGGGCCGCCATTCCGCCGCCCATTCGAACTTGGCGGCCCAGGCGGCGGTGACCTCGGCGAATTCGCGCAAGCCGGCTTTTCCTTCCGGGCTCAGCTCGTAGACGCCTCGCTCCGGGTTGCGGAACCAGCCGTAATGGTTGTCGCGCAGCATCCGGTCGGCGTTGGCGCATCCGGTCAGCGCCTTCACCTCCCGCGGCGCCAGCCGCCCGCGGCAAGCGAGCGCGAGCGCGCACTGGATCGCCCGCTCGCGGTAAGCCGTCACCAGCTTGCGGCGCAAGCTGCCGCCGACGTTGTAGTCGCCGCTGCGCCCGGCGAATTCCTTCAGCAGCCGCTTCGCGCCGGCTCGCTTGCGTCCGCCCGCGGCGACGCCGTATCCTCCGCCGCCGCCAAGCGCCGCCGCTGCGGCGCGGAGCGCCTCGCTTCCGCCCGACGCCGGCGCGGCTGCGCCGGCGCCGGCTCCGTTCGCTCCGCCGCCACGGCCGCTCCGCAGCGGGTGCGCCCCGGGCTCGCGCCACACTTCCACGAACGGTTCCTTCGTCTTGAAGAACGTGACCGTCAGCAAGCCGAGCCCGAGCCGGCCGCACAGCATGGACAGCTCCGCGAAGCGCTGGTTGTGCGCGCCCTTCTTCGTCCGGTTGCGCTCGACCGCCAGCCAGACGTCGGCGCCGGTCCGCTGGCGGTCCACCCCCTGCAGCAGCAGGGGCAGCGTGAACGTCTTCTTCATCTCCACGATCACCGGCTCGTCCTCGCCCGGCCTTACCGCGACCAGATCGCAGCCGCGGACTTCGGCCCGCACTTCGTATCCTCTGCGCACGAAAAAAGCTTTGACCGGCGCATACAAATCGGTTTCCCGCTCTACGGCCACGTTATCTTTCCTCCGCTGACAGACGGCCGATGATCCGGCGGCGCTCGCGAAGCGCGTCGTACCCCGGAACGCCGCCCGCCCCCGGGTTTCCGGGCGGTTCTCCCGAGCGCAGCGTGTTCGCGTCTTTCAAGGCACGCCAAACTCATCGGACTTCTCATGTTTTCATTCCTGCATTATATCACGTTGCGCTTCATTCGTAAGCGGGGCGCGGGTTTGGCGCGCCCTCGGGACGGCCCTCGCCGTTTTCATGACCTTTTGGGAGCAATTTCGTCCCCCTTGTCGCATAGTTATGTAGTACGTTTCGCAAGCGGGGAATTGAGGAGGTAGCGGCATGGATCTATTCAGACGTCTCGCGGAGTATCGGACCGAGAGCGAAAAACTGACATGGTCCGGAACTTTCCGGGATTACATCGATTTGCTGCGCCGCGATCCGGCTCCGGCTATGACGGCTCATGCCCGGGTATACGATATGATCGTATCGCATGGCGTGGAGGAGGTGGGCGGCCACCGAAAATACAAATTTTTCGAGAAGGAAATTTACGGACTCGACCGGACGATGGAGAAGCTGGTGGAGGAATACTTCCATTCCGCCGCCCGGCGGCTGGACGTCCGCAAGCGAATCCTGCTGCTGATGGGCCCCGTCAGCGGAGGCAAGTCGACGATCGTCACGATGCTCAAGCGAGGCCTGGAGCAGTATTCCCGCACGCCGAGAGGCGCGGTCTACGCGATCAAAGGCTGCCCGATGCACGAGGACCCGCTGCATCTCGTTCCCGCCGAACTTCGGCCCGATTTCGAGAAGGAGCTTAACGTTCGCATCGAAGGCAATCTGTGTCCGTCTTGCCAGATGCGGTTGCGCACCGACTTTGACGGGGACATCGAGACCGTGCCGGTGGAGCGGGTGTTCCTGTCGGAAGAAAACCGAATCGGCATCGGCACGTTCAGCCCGTCGGATCCGAAGTCCCAGGACATCGCCGATCTGACGGGCAGCATCGACTTTTCTACCATTACCGAGTACGGCTCCGAATCCGACCCCCGCGCCTACCGTTTCGACGGGGAACTGAACAAGGCGAACCGCGGGTTGATGGAGTTCCAGGAGATGCTCAAGTGCGACGAGAAGTTTCTGTGGAACCTGCTGTCGCTGACGCAGGAAGGCAACTTCAAGGCCGGCCGCTTCGCGCTCATCAGCGCCGACGAGCTGATCGTCGCGCACACGAACGAAGCGGAATACCGCGCCTTCATCGCCAATAAGAAGAACGAGGCGCTCCAATCGCGCATGATCGTCATGCCGATTCCCTACAACCTGAGGGTGTCGGACGAGGAGAAGATTTATGCCAAGCTGATCGGCCAATCGGACATGAGCCATATTCACATCGCTCCCCATGCGCTCAGGGCTGCCGCTATCTTCTCCATTCTGACCCGGCTCAAGGACTCGAAGAAGCAGGGCATGGATCTGGTGAAAAAGATGCGGCTCTACGACGGGGAAGAAGTGGAAGGATTCAAGGAAGCCGACCTGAAGGAGCTGCAGAACGAATATACGGACGAAGGAATGGCCGGCATCGATCCGCGTTACGTCATCAACCGCATCTCCAGCGCGTTGATCAAGCACGACCTGCCCTGCATCAACGCGCTCGACGTGCTGCGGGCGCTCAAGGACGGCCTCGATCAGCATCCTTCGATTACGAAGGAGGAGCGCGAGAAGTATCTCAACTACATCTCCGTGGCGCGGAAGGAATACGACAATCTGGCCAAGAAAGAGGTGCAGAAGGCGTTCGTCTACTCGTTCGAGGAGTCGGCGCGCACCTTGTTCGAGAACTACCTCGACAACATCGAAGCCTACTGCAACTGGTCGAAAATCAAAGATCCGCTCACGGGAGAAGAGATGGACCCGGACGAGCGGCTGATGCGGTCGATCGAGGAGCAGATCGGCGTGTCCGAGAACGCCAAGAAGGCGTTCCGCGAAGAGATTCTCATCCGCATGTCCGCCTATTCGCGCAAGGGGAAGAAGTTCGAATACAGCACCCACGAGCGGCTGCGCGAGGCGATCGAGAAGAAGCTGTTCGCCGATCTCAAAGACATCGTCAAGATCACCACCTCGACCAAGACGCCCGACGAGAACCAGCTCAAGCGCATCAACGAAGTCAGCAAGCGCCTCATCGACGAGCACGGCTACTGCCCCGTCTGCGCCAACGAGCTGCTCCGCTACGTCGGCAGCCTGTTGAACCGATAGGAACCGACTCTGGCGACTTCAATCTTCGCATCCCGGGGATTGAAGTTTTTGCCTTCCCGCCGAAGCCGGGCGGTTTGCCGTTCCGCCGTTGAAAACGGCCAGGCGCTATGCTATTCTTAAACCAATGGCTTCATTTGGTTGTCGGTTCCGTTGCGCAGAGGACATTCGGCTTTTCCGCACATCCCAAAATCGTCTTGAACCGCGTGGTGAACCCGACCATGCGGTTTTTGATTGGCGGTTGGACGGGCATTCCGCTTGCCGTCTGCGGCCAATCGATTTGCATTTTTGCGACACGCCCAAACGCTGGAAGAAGGATAGGGAATCTGCCTGTCCTTGGGTCCTTGTCTCAAATGATTGCGTTTGCAAAGCTATGAAATTCCTTTTATTCTGTAAGTAAAAGTAAAGGTGGAGGTAGGTCAATGGAACCGGTACAGTCTCTATCCGATTTGTTTGCCGTTCACGGGGACAGCGGGTCGTACATTGAAGTGTCGGGCCATCGCGCGCGGACTTTCGGACAGGATACGTTTTCGGCCACGATTCCGATGAGCCGGCTGTTCTCGATTTACGAGATCGACCTGGAAGTGCAGCGCCATTTGATTCCCCGCAACGTATCCCAACTCGTCGACTATTTGCTGTTGTACCTGGACCACGGCCAGAACATTTATTTCCCGGGCGTCATTCTGTCCGCGCGAGGCGCCGGTAAATTCGATCCGGAGCGGGGCGTCTACCGGCTGCAGCCGATGGAGAAATGCTACGTCGTCGACGGCCAGCACCGGCTGGAGGCGTTCAAGCGGGTGATGGAGACGCTGCAGGGCAACCTGGCGCGAGCCAAGGACCGCCGCGAATACGACCGGGTGAACGAGATTACGGATAAGCTGCGGAGGCTCTACGAGTTTCCGATGTCCGTCATGATCTATCTGGACATCAGCGCGAGACAAGAGCGGCAGCTGTTCTCGGACATCAACAAGCTGCCCCGCAAGATCGGCGGCAACCTGGCGATGCTGCGGGAGCAACGGCGTTTCTATCATGTGATGGCGACCCGCCTGGTCAAGGAATACCCCGTCATGAAGCAGCTGCCGACCGACATCTTCTCCGAGCGGGGCAAGGGGCAGGAATACCTGTTCTCCTACTCGCTGCTGATCGAGCTGCTCGTCGGCTTGTTCGAAGGACGCCTGAAGTCGGCCGCGCGCCACAACGGCTATTATTTTACGGAGCGCGACATGCAGGAGCATCTCGATCATGCGTCCTATTATTTCGAGCGGCTGATCGAGCATTTGCCCGAGCCGACGCCGGGCGAGCTGGCCTGGTCGGAGAACATTCAGATCGCGCTGGCGCTGTTCCTGCACCAGGAAGCGTTCAAGACGCAGCAGTTCAACCGTTACACGCTCGTCTACGCGATGAAGATCCTGCCCCACGTCGATTGGAACGACGTTTACAAGAACGATGAGAAAGACCGGCTGCCGCGGAGAAGCCGGATCATGAAGGCCTATCAGTACATACGGTCCTTCTTCGACGAGCAGCATCTCTTCCTCATTACGGATCGAAAGGATGACGCCGGATGATTGAAGGTCTGAGACTGAAGATGACGATTCATCCGTACTGCGAAAAGTACGGCCTGGCCACGGTCGCCCTGAAGGTGCACGATCTGCTCAACTACACGACGATCGATCCGTTCGTGCAGCGCAAGCTGAGCGGCGGACAGCAGCGCAAGATCGCCAAATATTTGCAGGAGCGCGAGCTCGATCACGTGTTTTTCGGGCCGGTGACGCTGTCTTTGCGCGACGTCGGCTCCCTGATGCGGGCGGACGACCACTTCGTGCTCGTTCACGGCGCGAAGGTGAGCATACTGGACGGCCAGCACCGCATCATGGCGCTCGGCTATACGAACGAGCGGCTGCAGAAGGAGACCCGCAAGTACGAACGGGAGCTCAGGAGGCTGAAGCTCAAAGCCCGGCAATTCCCGGACGACGCGTGGGTCAAGGACATGCTGGAGCAGACGGAAGGCATTCTCAGCCAGCTGGAGTCGCGCCGGCTCGATCTTTTGGAGAGCGAGCTGTCGGTGCAGATGTACGTCGGCCTCAGCGAAGAGGAAGAGCGCCAACTGTTCGGCGACATCAACTCCAAGGTTCAGCTCGTCAGCAAGGAGCTCGGCCACGCCTTCGACGGCAGCGATCCGCTCAACACGGTGCTGCAGCAGGTCGCGGCGAACAACGAGCTGCTGAAGACGGCGGGCATCGAGAGCCGAAACAACCTGACGGCGTTCAACAAGAACTTCACCTGCTTCAGTTGGATGTATTCGATCGCTTCCCTGCTCTTCGCCGGCACGATGCAGCCGTCCTACGAGCTGATCCGCCGCATTCGCAAGGACCCGACGACGCACATCGAAATTTTGCACCAGTTTATGAACGGCATGCTGCCGAACTTGCCGGCGCAGCCGGGGCTGCCGGAGTATTTGTCGTCCAGCCGCGTCGTGCAGGAGTCGATCGCGCTGTTCGCCCACGAATACCTGGTCGGGGAGAAGGGCTACCGCCGCGACTGGACGGCCTGCCTGCAGGCGCTCCGGGACGTCGACTGGACCCACGGCAACGAGGAACTGGCCGAGGCGCTCGGCCGGCTCGACAACGGCAAGATCAATCTCGTCCACGAGAAATCAATGCGCAAGCATGCGACCGTGGTCGGCTACCTGAAGCAGAAATACGGGCAAGAGCAAGCGATGATCGGCTAGAGCAGGCTGAAAGATCATGATCGATGCTGAGCATGGATCAGTTCACAAGGTCCCCGCAAAGCGCCTGAGCAAGCTTCAATAGCCAAGCGCGGCTTTGCGGGGGATTTTTATGGTTCAGGACGGGATACGATTCGATGTTCCATGGAATCAGGGGCTCCCCACAAGGAATCGGAATCGGCTGGCATCATGCCCGGTCAAGGCTTCTCGAAGGGAAGCGTCGCCCGCACGACGGTGCCCTCACCCGGAACGCTTTCGATTTCCAGCCCGTACGGTTCGCCGTATTTCATGCGCAGCCGGTTGTGCACGTTGATCAGGCCGATGCCGGTGCGCAGCTTCCAATCGGCGGCTTCCTCCAACTGCAGTTCGCCGCCCAGCCTCATTTTCTCCTTCAGTGTCGCCAGCTTCGGTTCCTGAATGCCGGTGCCATCGTCCCGTACCGTCAGCTCCAGCACTTGACCCCGCACCCGGCCCTCGACGCGGACCGTCGTCGTCTCCTTGCGTTCCTCACAGCCGTGAACGACCGAATTTTCCACAATCGGTTGCAGCAGAATGGCCGGGATGCGGCATTCTTGCAGCGGTTCGTCGACACGGATTTCGTAATCGAGCCGGTTGCCGAACCGGCTTTTTTGAATGCCCAAATAGGCGTCCAGCAGCTCAAGCTCCTTGCGCAGCGGGATCGTCCGGTCGATGTTCGCGTAGCCGCGCAGGATCAGGCTCAGCTTCTCCAGGTTGTCCGTCGCCTGCTCGGTGCGGCCCACCTGGACGAGCGCGCCGATGGTATGCAGCGTATTGTAGATGAAGTGCGGCCGGATCTGGCTGACCAGGGCGCGAATTTGCGCCTCTTTCTGGAGATAGCGCGTTTCGAAAATTTCTTTGGTCAGGCTCGTGTTTTCGCTCATCATCTCCTCGATTCGGCCGAGCATGGAATTGAACGACGCGCTGATGTAGCCGATTTCGTCTTCCGTCTGCGGCTCCGGGAAGCGGACGGACAGATTGCCCAGCTTGACTAGCTTCATGAGCGCGACCATCCGGAACAGCGGACGCAGGAATGCGCGCATCATGAAGAACAGCACCAGACAGGCGAGCAGCGAACAGAGGGCCGCGGTCAAAATCGTAAAGTTGCGCGTGACGATCGCGCTTTCGTTCAATTCGCGCACGGAGTTGAGAGAGATCACCGTCCACCCGGAGCGTGAAATTTCCGCGGAGGCGACGAGATAAGACTCCCCGTTCTCCCGAATGTGGAACTGCGGCGTCCGGCTGCTTTGCACCGCCTCGTACAGCGCCCGGGCATCGACGTTGCGGATGCTCGAGTAGATGACGTTCTCGCTCCGGTCTGCGATCAGCAAGCCGCCTTGCTCCCCGAGCTTCACTTTGTCGCAGATGTTCTGAATGCCCGAGTAGTTCGCATCCACTTTGATGACGGCGAGCGGCTTCGTCGTGTCCTTCAGGCTGCGCAGCTGCTTGACGATGGAGAACACCTGCACGTCCGGATTCGACGGAATGGTCTTCCGCCCGGGCAGGAATATCGGCTGCTGCGTGGCGAGCGCCTGGCGGTACCAGTCCTCGTTCCGGAAGTTCGGGTCGAGCGGCTGCACGAGCGTGGCGCGTCCGTTCATGTACACTTGGTTCGCCGTAATGATGTACACCTGGAGAATGTCGAGCCGCGGCGTGACGATCATCTGGTTGAGAAAATCTTCGACCTGCCGCTCGCGCTTGAGCTGCTCGAAGGCGCTCTCCGGCTCCGGGGAGTCGAGCAGCTGCAGTACCTGCAAGTTGTTGTAAGGGGACAGCGACAAGCGGAACAGGTCGTCGATGTAATTGTCGATGTTGAGCGACAACTGGTCGAGAATTTGCTGCGTCCGTTCGTTGGATTGCCGCTGGAAATCGCGCGTGTAGCGCTCGTACGAAAGGACCGAGACGAGCGAGATGGTCAGCAGGAAGATGACGATCGTCGTGCCGATCAGCTTGATCCGGAAGCTCCGGCGCCGCCATATGTCCGGTATCCGCATGTCCGTCCTCTCCTTTGCAACGCCTTCGTCGGTTTAGGCGTCATGATCTTGCGATGTATTCTCCGGGCGTGACGCCGAAATGTTTTTTGAATACGTAGGTGAAGTGTCGGACGTTTCCGTAGCCCGTGCGCTCGGCGATTTCGAAAATTTTCGCCTCCGGCTGCTCGGCGAGCAGGCGGGCGGCGTTCTCCATGCGAATTTGCGTCATGTACTTGATATAAGGCAGGCCGACATGCTTGTGAAAAGCGGTGCTGATGCGCTGCTGCGAAGCTTGGAACTTGTCCGACAGCATTGCCAGCGAGATCGGCTCGGCGTAGTGGCGTTCGATGAAGGCGCGAATGTCGTCGACCAGCCGCTGCTCGCCGTCGTCGGACGGTTTGTCCGCGGGAGCCGTGTCGGCTTGCAGCTCGGACAGCGCCGACCGGTACGCTTCGAGGACGGACACGAGCGTCCGGTCCGGCGCGTCCGGCGGCAGCAGCTCCGCCAGCGTTCGCCAAGCGCGGCTCCACGCTTCGGGCGTGCGGCGAACCGGGCCGCGCCCGAGCTCCTGCAGCAGAAACGAGCCGAAGCCGAACGCGGAGGAGGCGGCAACCGCCCCGTCCCGCGCCAGCAGGTCGGCAAGCAGCGAGACGCCGAGCAGCCGTCCGTCCGAATGGGGATCGAAGACGGCTCCCCGTGCGGTCTGCAGAAATGAGTGGACGGCCTCCGCCGCATCGGCCCCTTCTTCGCCGTCTTGGCCGTCTTCCGACTCGTACAGCAGGTCGCCGCCGTCGCGAAACCGCCTATACGTTGCGGCCAGCGCCGACCGGTAGGACGCTTCGAGCTGCAGCACGTCCTCGATCTCCGTGCCCAGCCCGCCGGTCAGCGTCAGGCCGGTTGCCGCGCGCATCTGGTCGCGGATTTGCGCGAACAGCGCCCTGGCGACCGGCTTCCGCGCCTCGGGCTCGGTGCCGGAGAGCAGGACCGCCGTCCGCTCGCGGTCGTCGAACAGCGTCCAGACCAGCTCGCGGGCTTCGGCGAGCTCGGCGGCGATTTGGTTCAAAATATAACGGAACACGGCGAAATCCCGCGGCGGAACCCGCCGGTCCCGCAGCGACGTCTCGTCGATCTCCAGCAGCAGCAGTACGCCTTCCCCTTCGAACAGCGGAATGTTCATCCGGCACGTTAGCGGGAACAGCGCGCCGATCTCCGCTTGCGAGCCGGCGATCAGCGCCTGTAGGAACCGCCGTGCTGCCTGCCGCCGCGCTTCGTCCGAGAGCGCGCGCAATCCGCGCAGCGCCGCCTCGTCCGCGCGGGCCCGCTCGAGCAGCGCCGCGAGCTCGGCCAGCGCGGCGCGAAGCGACTCGCGGTTCAGCGGCTTGAGCAAATACTGTTCGGCCTTATACCTTAGCGCTTCGCGCGCGAATTCGAATTCCTCGTAACCGGACAGGATGACGATCTTCATGCGGGGATCGAGGGCGTACGCCCTTCGGCACAGTTCCAACCCGTTCATCACCGGCATCTTGATGTCCGTCACGAGCAGATCGACCGGCGTCCGCTCCAGGAAGTCGAGCGCTTCCCGCCCGTCGGCGGCTTCGCCGGCGACGGTGAATCGGCCGTCGAGCGCCGGAATTTGCATCCGCAAGTATTCCCGCTGAATGGCCTCGTCGTCTACGATCAGTACGGAATACATCCCATTCGTCGCTCCCTTTTCGGCGAATACTTGCATTATAACAAACCGAGGCTGCGGAAAGGGGCCGGCCGAAAAAATCGAACCTCGCGGCGAAAAAAACGGAATTTCGCCGCGTCGGTCCTTGCCCTATGCTAGGAGCAGAGGCCGAACGGATGCCGCTGACGAATCGGCGGCGCGGCCGTCTGCCAAACAAACGACAGGGGTGACATACGTCATGAACAGAAGATGGATTTCGGCGGCGGGAACGGCGGTGCTGACCGCGGGGCTGCTGGCCGGCTGCGGCGGCAGCGGCGGCGCCGGCGACGGGAACGGCGCGGCAAGCTCCGGCTCTCCGGCGGGTTCGCCGGGCAGCGCCGGAGCGGCAGCTTCGGCATCCGCGTCCGCTTCGGACGCGGCCAAGCCGGTCAAGCTGACCGTCCTGAACGGCACCGTGGAAGCGGTCGATTGGCTGAACGAGCAGATCAAGGCGTTCGAGTCGCAATATCCGAACATCACGGTCGAGCAGGAGTTCCAGAAGACCGCCTCGGACGTGCTGAAGGTGAAGATCGCGTCGGGCGACACGCCGGACATCGTCGCGCTGGCCCAGGTGCCGGAGGAGTTTTACGATCAGGACTTGTTCCACGATTTCTCGGGCGATACGGCGATTTGGGACCGTCTGACGAATCCGGACATCAAGTCGAGCATCGCCGACACGAACCGTCCCGACAAGCAGTTTTACTTGCCGATGACCGTCTCATACACCGGCCTCTACTACAACAAGGACATAATTTCCGAACTGGGCATTCAGCAGCCGAGCACATGGGAGCAGTTCACCGCCGCGCTGCGGACGGTAAAGGACCACAAGAGCGGCGTTACCCCGCTGTACCTCGGCGGCAAGGATTCCTGGACGCTCGGGCAGCTCGTGCAATATTTACCGCTCGGCAGCATCCAGCAGGCGCTCGGCGTGGAGGCAGCCAACAAGGCGTTCATTGCCAACGACGCTGCCAAGCTGGAGTTCGACAAGCCGGGCAGCCGGGTCGAGACGTTCGCCAAAGCGCTGATGGACATGAAAAGCGCCGGACTCGTCAACAAAAACGGGGCGTCCGCTTCTTACGACAACCAGTTGGACGCCATTGCCAACGGCAAAGCGGCGTTCGTCATCCAGGGCATGTGGGCGCTCGGCGACATTCTGAAGAAAAATCCGGATGCGCACATCGGCTTCTGGCCGATTCCGGCACTCATGCCGGGCGACAAGCCGTACATGATCGGCAGCCCGGACGGCGCGGTGTCGGTGTCCGAGAAGTCCGAGAACAGGGACGCGGCGCTGAAATTCGTCGACTTCCTCATGAGCCCGGACGTGCAGAAATCGTACTCCGTGCTCCGGAACTCGCCAAGCGTATACAAGGACGCGGCGGCGGACTGGTCGATATTGAGCCGGGACATCGCCCAAGATACGCAGAACGCGTTCGTCGCCTCGCGCTGGCCGTGGACCCCGAGCGGCTACAACTCCGACGCTATCGGCCGCACCGTGCAGGAACTGCTCGTCGACGCCTACAAGACGCCCGCCGATTTTGCCAAGACGTTTAAGGACAATTGGGACAAAGGGTATACGAACGCAGCCCCGTGACGGGGCAGAAAAGCGGATTTGCGGATGCAGGTTCGGCGTTCCGACGTTCGGACCTGCATTTGAATTTTGAGGTGAGACAACATGATTCGTATCGCCCGGCGCCTGCACGAACGGCTTCACCTGTTCATGGCCGTGCCGGCCCTGCTCCTGTTCGCCGTCTTCTTCGTCGTTCCGCTCGTCCGCGGCATCAACATCAGCCTGACCGACTGGACGGGCCTGACGCCCTCGTACCATTACGTCGGGCTGCGCAACTTCGCCGAGTTTTTCCGCGACGCCAGAGCCGTTCACGCCCTTCGGGTGACGCTGATCTTCGGCCTGATCAGCCCGCTGCTGCTGTGCGCGCTCGGTCTTCTGTACGCGCTGCTGCTCGACAACCGGCTGCGCGGGCGCGGTTTCGTCCGCACCTTCGTCTATATGCCGGCCATCATCAGCCCGCTCATTATGGGCTACGTATGGCTGCTGCTGCTCAATTCGGAAAACGGGGCGCTGCTGCAGCTGCTGACGATGCTTCATCTGGAATCGTGGTACCGGGACTGGCTCGGCTCTCCCGGACAGGCGCTGTGGGTCGTCATCGCGGTGAACCTGTGGCAGTTCGTCGGCTACGCGATGATCATCTTCCTCGCGGGTCTGCAAGGCATCTCGGCGGAGGTGATCGAAGCCGCCAAAATCGACGGGGCCGGCTACGGCAAGACGGTCCGGCATATCATCGTGCCGCTGCTGCTGCCCGCCATCCGCATCAACGTCGTGACGAACCTGATCGGCTCGCTGGCGGTGTTCGACGTCATCTCCGCGCTGACCGACGGCGGGCCCGGCTACGCGACGGAGTCGATGAGCTTGTTCATCATGCGCACCTCGTTCAACGGCCATACCGGCTATGCGACGGCCGTCGCCATCGTCATGTTCGCGGTCATCCTGATCCCGGTATCGGTCGCGCTGCAGTTGATGAGAAAAGCCGACTACGATCGTTAAGGGAGGGAGGGCCTCATGAAAAAAACGCCGCTGTACGCCCTGATGGCGCTGATCGCCGTCGTGTCGCTGATTCCTTTTTACATTTTGTTGTTTACCGCTCTTACGCCTTCTTCCGTCAGCCTGGCGGACAGCCGTTTGTTGCTGCGCCATGTGGAGTGGAGCAATCTGAGCCACGCTTGGCGGGAGTCCCGGCTCGGGGATGCGATGATCAACTCGCTGATCATCATGGCGGGGAGCGTCGTTCTGTCGGTGATCGTCTCGGCCGGGGCGGGGTACGTGTTCGCCCGCGTCGCGACTTGGTACAACCGTTTTTTTTTCGCCGTATTGCTGTTCAGCATGATGATTCCCGGCATCATCAACACGGTGCCGCTTTATTCGCTGATGAAGTCCATCCACGGCATCAACACCCATTGGGCGATGATTTTGCTGCTGGCGGCAGGGTTCGTCCCGCAGTCGGTATTCCTGTACACGAACTTTATTCGGAGTATGTCAAGGGATATCGAAGAGTCCGCCGTCATCGACGGCTGCACGCCGTTCGGGGCGTTCTGGCGCATCTCGTTCCCGCTGCTTGCGCCGATCACGTCGACGATGGTCATTTTGAACGCGGTGAACGCTTGGAACAACTACTCGCAGTCCGTGTTTTTCCTGCAAAGCCAAGACCGGCAGACGGTGCCGCTGGCGATCAGCCGGTTCGTGCAGACGTACGGCGCGGATTACACGCAGATGGCCGCGGCCGCGCTGATCGGCATGCTGCCCGCCGTCGCCATCTACTTCGCGTTCCAGCGCTATTTCGTCAAAGGCATCTCCGCCGGCGCCGTCAAAGGATGAGCGGCGAAGCTGCCGCAGCCGCCCGGCACGGGCGGGCAGCTTTCGGAAGCGGCGCTGTTTAAGGAGCGCAACGACATTCCGCACATTGCATGGGGGGATTTGAGAGATGATTCGGGACGTGTACCCTTTGAAGGCGCAATACCGGAGCGGCGAGCCCGTTGCCCTGGCGCTGGAGCTGGAAAATCCGGCCACGGCGCCGGCGGTTTGGCGGCTCGACGTTCGGGTCGCCCGGCTCGCGAGCGAGACCGAGCGGCGAACGGAGGAAATACGGCTGGCCGGCGGAGAGAGCCTGACACTGGAGTGGGAACTGCAAGCTTATGAGGCGGAGTTCGACGGGTTCGGCGTGGACGTCGATCTGATCGGTTCGGACGGAACCGTTCTCCACACCGCCTCCACCTCGTTCGACGTCGTTTCCGATTGGCGCAAGTCGACCCGCTACGGGTTTCTGAGCGACTTCCACACGCGGGAACGCGGCGACGAGGAGGACGTCAAATGGATGAGCAAGCTGCATCTGAATCTCGTGCAGTTTTACGATTGGATGTACCGGCACGACGATCTGGTGGCGGAGGCAAGCGAGTACACCGACCTGATGGGGCGGGAGCTGAACCTGGACGTCGTCAAGGAGAAGGTGGCGCTCTGCCACCGGCACGGCATGAAGGCGATCGCCTACGGCGCGATCTACGCGGCCAGCAAGCCGTTCGCCGAGCGGCATCCGGACTGGGCGCTTTATCAAAGCGACGGCAAACCGTACGATTTCATCGACATCTTCACCATCATGAACATTGCGGAACAATGTCCGTGGCACCGGCACATCATCTCGGAATACAAACGCGCGGTGGAGCGGGTCGATTTCGACGGCATTCATATGGACACGTACGGCTTCCCCAAAACCGGGACGTCCGTCTGGGGCGGAGAACAAAAGGTCGTTCGGCTCGACGAGCATTTCGCCGCGCTGATCGACCATACGCGGGAGGAACTGGCCGACAGCAAGGACGACATCGGCCTCATCTTCAACAACGTCGGCAACTGGCCGGTGGAACCGGTCGCCGAGGCCGGATTGGACGCCGTCTACGTCGAGGTGTGGAAGCCGTACGAGCGCTATCATCACATTCGGCAGATTGTTCATGAGGCGCAGCGAGCCGGCAAGGGAAAACCGGTCATTCTGGCCGCTTACCTGCAGCCGTTCCGAACGGAAAGCGATCCGCAGCGCGCGCGGTACGCCGGATTGCTGCTGACGGCGGTCATCGCCGCGCACGGCGGCTACCATCTGCTCGCGGGCGAGAACCGCGCGGTGCTGACGCAGGCTTATTACGCGGACTACTCGCGCGCGGACGAAGCGTTCGCCGCCGAGTTGCGGCGCTATTGCGACTTCAACGTCCGATACGCCAATCTGCTGTACGATGCCAAGCTGAAGGACGTATCGATGACGCACGCGGATGGAGACAATCTGGAGTACGTGTTCGACGGTTTGCCTTACAGCACATACGGTGAAGCGGGCAAAGTGTGGACGGTCATTCGGGAGAGCGAGTCGCGCAAAACGGTCAGCTTCATCAACTTGACCGGCAACGCGGAAGACTACTGGAACGCGGGAAAGAACCGGCCGCAGCGGTTGACAGGATTCAAAGTTCGCCTGTTGCTGGAACGGGACGCGACTGCCGTCTACGCCGCTTCGCCCGATAGGAACCTGGGCCGGCCGCAGCGGCTTCCTTTCGAGGTGACGAGCAGCTTGAGGGGGAAAACGCTGGAGGCCGTCGTTCCTTCGCTGGACGTATGGACGCTGCTCTGGGTCGACCTGGATAGGCCGTCATCCGTTTGATCCGGCCGCAAGAAGCCGCCGCGGGGTTTTATCCCCTTCGGCGGCTTCTTGCGGCCGGACGCCGTCGCGCTCTATCGATGTTTTTCCTCCCCGCCCTCTTCCTTGCCTATAGGAACCTCGTTTTAAAAGATTGAGACTATCCACTCAATAATTATGATATGAAAAATCACGCAACGTTGGTAAAATGGAACTATGAATAATGAGGTGCGGGGGATCTTATGTCGTTCATCATGTTTATAGCGGCCTCAATGCTTGAATATATATCCTTCTTCATCTTCGTCATGGTGCTGTTTCGCTTCTCGGTCAAGGAAAATATTCTGAAGTTCGTTCTGGGCGCCCTGATTCTGGCCTTCGTCTCGAATACGCTGCAGACCGAGTCGTTGCAAGACATTTCGCCGCTCGTAAACGTGTTTATTCTGTTCTTCCTGATTACGATCATCCTGCGCCTGCGATTGTTTCACTCGTTCATCATGGTCGCCATCGGTTATGTCGTACAAGCCTTCGTTCAGTGGGTTCTGATCTCGATTCTGAATCATAACGGGGGGATCAAGGAGATCGAGCCGTATACGTTCAACGGCTACTTTGTGCAGTTTCTCACGTTCGCGGTGATGTGCCTGATATCCGCTTTCGTCTACGCGACCAAAGGCGGGTTCAGCTACATCCAGTCTTACAGCCGGTTCTACAAAGACAGCTTTCGCGGCAACAAATTGTTCGTCATCTTCATGGCGATCGGGCTGATCATCCTGTTCGCCGTAAACGTCGTCTACATCGCTTCGTACGAGATGCCGAACGACCTGCTGACCGCCATGGTCGCCACCCTCGTCGTTTTGGTCGTTCTGATCTATTTTTCCATTCGAAAGGACGGATAGCGGATGATTGAACGGCTGGCTCTGTCGATTGCAACGTCGATCAAAAAAGTCGATGCCGAGCAAACGCCCAGCATCGAGGTCATGAAGTTTTCGCTGATCACCATCCTGCATACGCTGACGACCGTGCTGATCGTGTTTATTCTGAGCTTCATCACCGGCAAGCCTCTGGCCACGATGGCCGGCATGGGCTATTTTATGCTGCTGCGCTTCTTCTCGGGCGGCTATCACATTCACTCCTCCACGCTCTGCACCGTTCTGTCGGTGCTGCTCATGTGCGCGGCGCCCTTCATTCCGCTCGGGGATCGTTGGATTCTGATCGCGAATCTCGTAAATCTTTTGATGATGTTGCTATTTTCTCCGTCGAACATTAAAGGATTTGCGCAAATTCCGGAGAAATATTTCCCTATACTCAAGTTGGTTTCGATGGCGATCGTAAGCACAAACTTCTGGTTCCACAGCCCGACGCTCGCCGTCGTTGCCATATTTCAATCCATCTTGCTTCTATTCAAGCAGAAAGGAGGCGAATCCGCATGAAGAAACCGTTGGTGCTGGGCTTTGCCAAGCTGCTGGGCGTCGTCGCGGTCGTATTCGTCAGCACGGCATGCTTCTGGGTGCTGCACCGCCCTGAAATTCCGGCCGAGCTGAAGCGTGCGTAAAAAAGGGAGGGAGCGCAAGTGTCTTTCTTCCGCCTGTTGGATGGGAGTGGGCAGCCGGTTGAAGTTGCGGTGGACGAGGTGCTGGCGATTCGGCCGACTACGAGCGGACCGGAATTCCATACGAAGCGCGGGGTGTACTATTACCCGACCACGCTCGAAGAATTCCAGGCGCTCCTGGGAGAGTTCGGGTTCGAGCGCCTCGACCGCGGCAACCTGGTGAACATGAACCACGCCAAAGTATTCGACAACAAGAGCAGAAAAGTGTACTTCGAAGAATCGTGGAGCAAGGACAGCTTCTTCGCCACGGTCTCCGAAGCCAATATGCACAAGGTGATGCACCTGGTTCGCGAGAAGGAGACTTCCTATGCGGCCGCGCAACGACCGCTGTTCTGGAAGCGGAGCCAAGCGTAGCCGGAGCGTCCCTTGTCCGCCCAAGCCCCCGTCGGCTTGGGCTTTTGCTTTGCATGTCCCGATTTTTGCATTCATTTAATTTTCCCGGAATGTTCGGTTAACAGATGGCCTCTATGCTGAATTTGGACCAGACAGATCAGAAGAGGAGGCTTTCTGAAATGAAAATGAAGCAACGGGCGGGAGCCGCCATCGTCGCCGCATCCGCTGCGGTGTTTGCCGTCGCGGCCGTGCTGCCGGCGGCGGGCGGACCCCATCACGCCGACGCGGCGGCGGCGAAGACGAAGAACGTCATCTTGTTCGTCGGAGACGGCATGGGTTCCGCTCAGCGGGAAGCGATCCGGCTCGCCACGGTCGGCATGCGCGGTCAGCTGGCGATGGACGACATGCCGGTCACCGGCATGCTGCACACGAGCTCGACGGTGCACGTGACCGATTCGGCGGCGGCGGCAACCGCCATCGCCGCCGGGGTGAAGACGTACAACGGGGCGATCGGCGTCGACGCGAACAAGAAGCCGGTCAAGACGGTAATGGAATATGCGAAGGATGCCGGCAAGTCGACCGGCATCGTCACGACGAGCCAGGTGACGGACGCCACGGGAGCGGCGTTCGCTGCGCACGTCGACGACCGCTCCAAGCAGAGCGACATCGCGCTGCAATATTTGACCAAGAGCAAGGTGGACGTCATTCTCGGCGGCGGGGAAGATTTCTGGTATCCGGCCGGCCGGGTCGGCGGATTTGCGGACGAGCCCGCCGAAGATCCGTCGGAGAAGAGCAAGGGAACGCAGGGCGACCTGGTCGCCAAGGCGAAGCAGCTCGGCTACAAGTATGTAACGAACAAAGCGGGACTTGCGGCGGCCAAGGGCGGCAAGCTGCTCGGCCTGTTCGCCAACGAGGAGATGTTCCAGCAACGGCCGGAAGGGGAAGGCGATCTGTACAATCCGGCCGTTTCGCTGCCGGACATGACGAAGAAGGCGATCGACACGCTGTCGGCCAATCCGAACGGCTTCTTCCTGATGGTGGAGGAAGAGGCGACGGACGAGATGGCGCACAGCAACAACGCGAAGCTGACGATCAAATCCGGCCAGCAGCTCGACGCGGCCGTCAAGGTGGCGAAGGAATTCGCGGCGAAGCATCCGGACACGCTCGTCCTCGTCCTCGCCGACCACGAAACGGGCGGCTTCGCGATCGAAGAAGCGGACGACAAGGACGAATCGGGCGACGACATCTCCAAGGAGGACGGACCGTTCGCCATCGCGGGCTCCAAGGAGACGTTCGTCGTGGACTGGACGACGACGGGGCATACGGCCGTGGACGTGCCGATTACGGCGATGGGACGGAATGCGGAACTGTTCACCGGCACGTACGAGAACACGGCAGTATTCAGCAAGCTGATGCAGGCGCTGGGGTTTAAGGCGAAGAAATAACCGGCGTTTACGGCCAGGAGCCGGTCCGCCCGCGGCGGACCGGCTTTTCGCGCGCATAGGGGAGTGACTGTCGCTTGCGCGTCCGCGAATCCGCGCGTCCTGCGAACCGGCGCCTTGCGCGCAATTGAGCGTTGACAGGGGAGACGGAATCGGCCAAACTGAATAGACGCCACTATTGCAGACGAGGTCTATCAACCGTTATGAATCGATTGAGCCGATGGAAGCAGATCGTTCTGCTCACCATGCCTTCCTTCTTCTCGTTCGCCACGCAGACCGTGACCGGTTCGATCAACCTGATTATGGTCGGCCACCTCGGTTTTCTGACGATCGCCGTCGTCGGCGTGTCCAACATCATCATGTACAACGTGTTCGCCTTGTTTTCCGGCATCGGCCACACGGTGAGCTACCTGGTCGCGCAAAATTTCGGAGCGGGCGAAATGCGCAAAGGCGTCCAGCGGATGTACCTGGCGCTGGCGGCCAGCGCCGGCATCGCCGCGCTCATCGTGCTGGCGGGCTGGCTCGGCAGCGGCGCGCTGCTGCGGCTGACCGGCGGCTCGGCCGACCTGATCGCGGCCGGCGGCGGCTATTTGCGGCTGCGCTTTTACGCTCAGGCGTTCGGCATCGTCAGCTTCGTGTTCCACGGCTTCCTCCGCGGCATCGGCAATACGCGGATGTCGATGATTCTGTCGATGATCGGCAACGGGACGATGCTCGTCCTCACCTATGCGCTGACGAACGGAGCGTGGGGCTTCGCGAACTTGGGGCTTACGGGAGCGGGCATCGCCTTTCTGACCGGGGAAGCGCTGCAGCTGCTCTGCTGCCTGTTCGTGTTCTGGGGACCGTTGCACCGGCGCTTCTCGACGAGAACGATGCCGCAGCCGGACTGGCGCGAGCTGCGTCTGGTCGCGCAGGAGAGCGGCAAGCTCGGGCTGCAGGAGTTCGCCATGAGCGTCTCGATGTACATCTTCACCATGTTCGTGGCCCGGCTCGGCGACGTGGCGCTGGCCGCGAACGAAGTGGCGCTCAACGTCATGTCGTTTGGATTCATGCCGGCGTTCGCCTTCGGCTCGACGGCGACGATTCTCGTCGGCCAGGCGATCGGCCGAGGCCGGTCGCACGAAGGAAGAAGAGCCGGGACGGACTCGGCGGTCATGGGGGCGGCTTTCCTCTTGCTGCTCGGCACGGCGGAGATGATCTGGGCCGTCCCGATCGCGCGGATTTACAGCGGCGATCCGCGCGTGTTCGAAGCCGCGGCGCACCTGATCCGGCTGTCGGCGTACCTGCAGCTGTTCGACGGGCTGTACAACTTCTATGCGGGGGGCCTCCGCGGCATCGGGGACACGACGTTCCTGATGCGGTCTTCGCTCGTGCTGAACTTCGGCCTGTTCGTGCCGTTGGCGTACCTGTTCGTGGAGGTGTTCCATTGGGGCGGGACGGGGGCTTGGCTGTCGCTGTACACGTTCCTGACGGCGCTGGGCGTTGCGATCACGATCCGCTTCTACCGGACGGACTGGAACGCCGTCCGGCTGAAGGAAGCGGGCGCTTGATCGTCCGGCGGCCATTGCAGCGCGGAATGCCGCCGGACTTCCGGGAGGCTTCAGCCGTTGACGATTTCGCCGCCGTTGACGTGCAGCACCTGGCCCGCGACGTAGGAGGAATCCTCGCTGGCCAGATAGACGTAGGCCGGAGCCAGCTCGTCCGGTTGGCCGGCGCGCTTCATCGGCGTGTCGGAGCCGAACTTGGCCACGGCGCTTGCGTCGAACGTCGACGGGATGAGCGGCGTCCAGATCGGACCGGGCGCGACGGCGTTGACGCGGATGCCCCGGCCGACGATGTTCAGCGCCAGGGAGCGGGTGAAGGCGACGACCGCGCCCTTGGTCGCGGAATAGTCCAACAGCGACGGGCTTCCCTTGTAGGCGGTGATCGAGGCCGTGTTGATGACGGCGGAGCCCGGCTGCAGATGGGGCAGCGCGGCCTGGGTCAGGTAGAACATGCCGAACACGTTCGTGCGGAACGTCCGCTCGAGCTGCTGCGGCGGGATTTGCTCCAGCCGGTCCGTCGGATGCTGCTCCGCGGCGTTGTTGACGACGATGTCCAGCCGGCCGAACGTCTTCACGATGTCGGCGACCGCCTGCCGGCAAAACACCGCGTCGCCGACGTCGCCGGCCATGATGACGCAGCGGCGGCCTTCCGCCTCGACCTGCCGCTGCGTCTCCCGGGCGTCGGTGAATTCGCTCAAGTACACAATGGCGACGTCCGCCCCTTCCTTCGCGAAGGCGATGGCGACCGCCCGGCCGATGCCGCTGTCGCCGCCGGAGATGACGGCGACTTTGCCGGCCAGCTTGCCCGCCGGCTTGTAGACCGGCGACTCGGCCTCCGGACGGGGCTTCATGTCGCTCTCCAGCCCGGGCTGCCGGTCCTGATGCTGCGGCGGGAAGTGATCCGGGCGCGCCGGCGCCTGCGGGTTGGATTGAGGTGCGTTGGTCATCGGGACATCCACTCCTTTTTTAAGGAGTAGAATATGGCAGGCGTTGCGATTTTAAACGTTTTTGCGCGTTGTTTTCTTCCCGTCGCAGCTGAACAGCACCTTTTTCCCGTCGACGACCGTCTCCAGATGCACCGGCTTGCCCCACAACTGAACGACGTAGGGCATCGTCCGCTCGACGTATTTCAAATCGAGCTCGATTCCTTCGAACTGGTGGGTCAGGACGAGCTCGCCGCTGCGCTGCCAGTCGCCGTCGCTCACGACGATATACGGGAACCCGCCGTTGACGCGGGAGTAAACGAGCTGATCGCGGATCGCTTCCCACGTTTTGTCCGTGATCGTCCAGTCCGCCCCCTTTTTCTCGAAAATGTACAGGTCCAGCTCCTCTGTGAGCTCCTTCGTCAAGTAGTTGCGCAGGAACGAAGGATCGGAATCCAGCTCCCGCACTTCGAAGATTTTGTCGCGTCCGTACCTCTTCTCGATGTCCTCGAAAATTTTGACGCCGAGGTAGTAGGGGTTCAGCGAGTTGCGCGAAGGCTGCACGACCGCCGAATTCAGCTTGGCGTATTCGATCGTCTCCTCGCTCGTCAGCGGCAGCTCGCGCATGATCCGCTGATGCCAGAACGTCGCCCAGCCCTCGTTCATGATCTTCGTTTCGATCTGCGGCCAGAAATAGAGCATCTCCTCGCGCAGCATCGACATGATGTCCCGCTGCCAGTCCTCCAAGTCCGGCGCGAACTCCTGAATGAACCAGAGCAAATCTTTCTCGGGGTGAGGCGGGAACCGTTTCGTCTCGGCGGCGGCTTCGGTCGGTTCGGGCTTCCCTTCGGCCTTCTCGTCGATCGACCAGAGATCGTCGTAAGGCGTGGCGGGAGCTTTGGCGCGGCCGGCGCGCTCCCTGTCGCTGCGCTGCAGCCATTCCATGTAGCGCTGCTTATCCAGCCCCTTGGGCTTCACGAGCCGCGCATCGACGTGCTCCTGAATCGCCATGACGGCGTCCAGGAACTTCTCCACCGCTTCGCTGCCGTGCTCGATCTCGTATTGGGCGATCCGCTCGGCGGTGGCCGACATGCTCTCGACCATGTTGCGGTTGGAAGTCGAGAAGCGGGCGTTGTTCTTGAAGAAGTCGCAGTGCGCCAGCACGTGGGCGACGATCAGCTTGTTCTGGACGAGGGAGTTGCCGTCGAGCAGGAAGGCGTAGCACGGATTGGAGTTGATGACGAGCTCGTAAATTTTGCTCAGGCCGAGGTCGTACTGCATCTTCATCTTATTGAACGTCTTGCCGAAGCTCCAGTGGCTGAACCGGGTCGGCATGCCGTACGCGCCGAATGTGTAGATGATGTCGGACGGGCATATCTCGTATCGCATCGGGTAGAAGTCGAGGCCGAAGCCGCGGGCGATCTCGGTAATTTCCGCGATCGCTTCCTCGAGTCCGGCTTGGCCTTCGTCGCTGCGGGTCATGAACATGGATCGTACCCCCTTCGCAAGACAGTAATGGCACCTTATATGTATATGCGGGAAGCTTGCCGCTCGTGACGGGCCGGGCGGGGGCGGAATGGAAAGGGTCGGCGGCAACGCATACTATATAAACGCCGCAATCAGACGAACGGGTCGAGGTGGAGCGAATGGAAAGGCAAACGTGCGACGAAGCGCCGCTCAAAGAGCTGCTGAAGCAGCAATTGCGCCTGATCGCCGCGAAGATCGGCCGCAACCTGGAGACGCTCGAGAACGAAAACCATTGCCTGCTGAGCGACTTCGAGCACATCGGCGACATGTTCAAGAAGGTGGAGTCGCTCGCCGCCTCCTTCTACTTGCAATGCTATCTGTCGTCGTTCACGTCCCATTATGCGGATTTGACCGTCTGCGTCCGCCACCTCATGGAGCGGCGCCACGGCGCCCTGATCGTCATCGAGAGGAACGACCCGCTGGATGAGGTCGTCCATTCCGGCGTTCCGATCGAGGCGTCGATCAGCGCTTCGCTGCTGGAGGCGATCTTCTACCCCGGCAATCCGCTGCATGACGGCGCGGCGCTCGTGCGCTCCGACCGGATCGTATCGGCGGCCAACGTGCTGCCGCTGTCGTTCGCCGCGGTCGAAGGCAGGAAGATCGGCATGCGGCACCGCGCGGCGATCGGGCTGACGGAGCGGACGGACGCGCTCGTGCTCATCGTGTCGGAGGAGACCGGCCACGCCTCCTTCGCCTACAAAGGAGCGCTTCACCCGATCAGCTCGCTCGAAACGCCGCAAACGTCCCAACCGGAGTTTCCCGTTCAGACATGACGATCGCCCAAAAGAGCCGCAGCGGCGGTTCTTTTGCAGCGATTCGCCATTCCCTTCCGCAAGACGCATGGCAGCTTTACATGGCGGTGAGCGGGGCGGCGATCGTGCCGGATGGGAACGGGCGTCTGTCCGTCGAGGTGTCGTGACGCGGCAGCGCAAAGCGCAAGCTGAACGCGAATGGGATAGCAGAGGAACCTGGGGGTTATCCTTCCGAGCCGGGAGTTGCGGCTTGGAGGATAACCCTCATTTGCATGGAATTCGTCTCCCTGCCGTACGCCTGAAAAGAGGACGCGCCAACGCGTCCTCCAAAGCGGGCGGGCGAAGATCGGGTGTTACGGGCGCACCCGGACGACGCCGATATCCGAAGCGTTGATTGAGATGGCGTTGCCGCCCTGGTTGATGGAAGCGCTGGCTTTTTGTCCGAGGTTGATTTTCGTCTTGCCGTTGTTCCATTTCTGGGAACGGATCGATTTTTTGCGCATGGGCTGAAAACACCTCCTTTCCCGTCTCAAGACAGAGGAGCCGCGCGGGCTGCCCGCGCTTGCGGGTTTTGGCGATGCGGATGCTCAGGGCGTTGCTCGCGAGCGCGTTGCCGGATTCGGCTGCCGCCGTGGCCGATTGGAAGATTTGAATGACCAGATAATGGTTGCGTCCGAGCCGATGGCGAAACGTCTTGATGCGGGTGCGGTTCACATGGTAACCTCCTCGTCCAAAGAAGCTAACACCATTTTATGGCCGGCGCGGGACAGCGAATCGGCGTTTGCTCCCGGAGATTCGCCGTAAATCGGCCCGCGGGGCGTGTCAACTCATATAAAAATGTTACCGAAGGAGAATGGATCACTCATGTATTATTGTTACCCATGTTACCCTGTGGAGGCTGTCAGACAGCCTCCACAGGCCGTGCGGTGGAGGCAGGCGTCGCGGAGCGGGAAAGCAACGCCTCCAACTGGTTGCGCAAGGCAAGCGGGTCCTGGGCA
>Ga0207789_1000278_pt1 | contig 24718 bp, 23 predicted proteins | sample HigsolmetaGSP12D_FD_184840 | JGI IMG/M metagenome (GOLD analysis project Ga0207789, IMG submission 184840) | High solid enriched microbial communities from the Joint BioEnergy Institute, USA - SP1-2-D (SPAdes) | ecosystem: Engineered > Bioreactor > SSF (Solid state fermentation) > Aerobic >...
TGGCAAAGCAAGACCCAATAATAGCAGATGCGGTAGAGATGTTGCATACCGTAAGTATGGATAGAGAAGCCCGGATGTTGGCGGAAGCTCGTGAAAAGGCGTTAAAGGACATCAATTCCATTCGTGGAGAAGCAATGAGAGAAGGAAAAAGGGAAGGAATAAAAGAAGGAAAGAGAGAAGGAATAAAAGAAGGGATGAAAGAAGGGATAAAAAAAGGAATAAAAGAAGGCAAGCGGGAAATTGCAAAAAAGATGCTAATGGAAGGTCTAGACCCTAAATTGATCATTAAGATTACTGGATTAACGGAAACTGAAGTTTTGGAATTGAAGAGTGAGTTGAATGAACAATAAAAAAGGAAATCTTAGACGAGTAAGTGGATGGGATAAATTAATTGTTAGTAAAAATTAATCCTAAACCGATTGCTGTACCAATCATACCATCCCTTTGCTCCGGTTTTTAGAAATCAAAAAGTCAAGTTCGGCAGGGCTGACACCAAGTTCTTTTGCATAAAAAGGCAGCACAGGAATGATAATACCAAAGCCAACCATTACAAAAACATAACAAGAAAAAATAGGTAGAACTCGTTTACTTTCATTTCCTTCCCCACTTTATTAATGAATGCAGAATTCTCCTCATAAAACAGCGGGGTTCCACGTCCCACTGATTGTTTCAAAATTCGACTTAAAGGATCGGTGACAAAAGCCTTGATATGGACTCTTTGAAACGAATTTTTAAAGGTCTTCGCAAGTATTGATAATAGGTGAGCCGCCTTGAATTTTTCATGTCTTTATCGAAAACTTCTACTAACTGTCTCGCTGTTGGAGTATGATAGATAAACGCATTTACTTCAAAATTCAACTTAAAGCTACGAACATCAATATTAGCTGTTCCAACCGATACAGCATTTTCATCAACAACAATCATTTTTGCGTGAATAAAGCCATTATCATAAATATAAACTTTTGCACCAATTTTAAGGAGTTCGCCAATATAAGACATTGTTGCCCAATATACAAATATATGATCTGGTTTATTAGGAATCATAATTTTTACGTCAACTCCAGATAAAATGGCGATCCGTATGGCATCAAGAATGCTCGCATCCGGGATAAAATAAGGTGTTTGAATATAGATAGATTTTTTTGCGGATGCAATCATTTTAATATAGCCATATTTAATTTGCTCCCATTCTGAGTCCGGACCACTTGTTACAATCTGAATCGGAATTTTTCCATGATGGTTGACGTCAGGAAAATATTTCTTATCATAATAAATATCATTGCGAGATGAAGCTTGGTTCCAGTCTAAAATAAACCGAATTTGGGTGGCAAAAACGGCATTTCCCTGTAACCGAAGATGTGTATCACGCCAATAGCCGAACTTTTTATCAAGACCAAGATACTCATCCCCAACATTGAATCCGCCAAGATAAGCAGTTTTTCCATCAATAATAACAAGTTTTCGGTGATTACGAAAGTTTATGCGCAAGTTGACTAACGGAATTTTTGAAGGAAAAAAAACTTCTACCTCTCCGCCTGCTTGTTTCAATTTATTAAAGGAACGTTTTTTAATTCGTCGCGATCCCATTTCATCATATAAAATACGAACTTCAACCCCTTCTTTTGCTTTCTTTGTTAATAAATCAATTAATTTTTTCCCTAATTCATCATCACGGAAAATATAATATTGTAGGTGAATATGATTTTTTGCGTTTTCGATATCTTGGAAAAGAGCCTTAAATTTCGCCTTTCCATCAATAAATATGTCCAGCTCATTATCTTGGGTTAAAAGGGCATTATTGTTGGAAAGAAAAAAATAAATTAAGTCTCGGTGGTCCTTCATTTCTTTCGTTGCCATCTCATATTTTCCTTCCTCAATGTGCCGAATTTGCTCCTTAATTAAATTATCTAATCCGATTTTCTTTAAATCTTCCCAAACGAACAATTTTTTCCCTTTTAAACTTTGCCCAAAAATTAAATAAAGAATAAATCCAAGGAGTGGAATGAAAAACAAAACTAGTAGCCAAGCCCATGTGGAACTTGGATCACGTCGTTCCAAAAAAACAACAGCTACAGCCAAAATAATATTTAAGATAAAAATGGTATTGATAAAAGTAGATAAAACGCTCATAAAAATACTCCTATTACTTTAGTATGATTTTTAAAAATGATAACATGTTTTAGGATAGTAATCTATATTATAATAACGCGATTTATGAAAAATGAAAAATAATAATATCTATAAAAAACGTAGCTGAGGTCAACTATTCAAAATATATAAAAATTTATGTTCATTTACTCATTCGTTTTTGTTATAATAAAAGTAATCCTCACGAAAATTCAACAGGGGGAAAGAATCGGAACGCATAAATAAATTGGAGACACCTAAGCCGGTTTATTGTAACCCAAAAACGAATGAATATTAATCCAAATGGTAAGTGGGGTTGGAATAACGTGGATGCTATTTATAAAAAACAACTTGATTTAGAGTATAGCTATAATTTTCACATGTTTAATTCTATACTACATATATTATCAGAAACATTTAATAGTTTGATTATCCGGAGTTCCATACAGGGTGTACTTAACTATGTATCGCCAAATTCTTTCTATATTTTAGGATACGAGTGGGAGGAAATGTTAGGGAAAAAGATTACATTTTTTTTGCATGAAAAGGATAGGCAAAGATTACTTGATATGGACAATCAAGACAGCCTTTTTTTGGAAAATGAAAGATCCTACACGGTGCGCTTGAAGAAACGGGATGGGCTCTTTATATGGAGTGAATTAGAAATCCATATTTTAAGGGATATTAGACAAAATCCTAGAGAAATTCTGTATATAATTAAAGAAAAACCAATCAGCGACGAGGATAATCTTTTGAAAAATGACAAAATGGCACTAATTGGTCAACTTGCTGCCGGAATTGCTCATGAAATACGTAACCCACTTACATCTATTAAAGGGTTTATCCAATTAATGAAATCAGAACCAATAAAGAATGATCAATATTTGGAGATCATTGACCAGGAAATCGATAGGATCAGTAGTATTACAAATGAGTTAATGATTTTTGCGAAACCGAATCATTTGAATTATGAGCATCAAGATTTAAAAATGATTTTAAGATCGTGTATCACCTTACTTGAAGGAGTTGCGTATCAAAAACAAATCCAGATTGTACTTGATAGTTGTGAGGAACCTGTTTATGTCTTTTGTGATAAGCAAAAAATTAAACAAGTTATTATCAATTTGATAAAGAATGCATTAGAATCAATGGAAGACCCTGGAATTATTACGATATGTATGCGTAAACATGAAGGTCAAGGTGTTCTCAGCATAACAGATGAAGGTTGCGGTATACCAAATGAACTTGTTGGAAAGTTAGGTCAACCATTTTTTACAACAAAGAGTAATGGGAATGGACTTGGACTAATGATGTGTTATAAAATTATGGAAGAACATGAAGGGAGAATCGAAGTCGAGAGTGAATTAGGGATCGGAACAACTTTTTATGTGTTTCTACCTTTAGAAGATTCATGAAACAAAAGATGAGGTAATTGTTGGGAAAAATACGTGAATAAAGGGGATGTTTGACAATGAATCTTGGCATTGGTGAAATCGCAATCATATTAATTGTTGCATTACTTATTTTTGGTCCATCCAAATTACCTAAGTTAGGAAGGGCTGCAGGGGAAACGCTTCAGGAATTTAAAAAGGGGATGCGGCAAGTAATGGATGATGATGATAAAAATGTCAATAAACAAGTGGTGAATGATGGTAAAAAAAGCAATGAAAAAATAGAAGGATAAACGAATATGGTCGTTTATTGATAAGGAAGATTCTGTTTATTCATTCTTTTCAAGACATGTATAAAGACCTCCGCAAACGAGCGGAGGTCTAATCCATAATTATTTAGTTTTTCCTAGAAGTTATGACCAGAAAGTTGTTGTTGAGCCATTGAAACTAATCGTTTTGTTATTTCTCCACCTACCGAACCATTGGCACGGGAAGTTGTTTCTGCACCAAGATTCACACCGAACTCTTGTGCAATTTCGTATTTCATTTGATCTAGAGCTTCCTGTACTCCTGCAACTAAAAGTTGGTTTGAGGAATTGCTTCGGTTTGATGCCATTGTTGTCTCCTCCTTTTTTATTGTCGGCATTTTCTATTAAAGAAATTTGCATTCTTTTGTAACCAACAGTAAAACTGTATTTTGGTGGTTCTTCATGTTGATTACATGTCTTATTGTTTGTGTGTTAGCAAAATATATTCGGGAAATCAGAGGTAATTGCTACCAATTATTGAAAACATTAATTTTTTTAAAAACATATTTAAAGTAATCCTGTGGAAAAATACAACTAATATGAATTTCAGGAAGGAATGTTTCAATTGTCGATTTGCCCGGTATGCAATGGCTTTGATTCAATTATTGTTCAGTGTCGAAAATGCAATAACAGCATGATTGATGAGGGGAAACTAAGTGACTTTTTTGATGACTACAGCCCATATATGGAAATTGATTTATTGCGATTGGAAGACGGCTATCCTCAAAATTTTCAACAGTGTCAATGTGTCCACCTTTTACAATGTCCCACTTGTGGTTGGCAAGAGACATATTTTATCCGCGAGTAAATCTGTTACATATATCCGATTGGTTCAACTAACCATTCGTGAAGATATGTCTTCACGAATGGAAGTTTCACTTTATTGTAAAATGAAGTCATGAAAAATTTTTTCGGGATTGTTAATGACTTGTTCCATTAATTTTACGGTGTGAAGGAGGAGGTATTTATTTGATAACCGTTCATATTTGAATAATTGTGGATGATTAAAAATGGAACGTCCGGGTTTGGCATTGGCCTCGAACATCCAAACTTTCCCACTCTTGTCAATTCCAAAATCAAATCCGATTTCCGCTACGATTCCATTTATCTTTTTCTCAATATGTTTACTAAGAGTCAGAGCGGCTTCAGCTAATTTTTTTGTCTTTTTCTCTCGTTCCTCATAATCGGGAAAAATCTCTTCTAATGTTTTTATTTGACCACCTGTTATTACATGTGTTGTCGGGCTACCGCTACCAGCTACTTTACAGCCAATCGCAGTCACAGCCCATTTTCCATCCGACAATTTATTTGTATGGATGCGAAAATCAGTGATATGTTGATTAACACGGAAGAGCTTGATTCCTTGTTGAATTATATATAGACCAGACAAGTGGTCTTGCAAAAAATTACATAATTTTGTGATGTTGGCACATTTGATTAATCGATTGTTACCAGCTGAATCCCGGAAACGGACAAAAATGTCATCATCTATTTTTTGGATTTGATATATACCTTTGCCGGAGCTACCGTCATTCGGTTTTACATATAGAAAACCAAATTCGTAGAGCATATCCTTTAATGCTTTGTCTTCAAAAGGAACTGTTTTTGGCAAATATTTATTCACAGCTGGGTCATTTACCAAACGGATATAGATATCCAATTTATTAAAAAATCCGGGATTAAACCATGGAATGGCATACTCTTCTTGCAATTTTGTTTTTAAGGATTGAATATTTTGCAGATTTTCAACAGCACGGTTCGGCAGTCGGTCGTAAATAACGTTTGGTAAAGGAACTTCAATTTGTTTCCATTTATTTTGGTGATAAACATAACCGGTAATGAAACCTTGCTCCCAATCAATATGCTGAATTCCGAACACGACAGGTAAAACCCCTACTTCCTCAAAGGTTAAGAAAAATTTAGACAAGGAATATGAACGTGAACCCATTGGATTACTTGGAAACCTAGTAAAGCCAGCGGTAAATATTCCGACGATCGGACCGATAAAAAGATTTCCCTCCTTTTCAAATAGATGAAGTCGTAAAGGTAGATCAGGAATATGCAGTTGATTAGCAAGGCTTTTTGTTATCGTAATGTTCCTTGTTTGATTTTTTTGTGGAAGTGCCTTGCAAGATACAGTTAATGAACCGAAAGTAATTGATTGGATGTCTGAAAATTCTAGCTCACTTGGGTAATAAAGGATGAACTCATTGCTATTTATGACTTCAATCGGATAAGATTTGAACATATTTTGCTCACCTTTCTCAATTGGTGTTAAAATCAATCAGTGTTAATAATGAAGAAATATCCGGTTAACAAAAGATAAATCCTGTTGGAAATGAAGGAATTCAATTTAATGATTATTTATTTAACGGTCAAAATTGCCCAATAACTGTACAGTCGTTATAATTTAAGGATGGAAGTAAATGGGATAATCATAACAGAACTCGGTAGCAATCGGAAAGTAAAAATTTTTCAATGTCTACTTTCTTTACGCATTAGTGCACATGGAAAGCTTCACGGGAATACATCGCAGCCGAAAAATTTATATTTTTCGGTGAACTAGAGAGACTACAGTAGCATTACCTCGTAATCGAAAATATTTTTTCGCTGAACTACGGCTCTGCTTTCGCCTAACGCCCGAGTTTTCTTTATATTAAACAGAATATGTACATTCGCCCATTTAGGTGCAACATTTATGTTACAATAAATTATTATGCTCAAAACCCACATAAAGTAAGAAAGGTCGATTCACATGCTGACATTAATCAAGATCATTTTCATGGGTATTGTTGGTGCAATTATAGGAGGTATTACAAACTTTATCGCAATAAAAATGCTATTCAGGCCTTATGAGGCAAAATATATCGGTAATTGGCGCCTTCCGTTTACGCCTGGGTTAATTCCAAAAAGACGTGACGAAATAGCAAAGCAATTGGGTCAACTTGTCATTAACCACTTATTAACACCTAAAGTTATTCAACAAAAATTAACTGATTCCAAAATTTATGAATCTTTACAACAAATTTTGCAAAAGAAAGTAGTGGGATTTTTTCAGTCGGAGAAATCACTAAATGAATGGCTTGAACGTGTCGGAATAACCAATAATGACGGAAAAATGGAAGATAAATTATACATTCTACTAAATAAACAATTTACTCATTGGAAACTTGAACATAAAGATCAATCCCTTTATGAATTCATTCCGGATGCAGTTTGGGAAAAAGTGGATAAAAATGTTACCAAGATATCAAAGTATTTGCTAATCAACGTAAAACAATTTTTCGTTAGTCCGAGCGGGTTTCAATTGATTAAATATCATTTTAATCGGTTTTTTGAAGGCCGGGGCATGTTTTTGACCATGATGCAATCCTTTTTAGACAACCGCAATATGATTGAACGTTTACAACAAGAACTTGTAAAAATAATTGAAAACGATCAAACAGAAAAAGCTATTACTCAAGTCTTACAAGATGAACTAGATAGGATAAAGTCCTGGACAGTTGAAGAAGCTATACAGAAGCTGTTGGGAAAGGAAGGAAAAGACTTGATTTGGAAAGAGCTAAAAAAATTTATCTTTCACAAGCCGCTTAAATCTTTTCCTTTATCTGATCTTCAAAATACAATAGTAAACCAAATGATCCCAATTATTGTTCAAAAGGGAATGGAGAAACTCGGAAGTACATATGTAGAGAAATGGATGAAGAAATTAGAAATTCCTGAATTAGTAAAAAGTCAAGTTGATTCCTTCTCGACGGAACAATTAGAAGAAATCGTTGTTGGCATTAGTCGGCGAGAATTGAAAATGATTACATATCTTGGAGGTTTTTTAGGCGGACTAATTGGAATTTTACAAGGTGTTATCGTTATTTTAATAGGTTAATCTGTCCAATAAGATTTGAGGTCGTGAAGAAAATTTAGCACGTTCTCGCTTTTTTCAACATAGTTTGTTATAGTTAGAGAACATAGTTCAAAGAGGGCTTTTCCTGTTTGAACAAGATGCATTTTTTAATAAAGTAAATGGAGGTCCGAAATGGCTGTAAATATTTTTGATACCGCATATGCGTTGGAAAAAAACATTCGTGAAAGTGAAGAATTTGCCGATTTAAAAATCCAATATGCAAGTTTATACGCTGATGAAGCCGCAAGAAAACTATTTGATGATTTTCGTACAGTTCAAATGAATTTACAAGAAAAACAAATGACTGGTCAACCGATTAGCCAAGAAGAAGTTGTTCAAGCACAACAAATGGTTTCGGTCATCCAGCAAAATAATAAAATTACTCGGTTAATCGAGGCCGAGCAAAAGATGAGCTCAGTAATTGCGGAAATTAACAAAATTGTTATGAAACCGTTGGAAGAATTATACAGTCAGCAACAAGACTAATAACTATTAAAACCTGTCGTCGACGATTATTTGTCACGGCAGGTTTTTCTATAAAGGGATTATTCCTTTGTTCTATACATTCACTTTTTTACATACGTATAGATAAAGGCATTTTTTCAGATCATCGAACATCTTGATTTGGCATAAGGGGGCATGGATATGATTTATCGGCTACTTGCCATGAATATTGATGGAACCATTTTGCAATCGAATGGCAAATTACATAAATCGGTGAAAGAAGCTGTTGAATATGTTCAATCAAAAGGTGTAATGGTTACTCTTGTTACATCACGAAATTTTGCTTATGCCAAACGAATGGCCAAAGCACTAAAATTACAAACAATGGTGATTGCTCACCACGGTGCATTTATTGCTTCAACATCAGATCAAGCGATATTTGTTAAAAGAATTGATGAACAAATTGTTCAAGATATAATCCGATTCTTAGAAACCTTTTCATGTCATATTCGAATTGTGCATGAAAACTATTCGGTTAGTAATGTCCCATTAAAGAATTCCATAGTAACGAGGGCAGTTATTGATACGAACAGTTTTTCTGCCTATCACCACCAATATGTAAAAAATCTTGGAGAGTATGTTGAAGAAGAGCAAATTCAACCCACGCATATTGAAATAGACTTTCCGGATCAAAATACAGCTAAAGAAGTGAAAATCGCTCTACAAAATATGTTCTATGAAATTGACCTTTACTTGTACGATAACCAATTAATTATTTTGCCAAACGGTGTGTGTAAATTAACGGGATTACTTTATTTTTGTGAAAAGCAACAGATTTCCCTTGATGAAACGGTTGCCATTGGAAGTGATATGGATGATTTGGAATTCATTGTAGCAGCAGGTTTAGGTGTTGCAATGGGGAATGCCCCGATTGCTGTACGGAAGGCGGCAGATTGGGTAACACGGTCGAATAATGAGCACGGTGTATCTTATATGGTAAGAGAGCATTTTCGAAAACAACAGCCCATTTCCTTTTTAGAAAAAATCAGCAGTATGAAAAAAACATCCATCTAAAGGGTCCCGCTCAATCGACAGACCCATTTCTTGGCTAATAGGAAAGTATAAATTATTCAATTTCTACTTTCCTAACACATAAGTGTACAAGGAGAGCTTCGCGGGAATACATCGCAGCCGAAAAAATTTTTATTTTTTCGGTGAACGAGAGAGACTTCGGTAGCATTAACTTGCAAGCGAGAATGTTTTTCTGCTGAACAACGGCTCTTTGGTTGCCTATAGGCTCCGACACCCCGAGTTTTCTTTATTTTATGATATGGAAGCTTTAGCTGGGGAGATGAAAGTATTGAAATAATTAGTACAGCAAGTACCTTTAAAAGAATAATTGAAAAACGATTATTTTTGTAAAAATTATAAATAACAAGAAGGATATTTTTTTGGAACAGCGAATATGTATTATTAACAGTTTTTTATGTTTATTATTTTGGAAACGTTTACAATAGGAGATGAAGTAAAATGATGAACACACCGCTAATTTTAACACAAATGATTGAACGGGCAGAAAAATTTTTCCCTAACAAGCAGGTAATTTCCCGGACTTTATCAGGTGTACAAAGATTCACGTATAAGGAATTTGGTGAACGGACAAGGAGATTAGCAAGTGTACTGACTAAGTTTGGCATTACGAGAGGGGATAAGGTGGGTACAATTGCTTGGAACCATCACCGTCATCTGGAAGCATATTTCGCCATACCATGTATTGGAGCTGTTTTACATACAATCAACATACGCTTGTCCCCTCAACAAATTGCTTATATTATTAACCATGCTGGGGATAAAATTTTACTAATTGATGAAGACCTTTTGTCGATTGTAGAGAATTGCAAGGAAGAACTGAAAAATGTAGAGGCGTTTATTATTATGAGTGATCGGCCGGAATTACCTGAAACAAGTTTAAGCCCGGTGTATCACTTGAAGATTTATTGAGTGAGGGAGATGCATTATTTTCTTTTGCAAAAGATATTGATGAAAATGACCCAGCTGGAATGTGCTATACTTCTGCAACGACCGGTTTACCAAAAGGTGTGCTTTATTCGCACCGTGGTATTGTGTTGCATAGTTTTGCTCTTGGACTTGCTGACGGAACATCAGTAAGTGAAACGGATACGGCCATGCCAATTGTTCCTATGTTCCATGTAAATGCATGGGGTCTTCCCTTCGCATGTGTGTGGTTTGGCTCAAATATTGTTTTACCGGGTCCAAATTTTACACCGAAAATATTATTAGAATTAATGGTATCAGAAAAGGTAACTATTTCCGCCGGAGTTCCGACCATTTGGATCGGTGTACTAAAGGAATTAGAAAACGGAAACTATGATCTATCACATGTCCGTTATTTCTTATGTGGAGGTTCAGCGGCACCAAAAGGAATTATTAAAACGTTTGAAAAGAAATATCATATTCCATTTATCCATGCCTATGGAATGACCGAAACAACTCCACTAGCATTAATTTCCAAATTGAAGAGCGAACATGAAAAGTTACCAGAAGAAGAAATATATGAATTAAAGGCTAAACAAGGAATTTTAGTACCTGGTTTAGAGATGAAAGTAATTGGTCAAAACGGTGAAGTGCAATGGGATGGTAAAGAAATGGGGGAACTATGTCTTCGTGGTCCGTGGATTGCTTCCAGTTACTATAATGATGATCGTTCAGTAGAAAATTTTAAAGACGGCTGGCTTCATACGGGAGATGTAGTAACCGTCGATAAAGATGGATTTGTCAAGATTGTCGACCGAACAAAAGACTTAATAAAAAGTGGTGGAGAATGGATTTCATCTGTTGACATTGAAAACGCACTAATGGCCCATGAGGCTGTTTTTGAAGCTGCTGTCGTCGCCATTCCGCATGAAAAGTGGCAAGAAAGACCGATTGCCTGTGTTGTGTTAAAAGATCAATATAAAGATAAAGTAACTGAGGATGAATTATATGAATTTTTGAAACCGCAATTTGCCAAATGGTGGTTACCGGATAAAGTTCTGTTCATAAATGAAATTCCGAAAACATCGGTTGGTAAATTTCTAAAACGTGCTCTACGAGATCAAGTAAAGGAATTATTAAATGTTTAAGGGAAAATTATATGGAAATAAAAAGAGGGACGGCTTTGTTCCTCTTTCTAACGGAATATCACTGTTCTTTTTTTAAACTTCTTCATAATTGTAATTAAATAGAATGAGATTCATTCTAGATTTCGAAATTATTTTTGATTTTTAGTGACAAATTGTTTACAATAATTAGTAGGAAACAGTATTCTAATATAAGTATGAATCAATCTTTTTGTATTCTTATCAGAGTCCAAAATGGAGTGGGGAGTAATTTGTGACTTTTAGAACATTTTGTGAATGCATATTAGGAAGAGTTACAAATTCATAACATTTCATAATGGATTTACAAATAATCCAATTTTTTACTAATGGACGTGGAGGGGAAAAGCATGTCAAATGTAATGGAAGATGGAAACATGGAAAAAACTTTGTCTCAAGGTGAGCGTGATCTTTTGGATCAGTTGCTTAAGCCAGAAGTACAACAATCTTTAACAGTTTTAGTGGAACAGCTTCCAAAGTTAACGGAATTAATCTCAGTATTGACGAAAAATTTAGAAATTGTAAAATCAATGGTTACCGATGAAGTCTTGAAAGAGGATACGGTAGGTGCTATTAAAGAAGTAGCGGAACCTGCGATTCATTCAGTGAAACATTTAGCAGCTAATGTGATTGAAGCAAAAGACCGTGCCGAAGAAAGTGAAGAAGTCATCGGGATATTTGGTTTATTGAAATTGTTAAAAGATCCACAAGCTCAAAAAATGTTACGTTTTCTTAATGCTTTCCTAAAAGTTGCGGCAGAAAAGGAAAATAAGTAATTAGTTCCATTGTGTGTATCAAGAGAAAAGATTTTTACATATGAACGGAGGAAGGAAAATGTCGAAGAAAATTGTCATTTTAGGTGGGGGCTATGGTGGTGTATTGACCGCTTTGACAGTTCGTAAATATTTAGATGAAACAAAAGCCGAAGTAACAGTTGTGAACAAATACCCCACACATCAAATAATTACAGAATTACACCGACTTGCAGCTGGAAATGTTTCAGAAAAACGCGTTGCTTTACCTTTGAATAAATTGTTTAAAGGAAAAGCGATTGATTCCGTTGTAGCAGAAGTGGAATCTTTTTCAGTGGATAATAAACAAATAAAATTGTCCAATGGTGATACGTTAAGTTATGACTTGCTCGTTGTTGCTTTAGGCAGTGTGACCGGATATTTCGGCATCCCTGGACTTGAAGAAAACAGCATGGTACTCAAGTCTGTCGATGATGCAAAGAAAATTGGTGAACATATTGAAGCGAGAATTCGTCAATATGCGGAAACAAAAGATCCGGCAGATGCGCATATTCTCATTGGAGGTGGCGGTTTAACCGGAGTTGAATTAGTCGGTGAAATTGCAGACATGCTACCGGAATTGACGAAAAAATATGGTGTTCCCCGCAGTGAAATAAAATTGCAACTTGTCGAAGCAATGCAGAAAATCTTACCGGTGCTCCCTGATACTTTAATTGAACGGGCTCAAAAAAGTTTGGAAGCACGTGGCGTTGAATTTTTAATTGGTCTTCCTGTAACAAAAGTGGAAGGCAATGTCGTTTCATTGAAAGATGGTAGTGAAATCAAAACCAATACTTTTGTATGGACTGGCGGAGTACAAGGAAATCCATTAGTAGGCAAATCCGGATTGGAAGTAAACCGCGGTCGTGCTTCCGTAAACGAATACTTGCAATCAACTTCCCATGAAAATGTGTTTGTTGTTGGTGACAGTGCAGTGGCCTTTGGTCCGGATGGTCGTCCATATGCACCAACTGCACAAAATGCATGGCAAATGGGTGAAACAGTTGGTTATAACTTATTTGCTTATTTGGAAGGAAAACCACTAGAAGTATTTAATCCCGTTAATTCTGGGACATTGGCTAGTCTTGGTCGAAAAGATGCAGTGGCCTCGGTCGGAGCAAACGGAACAGAATTACATGGAGTCCCCGCTTCTTTATTAAAAGAAGCAAGTAATGTCCGCTATTTATCTCATATTAAAGGATTGTTTTCATACGCATATTAATGATATAAATTTGAAGCTAAAGCGCCGGAATTTCGTTAACCGGCGCTTAATTTTTTTTTACACATGAAATAACAATAGTTTCCCATGTGGGGATACAAGGCGATGCGTTTTATTCATTAAGTCTTTTTCAGTTAACATTGTTTCTGCTAGTTGCTTTGCTTCTTGGTCACTTTTTGCCTCAATGGATTCATCTAGTATTTTTTCTCCTGATTGTTCAAAAGCCGTTAGTTTATATATTGACATTGAATTACCCCCATATCTTTTCAATAATAAATTTCTATCCCACTATACTTTGATTCGACAAATTAAGGAAATTTCCTGCATTCCGTCGCGAGTTCTGTAAAAATTTGTGTTTCCTTCGTGCATTATAAATAAAAATATGGCATAATAAAAGAACGTATATTCGCGTGATTAAGGATGGTGAGATTATCATGAAATCAATCAAATTTATTCATTGTGCAGATTTGCATTTAGACAGTCCGTTTGTCGGGCTAAAAAATTTACCTGCCAATATATATGAAAAAACGAAATGTTCAACATTTGCATCATTTTCAAAAATTGTTGAGGTGGCGATTAGAGAACAGGTAGATTTCGTGATAATTGCCGGCGACTTATATGATGGAGAAGACCGTAGCATCCGTGCACAATTATTTTTACGAAAAGAATTTGAAAGGCTTGATCAGGAAGGTATTGCCGTTTTCCTTGTACATGGAAACCATGATCATTTATCTGGCAGTTGGACAAAACTTAAATGGCCTAAAAATGTTTATCAGTTTCCGACTACGGTAGAGGTCATTCCATATGAAACAAGAAACAAAATACGTATTCATTTCTACGGCTTCAGTTATCCAAAGAAAAATGTCTCTGAACGGATGATTGAACATTATCAAAAAAGAGATGGGGCTGATTATCATATCGGTATTTTGCACGGCCATGATTCAAATAATCTTGCTCATTACAGATATGCTCCATTTAAAGTGAGGGAGTTAATCGAAAAAGATTTTGACTATTGGGCACTTGGACATATTCATAAATCACAAATTTTACATAAAGAGCCGATGATTGTGTACCCCGGTAATATTCAAGGAAGACATAAAAACGAAACGGGTGTAAAAGGTTGTTATTTGATTGAGATGGATCATTTTGAAACAAGATGGAAATTTATTGAAACGGCTCCGATCCGTTGGGAAACATTGGAATTAACTGCAAAAGAACCGTTTCGTTGTTTTGATGATTTTTATCAAACTATCATCGGAATCAAGGATGACTGGCGGCAAAAGGGAACTAATGTTTTTTTTCAAATAAATCTTAATGAAAACCAGTTTGATGTATCGATGACAGATCGTATCGAACTTGAAGATATGTTACAACTTTTACAAGAAGGTGAAGAACAGCAAGATTGTTTTATTTGGATTTATCAACTCGATATTCAGAAAAACGAAACGAACGGGCAAGTGATTTCCAATGAATTTTTTCAAGAGTTGTCAAAGCAATTTCAACATGTTGATTTAAAAGAACCACTCTCTTTCCTTTTTGATCATCCGAAAGCAAAAAAATATTTAGCCCCTTTAACCGAGGAAGAACAACATCATATTTTACATGAGGCTGAAAAACTCCTCTTCCGTCTATTGAAAGGATAAAATTCGCAATTTGTACTATCACGGATGAAAATGTGTTTTATAAGGGGTGAAGAAAATGATTATAAAAGAGTTAGTCATCTATGGTTACGGAAAGTTTGAACAATACCATCTGAAGTTACAGCCGTTTTGTTTGATTTATGGAAAAAATGAAGCAGGCAAGTCGACAATCATGTCTTTCATCCATAGCATTCTTTTTGGCTTCCCGTCTAAACAACAAAGTGAATTGCGATATGAACCGAAAACAAGTTCCAAATATGGAGGCCGGATTGTTTTTGAAGACCCTGATTGGGGCATTGTCCAAATTGAACGGGTGAAAGGAAAAGCAATCGGTGATGTTACAGTAAAACTTGAAGACGGCACAATCGGTGATGAAGAATTGTTGCAAGCGATTTTGGGGGGGATGGAAAAATCAACTTTTCAATCCATCTATTCATTTGATATTCACGGTTTACAAAATGTCCAAAAGATGAAAGGGGAAGAACTCGGAAAATTTTTATTCTCGACAAGTGCGATTGGAACAGAACAAATGATGGAAACAGATCAGTTCCTTAATAAAGAAATGGACAAGTTGTTTAAACCAAACGGAACAAGACCAGATATCAATAAACAAATAGGGAAAATGAAAGTTCTGGACAATCAATTAAAGGATGCCAAGAGAAAAATTATAAACTATGAAACTTTGATACAAAATGTAACGAATATTGACAAACAACTGGAAACAAAACGGAAACAACTCGCAGATATTCAACAGGAAATTTTTGATAAGAAAGAATGGAATCAGATCTATCCATTGTTTAGACAGAGGAAAAATCTTCAGGAGAAACTCACAGAGCTAGGTGATTTTCATTTTCCAAGTAACGGAATCAACCGTTATGAAAAGTTGGCAGCTGAATTACGTACTATAAAAAAACGGCTCGTCCCGTTAAATGAACAATTAGAAGAAATAACAAAAGAGCTCGAGTCGATTAACGTAGATGAACGGATTACGGAGAATAAGGAACCAATCCAATTCATTGTCGAAGATTTACCGAATTACCGTCAAGAGGCGGGAAAATTGAGAGAGCTCGCCGTCCAAGTGAACAAAATTGAGGATGAGTTACTACAAACGAAAACCAAGTTACATTATCAAGGTGATCTAGAGGCCATCCAGCAATTAGACTTAAGTTTTGCTAAAAAAGATCAAATCATAAAGCTGATAAAAAAACAAAGTCATCTGGATGAAAGAAAAACAGAACTGGAGAATAATGAAAATGAACTAGTGCAAAAATTAAAGCAGCAAAAGTCATTTGTAAATGAACTTGCTCACCGTCGTTTAAATGAAAAGGAACGACTTCATTTGGAAAATGTACTTGAGCGAGAGCAAGAAATTAATGAAACTGAAAACGAACTGAAATGGATAGACAAGCAACTTTCTCAATTACAGAACAAACAAACGAATAAAAAATCGGGAAAAACGACCTTCTTGTTTGTGTTTGGTTGTATTTGTTTGATTACTTTTGCCTTAATTTGGTTTGGTTATTGGCAAATGGCTATGGGAATTGTAACAGCCTCAGTTCTATTTTCCCTGTTTTTCGTCATAATAGGATGGAGAAAAGCAACAGATTCAACGATCAAAATGAGGCAAACATTAATCTTGAAAAAGAGACAACTGGAGAAGAAATATGAAGAAATTCAGCTCACTTCAGATGACATTGAACAAGCCCATGAAAAATTGAGTAAAGATCGGCTAATTGCTAAACAGGAAGAAATTGAGCATATCCGTCTCGAACAATTAGAACGGCAATTTGATGAATTAGTTGCAAGTTTTGAACATTGGGAGAGTGAAACAAGGGAAGTCAATAATGAATTGTTGAAAATAGGAAGAAGTTACTTTTTACCCGATTATATGGGGAAATATCATTTATTGGAATGTTTTACACTACTTGAACAGTTAAAAATATGTTGGAACGAAAAACAACGAATCTCCCGACAAATTGAGCATATGAAAAAAATCCAGAAAGAAAAAGAAGTGCTTTTATCAAAATATGATTGGCTTTTTCAGGCTTCTTCGCAAAACTATGAGGAAAAAGTGCTACAACTCAAAATGGAATTAAATAAACAATTGGAGTTTGAGAAAATTCGAGCCGAGAAAATGGCAAAACAACAAGAGTTGGTTAACCAAATTGCGACTTGGAAAGCAGAATTGAAACAAGTAGAACAGGAAATCAAGGCATTATTCCAGCAAGCAAATGTTGAAACGGAAGCTCATTTTTACTTAGTTGGAGAAAAAAACGAAAAACGGAGCCAGTTAGTGAATGAATTAGAACTTGTTAATGAACAGTTGGCTCATTCAAATGTAAATCTTTCGGATGGAATGAACCATATCCCTCCCTATGTGGATGAAATAGTATTCACTGAATTGAACCACAAAAAAGAGGCTATAAATAAAGAAATTGAACAATTGGAAAAAGAACGGGTATCCATTCGCCATGAAATCACGTTGATTGAAAAAGGCGGTACTTATACAGAACTGTTACATCAATTCTATCAAGAAAAATATGAACTAGAAGAATTGGCGAAAAAGTGGGCTGTATTTCAGACGGCAAAATATATTTTGCAAAAAGGGATGGAAAAGTATAAGGTAGAACATTTTCCAAAAGTACTTTTACAAGCTTCTAAATATTTTTCTTTTATCACTAACGGGGCTTATAAGCAAGTTTTTCTCGATCGAGAAAGTGACCAACTGTTTGTTGAACGAAATGATGGAATGGTCTTTACTCCTAATGAGGTTAGTCAGGCAACAGGAGAGCAATTGTATATCAGTTTACGCTTTGCCTTGGCTATTCTTAGTCATAAGAGAAAACCATATCCGTTCATCATTGATGATGGTTTTGTTCATTTTGATGAAGACCGGCGGGACCAAATGATGTACTTGTTAAAGGAAATTTCTGCCGAATCTGGTGTTCAAATTCTGTTTTTCACATGCCATAATATTTATAAAAGCTATTTTGATAATCAGCAATCGGTCGTATTCCTTTAAATTTTGTATAATAATAATGTACTGGAATTCGATAAAAAGGAAGAAAATCTACTCATTATGATTAATAAGTTAAAAGAAGTCAGGGGGAACATGTATGACTAAAGGAGTTCGTTTTTATGAGGCTGGTGAACAGGTTGAACAATATTTTTTAATTAAAAATGCTGCTAAAGGAATGGCCAGTAACGGAAAGCCGTTTTTGACGTTAATTCTCCAGGATAAAACCGGGACGATCGAAGCAAAACTTTGGGATATTACTGAAGAGCTAGAAAAGACATATGTTGAACAAACGATTGTTAAAGTACTGGGAGATATTCAAAATTATCGAGGTAAATTACAATTGCGGATTCGGAAAATTAGAACACTGACCCCGCAAGAAAACAAACCGGTGGACATGTTTCTTGAGAAGGCACCGGTTGAAGTAGATGTTATGTTTAGTAAAATTAATCAATGTATTTTTGAAATGACCAATCCGAAAATTCAGCGGATTACCCGTTATTTGATAAAAAAATATGAAAAGCCGTTTTTGGAGTACCCGGCGGCCACGAAAAATCATCATGAATACTACTCTGGTCTTGCTTATCATGTTGTATCCATGCTCGATTTGGCAAAAGCGATTGTCGGGCTTTATCCGAGTCTGGATAAAGATCTGTTATATGCCGGTGTGATTTTGCATGATTTAGGAAAAATCATTGAATTATCGGGTCCAGTATCACCATCCTATACAATAGAAGGAACGTTGCTTGGACATATCACCTTAATGGTCGGTGAAATTGGAAGAGCTGCTGATGAATTAGAAATTACTGGTGAAGAGGTTACTGTTTTGCAACATTTAATCCTTAGTCATCATGGAAAAGCTGAATGGGGAAGTCCGAAGCCGCCGATGATCCGAGAAGCAGAGGTCTTACACTATATCGATAATCTTGATGCAAAAATTAATATGTTAAACCGGGTTCTCGATAAAACAAAACCCGGTGATTTTAGTGAACGATTATTTGCCTTGGACAACCGATCTTTTTATAAACCAAGCTTTCAAGAATAGCTTGTCATAAAAAATCTCCTATTTGAATATGCTTGTACAAATAATAGTCTTAAAAAGTATAGGAGGTTACACTTATGGGTGTCCCATTTTGGATTTGGCTAGTTGTGGCTGGTATTGTAATCAGTGCATATATGACGATTCGAACGAACCGGGAAGAAAAGGAGATAGAGTTAAGAGAAGCAGAGCAAGAAGGAGAAATTTATATCAAAAGAATGGAAGAAGAAAGGGAGAAACGGAAGCAGTTTCATGAAGTATAAGTGGCATAAAAACAGCTTTCCCAATCATGGTCGGTAAATTTGACCACATGGGAAAGCTCTTTTTCATCCCTGGTTGAAACTGTGGATAAAGTGATGAATCAGTCGATGATCATTTATTTTTTGATCCTGTCTCAACGGAATCCTTCAAAATGTCTTTCAAGTCTTTGTCATTGATTTTTACATCTGCGTCTTTAACTGCTTCATTCACAGCTTTTTGAATTGTAGTTGAATCAAGTTTTGATTGTTTCACTTTATCTTCTAGTTCTGATTTCATTTTGTCAAATGGTTTGACATCTTTTTTCTCTGTTACTTTTGTTGCTTGGATAATATGGTAGCCATAATCCGTTTTGACCGGATCACTAATTTCATTTTCCTTTAGCTTGTATGCGGCAACTGTAAACTCACGAACAAGTTGATCAGGGTTCAGTTCACCCAAATCTCCACCTTTTTCAGCTGTCGCCGTATCTGTTGACAATTCTTTTGCTAAAGCGGCGAAATCTTCACCATTAGCTAATCTTTGTTCTACTTTTTTTGCCGTTTCTTCATCAGCAACAAGAATATGGCGTGCCTTTACCGTTTTTGTTTCAATATCGTATTGTTCTTTTAATTCATCATTTGTTACTTTGATTTTATCTTTTGCTGCTTTTTCTTGGAGGAGTGAAAATTTAAGTATGTCTTTCAATTCATCCTCACTTGAAATACCCATTTGGGATAACCAACTTTGGAAATTATCTCCATAAGCGTCCTTGTACTGTTTTAATGCGTTATCTACTTCTTTATCAGAAACCTTATATTTGTCAGACAAAACTTGTTTGTATACAAGTTCTTTCAGAGTGGACTCACCATATCGATCTTTCAGTGTTTGGTAAAACTCATCTTGGCTAATATTTCCCGCATCCGACTCAACAATGGCTTTCCCATTATTGCAAGCAGTTAAAGTGAGTAGACCGGCTGCCAATGTAAGAGTTAACAGGTATTTCTTCTTCATCAGATTGAACAACTCCTAATCATTTGATTTAATGCTTGTTTCATTTTACCACAAATTTAACTATATCATAATAAAAATAAACAAACAAAAAAATTATTTCTTGAATTGGTTAAATTTGTTGGATCAATTGCCATGTTTTGAGAAGTTGGTTAACAGGCAAAGTAAATGGATGATTTTATTTCATCTTATCGGCGAGTCAAGTCTTTCATCTCAAGATTTTTATTTTTACAAAGAAGATAGTGGTTAGCCGTATCTGAATGATTCAACTAGCCATACGTTGGGGGAGGGTATTCGAGTGAAAGAGGTTTCCTTTTTTAACCAGGTAATTTCACTAACCAATTTTTGCACAAATACATAGGATATATTGAATCTATAAAGGAGGTTTGACAGATAACAGTAACGTATGCCAGCCCGTTTGTGAAATTTTTCGTGTTGTTTATTTTATCAATCATTGTGGGGTGTTCGTATTTATAATAGAAAAAATGAACATTAAGGGATAAGCAAGTAATCTATAAAGGGAGGTGGCACTATGTCTGAAGGATATAATGATGGAGGATTTGCATTGATTGTTGTCTTGTTTATCTTACTTATTATTGTTGGTGCAGCGTATATTTGGTAAAAATGTAGGTAAAAGAAATTTGAACTCTGTTATGCTCTAACTGCATCCTCATCATTGTGTTGGCTTAAGTAGATTCGGCAGAAAAGATTGTTGAGTGGCAATCCATCACTGCAAAAATTTACCCTACTTCAAAGGTGATTCATGCCCCCTACCACAAAGATTGTAAGTTCAGAAAAGAGGATAGGTGGTGAATCAACTGTCACGTGCTTCCAATTGGTTCAACTAACCATCAGTGGGGATATTTACCCCAGTGATGGTCATGTAAACAACATCGACACATATGATGAGAGTAATAAAATGACTATAGAAATATTTGTAGTATGGATGATCGTATGATGTTTCTCTTCCGGAATTTCTTTTTGAATACAAAATCTATACATAAGAATATTCAAATAGAAAATGATGATAGTGGCTAAAATAAGAAAAATAATAAACAAAAACAACCCCTCCCCCATACGTCTAGCATACATTTCTCTATATGAAATCACTCTCCACCCAAAACATCCACTTCATAAAAAAATTAAGGTTTCCTTGATAGTAAAAATTTTATAGTATACACGAATCTACTCAATTATACTTTTTTGGCAAATGAAAAAAAGTTTTCAAATATTAAAAGGTACCTTCTATTTTAAATCGATATTAATAATGTAATATAATATACATCAAAAGCAAAGTAAAATATACTAATATTGATTTCGAACTGAAGCTTGCTAAAAGATGAGAAGATGAAGGATGATAGACAATGATGGATGAGTTGATAAAACGGATCGAAAGGTTGGAATATTATCAACAATTATTACTTGAGATCGTAAATACTGATAATTACCCCTTCACAAAATTAATTATTCAGAAAAAATTAGAGCCTGAAGAAGTTTTGGAATTTCAAAGACTTTGTGAATATATGAACAATAAACTTCAAGAACAAAAAGCGGAAGGATTATTGTATTTTTATCCGCTTCTTAAAGAGTTCTCTGATAAATTGAACAGAAAACTGGAGATAAGAGAAACTGTTGAATCCTGCCTACAACAATTTCTTTATGTTGAGTTAATGACCGAGTTTAAGAAATGTTTACTCGGTTAAACCACTTCTTTTTCTTTGTCATTTTTTTCTTTTATATTCTTATGATATATGTTCAGTTTCTCTATATCTGTGTATGTTTTTTTGAAAATATCCATAAAGTCATCACCGTATATATTACGGACGATGGCTATTAATTCTAAAATATCGGGATATTTACCGTAAATATCTTTCAATGGTTTAGCACCCAGTAAAATTGTATGTTTTGACGGATCAAATGTCTCTAATAATTCTATAATTAGTTTTTCTCCTTTTTCCGTTAAACGAATATACGTATTTCTTTTATCCTCGACCTTTTTAGAAAAGGTCAGATAACCCCTTTCTTCCAACTTTTTCGAAAAATTGAAAGCAGTTGAAACATGCATGACACCAAATTTGGCAATATCTGATATGGATGCTCCGTGCAAATGATAGGCGATCCATAAAATATGATGTTCGTTAATATTCAAATTGTATGGTTTGATCCATTGTTGCCAATCTTTTTCGATAGCCTTCCAAAGTGCTTTTCCCAATTGTGAAATTTTTTGTGTAAATAAAAGTGCTTCAAGTTTTGAAAAATCTTCCATATAATCACCTTCTACTTTTTTGATTTATCATTATAGTAAAAAGATAGTTTAAAGAAAATAGAGGACGTTCGAGCCTTTAGTTGACTCGTGACGCGAAGTTGGACTTTTACGTAATCCCTAAATTTTCCCGCCTGTCAAATTCCCTTTGCTGGAATTTTCTAAATTTGTAACATAAAAAAACTTAGGATTCCGGATTCCGAGCATAGTTTACTTTTGACGTATTGCTGTGTGAATACTAAACGAATAAAAGGAATATTTCTCATCATAATCGGATTTTAGCTAATAGGAGTATAAATTTTTCAATTTCTACTTTCCTAACGCATAAGTGAACTAGAGAGACTTCGGTAGTATTACCTCGCAAGCAAAAATGTTTTTTCGTTGAACTACAGCTCTTTGGTTGCCTATAGACTTGGATGTCCGAGTTTTTAAATTATCCTATCATGCATGTTTCAAAAAATTTTATGATATTATTTCAAAATTCTACATTGATCACAAAAAATCCTTTTTATTTTGAAAAAATTTTTTGTTTTAATAATATATCTTTATGATTCGTATAAAATTCGCAAAAAAGAAGGTTTACGTAAAACTTTAGAAAAGATGTGTAAATGCGTTTAGGTGGAAAATTCCGTTATTTTTTAATAATGTGCATTTGGGTAAAGGAAAGAGAACTTGGTTACTTTCCAAGTTCTCTTTCACTGAAAAGCAATTAGGCGAAGGTCATTTTGCTTCTTTCCATAATTTTCGCGACGATTGGATAGACAATAATAATGGCGATTGTGTTCAACAATGCTGTTGGCAATACGATTGATGTAAACATTAACATGAATGCACCATCCAACCCGATTATTAAAAATGCAGAAGCAAGGAATATAGTTCCTGAAATAATCGTGCCAATAGCTGTTAGTACAGCATTGCTAATAATTGAACGATTCTTTTTGACTAGTAGGAACAACCCGTAAAATGCAAAAGCTGAGATAAATTTATCAATGATGTTTGGAAAAAAACCACCTGGTACACCAGTTGTCAATCCGGAAATAATTCCGGTTGCCAGACCGAGTAGGATAACATTTTTCTTATCGGGAAATAGAATAATTGCTAAAAACATCATTAATAAACTAAAATCTGGTTTCATGCCTCCTGCACCAATACCGGGAATCAATGTATGCAATGCCGCTCCAATCCCCACAAATAGAGCCATAATAACTAATTCTTTTGTTCTCATCTCTCTTCTCTCCTCTGCTGTTCTCATCTCAACTTAACAACTCCTTTTATATCATTTGATAAAAAATGAGTTGCTCTGAATGTATTATAACATATGTCTCTTTTTGATTAAAGATATTATTTTAAAAGTTTCGGAAAATATTTCTTACCGAATAATTTCTTAATACTTTGTAACTTATTCTTTAGTTCCTTAATATAAAAACCAAACCATTTATTTCCTTGAAGTTCTCTGTTATTGATGTTCGTTTATAGTCCTAAAAAATCTTTACATAATCATATTTGGTCGGCGATTGATTTTGCAACTTTTTGCAAATCTTCTTGTGTATATTCGCTTGTATGTGTCTTCCAAACGGCACCAAAGCCGTCACCTTCACCATACCGGGGAATCAAATGGACGTGATAATGGAAAACGGATTGTCCTGCATGTTCCCCATTGTTGTTTAATAAATTTAACCCAATAGGATGGTATGCCTTGTTAATAGCGTTTGCAATTTTCGGTATGGCAGAGAATAACGTACTAGCTACATCCGGAGTCAGTTCATAAATATTTGCCTGATGGGTTTTCGGAATGACAAGCGTATGGCCTTTTGTCACTTGAGAAATATCAAGGAACGCAAGGACATTTTCATCTTCATACACTTTAGCAGATGGAATTTCTCCGTTTAAAATTTTACAAAAGATACAATCCGACATTTCTATCATCCTTTCTAATTTCATATTGTTACCTATTTTATCATATATTATCTAGAATGGGTGAGGAGTGAACGAGAAAAAAGAATATTTGGAGAAATTGTTTAATTAAAACTCATTAAGAAAAGCGCAGAGCGCCCGCTTAGCGACGTACAAACTGGAGCGCCCCGCAATGAGATAAAGGAAACACGGCGAGGGACGAGCCGATGTTGACTTATCGTAGTGGAGGGGAGTGAAGTTTGCTAGTCGCTGGCGCTCG
>Ga0207789_1000280_pt1 | contig 24658 bp, 31 predicted proteins | sample HigsolmetaGSP12D_FD_184840 | JGI IMG/M metagenome (GOLD analysis project Ga0207789, IMG submission 184840) | High solid enriched microbial communities from the Joint BioEnergy Institute, USA - SP1-2-D (SPAdes) | ecosystem: Engineered > Bioreactor > SSF (Solid state fermentation) > Aerobic >...
AATTTTGCCTCCAGCTTCCTTCAGATTCCACCTCACGATGGACACCCTTGCTCTTGGCTAATGGTTGGTTACTACCTACCCCCATAGCGGACTTTCACCGCCTAGTTAATCGCCATGCACGGCGCACTAAAATTGAAACCCAAGAATGTTGAAATAACAGCATTCTTGGGTTTAGTTTTTACCTGTTTAGTTATTTAAAACCGATTTTTCGGATAGCCCCTTCATCTTTATCATGCTAGGGATTTAAATCATATTTTTTCCCTTTGATTAAGTAAGCTGCACTTTCAGCGATATTGGTAATATGGTCGGCCGTTCTTTCCAAATGGCGATTGACTAAGATTAACTGGACGAGTTGACCCGTGTCTTCTGGGTGTTCACTTAAATAGCCCGTTAGTTGCTTGTAAGTGGCATCGCTCAATTCATCAATTTCATCATCCATATCTCCCACTTCTTTCGCCAAACGAATATTTTCCTCAATAAATGCCTTTAAAGATTTTTCCAGCATATCGATACATTTATTCTTCATTGTCTCTAGTTCCGTATGAGCAATGAAGGAATTCACACTGCCAATTTGAATAGTTGCTTTTGCAATATTTACTCCAAAATCAGCAATTCGTTCTACCTCTGTTAATATTTTAATCGCACCGATAATCTTTCGTAAATCCCGTGCCACCGGTTGTTCTTTTACAATTAACCAAATTGCAAGTTGATCAATTTCTTCTTCTAAATCATCAATTTCATCATCATCTTCTATAACCCGCAACGCTAATTCAATATCTTGGTTTTTAAGCGCAAGAAATGATTTTTCTAATAACGTTCCGGCCAATTGCCCCATTTCTACCATTTTCTCCTGCAATTCCAGTATACTATTATCAAAATTTTCTCTCGTAACCATCTCACAACCTCCTGGGGAACGAATCCCTTATCCCATTATCCAAACCGTCCTGTCACATAGTCTTCTGTTCTTTGATCACTCGGCATTGAAAAGATTTTACTTGTTTCATCAAACTCAATAATTTCTCCGTTCAAGAAAAATGCTGTTTTGTCAGATACCCGTGCTGCTTGTTGCATATTGTGAGTCACAATAACAATCGTATAATCTTTCTTCATTTCGGCGATTAATTCCTCAACCTTTAATGTCGATATCGGGTCAAGGGCCGATGTTGGTTCATCCATTAAAATAACATCTGGCTCCATCGCAATCGCCCGCGCAATACAAACCCGTTGCTGCTGTCCACCCGACAGTCCTAATGCAGACGATTTCAGCCGATCTTTTACTTCATCCCAAATAGCTGCACCACGAAGACTTTTTTCTACGATTTCATTTAAAATAGACTTATTTTTAATCCCTTGCATGCGCGGACCATAAGCGACATTATCATAAATGCTCATTGGAAATAGATTCGGCTTTTGAAAAACCATACCGACCTTTGTCCGCAGTTTAATCACATCATTCGATTGATAAATATCTTCTCCGTCAATGACAATTTTCCCGCTAATTTTTACACCATCAATCAAATCATTCATTCGATTCAATGTTCGTAAAAACGTCGATTTTCCGCAGCCAGACGGACCGATTAGCGCTGTAACTTCTTTTTCTTGAATATCAATCGAGACGTCAAAAAGAGCTTGTTTTTCCCCATAAAACAAATTTACATTTTCAACATGAATTTTCGTATTTTTCTCAGAACGTTTTTCAGAAGTAGACTTTACTTTTTTCGGAAGTTTTCGTTCCATCAATGTTGTATCCATATATCGGTCTCCTTTACGTTAATGGTCAGCCTTATTGAATTTTTTCGAAAACCAAGTAGCAGACAGGTTAAGAATCAAGATCATGACAATCAGAACAATCCCAATTGCTGCAGCCAGTTCTATATCTCCGGCTTCTTGCGTCACTAAATAGGAGTGAACAGTCAGTGTCCGCGCTGATGAAAAAATACTTTCCGGCATCGCAGCAACAGTCCCCGCTGTTAAAAAGATCGCCGCTGATTCGCCAATAATTCGACCCATGGAAAGAATAATTCCTGATAAAATTCCTGGCATCGCACTCGGCAAGATCACTTTATATAAGGTTTGCAATTTTGTAGATCCTAATGCGAGTGAACCTTCCCGATAGCTTTGTGGTACCGTTTTTAACGATTCTTCCGTCGTTCGAATAATCACCGGCAAAATAATAATCGTTAATGTCAGGGAAGCAGCAATAATAGACATCCCTAATTTTAAAGTTGTGACAAAAAACACCGCGCCAAACAATCCATAAATAATCGATGGAATGCCCGTTAAACTCTCCGTAGCAAAACGAATGATACGAACGACTCGCCCTTGTTTTGCATACTCTTGCAAATAAACAGCAGCCAATATTCCAATCGGCGTTGCAATGAGTAAAGAAATGATAATCGTGTACATCGTCGTTACAATCATCGGCCAGATCCCACCCCCGCCGGATGGGGAATAATCGCCAAAAATAAAGTTAAAGTGAATGAGTCCAGCACCTTTATAAAATATAAATCCGACAATCGTTACAAGTACTCCGACGGTTAAGAAAGCGGCAAGCCATAACAATCCTAATAAAATTTGATCGGTTAACCTTCGCAATTTAATGACCGCCTTTCGAACTTATTCTCGCTAATACAAAATTCAACAACAAAATGAATGAGAACAACACAATCCCTGTGGCAAATAGCATTTCCTGATGTGTGCCAAACGCATATCCCATTTCTAAAGCAATGTTTGTCGTTAATGGCCGGATGCTGTCCGTTAAACGCGTCGGGACGATTAAACTATTTCCTGCGACTAAAATCACGGCCATCGTTTCGCCAATCGCCCGTCCCATTCCTAGAACAATTGCCGTCATAATCCCTGACTTGGCAGCGGGAACAACCACTTTAAAAATCGTCCTAATGGGGGAAGCTCCTAAAGCTAACGACCCTTCCCGATAGGCTTTTGGCACTGCTCTGATGGCTGTTTCTGCAACGGTCACTACAGTAGGCAGCATCATAATGGCTAAAACGAGAATAACGGAAATTAAGCTTTGCCCTTTCACCAACCCTAAATTATTTTGTAAAAACGGAACAATCATTGCCAGTCCAAACACGCCGTATAAAACAGAAGGAATTCCCGCCAACAATTGAACAGCAGGTGATATCAGTCTGGCTACACTTTTTGGGGCAATTTCTGCTAAAAAGATGGCCGTAAATAAACCAATCGGAACACCAATAATGAGAGCTCCAATGGTGGCGTAAATGGATGCAACAATCATCGGAAAAATACCAAACTGATTCTCACTGGGAACCCATTCCGTACCAAACAGAAAATCTTTAAAACTGTATCCTTCTACCACAAATGGGTGTGCTCCTTTATAAAACACAAAACCAATGATTAACAATAAACTAATAACCGAAATGAGTGCACAAAACAAGAAAACTCTTCCGGATAACTTTTCTAAAATATATTTACTTTTATTCGAATTGCCAATTTCTTTTTTAACAGGTAGGCTTGACATGGTATACTCCTCCGTAATTGCTTTTCCAATTGCTCCATATATTTATAATCTATCATGGCAAACTTTTTAAAGCTTCACACTCTTCATTTATTTTACCGGTATCGCTCCTGTTTCCCCGACTACTTTTTGTCCTTCTGGGCTAAGAATAAAATCTATTAATTGTTGCCCGTTATCTGTCAGATTTTCTTTTTTATAAACGAATAAAAATGGACGTGATAACCGATATTTTTGTTGTAAAACATTTTCAGCAGTCGGTTCTACTCCATTAATGCTCACTGGGTGAATCGTTTTATCAATATATTCGAATGAGATAAATCCAATAGCATGCTGATTTGTTGCAACGGTTGTTTTAATATTCCCGTTCCCACTGGCAATAATCGCACTTTTGACCAATTCCCTGGATGAATAGCCGACAATCTCCTGAAAAGCGTCGCGGGAGCCTGAGCCATCCTCACGGGATACGACGACAATATCCATATCCTCTCCCCCAACTTTCTTCCAATTGGTGATCTTGCCGGTAAAAATATCTTTCACCTGTTCTAATGTTAAATTTTTAACATGGTTATTCGGATGTGTGATAACGACAATCCCATCATAAGCTATTACCATTTCCTGTAAATATTGTTTTTCCTCCTCTTCTAAATCCCGGGATGACATACCGATTTCCGATACACCATTCAAGACGTTCGTAATACCAGCAGAAGAACCAATCTGATTTATTTCAATATTCACCCGGTTCTTTTCCACATATTTCTCAGCTAATTTTTCCGCCAACGGACCGACAGAAGTAGATCCAGAAATGGATATTGTAGCAGCATTTTCATTAGATGCACCCGATTCCTCTTCATTTTTTCCACAGGCGGATAATAGAATGGTAAACAAAAGGATCATAAGTATAATTCCTTTTCTTTTATCGATCACTTGAAAACCTCCAAGATGTACATATTGTACAGTTTACATATTTATTCTCTCTACTTTAGAGAATAAATATGTTTTGTAAATGCTCGATTAAATAAATGTAAAGGTTTTGTAAATTTAAAAGTAAAAATCAAAAAATTGTTTTGTGCAATTGAAAAATGCAGAGTTGTGCAACGGGGAATACAGAGAATTGCAACTTGACATGGAGCCTCTGCGGGCATGACTACTAAGCCAAGAAGCCAGCAGTATCAAGGGCTGGCTTTGCCCGACAAGGCTATCATGCCCGCCTCTCCATGTAAAGTTGGGCTAGGCCAAATTCTCTGCAACATTCTGCACTTTTATTTTGCAAAAAACAAAAATAATATGGACTAACATCTACCGTCAAGAAATGGAAAAAATACTCTTGAAAAATTACATTTTTTTATTACTCACCTGTAATAATAGGAAGACGTACTCTGCTTATTTTGTTGTAAAGGAGACAACTAAAAATGACGATAAAAAAGAAAATTGCCAGGTATACGGATAATACAGCTAGTCTTTCTAAGGAATTTATTAAAAAATATAGATCCATGTGATTTCGTTGAAATTGTTTGGTCATGAAGAATTTGTTGAAGAAGAGAAGTTTACCGAAGAGAAATTTTTCAAAAACTATGAATTACAAAAATTATATCCACTATCGCTGTAACAGTCACGATTTTTAGTCCAGTTGCCGGGCCCCATACAGGACAAGGAACGATTGATTTAAGCTGGATCAATGAGTAATAGCATAAAACAACCACCCAGTTATGAACCGAACTCCATCCCTATTGTTAGACAAACAACTAACTGTTGGAGGAATCATTTAAACGGTGGGTGGTTTCTGTATAAAAGCCTGCTGGAATCATATTTTATGTATATTTCAGCAACATCTACCAACCTAAAAACAACATAAAAGAAGGATTGATGTTTATTTTTTACTCAAATAGCATTGGTACATAAACTGAAAACAGTCATACAATGTGTCACCAATAAAATCAGGTAGGCCTGCCGTATAGGAATTCATATAAATCGTTTGGTTTTCAATACCTTTTTGTTCCGGGTTCGGTATAGTAAGACTGCGAATATCGTCTAAAATTGCCACACTAGCCCAATATTTTTCAGGATCAGCAACCCGCATAAAGGAAAAACGGCCACATTCGGCACTCAGCCCGCTATCTTCAGGAATAGTGAAGTGACTAAACATAAATTGACACTGTTTTAGTTGTTCGTTATCTCCCTGTGCAATCATCGCATTGGTGATTAAATGATCTGCATCTTTTTTATTAATTTCATTATTATGTTGAGGCAAATAGTAGTTTAGGTGGACCGCTTCACACAAATCGGCAAGTAGTTCTAACCCTAATCTTCCAAAATCATTGAACATCTGGCCGCTGCCAAGATACACTTTTACCTCATGATGGAAATCAAAATCGCGAACAATCTCAATAATACGATGCTTTTCCATCCATTCATTGAGCATACTATTAAAATGATTGAGTTGCATTGGTTGTGTCTTCATGGAATTTTCTCCTTTACATCTCACATATGCTAAATAACAAGTCAGTAATTATAGTACCATATTACGGCTCATAAACCCCAATGTTATTTTTGTTTACCCTTTTTGCCTTTCCGATCAACAAACGCTTCTTCCATCATAAGAAAACTCGGCCGTCGATGTTCGATGTTTTCATACTTAATGTCAGCCATAGTGAATTCTCCTTTTAAATGACTTGCGTTGTATACCTTTTTTATAGAACGCCAAATATTTTCATTGCATACCAGGCAATTCCAGCACCGATAAGCGGTCCCACTGCAACTCCTTTAAATAAGGTAACGGCTAAAATTGTTCCGAGAACAAGTGCAGTTGTTATATGCGGATCTTTTGCTAGCAAAACAACGCCATTTTTTGCCAGCATTGCAACAAGAATTCCCGAAGCAATTGCAATCCATGCATACGGAGATTTTAATGAATCGAATAATTCTTTAAAACCAATTTGTCCTGTTGCGATAGGTACTAATACAGCAATCGTAATAATGGTAACTCCCCAATTTATGCCTTTCGTTTGAATAATTGAGAATAACTTTTCATTGTTAAAAATAAGCTTAATGACTAACAAAAATAGAACAGACACAATGAGTGATTGATTTTTCACAACTAATGCAATAACAAGTAAGAATAATAAAAATAAGAAAGCTTGCATATATTTCAACATCCCTTTTTAATAATTTCTTATATCTTTAAAATAAAAGAATTCCACAATTTACAATTACCATTACCGATTCTTTAACCCCATACATAATACTATACTTAAAAAATATTATACCATTTTTGTATCATTTATTCAGAAAGCAACATTGGCATCAAATGTCATTCATAGGCGAAAATAATAAGATAACGAATAAAAGGCAAGAGGTAAACGAGAAAAACTTGTAGGGGAAATTTTTCCTACAAGTTTTTCGTTTACATCTTTTAATTTTTTATTTTATCTCTTACAATAGAAAACTTAGTGAAAGAGCCCCGATTTTTTCGCCATTTGTTTTAATTTCTCTGTGTGCTTATTTATTACTTCTTTTAGAAATAAGCCTAAAACGAGCGCAAGCAAACCAAATATTAGGATAAAACATAAATCGCGGAACACTCTTTCCCAAACGATTCCCCCTACCGCTTCACGCATTAGGTCAATGGCATAAGTAAATGGTAGGTAAGGATTAATTATTTGAAAGAACCTTGGTAGTAAAACAACGGGATACGTTCCACCTGAACCTGCAATTTGAAGCACTAATATCACGATTGCAAGTGCTTTACCAACGTCGCCAAAGACAGAAACAAGCGTATACACAATCAGTATAAATATCATACTGCATAATAAACCAAAAAGAACAAACCATAGTGGATCGTTTACTTTTACATGAAGTAAAAAAACATCACCAAAGGTAACAATCAGTGCTTGGCATAAGCCAATTACCATAAAAGTGAGGAATCTTCCAAAATAAATCTGTCTTTCAGTATATGTTTCCTTTTGACTGAAATCAGTTGATACTAAAGAAATTAATAACAACCCGCCAACCCAGATAGCCAACACTGTATAGAAAGGAGTCATTCCCGTTCCATAATTAGGGATGGGAAATACGGAATTTTCACTAAGAACAACCGGTTCTGCAAAAAAGCCTTTTTCTGCCTTTGGATCATTTTGCAACAGTTGAATGATTTCATTAATGTCAGCCTCACCTTGTATGGCACGGATTCTATCGGCCAATTCCTCCACTTTATCTCTTATATAAGGAAATTCGCCACTTACGGAGTTAAGCATCTTTTTTCCTTTCGACAAATGACTCTTTGTCCGCGACAACGTTTTTTCTACTTCCGGTAATGTTTGCTGGACCTCTACTACTATTCCTCTAGCATTTGTTAATATTTCCTTAGCACGGGATACCTCTGCTCTGACCGTTGGCTCAATGGATTGTTTATATTCAGCAACAAAGGTACTCACCTTTTCATTGACTGTTTTTGTACGTTTCTGTATACCAGAAATTACTTCATCGACCTCTGTTTGTTTATCTTTAAGAAAAGCATCAATGGAATTCGCTAGTTTTTGTATATCACGTAAATTTTGCTGCAGTCTATCTACCTCTGTTAATGTATTATTGATTGTATTTTGATTATTGCTAGCTTCTCTGTTTTTAGCATTGTTTTCTTTTTGAAGGAGTACCAACGCATTTTTAATCATTTCTGTCGATTTAAGCATGTCATCGATTTGTCCGTTTACGGAATGACTTAATTGATTTCCCTTAGTTAAATCAATCGTTGTGGCATCAATACTGTTCACAAACGCATTCGTTTGCTTAATCATATTTTGAACTTTTTCTAGTTCCTCTTTTATTGTTGGTGCAATTTCATCCAAATGGTCCTCAGCTTTTTGTAAAAATTGCTTTGTGTTGTCAATCGTTTGTAATCCGGTGGCAGTTGCCTTTTCGACTTCCGGGATTACACCTTGCGCTTTTTCAATTAAGCTATTTGCATAATCAGCATCCGTTGACGTTTGATTTAGGATTTCCTGTATTTCTGGAAGTTTTTCATCTAACACAAAGATATAGTCTTCAAATTTCTCAATATCCGGTAAGTTTTCTTCTAACTCAACACCTATATCATTAAATATATTAAAAATAATTCCGTTTACAGTTGCAATAAAATTACTGCTTATTTGTTGTACAATCACACTTGCACCTTTTTCTGTAATTTTTGGTGCAATCGCATTAATTTTTTCATTGACATAATACTCGACTTTTGCCTTTTCAGGTTGATTACTAATGACTGTCCCTAATCTTTCCGACAAATTTTCTGGAATGATAATAACAGCAAAATAATCTCCGTATTTTAACTTATCCATCGCTTTTTCACGGTTGACAAATTGCCAATCCATCGATTTATTTTTATGTAATGTATCTACAATTTCATCACCCACATGAATGGCTTCGTCTCGAACTACAGCCCCTTTATCTTCATTAACTACACCTATAGGAATTTGATTCGTTTGACTATAGGGATCCCAGGAGGCTTTAATATTAAACCATGCATAGAGTGATGGAAGTAGAATTAATCCTCCAATTAAAACCGCGACCACCCAGTTTGTCCCAATGTTTTTCATATCATATAAAAATATTTTCCAACTAGCTTTCATGTAAATCCTCCTTGCGTTAAGTTGGGACGTGAAAAGCAAAAGGATATCTGTCAACCAATATATTAGCCCGTTCAAAATTTCCCAGCGTGCATTTTTTTGTTAAACTTTAAACTCTCTTTAGTATGTCCACACTATTTTTATTCCATTTATCCGAAATATAAAATCATGGGGATTATCCAATCTGAAAAACTTAATGGTCACTTTAACAGGGTTAAATGATGTCGTAAACCATCACTGTAAAAATTCAAATTGCTACCTACGAAAAAATAGGCTTTAATTTTGGCTGAAATGAGTAAAACCTACAATGATCTTGTAATTGCAGACAACAATCAAGTTGCGAGGATTGTTGTCTATACGTCCAAAACACAAAATCAAAAACAGTTCGTTGCTAGTGAACCTATAGACGAAATGAAAAAGGTTATTAATTAGTGAACTCAAAAACTTATGAACAGGATTTTATCAAATAATTTCTCGTAAAGAGTACCACCGTACACTTTGCCAATTTTATTTGCACTACTAATAATCATTCAATTTTCTCCTTATGAACTGCATGTATATCCCTATATTTTTAGAGTGAGCATTTAATTTTAAAATAATTTTTTCGAAGTGTTATCATAATAATAAATAATATTTAAATTCTTTTTGAAAAGAGGGGTTATACATGTCAATGGGTTTATATTCTGAGGAAAACATCCACAACTTAGCTCAATTAAATGAGCTTGCACCGGAACAATTAAAGTCTTTTAAAGACTTCAACGCAGCTGTCTTTCAAGAAGGAGCCTTAACGAAAAAAGAAAAGGAAATTATCGCCGTTGCCATAACACATGTAACGCAATGTCCTTATTGTATTGACGCTCATACAAAGGCAGCCAAAAGGGCGGGTGCTTCATTAGTTGAACTCACTGAAGCCGTATTTGTTGCAACCGCTGTCGAAGCCGGTGGGACAGTCACCCATAGTACCCATGTATACAATGCTAAAGATAAAGAAGCATCTGATGTGTTATATGCACGTTCCAATCTTAGACACTTAGGTCAATTGGGTAAGTTTGCACCAGAAGCGTTTAAAGGTTATCAGGCATTCAGTGCATCAGTAACAAAAGCAGGAGAATTAAGTGCAAAATTCAAAGAAATTATTGCCGTTGCGGTTGCCCATGCCACACAATGTCCATATTGTATTGATGTTCATACAAAAAATGCCGAACGGCAAGGAGCAACAAGTGAAGAACTAGCGGAAGCTATTTTGGTAACATCTGCAGTAAGAGCAGGTGCATCTTACTCCCATATGGCAAATATGATTCAAAGTTTCCAAAGTTAAATGCGAAAGATTTGATATAATGCCTGTCATCTTAGGAGACAGGATTTTTTTATGTTTGTATAGAAATTTTTTGATTATATTACGAACTTTGGTATTTCCTATCCATCTATTCCGTTGCACGGTTATTTTTTAGTGCAAGATGATAATTTTTTATGGCTAGCGCTGTTCCCTGCACAAGTCATATTTAAATGAAAGGTAAGCTGTAAATTTTTAAAGTTTCTATATAATATGAACCTTTCCCCTTTCTCAATTGTATAAGTTTATGAGAAGATAGATAAAAGGAGTTGGGTTCTATGCCTGTTACCGGTTGGGTGATTAGCAGTATTGTTGCAGCGATGTTTGGTTCAATATCCTCAATTATTATTGCACCTCTTAATAAGAAAGTTGTTCGTGATGTATACGGAAAAGTTGATTTTACAAAAACAAATCTTTACTTTTTTTGGACTCGTTGGGATTATGTCATGATTATTACGGCCATTTATTCATTTTTGTGTCTTGTTGGTTTATTGATATTCCTTTTGAAGGGAGATAATATCCAACAGCCGGCGGTACAGTTTTTCATTCACCAAACAGTTATCTTAATACCTGTCACCTTTGGGTGGTTTATTAGTCGTATTACCCTCACGTTAAGAGGAATTAAGCAACGGTGGCATGATGAAATTGAATGAGCTTGAACTGGCAATCCAACAATTAAAGTCTGGTGAAGTTGCCGGTTTGGAAGCTGTTTATTTGGAATATAAAGACAGTCTTTACAAATTTATTTATCGCTATACAATGGACTCCGACTTAAGTAAAGATGTTGTCCAAGATGCATTTCTAAAATTTCAAAAGTACGCCATCACTTTTGATTCAAAAAAATCTGCGGTAAAAACCTACTTATTTAAAATGGCTTATCAAATTCTGATTAACAAGTTACAACGACGTGAAAAATGGCAAAGGCTTATACCATTTCTTTACAATGATCCGATGATTAAAGAGGTTTCAACCGAAGAAAAGCTGACCGTTCAGTGGGCAATTCAGCAATTGTCAGAACAGCAGCGGGCTGTCATTTTGTTAACCTATTATCATGACTTAGATCAAGCAAGTGTCGCTGACGTTTTGCAAATCCCCGTAGGCACGGTTAAATCGAGACTCCATTCTGCCATCAAAAAACTCAAAAGGTTACTGGAGGTGGAAGAAAATTGAAAAAGGAAGATCTTTTCTCCGATAAATTAAGAGAACAGTTAGATAATTTTACGGTTGATGTACCAGAAATCCAATTGAATAAAAATAATCGAATTGCTGATTATCTATTCACCACGGTAAATAATCCATTAGATTTTGTGAAAATAAAGCCATTAACCATATCAATACTCCAATTATTACCGGCAAGTCTCGTCATTTTCGTGTCAATAGGGACATTGTTTTTACTTTAAAACCTATGTCTTTGCTTTACACCACTATGAAATTATTTGTTCATATTTTTGTCATACCGTTTTTTTACAGTGTTGTGAACAATCAAGATTAAAGATCTGTTTTTTGGTATACTGATGATGAAAATATTAGAATGACTAAAGGGGACTTTCAGATGAGTGAAGCTTAATTTTCTTTGTAAGTGGGGATGTAGATGAATCTCTGGTTCATCCAATCCTAAAGTAATTGGAAGTGTTACCGTTCCATTACCATCAGTAATAATTGCATTTTCAAACGTTTTTTTTCGCCTTTTTATATTAAATATTCTTTCTAATATAGAAATAGGTACTAAGTTACTAAATTGTATACCATATCCTAGCTTATCTACAGGGAAATTTTCATCGTTTTTTAATATGATCAACCTTGATAATATTTCCTTGATCTCATTTCCTGTATCGGCTTTAATATCATTAGCTTCAAAAGTTTCAATTAGTTCCAATTTCGAATTAATATAATCTAACAATCCTGCCAAATAGGTATTATTAATTAAATCTTCAGGTTGAACTTTCTCATCATTTTTAGTATATAAATCTATCAAATGTGAAAGAAAACGCCCACTTCCGGTTTTAGTATTGAAATTTAATTCATTTGAGGGCTTTCTTAAAGAGTCATAATAAATAAAATTAAGTTTTTTTATTAATGAACTTGATATTACTGTTTCTGTCTCCGCGTGTATAAAAGTTATATTTACATCTGGATTTTCCTGTAAAGCAATTATGTTAATTTGTCTTTCATTTGTAGGATCAAAAAGATCTTCAAATACTCCAATTTCATCTTCATCCAGAAATAAAGTTATCTTTATTTCTATTGATTTTTCAATATCATTGAAATCCTCATCTATAAAATTTCGTTTATTCACCAATGTATTTAATAGTTTTAGCAAATTAGACTTTCCAATGTTGTTAAGTCCAACAATAAAATTTACTTCTGAATGAAAGCTAAAACTTAGTCCATCCAACGACCTATAATTACTGATATCCAATCTTTTTATTTTCATCTATTACCATCTCCTTAATTTATATTTGTCAAGAACTAAATATAACATTAACGAATTGTAATATTTCTAGTATTTTGTTTCTTGAATATATTTTATCAAAATATTCCCTATAAATTGTTCATATAATGTGAATTATTCATGATATAAAAGACGATAATATTCTTGTTAGTACGATTTGTAGTTCAGACATGGAGGAAATGCCCAGTTGCATTTCTTCTTTTTTTATTTCAGTATAAATTTTCCACTATCCCCCTTTTATGAAACGGCTAATTGAAAAAGTTTTAATCGATCAGCTCGATTTAAAACCTAAAATGAAGGGGTTCCTACTTGCCGAAAGTAATAGAATTGTAGAAAAGGAGTAGACTCTCATGGAATCACACCAATATTATGAACCCAATAAATACTATGAAGATTTTATCGCGGTTTATAACAGGGTAAGTACAGCTCAGCAGGACATTCAAAAGCAGATTCTACTTGCTGAATCTTACATTAATAATAATCATATTGATCCACAAAAAGTGATTTGGTTAGAAGATGATAATGTTTCAGCGAATAAATTAGCAATGGAGGAGCGTTCAGGATTACAAAAACTCCGAATGCTAATACAGCAGAAAAAAGTAAAAACTGTCATCGTTTACAGTCGAGATCGTTTAGCTCGAAACTTCTATGAATACGTTGCAATAGTTAAAGAGTTTTATAAATACGGAATAAAGGTGGTTTTTACTTCAACGAAACAACCACCGTTTTCTCCTAAACTGTCGATTGAAGCACTATATGGGATTTTTGCACAAGTCGAGGGCCAGAATATTTCCGGTAGAAGAAAGGATACAATGAAACAATTTCCTTCTTCTATATTTGGATATAAACGGATTGGAAAAAGAAAGGATGTTAAGTATATCCCGAATTCAGAAGTAGTTAATGACTTGAAGTCTTTTTTCTATGAAGTGGCTGAAGCTAATGAAGCAGAAAAATGAACTTCTTACATTGATGGAAAGCGAAGATGTAATTGAAACGATTGAAAAGCTCAAAAAGGAATTACTTCAATTCCTAAATTTCGATGAATTAACTGGGGATATTCTTCATCGACTGACTAATCGAATCGAGGTAAAAGAGGACGGTACACCGATTATTCATTATCGATTTGCCACACCAAAAATTGAATAGAGAGAAACCTTATCTTGCCTCATTTTTTCATTTTTGTGTATTCAAAAAATAAATCTCCTATTCCACCCCCCTCAAACCCGCATTCCACCGTTCGAGTTAAAATAGAAATTTCCGACCGAACCCCCATTTTGACGAATTTCCGGATCAAAAATGACCGTTTTTTCCCGCTTTTTATCGCATTTTTTTCAACTTTTTTCGAGAGTTAAAATAGAATTTTCCGATATTGGAAAGCAGAATATTGGAGATAAGATAATGGAGAAAAGAGTTAAAAGCGGATTAACCCCCGAATATTGGACAGTATCTCACTAATTCGCGTAAAACCTTAGTTTTTCTATTCAGTTCATTAGCCATCATTACATTTGTATCCCTAGATTGCTTGACATGGAGCCTCTGCGGGCATCATTTCCCTGCCAGGGACCAGCTATTCACGAAGCTGGCAACGCCAAACAAGGCTATCATGCCCGCCTCTCCATATCAAGCTGGTGCTTATACACGAATTTCCTTAATCTTTATGGCCATGTGCTTGTTTTTTTCAAAAAACTCCATGGGTGCCATGTCTTGAATGCTTCCATGCATGCGAACTTCATTGTAAAATTTCATGAACTCTGAAACGACTTGGTGGACTTCTTCATATGTTTGAAACTCATATCTGCTTAGACAATCATCCTCTAAAATCCGATGAAACGACTCAATATGTGCGTTCATATTTGGAGTTTTAGGTGGAATTCTCTCGTGTTCGATTTCTAGCTTCTCACAGCCTTGTGTAAAGGCATGGGAAATAAACTGTGGACCATTGTCAGATCTTACCACAGGCTTTTCTTTTTGATCATATTGCTGTCGTTTCCATAGGGCTCTTTTTAAGGTCTCAAAGGCATTTTGTCCTGTGCAACTTGTACCAATGTGGTAATCGATGATACTTCGATCATAGACATCAATATAAGAAAGGACAAAGAAAAATCGTTGCTCCCCTTCAATATACCCGTATTTAATATCCGTTTCCCAAAGTTGGTTGGACCCTGTAATGACTCGATTCCTTGCCAGTCTCCTCGGTACAGAGGCTCTCTTTTGCCGCTGTGGACGCAGAATATTTAATTCTTTACATAGCCGATAAACTTTTTTCTTATTGATGACAAGTTTATGCTTTCGTCGGAGTTGTTTGGTCAATTTGCGGTAGCCATAAGCGTATCCATCACCAGCTACTTCTTCAAGTAGTCATTCTTTAATTTGTTCATCCGAGATCTTCTTGCCGTCCTTCGCGATTGAGTATCCTGGTGCTGGACGACCCTCACTTACTTGCTTTTCCTCAACACGATGGTTCTTACGGTAATAGTAGGTTGAGCGTTTTATTCCGATTATTTTCAGCACGGTTTTCTTGGGATAGCCTTTTGAAATCCAATCATCAGCTACTTCAAGTTTTTCAGTAAGTGAGGGTTTTTCTTTTTTATAAGATCACGCAAAATGGCAATTTCTAAATCTTTTTCGCCTAATAATCGTTTTAACTGATCGTTTTCTTGAGACAACTTTTTTGTTTCAAGAGGGGTAGAAACACCTTGAACGCCATCTTGATCGAATTTACCTTCTTTATATTCTTTCACCCAACGATTTACCATATTGGGGCTTAATTCATATCGACGTGCTACTAGAGCAGCATTACCCGTTTCGATTGATTCATTTGCCACTTGTATTTTGAATTCTTTTGAATATCTTGTACGTTTCATGATGTCAGCTCCTTTGATATGAATAGTATAAAATATCTAACTAGAGCTGTCCAAGTTCATTTTGGGGCTTAAGAGAAAGTTAAGATAAAAACATTGGATAAGTATTGAATTATTATTGGATGAGATGCTGGATAAACCCAGTAATACCAATGGGTTAAGAACAGAACTGTATTGAAAAGATATTGGAAAAAGCATAAAAAAACTCGGGCTCCCTATTGGAAAATACCCGAGAAATTATTGGATTTATATCGGAAATCGGAAGTTTATTTTTTAACTAAAACCGGCTCGGAATCGGAAGTTTATATTTTAACTCGGAAATTTATATTGTTGCGTTACATAGGAAGAATTAAGATAATTAGAAACAAAAATACATACTTTCCTCACAAATCACAGTAATTATCAACTATCTATTTTTGAAAATAGACATTATCAACATGCTTAGGAATAATATATTGCGAATTTCCCTCTATTATCCTTTGGCACGAGGAAAGGATTAACAAAGAAATCTGAGGTTTGGTCATCTGAATACCAAACAATTTATTACAGTTTAGTACATAAAATATTCCAATTTGTTATTTTTTGACAAAAATTTTAAATATTTGGTATTATATAAATCGATAATATTGCCCTGTTTTTTAAATTTAAATAAAGGGGGGAGATTTTCTAATATTTTTCAGTAACTCCAAGATTATTAAGTCTAATATTAGAAGGTATTGGAGGAAATGATTAAAAACATTAAGTATCTATTATTCCTCTTGCTAGTACTTTTTATTATCATACTGACTATTAGTGTAGTTAGAAATAACAGCATAGACATTGTTGGCAATGAGGTAAAAACTATTAAAAAACAGAAGATTGACAATTGGGCTATTAATCTTGTTGGATCGAATCCAACGATGGATACTGATCCTATAAAAATTGCAATCTTAGATAGTGGTATCAATAAGACGCACAAAGAATTTGAAGGCTTATCTTTCAAAGAATATAACTCAATTACTCCTGGCGAGAAAATTAAAGATGAATTCGGGCATGGTACTGCAGTAGCTGGAATTATTGCTGCGAAAGGAATTGAGACCACCGGTATTCTAAAGAACGTTATACTTTACGACGTAAAGGTACTTGATGAAAAAGGACGAGGGAAAATTGAAGATGTGATTGAAGGTATTGAATGGAGTATAGCACAAGAAGTTGACATTATTAATATTAGTTTCGGTTTTTCAAGCGACAAAGTGGAACTTAAATCCGCCATAGATAAAGCTATTGAACAGGGAATTATCATCACTGCGGCTGCAGGAAATACTCTTGGTCTAACGATAGATTATCCAGCTCAATATAATAATGTTCTATCCATCTCTTCTTTTGATGAAGAATTTAAACTTGATCCTTTTTCCGGTATAGGGAAAGTTGATTATTCTGCTCCAGGTGTTGAGATTGTATCTACAGATAACAAAGGTGAATACTCAACATTTTCAGGAACATCATTTGCTACGGCTTACGCAACTGGTGTCATTGCTTCAATTTTGAATGAAAGCGATTCAAATTATAATGCTAACACCATTAGAGAAAAACTCTCCCATTATGTTGTGAAACTAGGGGAAAAAGAACACTTTGGAGAAGGCTTTCTAACATTACAAAAAGAAAGGGTAGAGGAGATTTTAAATGAAAAAGAACTTGATTAAACTATTAGTTGCTACACTTTTGTTCAGTAGTATTGCTGGATTTGCTCCATCTGCATTTGCAGAAGAAACAGAAGTTCCCTCGAATCTAGAGAAAGTTTTAGAAAATGCAGAACAAATTGATGTGAATTTTAATGAAAAAGTTGAGGAAGTTTCAAGTACTGATGATACAACAGTATATGAAGTAACCGCAAATGAATTAGGACTTAACAATGACTCATTTGAAATGGTAGTTGAAGAATCCTCTAAACAAGAGATAACTGTAAACTCTGAGTTAGAAACAGGAGATTTGTCATTTGAATCCGAACTTTACATTAATATTGATACCGGTGAAATGTATGTTACCGAAGAACAAATATCCGAAACTGGAGAAGTGACAAAAACAACATACGACATGTTTTTCACAGAAATCGAAGGTGAAGATTTCATAGCATACTTAATTGATAGAAACTCTGGTGAGCTTTTTGAAATCAATACTATTGATGCCCAGGCTTCAGCTATTCCAGTTCTTGGTTTAATAATAAAACAAGGTGCGAAATGGGCTATTAAAAAGTATGGAAAGAAAGCATTGATTAGTGCCTTTGGAAAATACGCATTGAGTAATGCAATTAAAAACGTTGCTAAATTCACAGTAAAGAATAAGCACTTAAAAGGTGATAAAAGAAATTATGCTAAATTTAACACAAGTAGCCAATCTACTGCTAGAGGATGGGTTAAAGAAGCATTACAAAAAGCGAAAGTTTCTAGTTTTGATATAAATGATAGTGATAAGTTATCATTTAGATTCGATGTCAACTTAGGAAAAAAAGTTGGAACAAAAGGTGAAACAAAAATAAGAATAGTGATAGGATATGATGGTAAGATATGGACAGCATTTCCAGTAAAATAACTTTTGAATACAAATTTGTAAGTGATAAAGGAATTATTTCGAATAGAGATAAAAGTGATGTTCCTACCATATTAGCTGTAGAAGCTACACTTACAATAAAAATCAATAATGAATTATACTTTGAAACAGAACTTGCTATTTTAGAATTCTATAAAGCATTATACGAATGGAAAAACAGAGTCACAGATGAACATACTCCAGAATTCCATTATTATACGATTGAATATGACGATTATGAAGATGGTGCTATTCTGTCTTTAATTCCATTTTCAAATAAAGCAAGAGTGAAATCTATTTGGGCAGAGCAAGATTTGTACAATGTTTTTGATTTAGACTATATCGTAAGGGAATTTATTCAATTAGAGCAAAATCTAAAACGAGATATAGAAAATTACTTTGGAATCGAATTGAAAAAATTCATAAAACATATCCCTTTGATGAAAGGTCCTTATTCGGATGATTATTAGCAAATAAAAGAGAGACTTGAATTAAACAAGTCTCTCTTGCTCTTTTCAAGAAAATATTAATATTAATAGGTTCTATACTAATTGAAATGTTTAATACAGTACAGGAGTTAATCATCTCAAGAAGTAGAATTCGTCCTCAAGCAGAGGTTCATCTTTTTACGAATACCCTTTTCTGTGCAGATTGTGGCCGAGGGATGCATTTTAAAAAGAACCGTAAAGGATATGTATGCGGAAACTTTAACAAATATGGCAGCAAGGCATGTTCTGACCATTTTATTAAAGAAAGAGAGCTAGAAGAAATAATCCTGAATGATATAAAGAGTTTTGCACAGCGAATGGATTTAGATAACCTTATCGACCGAGTGATAAAGCAGTTAGAATCTGATACAAAAAATAATACAACCCGTTTAAGCCAAGTTGAACAGAAAATTGAAAAACTCAAAAAACAGAAAGTGCAGTTAACCTCATTGTTTGCCGATAACAGTATTGATATTGAAGAATACCGCTTAACAATTGAAGAAATCAATAAAAGAATTGATCAATTGATGCCCGATAAACTGAAATTAGAAAAATTTAAAGAACAATCCAAACGGGAACAAAAGAATATGAAACAACTAAAAAAAGAATTAAAAGAATATATACATTTCAATCAATTAACCCCTGAGATGCTTCACCGTTTGGTTGATCGAATCGAATAAAAGAAGACGGTTCACCGAAAATTTATTATCGGTTTGCAAATGATTTTTTAAATGAATAAAGGATATAGGAAAAGCCCGTTTCATTGATTTTCAAAAACGAGCTTTTCCAAATCGATAATTCATTATATTAATAAGACCCCTAATGAACCTTCTATAATTATTGGTAACATTGTATTCACACTCTCTTACTTCATCTACAAGATCTAAGTTTTTACTAAGTATTTCATTAAAATAATGTAAATATATTAGCTGTCGGACAGATTCAGAATACTCCCTTTCGGTTAAAATTTTTTCTATGTTTCCAAGTGTTGGAAAAAAAGGTACAGACGCTCCTGATCCAATTAAAAAGTTTATATTTTTTTCAGTTAACAATGTTTGTAGCTCTTTCACAATTTCATCAAAATTCAATACTATCACCCTTTTAAATGTTAAAAGTAAACTCTATAAATACATATTTTGCTCTAATAATTAGTTATATAGTAAGATTAGCTTTATTAAATAAGTAATCTTAAATCTTATTTATCTGTCTTATACCAAAGTCAAAAACTATATTTAGTTTCAATAAATAGATTTTAATGATTAAAAGGTAAATATTATACTTTACAAGGCAGATTATATTAAAAATCTTATATTTTTATTCTACAACATTTGTTAATTGTATCCAATTTTCAACAAATTTCGATTTAGGATAATAAATCCAACAGAATTTGGATAAAATTAATTCTGTTAGTGCGACTTGTAGTTCTGTCATGGAAGAAATTCCTCCAGCGCGTTTCTTCTTTTTAATTTCAGTATATTTTTATTTTCCCTCTTAAATTAAGAGATAACAAGTTGTAATGTTTGAATGACCATTATTGACCCACTATAGAAAGATTAAACTTTTCCATACATAAATTAACGGAAAGTGTTATAAATGGCTATACAAAAATTAACTAACTATAACAACACTTTAACCAAGTTAAAAAATCTAGAGACTAATATGGTTATTTCTAATAGTGCTTCAGGTAGCAGTGGCAATTTATCTTTACTCTCACTAGAGGATAAAAATCATAGAAAAGAATTAGGAAATGATTGGTTTACTATTTAATTCAGCAACCATTGCTATAACATAGTAAACAGAGAAATATTTAAACATCAAAATTAAACTGACTACTACTTACTATTTATTACGATTAAAAGAAAAACAATTAATGTGAAAAAATTAAAGGAGCATTCCTGTAATGAAGAAATTTGAGGTTTGATAAAAAAAAGTCCCCTTGGTATAGTACAGGGTGTCAATGCGCGTTGACCCCGAAATTAAATTAACCAAGGAGGACTCAAAATGAATTATACACAAAATCAAAAAATCTCTCAAATTACACCATCAACTCTTATTGTAGGTATTGATGTAGCGAAAGAAAAGCACGTAGCCCGTTTTCAAGATGATCGAGGCTTAGAATTTGGCAAGAGGTTGATCTTTGAAAATCGTATACACGGCTTTCAAACCTTATTAGATTGTGTCAAGCGTCTCCAAAAAGACAATCATAAGGATCACGTGATTTTTGGAATGGAGCCTACAGGTCATTATTGGCTAAATCTTGCCTATTTTCTTAAGGCAAAAGGATATGATGTAGTGCTAGTGAATCCTATGCACGTCAAAAAAAGCAAAGAACTGGATGATAATTCACCTACAAAAAACGATACAAAAGACGCTCGTGTCATTGCACAGTTAATCAAAGATGGGCGATACTCTGTACCGAACCTAATAGAGGGCGTATACGCTGAACTAAGAGAAGGCGTCAAATTACGAGATCAGCTCATCAAACAACTCATGATGATTGAAGGTCGAATTGAAAACGTCATTCAACGTTATTTTCCAGAGTTTTTCGATGTGTTTGGAGATTGGAAAGGGAAAGCCGCCTTTCATACCTTGCGCATGTTTCCATTTCCTTCTGATATTCAAAAGTTGACACCAGAAGAAGTACTTCAAAAATGGAAACCGCATGTACAACGTGGGGTTGGGATAAAACGTGCAACCAAACTCGTAGAGGTAGCGAACAAGAGCGTTGGGATTGAGGTCGGAATCCAGTTCGCCAAAAGAGAATTGGATTGTCTATTGGATCAATATCAACTTTACAAGACACAGTTAGCACAACTAGATGAAGAACTAGAAGGTGTTGTTGAAAGCATACCAGGTGCGAAACAAATGACCAATATCCCGGGACTTAGTCACACTACCATTGCTTTGTTCTTTGCGGAAGTAGGAGATTTAACCAAGTACAATCATCCGCAACAATTAGTCAATCTGGCAGGGCTTTCTTTAAGAGAACACAGTTCAGGAAAGTATAAAGGGCAAACACGCATAACCAAAAGGGGTCGAAGACGTTTACGAAAAGCATTATACCTGGCCATTCGACCATTGGTTGCCCATAATCCTGTATTTAAAGCCTTGCATCATTACTATACCAATCGGCCAGACAGGCCGTTAAAAAAACAACAGTCTCTGATTGCCTTGTGTTGTAAATTATTACGTGTGTTATTTGCCATTGGTAAGAAACAGTGTGAGTTTGATGGATTAAAGCTATTAAAGGGATTACCTCAATTAAAAGCATTACAGGCTGCATAAAAGCTTTCAAACGACTTGTTATTTTGACAAACACCAATAGTGCAGAGTTGGAGTATATTTTCACCATACGGGCATTAGACCCTGTAAAGGAGCATATCCAACCTCCACCTCATGGATACGCAGGACGAAGGAATGTGTGGATCTTAAAATCCAGTGATACATGGGAGGGTGAGCGACCATGAGAAGTGTGGAGACTTCTTGCACGGTCATACATGATATTACAGATATTGTAAATCTGTATTATAGGATGCACCTTACCATGTAAATATATTGAATAAATACAAGTAATATCCACTCATTTGAGGTGAAGAAGCTATTATGTGTTAGCGAAATTTAAAGAAAACGCGAGAATTTTGAAGAAAATTAAAGTTTATAGAGGGAGGTAAACGAGATGGAAGGATCAGAAAGAAAACTTTCACATAATAAAATACCATTACCCGAACATTTATATTGGAAATTCGCAACAATCATAGAGGTTATAGAAAGTTGGAGAGTCATCCATAATCTACTAAGTCGCGGACATCAACCAGAAACGATAAAAGCATTATATCCCACAATAGATGATGATTATTTTAAATTAATTACCGATTATTTTAAACAATACGGAGTTATTGATGTCGAAACAGTATTTAATTCCATTTTGACAGATTACCGTAAAAATGAACTTCGAATTATTTTGGAAAGAATGATTAGCCTTAATGATTTTACTTTTGAAGATATAAATTCTATTATTCCTGATAAATTTCAAAAAGAATTGCTTTCTCCTGATAAATGGTTATTGTAAAAAGTCAGAGTCAACTCTTTTAAGGATTTCATAGAGAATAGGGAATAGAAATAAGTAATTTTTTAATTCCCTCTTAAAATCCTTAATTCTGAAGCTATAATGATCTCTGATTAACCCGATTTGTTCAAAAGTAAATAAAAGTAACCATAATAAGCGAAAACCGCGGTTACATGATGTTGTTTTTCGGGATAACACCATGTGCCGCGTTTTTTAATGGAGGGATGATTTATAAGCAAACAAGAAACAGAAAATCAATTTTTTAACAAGATATTAAAAAGCTCTGAAAAAGTCGGAATCTCTAAAAGCGTCATTGAACGATTTATCTTGTTCTATGGAAAGGAGGTTCAAAATTACAATGTCAAACCTGCTCGATCTACTGAAAGAGTTAGGAGTTCCCATTAAGACAAAAGTATTCATTGAATCACCGAAACAAACAAATTACGAATATCAATTGCAAATGGATTTAAATCTAGATAAACAACATAAATAGTTTAAAAATTTCCCCTCCCGTCAATCCTTTTAATAAAGGCTTTGACGGGAGGAGTATTTATGTCTCGAAAAGATATAGTAAAAGTTTCATTTAATGAAGATTCACAAGAGGAATCTTATTATTTTATGAAACGGCTAATTGAAAAAGTTTTAATCGATCAGCTCGATTTAAAACCTAAAATGAAGGGGTTCCTACTTGCCGAAAGTAATAGAATTGTAGAAAAGGAGTAGACTCTCATGGAATCACACCAATATTATGAACCCAATAAATACTATGAAGATTTTATCGCGGTTTATAACAGGGTAAGTACAGCTCAGCAGGACATTCAAAAGCAGATTCTACTTGCTGAATCTTATATTCATAATAATCGGATTGATTTAGATAAAGTGATTTGGTTAAAAGATGATAATGTTTCAGCCAATAAATTAGCCATTGAGGATCGGCCAGATTTACAAAAGTTACGATTACTTATTCAACAGAAAAAAGTAAAAACAGTCATTGTATACAGTCGTGATCGTTTAGCGCGAAATTTTTATGAATACGTTGCAATCGTTAAAGAGTTTTATAAATACGGAATCAAGGTGATTTTTACATCAACGAAACAACCACCGTTCTCTCCTAAACTGTCGATCGAAGCACTATACGGAATTTTCGCACAAGTCGAGGGCCAGAATATTTCCGGTAGAAGAAAGGATACAATGAAACAATTTCCTTCTTCTATATTTGGATATAAACGGATTGGAAAAAGAAAAGATGTTAAGTATATCCCGAATCCAGAAGTGGTTAATGACTTAAAATCTTTTTTCTATGAAGTGGCTGAAACCAATGAAGCAGATGATTTGTTCAATATTTTAATGAAATACAAAAAGATATTAAAAAACAAAAGGTACGAGGATTTATTAAAATATCTAGAAAATCCTTTTTATTCGGCACATATGAAGAATTCGTACGGTTTTGAAGTTCTTCACCATGTAAAACCGATTATTTCATTAGAAGATCATTTAAAGATTCAAGAAGTACTAAAAAAATTGAAAGATGATGTATTTCAAGCCATTACCAATGCAAAGGACAGAGGATACATTACTCCACAATGTATGCTTTGCAAAAAAGATATGACCTTTAAAACTTCAAAACTGTGAGAAAACAGTTATTACATTTGTAAGAAAAACCGGGCAAAGTACGCCCGGTCCTTTTCTCTTCGCTGATGTTTAGAGATAATCCGTTAATTTATATTCCGTTCCAGATATCCCTTTATAATATTCTGGAACCATCACGCCATTACATTT
>Ga0207789_1000283_pt1 | contig 24413 bp, 39 predicted proteins | sample HigsolmetaGSP12D_FD_184840 | JGI IMG/M metagenome (GOLD analysis project Ga0207789, IMG submission 184840) | High solid enriched microbial communities from the Joint BioEnergy Institute, USA - SP1-2-D (SPAdes) | ecosystem: Engineered > Bioreactor > SSF (Solid state fermentation) > Aerobic >...
ACCTGAGCAATTACGGGATGCAGGACTCGGAGATCATTATGCGGATCACGATCGGGCTTTGTTTTATCATAATGCAGCAGGTGTTCCGTTTACTGCAACTTATATCCAAGCTAAAGGTGATCCGATTGTACTTAAAGACATAAATTAGATACGCCAAGTTATATCAAGGTTTCCATCAGTTAAAACCAAAGAATCAATCAACTTAGCAATAGTCGTTTTAGCTTTTTTTCTATCTAAACTTTTAATGTCAGGAAGTAACAACTCCGCTTTTTCCTTAAGTGCTTTTGATGTATCAATTTGTTTTAAGCCTTCCAATTGATTACGTAGTAAAGTTCTTTGTTCTTTTACATAAACTGTTGATTTTTTCAAGTCCTCCTCTTCAATTAGACCTTTTCCGAATGCTTCTATTTGCCTGAGCATTTGTTGGTCTAACTCCTTTAATGTTCTCTCAATTTCCTTAATTTCTTCTTGGTCGGCACTTATTGCAACTTTAACTTCTATATCCTTAGATGATGATTTTGTTATTAGTTCAATTTGTTTTATAACTTCTTGTTCAAGTTCATCCCTATGAGCAAAATGATGTTTACATCCATATTTAGTCACATAAGATGAACAAATGTATCGATGATACTCGTATACTTTTCCACCAGAACGTTTATGCCTAGCAGTACTACCCTTCATTGTGGAACCACAGTGACCACATTTTATAAGTCCTGTTAGTAAATATGTTTCATTTTCATGGTGTTTATTGAGTTTCCTGGCATCAAGAATATTTTGTAGCTGATCAAAGCGTTCCGGGGTGATAAAACCTTTATGGTTATTTCTGTTGATGATCCATTCTTCTTTCGGCCTCATAACTATTTTGCCGTTACTGTCTTTTTTCCTCTTGTTAAATACCCTTATACCTGCAATTGTTTCAGTTCGTAGTAATCGTCTAACCGATGTACTGTCCCATTCTTTCCCTCGTTTAGTAGTTATTCCCATACTATTTAGCCATTGGGCAATAGATCTAGTACCATATCCATTTTCAGCCATTTCAACCATTCGCAGCCCGTATTTAGCTTCTTTTTCGTTTAAAATGTATTTACCATCAACAATATCAAAACCAAAACATGGACCTGACAAAGCTTTATCTGTATTTCGTGCAAGTGAGGACATATTATCTTTAACACGTTCACTTGTTCTACCTCGTTCAAATTCCGCAAATACACCTAATAGATGTAATACCATTCTTCCGGCAGCAGTTGAGGTATCAAAACTTTCTGTTGCAGATACATAATTACAATCATTAGATTCCATGAATTTTATCAATTGTAATAAGTCGAGTAGGTTTCTACTTAATCGATCGAGTTTAGTTGTTATAATAACGCTTACTTTTTTGTGTTCAACGTCTTTTAAAAGTTTTTGTAAGTTAGGTCTTTTTAGACTCCCAGCTGAATATCCATCATCAATATAAAAGATAGGTGTATCCCATCCCATTACTTTGGCATACGCTTCTAATCTCTCTCTTTGCTCCGTCAATGAATTTCCTTTTTCTGCTTGTTCATCTGTACTCACTCTAAGATACGCTGCTACTTTCAAGTGTTATACCACCTTTCAATTTTTAATCGTCGAACCATTCAATGACACCTAAAGGATTAAAACAGATTGCGTAGTTTTCATATTTAACTGTATCTCCAAATTTTTCACGATACCTTTCAATTGCACATTCTAAAAATGGTTCCGTAACACCTAAAAATTCTGCTAATTCAAATCTACCTGTTACATGATTTTTATGCGCATCTATAATTTTATGCAGTGGCACTAATTTTTCATATCCCCATGATCGAGCAAGTTTTTCTTGCTTTCTATTTATCAGCTTTGTTTGGTCAGTAATATCACCATATGATGTATGATAATGACCAAGTTCCTCAGCTAATATACAATACTTTTCTGTTGCTGTTGGAATATTTTTATTTAGCCAAATAGTATTTTCACCATACAGACCTTTGATTTTACCTGTTAAAGGTATCTCAAAAACTGAAAGACCTAGTGAAATTGCTTCTGACAATAATTTTTCGTATTCCATGAGACCCACCTAATTCTGTCTTTTTGTTCTAATAAATTCTTTGAAACGTTCAATTTCTTCCAATTCTTCCTCTGTCCAGTCTTCACCATCATGATGAGCTGCTATGGTTGTGATGTCGTTATTATCTTTTTCAGCTTTTCCGTTAGCCATTTTTTCTAATTGCTCTGTAGTTATACCTAACCCTTTACACACTTTTAATACATTATCAACAGTTGCGTTACCGATACCTCTAGCTAACATAGATCTAAGTGTTGTATATGGGATATTAATATTTTCGGCAAATGCCTTCTTGTTTGGCCAATTTTTATCTATTAACTCTTCTATAATTTTTGTTCGTTTATCCTTCAATTTCCAACGCCTCCTCTTTCAATACGATTTTTCGTATACGCTTAATTTTATTATATCAATTTCTTAAAAAATGTAAATATATAAAATACGAAATTGAGAATTTTTTACTATGAAAGCAGTTGACATATTACGAAAATGAGTATAATATCTAATTAACGATACGAAATTGAGTACCTAAGCGGAAGGAGGGTTATCATTTTGTTAAACAACTTAAAAGCAGAAATGGTTAGGCATGGTGTGAAGGCAAAGGATATCGCAGATTTATTACATGTTAGGTTAGCTACAGTTTATGACAAATTAAATGGTCATTACGAGTTTACATTTAACGAAGCATTAAAAATTAAACATAATTTTTTTCCAAATTATGACCTTGAGTATTTGTTTGATAAAAATAATCAGCAATTTAAAGAAAAACAAGGGCAGTCCACCTGAAAGTACCGCATACCTTTTTATCAGGAGGTGCGTAGTTATGAAAAAGCAAAAATTCAAAGTTCGGCACTTCAGGTTGATTGATGGGAAGAAGGTTGAATTTAATCCTTATGAAAATGAACAACTAGCAGATAAATGTAAACTAGCCCTAGCTTTTATGATTACAGGTAAAGAACATGTATTGGTTAATAACAGGTAATCCGTATGGATTGCCACATAGGACAAGCTCTTAAAATTCAAGGGGGTGAAACAAAAATGGTCAGACTAACTTGGGAAAACGATAAGTACAGAGTACTAGTTAGAAGGTTCGAGGGGGATAATCAAATACTTGTCGATTACTGGCAATTAGACAGAACCGGTAATACAAAAGCGATACGATATAAAGATTTACCACAGTATGTAATAGAAAAAATCAATGAATTGAAATCATTAGCAAATCACATGGAAGGAGGTGAAATAAGATGAAAGAGTCATTGAAAGCACAAATTAATTTTAAAAATGAGGTAAAAAAAGTGATGCACAATTTAGAAATTAATCGTGGGCGAATATTCATAGATGGTTTCGAAATTAAAAATGTTACAGGCTATAACCTTAAGAGCTCCGGTAAAAAAGGAATAGCGGAGCTCGAATTAAGGTTAATAGTTAACAACTCAAAAGCCATCCTTAATCATTGCACTAACTATATTGATAGCGATTTTAGTCAAAGTGTCAAGTGAGAATGAACCAATTGATTTTGCTTTTTCTTTCGTTTTGTTCCAAATATTTTCGGACCGGATGTTTGCTAAAAATTCATGACCTTTAGGGGAAAGATCTTGAATTAAACAACCATCACCCATAAACCATGTAACTTTGGTTAAAAGTCCAGAAAGCTCACATTGTTTTATGTGATATAAAATTTCTTCGGATGAATAAGGTTTCAAAGTTTCAATTTCATTATCGGGATAAAACTCCATGAAATTTGAATAGCTTGTGGTTTCTTCAACGACAAGAAGAATATCTCTAATACAGTCTGGGTTTAATCTCATATACGTCACCTCCTTCCAAATACAAAATTCGACGGGAAGCGAGGAAATACCTTTATAGGAGGAAAAAACATGTCGTTAAGTAATAGTTTAAAAGATTACATCTTTGATGGTGATTTAAGTACAAAGCTTGAAAACGTGGAGTACTCGACAAATTTAAGGGATATTGTAACGGTTGGGTACATGATTGAGCACTTTAAAGGGAGTGACGAACAATGATGTATAAAAAAAAGACCACTCGGTAAAGTGGCCAAAGAAAATCAATTTCTAAATAGATTATAACACGAAAGGAGTTTTTATGAAATGTCCAATAAAGCAATTGACTTGCAACTATCACAATTGGCCAATGGAGCAATCCAGGAAAAATTAGATTATCAATTAAAAAAAGTTTTTGAAAACATACATGACCCGAACACAAAAGCCGAAGCTAAACGGACAATCACAATTAAACTTGAATTTGTCCCGGATGAAAACCGCCAAACGATAAAAGTAAATTGCGATATGTCTCATAATCTTGCAAATGTTAAGGGTGTATCCATGACAGTATTAACTGGGAAAGATTTATCTAATGGAAAGATTGAAGCTCGGGAACTTAAATCAAATATACCCGGACAAACTTATTTTGATGATGATGGTATTAAATCAGATGTTGGGATACCAATTGATGTCATTGAACGCGAGCAAAACCGAAAAATTATTAATCTACAGGAAAATAGGGGGTAACAATTCATGATAAAAGAAGCACTCAAATATTTAATGGATCTGTCAATTAAACCGGATGAAAGAGTCGTAGATATTACCGATGCTGAAGGAAATAACCGCACATTCATTATTGATAGTGAGGGAGACCCAAAGGAAGTTAAACCACTAATTACTCGCGCAACAGAACCATTACGTATCAATACGCTAACAGGTTTAGTTGAATATGTGAAAGCAAACCTTGAAAGAACAAACTCACAATTCTTCTTACAAGTACTTGATGAAAAAACAGTGCTTTTAAAAGGGTTGTTAGATAGTCTAGGAGGTCGTGAAACATTAATTATTGCTGAAGCAATTACTCCGACATTTAATTACGGATATTTCCTAAGCACAGAAGAGCTTATCATTGCTTTCCAATCAAAATTTGTTCAAACAAAAGACAGAGACTTGTTGTTGAAAGTGGTTGGAAATGTTAAGGAAGAAAACGTTCGTGAGACAGGTGATAACGGAATTGCTCAAGCCGTAACCATTAAAACTGGTGTTGCTTCGGCTGCTGATGTACTAGTTCCTAACCCTGTAAATTTAGCGCCTTATCGAACATTTCTTGAAGTAGAACAACCTACAAGTAATTTTATTTTTCGAATGAAAGATGGTCCGGTTGGTGCAATTTTTGAAGCCGATGGGGGAGCATGGAGAAATCAAGCTATAGCCAACGTTCGTGAATACTTAGCTACTGAATTAGAATCAGAAATTGAAAAAGGGAGAATTACTATTATCGCTTAAGGAGGGACGTGATCATGATAAAAATTAACAAGCTGGAAATAGAAAATGTAAAACGTGTAAAAGCTGTAAAAATTGAGCCTACTTCATCCGGCCTAACCATCGTTGGCGGAAAGAATAATCAAGGTAAAACAAGTGTATTAGATGCAATAGCTTGGGGGCTGGGCGGTAACAAATACAAGCCTAGCCAAGCAAATCGTGAAGGTAGTGTTGTACCGCCTTACTTACACATTGTTTTATCTAATGGTTTGGTAGTTGAGCGTAAAGGTAAAAACAGCGATTTAAAAGTTATTGACCCGAACGGCCAAAAGGCAGGGCAACAGCTTTTAGATAGTTTTGTAGAAGAGTTGGCTATTAATCTTCCGAAATTCATGAATTCGACAAGTAAAGAAAAAGCAAATATCTTACTACAGATTATCGGTGTCGGGGACAAGTTGGCAGAACTCGAGAGAAAGGAAATGGAGCTTTACAACAATCGTCATGCAATAGGTCAGATTGCAGACCAAAAAGCGAAATTTGCCAAAGAACAACCGTATTATCCAGATGCTCCGAAGGAACTTATTTCTCCGTCTGAGTTGATTAAACAACAACAAGAGATATTAGCTAGGAACGGAGAAAATCAACGGAAAAGACAAAACCTAGCGCAAATCCAACAGCAACATACCTTACAAGGACAAGAAGTTGAACGATTAAGACGACAATTAGCTGAAGCAGAAGCAGTTTATGCTAAACTCGGTCAAGATTTAGCTACTGCACAAAAAGATGCGCTAGACCTGGTAGATGAATCTACAGAAGAGTTAGAAGCTAATATCCAACAGATTGACGAGATTAATAGAAAAGTCCGGGCGAATCTTGATAAAGAGAAAGCCGAAGAAGAGGCAAATGAATACCGAAATCAATACGACAATCTAACCAATCAGATTGAAAAGATTCGTAAGCAGAAAACGGACCTATTAACCAATGCAGATTTGCCTTTAGAAGGCTTATCAGTAGAAGATGGTGAGTTAATTTACAAAGGCCAAAAATGGGATAACATGAGTGGCTCTGATCAGTTAAAAGTATCGACGGCTATTGTTCGTAAATTGAAACCAGATTGTGGTTTTATCCTATTAGACAAATTGGAACAGATGGACTTAGACACGTTAAAAGAGTTTGGACAATGGTTAGAACAGGAAGGATTACAAGCTATTGCGACTAGGGTTTCTACAGGTGATGAGTGCTCTATCATTATTGAGGATGGTTATGCTGTAGGACAGCAATCGGTAGTTGAGCAACCCTCGGTACCAACCGCACCAACATGGAAAGCAGGTGAATTTTAATGAATATAACTCGTGGAAAGGTAGCCAAAGCACAAAAAGTTGTGATTTATGGTCCCGAAGGAATTGGGAAGTCTACATTGGCTTCTCAATTTCCCGAACCTGTTTTTATCGACACAGAGGGAAGTACAGCAAATATGGACTTAGCAAGATTGGACAAGCCGTCAAGTTGGTCATTCTTGTTGCAACAAATAGATTGGGTAAAACAAAACAGACCATGTAAGACGTTAGTTATAGACACAATCGACTGGGCAGAACGCATGTGTATTGAACATATTTGCCAAACAAATCAAAAAAGAAGTATTGAAGATTTTGGTTACGGAGCCGGCTATATCAAATTAGAGGAAGAACTTGGTCGTTTCCTTAATGTTTTGCAAGATGTTGTTGATATGGGTATCAATGTTGTTTTAACTGCCCATGCTCAAATTCGGAAATTTGAACAACCGGACGAAATGGGTGCTTATGATCGCTATGAATTGAAGTTAGGTAAAAAAACATCAGCCCGTACTTCAGCGTTGGTAAAAGAATGGGCAGATATGGTTCTGTTTGCTAATTACAAGATTTACTCCGTAGCTACTGACAAAGACGGTAAAAAACATAAAGCACAAGGCGGTGCTCGTGTCATATATACACAACATCATCCTGCTTGGGACGCCAAAAACCGTCATGGGTTACCTGAGGAGATACCTATGGATTATTCATACATTGCACATATTTTTAATGATGTACCAGGACAAACAACGCAACAACCTACACAAGTTGTGGAAACATGGTCGTCAGTTCCATCAGAGAGCGTAGAACAACAAATAGTACAGCAATCTGAACAAAGCATTGAACAACCAACAATTGCAACAAGTCAACCAGATATAACAACGGAAACATCTAATACAGTTGAATTAAACCCAATGATACCAAAATCGTTACGGGATCTAATGGTTCAAAACAATGTTTCTGAAGAAGAAATTCAAATAGTTGTTAGCAAGAGGGGTTATTACCCAATGGGAACACCTATCACAAACTATGATCCCGGATTTGTCGAAGGTGTATTAGTTGGTGCGTGGCCACAAGTATACGGAATGATTGAAGAGTTTAGAAAAAGTTTACCATTTTAAAATATTAGGAGGAATTATATATGAGTCAAGAAATCGAACGTGAATTAGGTTGGGATGATGAAATAGAAGAAAGTGGTCCGGAGTTTGTCTTACTTCCAGAAGGTGAATACAATTTTACGGTTGAGAAATTTGAACGCAGCCGCCATCAAGGCAGTGCAAACTTGCCTCCTTGTAATATGGCTATTCTTACCTTAAAAATAAACGGTGGGGAACACGGTGAAGCAACTGTTATTCATCGATTATTCTTGCATTCCAAAACAGAAGGCTTCTTATCTCGATTTTTTGAATCGATTGGGCAGAAAAAAGAAGGAGAACGAATTCGTATGAATTGGAATGCTGTTTTTGGAGCAAAGGGTAGATGCAAGTTAGAAATCAATACGTATATGAAAGATGGTCAGGAGCGAAAAAATAATCAAATTAAATCATTTTTACCATACTCGGAATATCTAAAACATGCAGGAAGTGGACAGATTAGAACACCGTTACAACAACCACTTCCAACAGACCAAACAATGCAGCAACCATTTCCAACTAATACACCACCGCAACAACAAGGCGGATTTGTGCCAGGGCAATTTTAGGAGGTAAACTATGGAACTTAGAGATTATCAACAAGATGCCCGTGAATCTATTCAAGCAGAATGGGACAAGGGTATTAAAAAAACTTTACTCGTATTACCAACAGGTACAGGCAAAACAATCGTTTTTAGTAAGGTTATTGAAGACAGAGTTAAAAAGGGCGAGCGTGTTCTCGTCCTTGCCCATAGGGGCGAACTCTTGGAACAGGCAGCAGACAAGTTAGAAAAAGCAACTGGTTTAAAATGCGCCACTGAAAAAGCAGAACAAACTTCATTGGGTAGTTGGTATCGTGTAGTCGTTGGTAGTGTGCAAACATTGATGCGTGAAAGTAGATTAGAACGATTTCAAAAAGACTTTTTCGACACAATCATCATTGATGAAGCCCATCACTGCATATCAGATAGTTACCAGCGTGTATTAAATTATTTTGAAGATGTAAATGTATTAGGTGTAACTGCTACACCAGACAGAGGAGATATGAAGAATCTAGGCTCCTACTTTGAATCATTAGCATACGAATACACGCTTCCCAGAGCCATAAAAGAAGGTTATCTATCACCAATCAAAGCATTAACCATTCCTTTGAAATTAGATATATCACAAGTCACTCAATCAGCTGGTGACTTTGCAGCTGGACAACTTGGAACAGCATTAGATCCATATCTGGAATCTATTGCTGATGAAATGTGGAAAGTAGCTAAAGATAGAAAAATAGTTGTTTTTCTTCCACTTGTAAAAACAAGCCAAAAGTTCACTGAAATTTTAAATCAAAAAGGCTTCCACGCAGCAGAAGTAAACGGAGAATCTAAAGACCGTGAACAGATATTAGAAGATTTTAATAAAGGTAAGTATAACGTACTTTGTAATTCCATGCTTCTGACTGAAGGCTGGGATTGTCCTTCCGTTGATTGTGTAGTAGTTCTTAGACCGACAAAAGTAAGAAGTTTATACAGCCAGATGGTTGGGCGTGGTACCCGACTTCATCCTGGTAAAACTGAATTGTTGCTACTTGATTTTCTTTGGCATACAGAAAGGCACGAACTATGTCATCCAGCACATTTGATTGCCGATAATGAAGAAGTTGCTAAAGCCATGACCAAGCAAATTGAAGAGGCTGGAGTACCGCTTGATTTGGAAGTAGTCGAAAAACAAGCAGAAGAGGATGTTATCGCTCAACGTGAAGAAGCATTGGCCAAACAGTTAGCGGAAATGAGAAAACGAAAACGCAAACTAGTGGATCCATTGCAATTTGAAATGAGTATCCAAGCTGAGGACCTATCCAGTTACGTACCAACTTTTGGCTGGGAAATGGGACCACCAAGTGAAAAGCAGAAAAAAACATTAGAAAAGCTTGGAATTCTACCAGATGAAATCGAAAATGCTGGGAAAGCTACTAAACTATTAGAACGATTAGAGAGACGCCGTGAACAAGGGTTAACTACTCCTAAGCAGATTCGTTTCCTTGAAGGTAGAGGTTTCCAACACGTAGGCACCTGGTCGTTTGAAGCAGCTAAAAAGTTAATCGATCGTATTGCAGCTAATGGATGGAGAAATCCACCAGAAATAAATCCTAAAGAATATAGACCGGAGAGTTAATCTATGAAAAAAATTTATGTACAAGATTATTTAGTGAAAAACGTTGATGGGGAGAAGCTTCAAGTTGTTAAAACATATGAATCTAAGCCACGACGATTTGATTATATCTTTTGGTTAGATAACAAATGTCATGATCATAAGGAGGATAATATCAAATGAAAAACACATTAGCTGATTTAAATAATCATCTTTTCGCACAACTTGAACGTCTAAATGATGAAGATTTGAAAGGGGAAGAATTAAAAGAAGAGATTAACCGCTCAAAAGCAGTTATGGGTATTGCGAAAAACATTATAAATACGGGTCATTTAGTACTTCAAGGTCAAAAATTTATGGATGAAAGATTAGGTACTGACGCTAAACTACCGAAAATGCTCGAGGGTGATAAGTAGTGCCACGTAAAATATGGACGGAAGAAATGTATCGATATCTCCGGGAGATTTCTCCCGGTAGGTACAATACCGAAATCGCCGAGATGGTAAATAAAAAATTTGGGTTTGATTTCACGATAGAGCAAATAAGGAACGCTAAAAGTAGAAAAAAAATAAAAAGCTGTGTTTCGAGGCATAAACCGAATCCTGATGAAGGGCTGTTTAACGCAGAACAAAAAGAATTCATAAAAAATAATGTAAAAGGTTTATTTAATCAAGAACTGGCCGACTTGGTAAATAAAAAATTCAAACTTTCTGTCACTGCTGAACAAATACGGATATATAAGCAAAATCATAATTTAATCAGCGGTATAAATACTCAATTTAAAAAAGGACATAAACCATGGAACAAAGGTATGAAAGGGCTGCAAATAGGTGGTAAGGAAACACAATTTAAAAAAGGACAAAGTCCTATTAACTATATGCCTATAGGTACTGAGCGAATTGATAGTAAGTATGGATATACGCTAGTTAAAGTTCGGGATGACGGCCCTCTACAAGGTAGGTGGAAACATAAGCATGTTGTCTTGTGGGAAAGCGTAAATGGTCCAGTTCCAGCAGGTTATGTTGTTGCTTTTGCCGATCAAGACAAATCAAATATTACTTTAGAGAATTTAATACTTGTTTCTAGGAAACAGCTTGCTCTTATGAATAAGAATGGTTATTTCCAAAAAAATGCGGATTTAACAAAAACTGGTCTTGTAATGGCAGACATCCATTTAAAAATAGGCGAACTGAAAAGAGTTGTGACATATGGAAAAAACTAAACTAGATTTAATTAAGTTACTAGATTATATAGATCCATCAATGCTGGAATATCAAGAATGGTTGAATGTCGGTATGGCCCTAAAACACGAGGGCTATACTGCAGCAGACTGGGATGATTGGAGCAAACGGGATGAGCGAAGATACCATCCCGGGGAATGCTTCAAAAAGTGGACATCATTTGAGGGTAGTGGCATTACTGGTGCCACTATCACTCAAATGGCCAAAGATAACGGATGGGAACCAAAAAGAAGCAAAGAAGAATACGAATTGTCCTGGGACGATGAAATATCAGGTAACGATGATTATGTCGTTATTGATAAAAATTGGATTGAAGGAATGGAGATTCAAGAACCGACAAATTGGAATCCGGTTCAGGAAATCATCCGATATCTGGAAACGCTATTTGAATCGACTGAAAATGTTGGTTACGTTACAGAAACATGGGAAAAAGACGGCAAATATTTACCTACTAAAGGAGCATACGACCGTACAGCTGGCCAATTAATCCAAGAGTTATCCAAATGTAACGGAGATATAGGGGCTGTTTTAGGCGACTACAATCCGGAAGCAGGAGCATGGATACGTTTCAATCCATTGGATGGAAAAGGTGTTAAGAATGAGAATGTCACTGATTTTAGATATGCGCTAGTAGAATCAGACTCGATGGATTTAGAAAAACAAAATGCTATTTTACGGGAATTAGAACTTCCTATTGCTGTCCTTGTTTATAGCGGAAAGAAAAGCATTCATGCAATCGTAAAAATAGATGCTGCCAATTATGAAGAATACAGAAAGCGTGTAGATTATCTATATGATGTTTGTAAAAAGAATGGATTAAAAATAGATAGCCAAAACCGTAATCCTTCTCGGTTATCAAGAATGCCTGGTGTCGAACGTAACGGTAAAAAACAATTTATTATTGATACCAATATCGGCAAAAGCAATTGGGAAGAATGGCATGAATGGATTGAGGGTATAAATGATGATTTACCTGATCCGGAAAGTTTAAAAGATTATTGGGACCATATGCCGGACCTTGCACCACCACTTATCGAAGGGGTACTCAGGCAGGGGCATAAAATGCTAATGGCAGGGCCGTCTAAGGCTGGCAAATCATTTGCCTTAATTGAGTTATCCATTGCGATTGCGGAAGGGGTTAAATGGATAGGTTGGCAGTGTACCCAAGGGAAAGTATTATATGTCAATTTAGAGTTAGATCGTCCAAGTGCTTTACATCGTTTTAAAGATGTTTACCAAGCGTTAGGCATCCAACCAAAAAACATAGGAAATATCGATATTTGGAACCTGCGTGGGAAGTCGGTGCCAATGGACAAGCTGGCTCCTAAATTAATCAGACGAGCTCAGAAAAAGAATTATATTGCGGTTATTATTGACCCTATTTATAAAGTCTTAACGGGTGATGAAAACAGCGCTGATCAAATGGCTCACTTTACAAATCAGTTTGACAAAATCGCTACAGAATTAGGTTCTAGTGTTATCTATTGTCACCATCATTCTAAAGGGACACAGGGCAATAAGAAATCAATGGATAGGGCGAGTGGTTCAGGCGTATTTGCCCGGGATCCCGATGCCCTGATTGACCTGGTTGAGTTGGAGCTTACCGATGCCCTAATCAAGCAACAAGAAGGTAAAGTAGTAGCTGAAATATATGCAAATGCCATTAAACAAGTAAACTTTGACTACTATGATGAACACATTGGTCCAGATGATGAACAAAGTGTTTTCCAAATGGTTGAACATGCAAAACGTGTACTTTCGCAAGAACAGCTGGCACAAGTAGAATCAGAAATTGCTAAAGCTGTAAAAAGTATTCGCATAAGGTCAGCATGGCGCGTTGAAGGAACATTACGTGAGTATCCAAAGTTTGAGCCTGTTAATATGTGGTTTCAGTATCCTATCCACAAAGTTGATGATACAGGGATATTAAAAGACATCGAGCCAGAAGGGAACCTACCTCCGTGGAAGAATGCCATGAATAAACGCAAGGATCCGGACAAAAAGAAACAAGAACGTATAGAAGCATTAGAAATGGCCTTCGAAGCGTTAGACGATGGCAAAAACCCCGTGACAGTCTATGACTTGGCTGAATATATGGGAGTTAACGATAGAACTGTTTGGCGAAGAATTAAAGAACATGGTGGATTTAAATCTGAGCGTAGGGAAGGCAAAACTAGCATAATCACGAAAAAATAATGTGTGACAAAAACAGAAAATGTCTCACTTGTCATTAATCCTATAAGTGTGACAAAAACATTAAAGTACGTTTATGTCTCACTATGACAATTATATGCGACAAAAACATTTTTTCTTGTTTTTGTCGTAGGAGGACAAAAACACTATATAAATATATATTTTTTTCTGTCACACGTGCGTGTGTAGTCGTGTGGGTGTAGTCGTGTGGGTGTAGTCGTGCGTGAGCAAGCACGACGACCTACAACCACACACTAGACTACAAGGGCCAAAAGTTTAAAATAACAAAACGTAATAATTACGATTTAGAAAGGCGGGTGATCTTTAATGAGAAATAAGTATCCAGGTTATTGCTACAGGTGTGGAGGATACGTTGGAAAAGGAGAAGGTCATTTTGAAAGAAAAAAAGGTTACTGGCGATTGCAGCATGCAGAATGCGCTATTAAATATCGAGGTACCAATGTACAAGGTAATGGAGTACGACCGGAGGTGAGTAAATGACGACTGAATTCTTTATGCCGATGAAAAAAGTTCCAACCGTAACTCATCAAACGAAAAAAGTCCGTGTCGTTAATGGTAAACCGATGTTTTATGAATCAGCTGACTTAAAAGCAGCACGTTCTAAATTGATGGCACATTTAGGCCAGCATGTTCCGGAAAAGAAATATACAGGACCAATTAGATTAATTACAAAATGGTGCTTTCCTATCACAGGTAAACATACTGACGGCGAGTATAAATATACCAAGCCAGATACAGATAATCTACAAAAACTATTAAAAGACTGTATGACCGATTGTGGTTACTGGAAAGATGACGCTTTAGTAGTTTCGGAAATTACAGAAAAGTTTTGGGCAAACGTCCCAGGTATTTATATAAAAATCGAGGCGATTTGATGGACTACCAAAAGTTTTATAACGAAGTCGTGGATTGGATAAATACTGCAAATCAGATGGCCATGAAATATGGTTTAGATAGTATGGACTTTTGGAACTGGGTTACGTATTCAACCGGTGAACTGGGGAAGAAGTACAACAATCATCCATTGGTAATCAGGCAAATGGCCATGTTATACGATTGGCTAGATGATATTTATGCGGAAAAGGAGATGTGAAAAATATGGTCGAGAACAAAATGACCTTTGACAAGCATATGTTTAAGAAGCATGCGCCTTTAGATATTAAAAAACTATTATCATCACATGTCGACAATCTGGATGGTAAAGAAGTCGTATTTAACAAAGAAAAATTCGGGATTATAACTGAATATGAAGTGGATGGGCAGCTGTTTTACTTATATCCAGTATCAAAAGATTGGTGCACGAATGGGGATGATAAAAGTGAGAAAAGTTAAATTCACTATCTCATTGGGGTTAGTCGGTTGTCGTAGGGAAGATGTAATCGAGTTTGAAGATGACACAACAGACGAAGAAATTCAACAAGCATATACAGATTGGATGTACGAACAAATTGACGGTGATTGGGAAGAGGTGGAAGAATGAACGTTGCAGCAAAACCAAGAAAAGTTACGTTTAAACATGCAGAAGCAGAATGGTATAACTACTATCACACGTTAAAAGAGATTGCCAGACTACGAGAAGAAATCATGTCACCTTTCCGGGATGAAACTGACGAGAACAGGGGCGGCGGAAAGTCCAATATTCCCGGAAAGCCAACAGAACGAATTGCGACTAGACTAGCAACAAACAAAAAGCTGGAGTATTTAACAGAGATTGTTGAGGCAATCGAACAAGTTTACAACGCATTGCCGGACGACTATAAAAAGTTGGTAAGGTTGAAATACTGGAACCGCAATAAAAGGCTGACGTGGGAGGGAATAGCCGGGGAATTGCATGTAAATCGAGCAACGGCTATGCGTTGGAGAGATAGCATCATTCAAGCGACAATTGAACTTCTTGGATGGAGATAAAAAGTTGCGACTAAAATGCGACTTTTGACGTCTAAAAAAGTGCTAATATGGTAATGTGGGCGAAATGGTAGAAACCATTAAAACCCGCAAAAAATAAGCTGTTGACGAGTCTAATTAGTCTTTTATTTGTCCCTTTTATGAAGGACTTGGCCAGTTGCAAGTCGCCTAGGTTGTGGATAACTTAGGCGACTCTTTTTATCGTGTTTTCCTCCTTTTCTTTATATAGATTAGGTCATTGTGGGAATGTAATCCTCGTAAAGGCGTGTGGGCGGGACGCAGGGGATAAAGAAGGAATTTCTTTCTTTTTGCCGAATACAGTTGTTATAATTGACAAAAAGGAGGAAATGAAAAGCATGAAAAAATTCCTTTCAATTGTTTTTCTTTTGGTTTTAGCGGCTTGTTCGGGACAACAAAACGAGCTAGATAATTTTGTCAAAGCGTACAATGGAAATGTTGATGGTTCACTAAACGCCATTGACAAAAATGAGATTGATGAAATCAGAGAGGAAGAAAACGGTAAATGGCAACAGATAGTAAAAGAAGATGGGAAGTATACCATCGAGGCAAAATATGACGAGGATAATAACATTATCGGGTATCATATCGGGATTGATGACGCTGAATCTTATGAAACCATGAAGGGCGAAGGTTTCAAAGCTTCAACAGCGATAATTAAAGCACTTGATTTAGATAGCGATAAGTACATTGAGGGATACGTACAAGCCATGGAGAACGGAGAGTATTCGTATGAAGACGGTGCTTATAGTATATCATTTTCAGATATGGTGATAGCGGATGATCACACCGGGCTATATATAAACTTTGACAAAGCATCTCAATAAAATGAGGTGCTTTTTTAATTAGGTGATACCTATGGACTTACAAACTATTAAACGGTTAATACAAGAAGGGAAGCTAGTTAAATTCTACCAGTGCAAAGAGTGGAGAACATTACGACTGAAAGCCTTGGAACGCGATAACTACGAATGCCGAGAATGTAAGAAGCGAGGGAAGGTTACAACAAGCAAAGATACAAAGTTAGAAGTCCATCACATCAAAGAGGTTAAGAAACATCCAGAACTTGCTTTGGTATTGAGCAACCTTAAAACAGTCTGTGTTGATTGCCATAACAAAGAGCATGGGAAGTTGGATAAGTATATTAAGCAAAAGAGATTTTGGAGTGATGAGAGGTGGTAAAGATGAAAGGCAAGCTAATGACTCATAGGTGTATGGATAAAGCATGTGGCTATGAAGAAACATCTCATAAACTTCGAGACGGAATGAGATGTCCAAAATGTAACGGTCCGGTTTTTAGTTATCTTGTTAAGAAGGAAAAAATTAAAAAGCACCCCCCGGTCAAAAAGTTTTAACCATTTTTGGGGAACGTTGAAACGGGAAGGGGCTTATCGGAGAAAACATTATTTTCGATTCTCACATGAGGGGAGGGGTGAAATTGGCGAAATTAAGTAGAAAAAAACAGAACGGATTGATTCAACATGAAGTTGATCGGCTGAATGCGATATTTGTAGATTTGCCTGATAGCGATAAAGAAATTGCTAAAGAACTTATCGAACGAATTGCATTCATGACTATCCAACTTGAGGTACTAGAAGATGACATTAAACTCAAAGGCCCAACCTACATGTTTGAAAATGGAAAGCAAAAAATGCTAGTTGAAAACCCCGCCCAAAAATCTTACAACACCATGATGAATCGGTATACGGCCGCATATAAGGAACTCTTTAATCTAGCAAAGAAATTGAACAGTAGTGATGATGATGAGTTCGAAGACGTATAAGTATGACCCGTATATCGATGAATATTTGAGAATGGTTGAAAAAGGAGAAATCGAATCATGTGAGGAACAGAAACAACTTACTGAATTCATCCGTTGGAAACTAGATCAACCGGGAATTGTTATCGATCACGAAGCCATAGAAAAGTCAATCAACACTCCCAGTAAATATTTTCCATATCAGTTGTTCCCGTGGGAAAAATTTATAAACGCCTTTATATACGGTGTAAGGCATGATGACGGACGATTAGTATTTGACCGTTTTCTTATTTTGATTGGACGGGGAGCCGGGAAAAATGGGTATGTTAGTTGGAACTCGTTTTATTTGCCGACCGGACACCACGGCATAAAAAACTATGATGTTGACATTGTCGCGACATCTGAAAAGCAGGCAAAAACATCATTCGAAGATGTTTACAACGTTCTTGAAGAAAATTGGTCGAAACTAAAAAAGACATTCTATAAGTCTTTAACTTTGATTAAACATCGAGGGACAAAATCAAAACTTGAGTACAATACTTCCAACGCGCGGACTAAAGATGGTAAGCGAAGCGGATGTGTGATTTTCGACGAAGTTCACGAGTATGAAGATTACAGCACAATCAAAGTTTTTACGTCGGGTTTAGGTAAGAAAAAGGATCCACGAATTTTCTACATTACAACTGACGGATATGTTCGCGGCGGCGTCTTAGATGATTTAAAAGAAGAAGCCAAAATGGTTCTTAATAAAGAGCTTCCTAATTCGACTTTGTTTCCATTCATCTGTAAATTAGATGATCCAAGCGAAGTTGACGACGAAACAAAATGGGAAAAGGCAAATCCGTCATACCGGTACAATGAGGACTTACGGCATGAAATGAGAAAAGAATATGAGCAAGGAAAAATCAATGCCGCTATCCGTATTGAGTTTATGACAAAAAGAATGAATTGCCCGGTTGATGATACGAGGAAAGAGGTTGCAACATATAAAGAACGATTGGCGACCGATCAACCTTGGCCAGATGAACAAGAAATAAAAGGCATCGAAGTTATTGCCGGTGTTGACTATGCTCAAATTCGTGACTTTTGTTCAGTGGGAGTTTACTTTAAAAAAGATGGTAAACGTTACTGGAAACAACATTCCTTTATGCACCACACCGCCCCAAAATTGCAATCGATCAATCAAGAGATACTGAACTTAGCAATTGAAAAAAATTTACTCACAGTTGTGTATGATGATTCGATTACGGCGCAACACCCATTAGGTTGGTTGATTGAACAGTGCAAAATTTATAGAGTTAGGAAGGTTGCTATGGACGAATACCGGGCAGCTATATTACGAAAAGAATTTGAAGAAGCCGGTTTTACAGTTGAAGTTGTGCGACGCGGTCCGGCAACTCATGCCAGGTTATCACCGCTGATTGAACAAATGTTTGTTGAAAAGAAAATCGTCTTTGGTGACGATCCGCTAATGCGGTGGTATGTGGGAAATGTGTACAAGGAAGAAAAAGGCAACGGGAATATTGAGTACAAAAAAATTGACAAAGAGAAACGGAAAACGGATGGATTTTTTGCGTTTACTCATGCCTTAAATTTTGACAGCGAGTTAAAAGAACGCAAACCATCGAAACCAATGAAAGCCATTGTTTTTTAGGAGGGGGTGATAGTTTGGGATTATATAGTTTTTTTAAGAGTTTTTTTACTCCAGAAGGAAAGCTATCAGATACGATTGTTTTGGATTTAGCGGTTGAATATCATGTGAAGCGTTTGGCTGTCCAGTCATGCGTCAATCTAATCGCAAACACTTTAGTCCGTTGTCCCATCCGGACATATGAAAATGGTAAGGAAATGTTCGGAAATAACCACTATCTGTTAAACGTGGAGCCGAATCAAAACCAAAATGCCAGTCAGTTTTTTCATGAATTTGTTTCAAAATTAGTACTCGATAATGAGTGTCTAGTAATCATGCAAAATGAACAACTTTATGTTGCCGACAGCTTCGAACGAAAAGAATATGCGTTCTATGAAAATGTTTATAAAAATGTTGTTGTCAACGATTTTCAATTGGATAGACAATTCAAAGAAAGCGAAGTTCTTTATTTCGAACTTAATAATAAAAAAATTAAAAATGTCATAGACGACCTTTACAACAGTTATGGAAAACTAATAACCGCGGCAATGAATTATTACAAGCGCTCAAACGCTTTGCGGGTAAAACTGAAAATAGAATCAACAGGACCGCAAACAGACGAGGAGCAGGCTAACAGAGAGGATATGTTTAATTATCAGTTGAAAAGTTTTCTTGAAGCCGAGGGAGCGGCGGCATGGCCAGAACAAGATGATGTAACTTTAGAAGAGTTACAAAACCTATCAAATAGCGGTCGGACAAGCCGAGACATCCGAGCACTCGTAGATGATATTTTTGATTTTGTCAGCACTGCTTTTTTGATTCCAAAAGGATTAATTAAAGGCGATCTCGCCGATGTCGAAAGGCAAACTGACAACTATATCATGTTTTGCATTGCCCCGATTGCTTCACAAATTGAAGATGAAGCAAACAGGAAAATATACAAAAAAGATGGCTATCTGAAAAGAAATTATTTGCGTGTAGACACCTCAATGATTAAGTACACAGATATTGTGAAATTGGCTACTGCAATGGATAAGTTGATTTCTAGTGGAACTCATAGCGTTAATGAAAATCGAATGCTGATCGGTAAAGAACCAATCAATGAGGATTGGGCTAACGAGCACTACATCACAAAGAATTACCAGAAAGCCGAAAATTTCTTTGAAGGAGGTGAGGAAGTTTGAAGAAACGGTTTAAAAATGAAAAATACAATAGCCTGCCGAAAATAGATAAGGTTTTTAAAGCAGAGGCATTAGATGAAGATTCGGCAAAACTAATTATCTATGGGGATATTGGTGAATCATGGTGGGGTGATTATATTACCGCGTCTGATGTTGAAAGGGTATTAAAAGACCTAACAACAAATACATTGCATGTTCATATTAACAGCTATGGCGGTGATGTATTTGAAGGAATCGCAATTTATAATCTACTGAAAAACCATAAAGCAAAAATTGTTATCCATATTGACGGAGTTGCCGCCTCTGCCGCCTCATTAATCGCAATGGCGGGAGATGATATTATTTCCGGAACTGGTGCCATGATCATGGTTCATGAAGCGTGGACATATGCTTACGGAAACAAAACTGATATTCAAAAGGTGTTAAATTCACTTATCGGGATCGACAAGTCTATTGTTGACATATACATGACACGCTTCACAGGCAATCGTTCTGAGATGGAAACATTTGTAAGAAATGAAACATGGTTTACATCTGATGAAGCACTTGAATTTGGGTTGGTGGATAAAGTAATAAACGGTACACAAGATGATGATGAAACTGATCCGGATGATTTCAAAAACAGTGTCCTTGAAAGAATACGGGCGAAAAAAGCAAATGAAAACAACAATATACTAAATAAATTCAAACGCCAAGTATAAGGCGTTATTTCAATTTTAGGAGGTTATCATATGTCAATCAAAAATTTAGATAACAATAAAGGTATCCAAAACAAAGAAGAAAAAATTAAAGCTATGCAACAAGTTTTCGAGAATGGTGACGCTAATGAAGTAGCGGCAAACATTGTTAACTTTATTGACAGTAATTTCGCTATGATTCAAACAATGATGAATGACACACTGAAAGAGGCGAAACAAGCCAATGAAGAAAATTGGGATCAACAGGTTTTGGCTTCTCGAGGTGTTCGCGTTTTAACATCAGAAGAAAAGAAATTTTACAACGCTGCTATTGAGGTCCAATCTTTTGACGAAGTAGTTGAGTTAATGCCCCCAACTATTTTCGAACGCGTATTTGAGGACTTAGAAAAAGAGCACCCACTACTATCGGTTGTTAACTTCCAACAAACCGGGGCAACAACAGCGTGGGTTGTTCGTAAGCCGGGAAATCCTGCCGCATTTTGGGGTGATATTACAAGCTCTATCCAAGAAATGGTTGACGAGGGTTTCCAAACGATTGAACAAGGTATGTACAAACTTAGCGGATTTTTAGTAGTTTCTAAGGCCATGTTTGAGTTAGGGCCCGAATGGTTAGATCGTTATGTTCGTACTTTCATGAAAGAAGTCGTTTCGGACGAATTGGAAAATGTCATTGTAAACGGTGATGGTAATAAAAAACCAATTGGTATGATTCGTGATTTAAACGGTTCTGTAGTTGGTGGAGTTTATCCTGAAAAAACTCCGGTTGTATTACCCGACTTTAAACCTGCTACAATCGGCAAACACATTTTGGCTCCGACTACAAAAAATGGCACACGCCGTTATACCGGAGTAACATTAATTGTTAACCCGTTAGACTATGCAACTAAGTTCTTTGCTTTAGGCGCGAAACAAAAAGATGATGGCACGTGGACATACGATAACTTTTCGGTACCGGGGCTTACTGTTATCCAATCGCCGGCAGTCCCTCTTAACAAAATGGTTGGCGGAAATCCAAAAGATTACTTTATGGGAGTGGCAGTCAACCAAAAACTTGAAACAACTGATGTGTTACGCATGATTGAAGATCAGCGTTTATACCTCATTCGGCAATTAACGAATGGCCGACCATTAGATGCGGATTCGTTTACTGTGTATGACATCTCTGCTTTAGAACCAACAGAACCCGCTCCACAAGTTTAATGGCCTATAAAAATTAGAAAGGGTGAAAAAGATGGCTTATAGAGTGATTAACAGGTTTAAAGATTCAAAGGATAACAATCGTCTTTATGAAGTCGGCGAAGAATATCCAAAAGGGGACTATAAACCAACAAAGGAAAGAATTAAAGAGTTGTCATCTGTCCACAAGAAATACAAAAAGGCATTTATTGAAGAGATTAAAGATGAAAAAACAGGAAAGACATCTTCTAAAAAATAGGAGGTGTCTTTTATGTTAGAAGAATTAAAAAATTATCTGAATATTACTTGGGAAGATGTGGCTACCGACAATAAGTTGCAAGGATTTATTGATGATGGTAAGGCATACCTGAAAGAGGTGGCTGGAACAGATTTAGATTTTGATAACGACCGCTTTGTTAAATCGTTATTGAAAGACTATTGCCGGTACGCATATAATCATTCTTTAGAATTGTTTGAAGTGAACTTTAAAAGGAGTTTGCTAAAGCTGTCTATTCGGGAAGGAGTGAAGGCACATGCCGCAACTCAAACCGATACATGAAATTTTTAACGATGGCTTTTTACTCTATGGACACGACACAACCAAGCGGGAAAACGGAAAACGTGTAGGGGAAGAGTTTACTCAAGAAGGAAAACTCGCTTTTAAATTAATGAGCGCCCGGGACCGAGATTACCAACTTGCCGGGGCTTTAAACGCAACACTTGACTTGAAAGTAAAAACGCTCTTTCCTCCCGGGTTTTGGACAATCAAAAAAACAAAATTGAAATGTGTAATTGATGGCGTCAAGTACGACGTAATCAACGTGGATTGGGATAATGATAAACGCTATCTCTATTTTTATTTGCAGGAGGTTGGTAAAGCATGAATGAGCGTCTAAAAGCGTACATGGATAAGCAACACAATAAACTGACAAACGACCTAACGACAGCTTTCCAACTTCCTGTATTTGTGGACGAAATCGCAGAGGATGAAATCCCGGAAGGCGATTATCATTATTTTTTGATTGTTTACGGAGACATTGAAGGCACTGGTGAAGGTACAGCAAAACAAGAGGTATATGTAGTCTATGTCACAGAAAAAAATCCAAAAGTTGAAGAAAACACAATGGATATTATCGCAATTGGAAACAAAGTGCCGGGATTTGAATTTTATCGTACTGTGAAAGAAAGGTATCGAGAAAATGACACAGACAACTATGTTGATCAAGTAACGATAATCTTCAGGCGGTTGATTAAATATGACAGTTGAATATAAACTGGATTATTCCTCTATTGAGGACTTACAAAAGAAATATAGTCGATTGCCAGAGGACATAGAAAACTTCTTGAATGCTTACTTACACAAAGAAGGCGCAGAAAGAACAATAGATCACATTACTAAACTGATTAAAGTATCCAGACCAACACCAAAAGCGAACGAGCATTTCCCACATGCAAAAACAAGTAAGTGGTCAAAAGTGGAAAAGATCAATCTAGGTTTTACCATCAAGCCAAAAGGCGGAGCCGCTAATAAGTTAAGAAGTTTTGGATATTTAGTATTCCCAAATGAGGGACGCGGGCCGAGGAACCCACTCGAACAAAGGTTTATGGAACGGGGGTTAGAAAACTCACTGTCTCCGATATTAGAAGATATAAATGAATTAGTAGAAAGGAGTTTGAGATAGATGGCAGTAATAGTAAAAGAATTTGATCCGGTATCAGTGAAAAATTCCCATGTACAATTTAAAAACTCGGATGGAACATACGCACCTGGTACAGATTTCGGTTTTATCGGAACGATTAGTGGGGAAACGGTGCTAATCGAGGTTATTAAACGGAAAGAAGGCTTTGAGGCAGGAAAGAAAGTTAAGCCCCAAAAAATGACGCTGAACCTTACCGGACGAGTATATGCTTCGGTGCTCCGGGATATTTTCGGCATTAAATCTGACGGTTTAAAACCCGGAGTTTATTCATATGGTACCGATTCAATCGGTAAGGAGTTTATTTTTACCGCTGATGAGATTGACGATTTTGAAGAAGTCACAAAGTTAACAGCATACATGAATTGCCGAACAGCGTCCGGCTTAACGGTGTCAATCGAAAACGGGGCGAGTGAAGTGGCAGAAATATCACTCACCCTTGAATGCTATCCTGATGACCAAGGTCAAATTAAGTATGAAGCATTTGTATCTGAATTGGATGATACAACTGTTTCGCAACAATGGCACAGCGCCTTTACACGTGAATTAGTAGAGGCGGTACCGACTCCATAATGGCGGGTAAAATCCCGCCTTATTTTTCTTGTAGGTGATCCCCATGAAAATAATTCAAATAAATATAGACGATAAAAATTACAACGCAGCCATCACAAATTATTCCCTTGGCGTTGGTGAAAAATTGGGACTTTTAAAAGGTTCCCAATTGAGTAACGTTCTTACCGAAACAAACATGTTAAGTGTGATTTATCTATCCCTGTTAGGAGTAGAAAAAAACGTCCCCTTCTCTTTTACTGATTTTACAAAGATTGAGTGGGACGAACAGACGGTAAAAGCAATCTATCGAATGCTAATCGAACCCTTTACGACTTTTAAAGAAAACAATTTTGCCAAAGAGATAGAAAAAAATATTAGCAAAATTGTCCCCCAAAACGCTAAACAGATTAAGCCTTT